>Ga0172369_10003300_pt1 | contig 21372 bp, 15 predicted proteins | sample LakKiv25m_FD_114539 | JGI IMG/M metagenome (GOLD analysis project Ga0172369, IMG submission 114539) | Freshwater microbial communities from Kabuno Bay, South-Kivu, Congo - kab_022012_11.25m | ecosystem: Environmental > Aquatic > Freshwater > Lake | place: Democratic Republic of the Congo...
GGACACGTATTGGCGCGCTGCCAATAATGGATTGGATGTCGGATCTGTCGACAATCTGAAAATCAGCGAGCTGGTTATCAAATCGGCGGCGAAAGGTGAAATGCTGGCTGCCACCCGAGGCGGCGGAGTGTTCCTCACCACCAATGGCGGAGATGTATGGACCTCCATCAGCAACCAGAACGGTATGTTCAACAAGTATATTCTCGACATCGCTGTGGATCCATACAACGATAACAATTTGTACGTTGCTTCAAACCGGGAAGGCGTTTTCAAAAGTACCGATGGCGGTGGACAGTGGAAACAGATGGTGACCGGGCTGGCCATCAAACCGTTGAATGGAATTAAGGTTTCCCCGGCTCAACCTTCGTTGTTGTTTGCCGGCAGCTTTGGCGGCGTGTTCAAGAGCAGCAACGGTTGCGCCCAGTGGAATGAGTCAAGCAACGGTATTATGGGCGTCGAAATCACGGCGCTGATCAACGATCTGTTTACCGCTAATTTGCTTTATGCCGGCACCAGTAAAGGCGGCGTTTTGAAAAGCACTGACGGCGGAGTAACTTGGGTTCATATCAATGAAGGCTTCACCAGCTTGGGCGTGATGGATTTGCTGGCCGACCCTGTGGCAGCCGGGACTATTTATGCCGGCGTTTGGGAAAGCGGCGTCTACAAGTTGACTGCCGGAAGCACCAAGTGGGTGGAAATCGGCCTCGATGACATGGAGATTCGTGATCTGGTCATCGACAAGCTAAATCCGGCGGTTTTCTATGTTGCAACCAGCGACAGTGGAATTATCAAAACCAATAATCGTGGACAAACATGGACGAAGATGGGTTTGAGCGATCTCGAGCCGCGCGCCGTCATTCCTGACCTAAATACGCCAAACGTCGTCTATGCCGGCACCAGAAAGGCCGGCGTCATGAAGTCCTTCAACGGCGGAACGGATTGGTTTGCCTCCACAACCGGCATTACCAATCCCGAAGTGCGCGTGCTGGCCGTGGATCCTCTTAACTCCCTGCGACTGTACGCAGCGACCTGGGGTGGCGGATTGTTCCGCACGGATAATGAAGGAGCGGATTGGCTGCCGATGAACACAGGTTTGACGGACAAGTACATCAAGTCATTCGCTATTGACCCGAGCAATCCATTGACTTTGTACATAGGCACCAATTCCGGCGGAGCCTTCAAATCCGTCAACGGCGGCGAATCGTGGTCGCCGCTGATGAATGGGCTGGAAGATAAATACATACCGGCGTTGGCCATAGATCCGTTCCAGAACAACGTGCTTTATGCCGGTACCTCGGCTGGGGTGCATAAAATGATTCAAACTACCTCGTATGTGCAAAAGGCCAAATCTCTCTTTGCCCCTAGGGAATTTGCCCTGGGTCAGAACTACCCCAATCCGTTCAATCCGGTGACGATGATTGATTTTTCAGTCCGGAAATCGGGACCGGTTTCGATTGTGGTCTATGATTTGTTGGGCAAAGAGGTAATGGAGCTTCTTTCATCCTCACTGAGCGCCGGCGCCTACAAGGTTACTTGGGACGGTCGGGACAGCTTCGGTCGAGAGGTGGCAGGCGGCGTTTATTTTTATCAAATGAAAGCGGAGGGCCTTCAATTCACTAGAAAAATGATATTCTCGAAGTAAATCGAGGTGCCAATAATAACCCAGCTTATGTGATTTAAGCAGAAAACCAAAACGAGAAACAAAAGAGAATTTCTATTCATCAGGGTTGATGTGCAAGCAGGGGGGAAGATAACAATAGTTGAAGATCACTTGCAGAGTGAAATTCAATGTTGTGTTTTGTCTTTTCCATAGATTGAAGAGGCGTTGCAAGACACATACTATTACTCACAAAGCAACCCTAAGCATATCTTTTAACTCCTTGCATCAAAGTTAGGCATCACATGGCAAGAGCAGAGTTCTGATCGAAACCCCGTAGTAGGCGATTGGTGAGGACAGAGAGAAAGCAAGTTTGCTGGGAGAATGGGATGCCTTCCTGATTTTTTAGGGAGGTGAAGGTGATGATGATACACAGAATGAACATGGCGGGTTTGGTCGTAGTCTTGGCCCTGTTGCTGCCGTTGGTGGTTATCGGGCAGACGAATGGCCTTATTAGTGATGCCGTAATCGTACCGGCGGATTATGGTTCTTTCAAACCGGCAGATCAAGTCGGCAGCTCATACGTCGATCCTGCGTTTGGGACACGCGTTTTCCGCATGACCAATTCGGGGCTGGCTCACTCGGCCGCTCAGGGCGGCTATTTCGGTAATAGCGAGATTTGCTACTTCAATATCGACGGCAGCTACTTCATCGCCTCGGAAAACATCATCGACAACGGCACGGAAATCATCGGTAGTTTTCTCTACAATGGCATCAACGGTAGCCGGATCAAGTACCTGGGGACCGATACCATGAGACCTTGGTGGATTCGCTGGGCGCTCGCCAACAAATACAAGAAAAATGGGCAATATGTCAGCTTTGATCCGATGTACTGCTTCTACAAGTACGAAGGCAACGAGTTGCGGCTATATGACGTGCGAAACCTTAGCTCCTATGTCCTTTTGCACAAGTTTTCCGAGTATACAGAGATTGGCGCTGCCGGCGGCGAAGGCGACATCTCCGACGATGGGCGCTATTGGTGTTTGGACGGCGACAAACGAGAGATGTTCGTTTACGACTTGATCGACGACATCAAGTATCCGGTTAGCACTTTCGATCTTGGCACTTTGGGTTCTCAGGGCAACGCAACCGGAGTCGATTATGCGGCAGTTTCTCCGACCGGAAGATACGTAATCGTCTCTTGGACTACCGAGGCGGCAGAAGCACAATATCACGGCATCGAGGTTTACGATAAGCAATGGAACTATGAGCGACAGATTTATCCCGGCATCATCCATTGGGCGGTCGGCACCGATGCCTTCGGCCACGAGGTGGTGTATACGGTGGCCGGCTTTAGCATACCGGAATTCTTTACCAGCCGCGGCGTGGAACCCGGAGATGTCATTTCCATTCGCTTGTCCGATGGCTACATCAGGCTTTTAAAGCACATGGATCCGTGGGCTCCACAAGTGATGACGGCCTGTAATTCTAAAACCAATGGTGCATATTTGTACGTTTCCTTTTGGCCGCGTTCGGATGATCCAAGTAGGCTTTGGGCGCCGTTTTGGGGAGAGATTGTCGAAATTCCCACCGACGGATCAGGCGAAGTACTTCGGTTGGTGCATCATCGTTCCCGTGAGGTGGCCGGCAAGCCGGAAAAATATTGGCAGCCGGATGCGGTGATCAATCGCCAAGGCACCAAGATCGTCTTCCGCAGCACCTTCATTGGAAGCACGGGAGACTTGTATATGTTTGACGTCGGCAGCCGTTCCGGATCATCATCCGACGTCACTCCGCCCAATTCGCCGACAGGATTGAGCAGTCCCGCCAAAACCTTCAACAGTATCCATCTCGAATGGACTCGCCCCGATCCCGCTTCGGATGGCGACTATGCATCGTTCTACCGCGTTCTACGTAACGATGTTTTGATTGCGGAAGTCTTTAGCACCGCCTACACCGACACGTTGCTCGAAGAGGCCGTGACCTACAAGTACGACGTTTATGCGATCGATAATGGGGGCTTGCAGAGCCTATCGCCGGCAACGGCGTTTTTATCCACTTTGAGCGATCTGATCCCGCCATCCCTTCAATTTGTGCGGATAAGGAACAGAACGCAGATCAGTGTGGCTTTTTCCGAAGCGGTGGAAGAGCTGTCAGCAGAGCAAGCTGCGAATTATGGCGTCAGCGGTGGTGTGGAGGTTCAGAGCGCAACCCTGCAAAGTGACAGTGTCACTGTCGTGCTACAGACCTCGCAAATGCAATTGGGTGTCGAGTACCAATTGACCGTTCAGGGTGTGAGCGATCTGTCACGCAATCACAACACCATTCCTAGCGGAACCTCCTTTGTCTTCCGCTTTTTGGCGGATTTTTTCGATGGCTTTGACGACGGCGTTGCCAACAATTGGTATTTCTTGCACCCGGAGAGATGGACCGTGCAGAGCGACGAAGGTGATTATGCACTTTTCTTGCGAGAACCCAACTACGAAAGTCCGAGTGGTAAGCTTTTGGGCGAATATGCCCTGATCGAACAGAGTCAATTCTTTTCTTCGGAATTCGAGATAAGCTGTTCGGCCAAGAGTGCTGAAAACCTTGTCGCCAATCCCCATGCGGATTATGCCATCGTTTACGCTTTTGTTGACAGCTTGAATTACAACTATATCCAGTTTCATCCTTATGACATTGCCATCAATCAGATCGTCAACGGCACTCGGACTTTTCTCAGCAAACATGCGATCGACATCGCGCTGGACCAATATCAGCAAATCGGCATTCAAATGAAGAGTGAAACGTTGAGCGTCTTTCTCAACGGCCAAAAAGTCTTTTCGCAAGACCAACAAGGCTCGGTGCCGGGGCAAATCGGTCTGGGCTCTTTTAACGATATGGTTTATTTCGATAACGTCAATTTAGAGGCAATCGCTCCTGTCGATACCACGCCGCCGGCTGCTCCGCGCGGATTGGTGGTGCAATCCGCGCCATAAGCAAACCATGCAGCGCTCTTATAAAATCGTTGTCATCGGACTTTCGCTGCATCGACGCGGTGGGGTCGCTTCAGTTCTTGCCACTTTTGCTGGCGCCGGCTTTTTTAATAGTGAAGACGTAATTTATCACTGCACTTGCGGGGATGGCTCCAAATTCGACAAGCTTCTTAGCTTTGTGAAGCAATGGGTCAAATTCCTGGGACTTTTGATTGCCGAGCGCCCGGATTTGGCCCATATTCATTTTTCCGCCGATTCCAGTTTTTGGCGCAAAGTCCCCTACATTCTACTCGCCAAGCTTTTTCGGCTCAAATTACTCCTTAATGTCCATCCCACCCATTTTTATGACTACTTTCTAAACGTTTCACGGCCCGCCCAATGGATGATGAAGGCTGTCCTTGGGCGCGCCGATTGCCTCGGTTTCGCGAATGCGAATTTGATCACCGCCTTTCGCCCGTACTTTCCCAGGATGCGAATGGCGCATCTTCCCAATCCCATAAATTTGTCAAAGTACTATCCGCCATCACTTCCGCAACGCCGGCTGCAAGCATTGTATCTCGGAGCCATCCTGCCCAGCAAGGGAGTTTATGATATTGTCAAGGCGGCAGAAATGCTGAAGACAAAGAGACTGGGTCTGTGTTTTGTCTTTTGCGGCGACTATGAGACGGATAAATTACAAAAAGAAATTGACCGACTGGGTCTTGGCAACATCGTAAAAGTCAGCGATTGGGTCTCCTACAAAACCAAGCTCGCATTGCTGCAGCAAAGCTCCATGTTGTTGCTTCCATCTTATTCGGAAGGCTTTTCCATAGTGGTGCTGGAAGCAATGGCGTGCGGTTTGCCGGTTATCGCTGCACCGGTGGGGGGACTCGCCGGTGTGTTGCGCGATAGCGAAAATGCGCTTTTGGTCGAACCCGGCAATCCTACCATGTTGGCAGAAAAGATCGATCAGCTCCTGAGCGATGCGGCCTTGCGGGACAAGCTGGCGGTCCAGGGTCTGGAGTTGGTGAAACAGTACGATGTTCGTCTGGTTATGCTACGGTTAAGAGATCTGTACCAAGACATCATAACAACAGACGCTGAGCATTGAGTTAACTCGTCCGCTTGGATGTGACCTTCCAGTCTCGGATTGATCAAGATCAGGTGCCGGACGTCATGCTGCGATCATGTGACGATTTGGCAGGGGGACTCAAGCTCCAGGATTGAGTCAGGCGTCGTGCACCTTGGGCGCCGGGACAGGCGGAAAAAGCAGTTGACTTTACTTTTAAAATTATCTATATTTTTGCGCCTTAGAAATGCGAGAGTGGCGGAATTGGCAGACGCGCTAGACTTAGGATCTAGTGTCGAAAGACTTGGGGGTTCGAGTCCCCCCTCTCGCACTCTTTAATACAAATACAAGCGATGTACTAATCAGATTTCGGCGAGCTCAAGGATAAGAATTAGCTCCAATAGCTCGGCGATTTTTTTATGTCTATTTGAACTGCGAGGGAAAGCTTTTTGGATTATACCGTCACTTCTAGCAAAAACTGGCACACCGTCGTGAATGTCTCGGTACCCGCCGATCAAATACAGCCACAATTGGACGCAAAATATCAGAAATATCTTAGCGGAGTAAAACTACAAGGCTTCAGAAAGGGAAAAGTACCGCCCCAGCTCGTCAAAAAAATGTTCGGCAAAAAGATTGAATCGGAAACCTTTCAGCCGTTTTTTGCCGAAGCCGCCAAAAAGGTCTTTGACGAAAATCAATTCGATATGCTCAACACCCCGGAGATCGAGGATGTGAGCTACAGCCCGGAAAGCGGCCTCACTTTTGCACTGGTGTTTGATGTGCGTCCACAGTTCCAGGTTACCGGTTTTCGCGGTATGGAAGTCGAAAAGGAGGTATTCGATATTACCGAGCAAGACGTCGCCGACACCTTGGAAGGTCTTCGACAACGAAACGCGATGGTCTACACTATCGAAGGCGAGGCCCAAAAAGGGCATCTGATTGTTGCAGACATGCAGGAACTGGACCGCGCTGCGGTGCCTCTGGTCGGCAGAAAATTCGACAACCAATTGCTCCAGTTGAGCGAACAAAATGAAGCCTTGACCAACCAACTGCTTGGTATCAAGGCCGGCGAGGAACGGCGCATCCAATTGATTGTACAACCAGAAGTCTCAGAGATCGTCAATACCCCCGGGGAGGAGAAGGCCCAAGAGCGGTTCTTCACTGTAAAAGCAAAGGAAGTCAAAGAACGCAGAGTTCCCGATCTCGATGACGAATTCGCTAAAGATGTCGGCAACTATGAGACGCTGCAGGCACTGAAAGAGGACTTGGATAAGAAAATAAAACGCCAAGCCGAATCCGACAGCACTTTGCTCTTTAATCATGCATTGGCAGATGAGCTAATAAAGCGAACAGATCTCGATCTTCCGCCTTCTATGGTCGAGCGGTATCTGCAGATGCTGATTAAAGACGTAAAAGCAAAGAGCAAAGAAAAGGTGGATGAGGCAGCGGTTCGGGAGCAATACAAAAGCTACGCTATTCGCGAGCTGAAATGGCATCTCATTCGCGAACAATTGATCAAACAGGAAGGCATTGAATTGAGCGATGAAGAGGTTGAAGCTCAGATCACTGCCATGGAAGAGGCCGGCAAGTCCGGCGCCACGAAGGCTAAAAGCATCCGGGAAAGCGAAAAAGAGCGGGATGCATTCAAAGATAAACTGCTGGAAGACAAGGTCTACGATTTTCTGGCCCGACAGGCTGATGTCAAGGAAATCAAAAAATCTTGGCGAAAGGCAACGGAAGAAATCTAATTCGAGGTGAAATTATGGCACTTGTACCGATTGTAATAGAGCAGACCGGCCGCGGCGAGCGCGCGTATGATATTTTTTCTCGTTTACTTAAAGAACGAATCGTTTTTATCGGCACCACCATCGACGATACGGTGGCAAGCTTGGCCATCGCCCAACTGCTGTTCTTAGAAGCAGAAGATCCTGAAAAGGATGTCTACGTTTATCTGAATACACCAGGCGGGCATATCTCCGCCGGCTTGGCCATCTACGATACTATGCAGTACATCAAAGCGGACGTGGCCACTATTTGTATGGGACAAGCGTCCAGCATGGGCGCAGTTCTTCTTGCCGCCGGCAGTAAAGGCAAGCGTTTTTCCCTGCCGCATGCTCGAATCATGATTCACCAGCCTTGGGGTGGCGCGCAAGGCCAAGCAACGGACATCGAGATTCATGCGAAAGAGATCTTGACCTTGCGGGAAAAGCTCAACGAGATTCTGGCTTCGCACACCGGCCAGCCTGTGGAAAGAATTTCCAAAGATACCGACCGTAATTTCTTCATGAGCGCTGAGGAAGCCTTGAAATATGGCATCATCGATGAAATCATGACGCGAAAGGGCGTGACCGTTAAAGATAAGGCAAAGAAAAAGTAAGGAAGCATAGATGGAGCAACGAGGCAAGGGCAATCGACGGTTTGCGATTTGCTCTTTTTGCGGCAAGAATAGCCAGCAAGTTGAAACCATTGTGACGGGGCCGGATGTCAGCATCTGCAACGAATGCGTGGGCATCGCCAACAAGATCATTGCCAGGGATAAAGCAAAAAAGCCATTCACCTTCGCGGGCAGCATTCCAACACCCGCGGAAATAAAGAAAGAGCTGGATTCCTACGTCATCGGTCAGGAGCACGCCAAGAAGACGATTGCCGTGGCCGTTTATAATCACTATAAGCGCATCGATAGCATGACGGCTGCCAGCGATGTGGTACTGGAAAAAAGCAACGTCCTGCTCATCGGCCCCACGGGCACCGGAAAAACCCTGCTTGCTCAGACCCTTGCCAATTTCCTGCAGGTACCCTTCACCATTGCCGATGCAACCACCCTGACTGAGGCCGGCTATGTGGGTGAGGATGTTGAAAACATTCTCGTGCGCTTGTTGCAGGCAGCGGATTACAACATCCAGCACGCCGAAAGAGGCATCGTCTACATCGACGAGTTGGACAAAATATCACGAAAGAATGGAAATCCATCCATCACCCGGGACGTGTCGGGCGAAGGCGTGCAGCAGGCGCTGCTGAAAATATTGGAAGGCACCATCGCTGCTGTGCCGCCCAAAGGTGGACGCAAGCATCCAGAGATGGACTTTATCAACATCAATACGCAGAACATCCTTTTTATCTGCGGCGGCGCTTTTGAAGGTCTGGACAAGATCGTAGCGTCGCGAATCGGCAACAAGAACATGGGCTTTGGCGCAAATGTCGAAAAGAACAAGCTGCAAGATGGCATGGCGGTGTTAGAAAAAGTAGAGCCGGAAGACTTGCTCAAGTTCGGCCTCATTCCTGAGCTGATCGGTCGCCTTCCCATTATCTCGATCTTGGGTGAGCTCAATGACGAGGCTTTGATGCAAATACTATCTCAACCCAAAAATGCTTTGACCAAACAATACAAGCGTCTCTTCGAGTTGGATGATGTGGAGCTTAGCTTCGACGAAGAGGCGCTGAAAACAGTCGTGACAATTGCCAAGACTCGTGGCACCGGCGCGCGTGGCTTGCGTTCGGTCATGGAAGACATTATGCTGGACATTATGTACAGCTTGCCTTCCAACAAAGAGATCAGGGCTTGCCACATCAACAAAGAGGTCGTGCTGAAAAAGCATGAGCCGGTTTATGCCAAGAAGCCGCACATCAGTTATCCACCCGATCAGGTACGGGAAAATGCTGCGTGACGGAAAACGTCAAAACCGAATGGAATCTTCTAAGACTGGGTGTCTTAGAAGATTTTTCATTTTATGATCTTTTTAAACCGCGAATGGACACCAATTAGCGCTAATAATAGCTTTCGCGCCGACGTGCGGTTGGAGGACTTTTGCCGAATTAGAAAAATCCGACTTTGGCGGAACCAAGAAGAATTCTCATGAAAATACTATCTTCAGAGTTTGTAACCAGTGCCGCGAAGCTGAGCCAGATTCCCCGAGATCAGCTACCGCAAATAGCCTTTGCCGGCCGATCTAATGTCGGCAAATCCAGCCTGCTCAATGCGCTGCTTAACAGGAAAAAGCTGGCACTGGTGAGCAAGACTCCCGGAAAGACGCGGACGATCAATTTTTATCGCATCAACGGCCAATTCTACTTCGTAGATTTACCGGGCTATGGTTACGCTAAAACCGCCAAGAGCGTGCAAAAGTCATGGCAGTCGCTTATTGAGCAGTACCTGCGCGACAATCCCCGTCTCGCGTGCGTCATCAGCCTGATTGACTTGCGACATGCTTTGACTGCTCTCGACCTCGAGCTGCTCGAATGGATGACGGCTTTTGCCATACCAGTCGTGGTCGTGGGCACCAAGGCGGACAAGCTCTCCGGGAATGAAAGAATCACTCAACTCTCTATTTGTGCCAAGCAATTGCAGCCATTTGGCAGCCCCACACTCGTTCCGTTTTCAGCCACAGCCGGCACCGGCAAACTGGAACTGTGGAAGCGCATTGAAGAGTATTTGTCACCCTGATGGTTTTGCGGCCTGAAGAATAACAAATCGCATAGGGCGAAAACAATACACAGCAGTCGCCTCGCGGCGGCGAAAAAAGAGTGTTGTAAAAGAGGAAACTTTGGCGTATGTTTGTCACCGACGGATTTGCTACACGCTGATATGCAGTGCTTCCTCGCCCATTAGAATGATTCAGCAGTTTCAAAACTTGAGATGAGGCAGATGAACCGATTTCTGTATTCGTTATTAGTACTTTTGGCGATACTTGCCAAAACCGAGGGTCAGGCGGCTGCGCAAACTTTTCTACAGGAAGTCAAGCAGGATATCTCCCTGCCGTTTGATCCGGCCCAATCCAAACCGCTGCGACTTTTCGCCAAGGATGCGAGCATCCTTCTCGTCTCCGAAAAGTCCGTATGGCAGTGGGAAAAGGCTCAATGGCAGAAGCTATTTCAACCGCCTACTGATGTTGCCTTTTCGGCTGCATCCGTTGGCGATAAGGGAGAAATTTACCTGGGTGGAATCGGCCGGTATTGGATCATCGGCAAAAAAACGACGACCGTTGACCTGCCTGCCAAAGCAAAAGTCGATACGATTCTCTCCCTTTACTCTGCACCGGACGGCTCACTTTGGATCGGCACTCATCACGGACTTTTAAAACAAATGAAGAAGGAATGGCAAAGTGTTTCCCTACCTTGGCCGACGCGGGTACAAAGCCTTTGTCAGGATTCGGAGGGAATTCTCTGGGCAGGGACCAATCAAGGCCTCTTTTGCAGTTACGCGGGCCAATGGATCAATCTCTCGCAGTCTGCATTTACTCCCGGCTTGGGTAAGGATTTTCGCTTTTTGACTCTGATGCCGGTTATGTCGTTAACGGCCATCGCTCGGGGAACAGCGCTTCCACCGGCATCGAACGAGTTTCCCGGCTTTTCTTCTACCCCGGCTATTGCTTTCGCAAACTCCGAAGCAGTCGGGTTGACCAACTGGCGGGGCTTTTCTCAAGTCTATACCGGTGCTGAAGGACTGCCCTATACCGACGCTATGGTCATCAAGCCCATCGACAGCGGATTTTGGGTGGGCACCAAACGCGGCTGCGCCAGGTTTTCCAACGGACATTGGGACTATTACGCCGGCAAACGCTGGCTTGCGGACGATTTGGTTTTAGACATACTGCCAATCGACGCGCAAACTGTGTGGATTGCTACGCCGAAAGGCATCAGCGAAATCAAACAATCCCCCATGACTTTTGTTGAAAAGGCCAGAATCTTTGAGCAGCGCGTGCATGCTCGCCACGACCGTCATGGCCAAGTCACCGGCTGCAATCTGCGTGTGCCGGGTGATTTGAGCACCAGCTATACCCGCTCTGATGACAATGACGGTCTCTGGACGGCCATTTATTTGGCTAGCCAATGCTTTCGCTACGCCGCGACCAAGGAGCGAGACGCCTATGAAAACGCCATTCGCGCCTATGAAGCGATGGAACGGCTGGAGAGCATCACCGGGATTTTCGGTTTTCCTGCGCGATCTTTTGCGAAAATTGATGAAAACATCGGCTGGGGCGGTGAGTGGCATCCTACCGCCGACGGCCAGTGGAAGTGGAAAGGCGACACCAGCTCGGATGAGCTGGTCGGCCATATATTTGCTTATCCCATTTTCTATGATTTGGTAGCAGAAGGGCAATATAAGGAGCGGGTGCGTTCGCTGGTGCATCGGATCATGACTCACATCGTCGATCATCAGTTTTTGCTAGTGGATTTGGACGGACAGCCGACGCGCTGGGGCGTCTGGAATCCGGACTCGCTCAATACGAATCCAAATTGGCTCTACGAGCGCGGATTGAATTCCCTGCAAATTCTTTCATTTTTGCGGGCGGCTTATCATGTGACCGATGATGCCAAGTTTATCACGGCTTATCGGGATTTGATCGCCAAGCATCACTATGCCGAGAATATGCGTTTCCAGAAAATGGTGCCGCCTTTTGAAGTCAATCATTCCGATGATGAGTTGGCCTTTTTGCCATATTATATCCTTTTCAGATATGCCGACGAAGCAGACCTGCTGCCGATCTATCGTCAAAGCATGCAGCACGCCTGGCAAATTGAAATCCCGGAAAAAAATCCGTTATGGAATTTCATTGCCAGCTTTGCCCTGCATCGGGATTGCGGCAACGCGGATGCGATAGAAACTTTGCAACTGATACCGATGGATTTGATCACCTGGCGCGTGGAGAACAGCCATCGCTCCGATATCCGGCTCAATCCCCTGAGCGGAAGGTTCCAAGAGGCGCAGAGTCTCGTCCCTTTGCCGATTGACGAGCGCGGGATTAATAAATGGAATCACAATCCCTATCAACTCGATGAAGGCGGCGACGGTCGCAGCGAAGACGACGGCGGCTATTGGCTGTGTCCATACTGGATGGGGCGGTATTACGGATTTATTAAGGAGTAGATGCGGCTAACGAATTGACAGTTGGCCCCAATTTGATTAGAGTGGTTAGGAGGTTAGTTTTGAAGTTTGAGTTGAGCGATTTGCGGGGTATAGTAGTTCCGATCATCACCCCTTTGACGGCCAGTGAGAATTTGGATGAGCGCGCCTTGCGCAAGATCGTCGATCATCTGCTAAAGGGCGGGGTCCATGGCATTTTTGTTAACAGCACGACCGGTGAGGCAGTCTGCTTGCTGGATCAAGTACGCGATGCAGCGCTCAAAATCGTGGTCGACCAAGTGGCAGGACGGGTGCCGGTTTATGCCGGTATCAGCGATACCAGCACCAAAAGAGCGCTGGAGAACCTCGCCCGCGCAACCGACCGCGGCGCGGACATTATGGTGGCGCATCCGCCCTTCTATTATCCGCCCAACTCTCAGGAGGAGTTGATCGCCTACTTTACCCAGTTAGCCGACGCTTCGTCCATGCCGCTCATGCTTTACAACATACCTTTCACTACCAAGGCGCCTTTGTCGCTGGAAACCGTGCGTCGATTGATGCAAATCGACAAAATCATCGGCATCAAGGATAGCTCGGTAGACTATGTCTTTCTGATGAATCTCATCGAGCTAAAGCGATCCCGTCCAGAATTTCGCATTTTCATCGGCAAGTCGCACATGTGGGCAGCCGGAATTCTTTCCGGCGCCGACGGCGGTTTGGACGGCATATCCAACCTCATTCCCGGCCATTGCGTTCGGCTTTATCAGGCGATTCAATCCAAATCCCAGGACGTTTATGCCCTGCAAAGAGAAATAAACGAAATTTTCCGCGTCTATGAATGTGCATCCTTCTTAGGCGGCATTAAAGCGGCAATGAGCTTTTTAGAGTTGTGTGAACCCTATACGGTCCATCCCATATTGCCGGCCAGCGCACAGGAACGAGAAAAAATCGCCGCAATTCTGAAAACCTACAAATTGACGGCATAGCTTGGGAGGCTTCCAATGACAGACTCGCGAATCCCTTCGCCGTATTCTCTGCTTATTGCCTTGGTGGCCTTGTTAGTGGCCACAATTGCTCTCTTCACTGCCAAGCAGACTAGGCAGGATGTGCAAGAAATCAAACAAGTGGCGTTGTCAGAAATCGAGGTGACGGAGCGGAATTCCCTCATCACCCCCATCTTGGATGAAGAAAGCAAACGATATCGCTACCTAGCGATCTACGAGGTCGGCGTGACGAATCTTGGCGGGCCGAATATCGCTATCAATGAGCTGGGCAAATTGACCAGCGGTTCCGAGTTCATTGTCCTGCTAAAAGGCGAAGAGGTCGTCAGTGCGAATCCACAGTACCATGCCTTTTTAGTGGAGCCGACGCTGCGGGAAATCGGGGCAAATCCCAAACTGCTTAAAGGCGTGATGGAAAAAGATATGGGCGAGGCTGTCAAATTGGATGTCCCGCTACCTTTCGGTGCGACCAAAACATTGCGCTTCGGTGTTGTACTCGACGTTTATGACGATGCCAACATCCCATTGGCCAACGTAGTGCTGCTTTCTTATCAATTGAAATTCAGCAATGGTAAGAGTTATCTTTTCCGCCGCGGATTCCCGGTTCAACCTTTGGTGGCGTCTTAGCTGCAAGCCTATTCACAGCAGTGGGATATTTAGGGCTTGAAAAGGTGAGAAAGTGCCATGTGTTCTGGCTGTCCGCAGTTTGGGAAAAGATTAGCAGTTTTTATCCTCCTGTTTTTCGCCTGCGCTTTTGATTCATACCCGCAGGCGCAAATCGAGTATGGGGTATCGCATGGGATTGTTCGATTTCAGCCTGCGGATCCTCTCCCGGCAGAAAAGCATGTGGAGTTATTTGCCGCCTGCAATGAATACGAGTCGTTCCAAATTGTTTTGCGGAGTTCGGAAAAGCACCTCAACAATTTGACCGCACAAGCATCCGATTTGAAGGATGGTAGCGGAAATTCAATTGCCGCCGATAATCTCACCTTGCTCCGCGAGCAGAATATCTATCTGCGCTCACCCAGCCTCAAATCTTCCGCCTTACCGGGTCTTTATCCCGATGCGCTTGTCCCTCTGGTCGATCCGTACACCGGCAAGGATATTCCTCCCCTTCATTACGTGAAAAAGCGTATTGGCGTCGGCCAGTACGAGCGCTCCTTGGAGGGGGCGCGCTTTGATGGCGCTCCATTCGAGCTGTGGCCGGACCAGAATCAAGTCCTGTGGGCGGACATTTTTGTACCAAAGAAGACTCCTGCCGGAGCTTACCACGGGCGTATCGACATTCTTCTGGATGGCCGAAGGCATCTAACAATCCCCGTTTCCCTGACGGTTTGGGATTTTCAGTTGCCTGACGGTCCCTCTGCCGGCACGCACTTTGGGGATTTCCATGCTGCGATGAAATATCATGGACTGGAAGAGGCTGATCCCGCTTATGAAGAAGTTTATCTGCGCTATTGCCGCGAGCTGGCCAATCATCGTCTGAATCCGCCTGTGCCGGAATTCCTTCTGCCGAAAGTGCCTGAAGATGGAAGTTTGGATTTTGCAGAAAAAGAGCAGACACTACGCCAGTATGTGGCGGAAACCCATCTGCGTCATTTCCAAATTCCGGAGTGGCCGTTTAGTGATCCTTTGGCAATGGATCGAGAGCGAACGCTCCGCTATCTTCGATCTTTTTACAATTTTCTACAGCGGAACAATTGGGAGGAGGGCGCTTATGTCTACGTTTTCGACGAGCCAGACAGTAGAGAGGATTACAACCGGATCATCCAACTGGCCCAATTGGTGCATGAAGCCGAGCCCAAGCTAAAGTTCTTGCTGACGGAACAGCCTTGGCCGCAAGAGCGCGATTGGCCGATACTGAATGGCCATGTCAATATTTGGTGCCCCCTCTTCGGATTGTTCGATGAAGAAAGCGCTCAGGGAGCTATTGGTCGCGGAGAAGAGGTTTGGGCCTATACCGCATTGTGTCAAGGGCCGTTTCCCAATCATCCGCAAGCCAAGCTCTACGTCGGCAAGGAGCCGCTCTTTTGGCAAATGGATTTTCCCTTGCTCAATTACCGATTACCTCTGTGGATCGGGTACCCCTTTGGCGTGACGGGCCTGCTCTATTGGAGCACGGTTCACTGGGGCAGCCCCGATGGCCGTGATCCTTGGACCGATGCTGCTTTTCGCAATCAGTTCAACGGCGAAGGCTCGCTTTTCTATCCCGGCTTAGCCGCCGGCTTTGACGGCCCGGTCACCTCCATGCGTCTAAAAAACCTGCGCGATGGCATGGAAGATTACGAGTACTTTGTGCTTCTGCAAAGCCTTGGCGATGAAGCCTTTGCCCGCGCATCGGCAAAGCAGATTGGACCATCCTGGTACGAGTGGGCGCAAGATCCGCAAAAGCTTCTGCAGGCGCGAAAAAATCTAGCTGAAAGAATTCTGGCCAAATCGAAGGCACGCTGAGCGGTACCGACTACAAATCCATCAGTAAAAGGGGAAGAGCCTTTTCCCTGTATTGTTCATAAACATTGGCCACGGAGGCACAAGGTCACGAAGAGCTTATAACTTCGCTGCAATTTGCCGCGACCAAAATCATGCCTGTTGGGAACAAAATGTGAGTGCGGTATGTCATTTAGAAGGAATCTTTTCATGATAACAAACCATCTGTAAATTGCTGACCTGTGCTTGGTTTTACAAAGCCGCCAGGTCGGCCGTGGCCGGATTCTTCCAGAATGACACTCTTTGTATTACCCACTATCCCTAAACGAGAATAGTTGCTGGAGTAGGACACTTAAAATTGTAGCCGATCGCTGAAGCCAAGTCAAAATAATTGCAGTCAAGATGATTCCTTTGCAAAAGAATCGATATACTTTTTTTCCTCTTATTTTCCATGATCGAATCATTCAAAATGGAATTCTTAATGATTTTGTCCTTAATCATTTTGACTTTCTTGTCCATTCGAGTCATTCGAACTCCCGTGATCGGTCACTTACATTTTCTGGAGACGCCTAATTGTTTTCGATGATTGTGCTGTTGCTGGTGATGGTTGGGATTATCTTGGCGACAACTCGGCTCAAGATGCATCCGTTCTTGGTGCTGTTGCTCGCCGCCATTTGCATGGGTTTTGCCGGCGGGCTGAAAGCAGAAGCGATTATGCGCGCCATGACCGAAGGTTTTGGCGGCACCTTAGGCAGCATCGGCATTGTGGTTGCCTGTGGCAGCATCATTGGTACTTTCTTAGAAAACAGCGGCGGCGCCCAGCGTATGGCGCAATGGACCTTGCGCCTCGTCGGTGACAGAAAATCACCTTTGGCCATGAGTATTACCGGCTATATCGTCTCCATTCCGGTTTTTTGCGATTCGGGCTTTGTCGTGCTCTCGGCTTTGAACCATGCTATTTCCCGCCGAACAAAGATTTCCCTTGCTGTTCTTGCTGTCGCTCTGGGCACCGGACTCTACGCAACTCACGTCTTTGTTCCCCCGACTCCAGGCCCTCTGGCAGCGGCCGCAAACTTGGGCGCGGATATCGGCCTCGTTCTACTCTTTGGGGTGTTGGCTGCAATTCCCGTTGCTGCTGTCGGACTGTTGTGGGCGGTGCTGTACTGCAAGAGATTCACAATCGTGCCTGGTGAGGAAAAGGTACAGGCATCCGCAGAGCCGTTTCTGCCGGAAGACCTTAAAAGCTACGCACCGTACATGCCCGGAGCCTTTCGAAGCTTCGCCCCGCTGATTCTGCCCATCGTTCTAATCGCGCTAAAATCCATTTCGGAATATCCAACCATGCCGCTGGGTGAAGGTTTTCTCAGGGCTGTCTTGGCAATTGTCGGACATCCCATTGTTGCGTTGTTGATCGGGGTGTCGCTGTCATTTCTTTTGCCGGAAAAAGTCAAATCCGATTTGCTCTTCAACTGGGTGGGAGAAGGGATCAAAAACGCCGGAACCATTATTCTGATCACTGGAGCAGGCGGTGCGTTCGGCGGCGTGTTAAAGGAAGCGGAGGTCGGACATTATTTGGGTGAGGTTCTTTCCAAGTGGCCTTTGGGCATTTTCTTGCCCTTCATCATAGCCGCAGCTCTCAAAACAGCGCAAGGATCGTCCACCGTGTCAATGATTACAACCTCGGCGCTGGTTGCACCTTTGTTAGGTCATTTGGGATTAGCTGAGCCATTGTCAAGGGTAATGGTTGTCTTGGCGATCGGCGCAGGTGGCATGACCGTTTCCCATGCCAATGACAGCTATTTTTGGGTGGTTTCGCAATTCTCGGACATGGACACAGCGACGGCACTGCGTTGCCATACGTTGGCAACATTGATTCAGGGCTTGACCGGCATCTCCGTGATCGCCGCCCTGACATGGGCATTACTTTGAGCCGATGACCCCGTTTGTATTTTGACGGACTGTCCGTATGCAACATGAGCATATGGCGTTGCGTTTTAGGGTTTTGATTGATTCATGGGAATCTAATGGGCGGTTTGCACCGAATCCAATTTTGGGATGCTGAACTTTTGTCCCAATTTGCCGATTGAGCGCATGTCAATGGTGCCGACGATGTTCACAAAGACCGTCTCATCTTTATCAACTGCCAGTATGGTTAGGCCGACCACTTTCTTGCCGGCAAGCTTCATATAGATATTCGTCAGCTCGTGGGATTTTTTCACTCGCACAAATCTCTCCCATTTTCGATCCAGCATTTTTTTATCCGCTCTATCAATGCGTTCTTTGATGGAATCAAATTGCTCGGGTGTTGTAGGAAAAGAATAAACCTTAATGAATTTCAAAAAGCTCAGCAGCTTGGCCAATTCCGGGTCTTCCGCCTCGCTTGCCTCGGCCACGATGGAGAGCAACGGATTCATGATTTCGATCTCGGTCGTTGCAGTATCCTTCTTAAAATCGAAAACCTGATCGAGATCGATGTAGCCTGGCGCTTTTTCCAGTTCATCGTCTTGCCCAAACAGAGCCAGGGGAACAAGAACCATCGTCAAGACAAAGAAACATTTCCAAACTTTCATTTCAGCCTCCATGCATCAGGGGTTTAAGCGCCATTTCCAGTCCTTGCCACACCGGCCTTGCGATGTTTTGTGTGACTGCTTGATTCGCCAGCGTTGCCTGCGTCCGGTTCATTACCTTTCCAACCATGCCCAGGGCGGTTTGCACCTCTGCTTTTGCATTTTGTATTTCCGCCTGCGAATATTGCCGATGATTCCATTTTTCGGTGGTTTGCCATATTGCAGCGGCGACGAGAAGAAGCAACACGCCTGCCACGGCGATTCCCCATTTTCTAACGACGGGCGTCGGCCTTACGGACTTGGACGTTGCAGTTGCTCCTAAAGTGCGCAGCAGTACGTGCTGCAATGTCAGCTCCGGCAGACGCTTTTTTCCCAAGCTCTCTATGCCGGCATTCAGGAGTCTATAATCTTGATAGGTGGCAGAGCAGTCTGCGCAGCGCCGGAGGTGGCTTTTCAGCTTGCGGCGACGCCAGAATCCAAGCTCATTGAACGCATAGAGCATGATCTGTTCAGAGAGTCCGCGGCAAGGTTTTTCCAATGTGTCAGGCATCATGTAATTCCGCTTTTAAAGATTTCGCCAATATTTCACGAAGAGCCATCCGCCCACGCAAGATATAAACTTTGACGGTGTTCAGAGGTAGCTTCAGGGCGTTGCTGATATCGTGATAGCTCAAGTCTTGAATCTCGCGCATAATCAGGACGCCTCGCTGCGTTTCGGGAAGCTGCAAGAGCGCTTTGGCGATTTGCTCGCTAAGGGAGCTCGCGTTTGCCATTTCTAAGGGGCTGAGTTCCGCCGGGCCGGCAGGCTCGGATTCCGAATCGATGGCAGCGGAACAAGTGACGTGTTGGCCTCGCCTTTTTCGCCTTCTGACAAAATCGATGCACAGATTGCGCGTGGTGATCAGAATCCACGCCTTGGCCGAACCTATTCGTATTTCATCCAAATGCTGCCAGAGCTTTAGCAGCACCTCTTGGCTCACATCTTCGGCATCGTGGCGGTTGCCCAAAAAATAGCAGGAATAGGTGAATATCCGGTCCTTATATTGATTCACAATGGATGTGAAGCGAAGGGTTCGCATGAGGTTTTCGTTCATGGTTGATATTGCACCAAGTTCCAAGCCGGGTGATGCCGGTGATAGTGCGCGCTCGCCGAAGGAGATTAGTTTTTGCACTCGACAATAAAACGAATTGACCTCCGTGAAAGTTACAGCGCCTGTAAAACATGACCATCCTATTTTACTGCCTGATAGAAGATTGTCAGAGAGACTTACGAAAATCACGGCAAGGCTTCGAAATGGACCCTACTCTTGGTATCGATTTGTTCTGAGAAAAAGTAACTGAACAGAGTGTTGAAAAGTGATAGGATAATCCTCCCAAGGCAAATCGAATTGTAGGGTCCGACAGGCAAACAATCGAAAACGAAGCACTGCGAATGAAATGCTGCGCCTCATCATCAAGGAGCCATCCTGTAGATCCGGGGCATCCTGCTTATCCTGTCATAAAAATTTACCGGAAGACAACAGCCCCCTGTGATCAGCTACGAGAAAATTCTCTAAAATCAATAATAGCGCTTGACAAAGTTGATAGGTCTGCTTATTTTAATATCGAAAACAGTCACTATTGGCTCACCTTTGTTTTCAGATTTTACGTTGATTGGCATATTGTTGAGACCTGCGATATTTTGATATGGCGCCAAATCCTTCTATGCCGGCTTCGCTAAACGGGCCGAGAGGGACCTAAAGGAATAGCACTACTTATCAGGCACTACTCGCTTTTCCGCTTACTTTCGCCTCCGCGACAAGCGTGAGGTCACTGCTCGCGATTTACCCAATCTAAGCGGAAAGGCAGCTTTTGCAAACACAGTTTGGAGGTGCGCTATGAGACAACTAAAACTCAACCTGTGGATCTTTGCTTCATTGATTCTGTTGTTCGGCTGCGACTTTGCCCTAGCGCAAAACGATTTTTGGCAGCAAGCCGACGGCTCATTGGGCAGCCCAATCAATGCCCTCGCGTCCGATGCGGCGGGCAACTTATTCGCCGGAACGGCAGAGGCCGGGGTCTTTCGTTCTGCCGACGATGGTAATACTTGGATGCAAACCGGATTGGGCATCGCCGTGTTTTCTTTTGCTGTTTCTACCGAGGGGGTGCTATTTGCTGGAACTTGGGACGGTGTCTATCGGTCGCTCGATCAAGGCAATAATTGGCGACGTCTGGATACGCCTAATACTGGCCTTCCGCAAACCCTTGTCTATTCACTCACCATCAGTCCCGGGGGTACGCTTTTCGCCGGCACTCACAACGGGGTCATTCTCTATTCCAAGGATAACGGGGAAACTTGGTCGCTCACCAGTCTCGGCCTTACCAATGACGTTTGGTCTCTTGCCGCCAACTCTATCGGAAACGTTTTTGCCGGCACCTTTGAGGGCGGCGTTTGGCGTTCCGTGGATGACGGTCAAACATGGGTGCAGATCAACAATGGTCTGGTCGATAACCACAACGTGAACGCGGTGGCCGTTAACTCGAACGATGTGCTGTTTGCCGCGACCTATGCTGGTGTTTACCGTTCTGCGGATAATGGCGACACTTGGATTGCCATCAACAACGGGCTGACCAATACCCTCAATCATGCCTTGGTGATCAATAGCTTGGGACACCTTTTCACCGGAACTGAAGGCGGCGGAGTTTTTAGTTCACTGGATGCCGGTGATTCCTGGACGGCGATCAATTCCGGCTTAACGGACTTGTTTGTTACCGCGCTTACCTTGAATCCGGCCGGACACATTTTTGCCGGGACGCGCGTGCAAAGTAGGGTTTTTCGTAGTGTCCAATCGACTACTGCCCCTGAACCAGGCGGCGGTTTGATGGTCTTCATAGATGGGTCGCCTGCTTACCCAGGAGAAGGTTGGGATAATGCCA
>Ga0172369_10003301_pt1 | contig 21370 bp, 21 predicted proteins | sample LakKiv25m_FD_114539 | JGI IMG/M metagenome (GOLD analysis project Ga0172369, IMG submission 114539) | Freshwater microbial communities from Kabuno Bay, South-Kivu, Congo - kab_022012_11.25m | ecosystem: Environmental > Aquatic > Freshwater > Lake | place: Democratic Republic of the Congo...
CTCTACAACCTCCGCTGCTTTTTCAGGTTTGAGTTTCCCTGCTGCAAAATAGTCCAGAAAGAATAAAGGCTCTGCCCCGCTTGTAAGTATATCATTCACGCACATGGCGACAAGATCAATACCCACAGTGTTATGCCTGTCTGTCATAAACGCTATCTTCAACTTGGTGCCTACCCCGTCGGTCCCGCTCACAAGCACAGGTTCTTTGTATTTTTTTGTATCTAATTTGAAGAGTGCATTGAAAGAGCCTAAATCAGTCATAACCTCAGGCCTGAATGTCTGCCTGACCATCGGAGAGATAAGGCTTATAAACCTGTCTCCTTCGGCTATGTCAACGCCTGCCTTTTTATAGGTAAGTCTATTCACGCAAGCACATCCTTTCAGGGTTTTGGGTTTAAACAGGAAAAAGTATTGTTATGCTATCACATTTAAATTGATTTTGGAAAGGGGAATTATATCTTTCCGAACTCTCTCATCTTCAGTTCTTTTCTCTTAATCTTTCCGCTTATTGTTTTTGGAAGGTCGCTGACAAATTCTATCTTACGGGGATATTTATACGGAGCCGTGTGTTTCTTAACAAACTGCTGAAGTTCTTTTGTTAATGCGTCCGACGGTTTATAGTTTTGCGTTAAAACAATAAACGCCTTAACAACCTCGCCTCTTATCTCGTCAGGGCTTGCGACAACAGCGGATTCTTTGACGGCAGGATGTTCCATCAAAACGCTCTCTATCTCGAACGGGCCAATCCTGTATCCTGATGTGAGTATCACATCGTCAGCACGGCCCACAAACCAGAAATAACCATCGTCATCCTTATATGCCCTGTCGCCAGTTACATACCATTCGCCCCTCACGGTTTTTTCCGTTGCTTCCCGATTGCCAAGATATTCCCTGAACAGTCCGGCAGGCCTTTCCGGTTTAATTTTTATTGCAATGTCTCCTTCGTCATTTGAAGAAACCATTTTCCCGCTGTCGTCAATAATGTCAACCGTGAATCCCGGGGCCGGCACTCCCATTGAACCTGGTTTTACGGGAAGACACCTGTAATTTGCCAGAACATTCACTGTCTCTGTCTGGCCATAGCCGTCATATATATATATTCCTGTCCTCTCTTTCCATATCCCGATTATCTCCTTGTTCAAAGGTTCCCCTGCCGCAACAAAATGGCGCGCGGAATGGAAATTAAGTTTCAGGGAGGGAGATACCTCCTTTACCATCATCCTGTAAGCTGTAGGCGGCCCGCAGAATGTTGTGATCGGATACTTCTGCAATATCTCAATTGTTGTTGAAGGGTCAAACTTCCCTTTTTTATAAAATGAAAAAATTGTCGCGCCCATATGCCATGGCCCGAACAGGCTTGACCATGCTGCCTTTGCCCATCCTGTATCGGAAAGGTTCCAGTGGACATCGCCCGGCCTGAGATCGAGCCAGTACTTTCCTGTTATCAGATGCGCCAACGGATAGGACGCCTGAGTGTGGAGCACCATCTTTGGAAGCCCTGTTGTGCCTGACGTGAAATAAATCAAGGCGGGCTCGCCCGAAAAAACCCTCTCGCCCTCAAAGGCATCTGAGTTATTTCTTTTTTCTATGTAATCATGCCACCCATCCCTTTTGCCTATTATCACAAACAATGGCTCAGCAAAAAGCCTCTTCACCGCATCTTCAATCTTCTGTGCATCTTCATCCGTTGCGATTATTGCCTTTATATCTGCTGTGGATAATCTGTATTCAATGTCTTTTGACGTAAGGCTTGTCGTTGCAGGAATCGGAATAGCATTGAGCCTCATAAGCCCAAGCATTACTTCCCACCATTCGGGGATGCCCGGGAGAATAACAAGAACCCTGTCCCCTTTCCTGATGCCCAGTTTCTTAAACGCTCCTGCTCCCTTTGACGAGAAAAGCTTCAGGTCATTGAATGAAAATTTTTTTTCAATTGTGCCGTCGGTCCAGAAAAGCGCCGGCCTGTCTCCCCACCTGTCAAAGACGTCAAGGGGAAAAGAAAATCTCTCAGGCACGGTTAGCGAGAAGCCTCTGCGCTCTTTTGCATAGTCTTTCATATTTGATGCGGCCTGCATGCTAAATGCTATCATAAAGAAAGTCTTTTTCCCATTTTGACATTTATATATTTTTTGTGGTAACTTTAAAAGTCTTTTTAGTCAGGGGAATAGGGTCTTGGCAGTATAAACAGACCTATCTGTCTGGTTTTTTCGCAAAAAGGTTAGATATAAAAAATTTATATATACCGGGGGACGATAGATGTTAAATCCATTTAGGGTATTCAGCAAGCTGCTCACATGGTATTCTGAAAAGGTTTCCAAAAAAGCCAAGATAATTATCGCCGTATCCGCGCTCTTTATTTTTATCATAGCAGGCATTGTCGGGTATAAGGTAAATGATTATTTTGAACACGACCCTGACGCCTGCATGTTCTGTCACGTCCATGACGACGCTAACAAGGCATGGGCAAAAAGCAAACATAATGTAGTCGACTGCCATTCATGCCATCACTCCACAAAGAAAGAACAGGTTGTTCAGTTATACAGGTTTGCCATTTTAGGGCAGAAGACCGTTGAGCCGAGGCACGGCAAGATTATCGTGCCGTGGGATCGCTGCATGGAATGCCACTGGGAAACGAATGCAAAATATCCCGGTGCGCCTAAGATTAACCGCTCGACCTATCATGCAAAACACATGTTTACGGAACAGGTCGAATGTTCCAGATGCCACGGGTATAAGATTCATGAATTTCTCCCTGAAGAGAGATTCTGCACCACATGCCACAAGGATAAAGAGGTTCACGGCACAGGCATGGAAAAGCTTCCCTGCCTCAACTGTCACACCGACCGCATGAAAGATTTAAAACCCGGAAGGAAGAAATGCCTTTTCTGCCATGGCGGAGAAAATATAAGGAAAGAGCTGATTACAGACGGGACTATAGACGTGAAATTCTTCCAACCCTCTCGTTCTGTGATTAAACAGGCGACAAAGATAAATGTGCCTGCAGATGCTCCTATGCAGTTCCATTGTTATGAATGCCATAAGCCTCATAAAAAAATAAGGCCTGACTGGGGCGACTGCCTTACAAGGTGTCACAGCGAACAGCTTTCTGTCGGAAAACATGAACTGCATGTAAAAACAATGAAGATGAAATGCACAGACTGCCATAAGCCTCATATATGGAAAATTTCACCAGCTCAGGGCAAGATAGACTGCGTAAAATGCCATGAATATAGAGACCCTAAAAAATTTATTGGTTCCTGATTAAAATGTCCTATAATTTAATTGATATGAATATTAGACGAACAAGGAAACGGTTGTGAAAAGCCATGTCTGGCGTCCTCTTTATGTGGTAATCGGCATTGTTGTCATGGTGCTGATCGTCAGGCAGTTTGTCGTGCCAAAAGAGTTCGGCATACATGAAAGGGGCTACATGTACGGCTGGCATGACAAGGCTGATGAGAATTACTGGAAGGAATTCAAGGTAAAATACAAAACCTCTAATTACTGCAAAGACTGCCACAGCGACAAATACTCTTCGATAATGAAGACGCCTCACGCCATAATTCAGTGCGAAAACTGTCACGGCCCGGCGATAGACCATCCTGAAAATCCGGCAAAGCTCGCGATCAATAAGAGCAGGGAACAATGCCTGAGATGCCATTCATCCCTGCCGTATATGCAGAGCGACAGATCAAAAATAAGGGGGATAGACCCTGAGAAGCATAATACCGGCATCGAATGCGCGGCCTGCCATAACCCCCATAATCCTCACGTAGGCCATGAGGGGCATAAACATTCCGATGCGGAGGTAAAATGATAACGAGAAGAGACTTCATTAAATATTCTCTGCAGGGAATTGCGACAATATCGGTTGCCGGAGCGGCGATTGAGATAATTAACCCTTCAAAACTTTTTGCCTCAAAGGATGAAAAAAATGTCCGGTGGGGTTTTCTCGTAGACACGCAGAAATGCGTCGGATGCGGTTTGTGCGTCAGGGCATGCAAACTGGAAAATGAAATCCCTTATGACGCGAATGTTTCGCGGACCTGGGTTGAGAGATATGTATTGACCAAAGATGGGAAAGTGTTTGCCGATTCTCCAAAGGCAGCGAGAGACGGATTTATTACGAACAAGATCGAAATGGGCCACGGGGAATACGAGGACATTAAAAAAGAGAACATAGAAAAGGCATTTTTTGTTCCGAAACTCTGCAACCAGTGCGAAAATCCCCCATGCGTTCAGGTCTGTCCTGTCGGCGCAACATACCAGACAAAAGACGGCGTGGTTCTGGTTGACAGGAAATGGTGCATCGGATGCGGATACTGCATAATGGCATGTCCCTATGGCGTGAGGTTTTTTCACCCGTCATACGGCACTGCCGAGAAGTGCAATTTCTGTTACCACAGGATAACCAAGGGGATGAAGTCCGCGTGCGTAGACGCATGTCCATTCGGAGCAAGGCTCATAGGGAATATCAACGACCCTAATGATGAAGTAGGCAGGATTATCAGGAATGAGAGGGTCTCAGTGCTCAAAGATGAATTCGGCACGAAACCTCAGGTTTATTACAGAGGGCTGAGCAAGGAGGTAAGGTAAAATGGTTCACGGCGAGCTATGGACAATCAAAGAACTATTTGTCTATCCGAATGAATTCATATACTGGAGCATTCAGATTGTAATGTATCCGTTTATGACAGGACTCGTGGCAGGCGCGTTTGTGCTTTCTTCCCTTTATCATGTCTTTGGAATAAAAGAGTTGAAAGATATGGCAAGGTTTGCGCTCGTTTTTTCGTTTGCCCTTCTGTTTGCGGCTCCAATGCCTATAGTCCTGCACCTCCAGCATCCCTTCAGGGGCGTTAACGTATTTTTGACTCCGCACTTTACCTCCGCGATAGCTGCATTTGGAATTGTTTTTTTCTCATACGGCGCTATCGTCGCTTCCGAATTATGGTTTTTATATAGGAAGCATTTTGTAGAAATAGCACTTCCACTGAAAGAAAAGAAAGATAAGAGTTTGTTTGAGTGGATAAAATTCATTATTTTTTGCACCCTTACTCTCGGAGTCTATGATATAAGCGAGGAATCTCTTAAAAAAGACGAGAAGGCAATAAAGATACTGGCAGGAGTCGGAATTCCGGTTGCATGTTTCCTTCACGGGTATGCCGGATTTATATTCGGCTCTGTTAAGGCAAACGCGCTTTGGATGACGCCGTTGATGCCGGTTATATTCATAATGTCCGCGATAGTTTCGGGCATCGCGCTTTGTATGCTGACTTACATAGTTGTTATGGAGATAAGAAAGATAATGATAAAATCCCAGAGAAAACCATGGATGCCGAAATTAGAAGAGGTAAAAGGCGCCGAGATAAATGTTATAAAGATTTCAGCAAAATACCTCGTATTATTCATGATATTCGCGATAACTCTTGAATTCCTTGACCTCGTGTTCAGGGGATATACCGCTGTCAAACACTGGGATATTCTGCGCACCGTAATCTACGGCAAGGATTTTACGAATATATTTATACTCCAGTATACATTCGGCAACCTTATCCCTTTTATACTCTTTCTGATACCCGGGCTTACAATCAGAAGGGCTGCCATCGGGTTGGTTCTTGCTTTAATGGGCGTATTTATGATGAGGTGGAATGTCGTTATCGGCGGCCAGGCATTCTCGCTCACGCTGTCTGGTTTCATGGAATATGTTATTCCGATAATACCCCATGACTGGGAGACATTTAAAGAGGGGCTTTTAGGCGCTCTAAGTATCTTCATAATGCCATTCGCGTTGTTCTGGGTAATAGCCAAGATATTCCCTGTCTTCGGCACTGAAAAAGTAAAGCAATAGGCCGGCTGCTGTTTCACAAAAATCCGGGGCCTGTATTTATTTGACAAGCCTCTCCTGATGCGATACCCTGTAAACAATATAAAGGTTAATACACACTAAAATAAACCTATTTTTAAAGGGGCAAGATGAAAAGACGCGGCTTCCTAAAATTATTGCTTGCCGTATTTGGAACCACTGCCCTTGCATCCCTCACCTATCCCTTAGCAAGATTTCTTGCGCCCCCCGTAGAGAAGGCAAAGGGAAAACAGATAAGCATTAAAAGATCTGAAATACTATCGGGAGGAACCATGAGTATAGTCTTTAATAACACACCCGTAATTATCATCAACAGGCAGGATAAAGGGTTCATCGCGCTTTCAAGGGTATGCACACATCTCGGATGTATTGTGGAATATGATAAGGGCAAAAAAAGGCTTTTGTGCCCGTGCCATGCAGGCGTCTTTGACCTTGAAGGCAATGTCATATCAGGGCCTCCTCCAAAACCCCTGCCCAAGATCCCCCTGAGAGTGGAAGGGGAAAATATTGTTATAGGATGAAGATATGCTTCACAGAATAAAAAACTGGCTTGAAATAAGAATAGGACTAAATGAGATAATAAAAACCCAGTTCAAGGAATACAGGGTTCCAAGAGATATTAATATCTTTTACACCCTTGGATTTGTTGCGATGGCGGCATTTATAATGCAGGCTGTAACGGGTTTCTTCCTTTTGGTTTATTATGTCCCCCACTCGAATCATGCCTTCAGAAGCGTTCAGACAATAATGACAACGGTTCCCTATGGCTGGCTTTTCAGAATGATGCATGTTGTCGGAAGCAATCTCATGGTTGCTGTTGTCTTCATCCATCTTTCTTCTGTCTTTTTTATGGGAAGCTATAAAAAGCCCCGCGAGATGACATGGATTGCGGGATGGTTAATGCTGCTCTTAGTGTTGACCTTCTGCCTGAGCGGTTATCTGCTTCCATGGAGCCAGTTGAGTTACTGGGCAACGACCATCGTAACGACTATGCCGACCGCCTTCCCTTATTTCGGTGATTCCGCGGCATATATCATGAGGGGCGGCGAGTACGTGTCCGGCATAACTCTTAACAGATTTTTTGCCATCCATGTGGCCTTTCTGCCCCTGCTCTTTGTATCCATACTTGGGGTTCATATATTCCTTGTGAGAAGAATCGGGATTTCCTCTCCTCCTTTTGGGGAAAACGCAGAAATGGAATGGACAGAATACAGGCATGAGAGCCATTCGGACGGCGTTCCTTTCTATCCGCATTTTGTTTTCAGAGAGATATTCATGGTGATGATATTCGTCGCAATAATGTTTTTTATAATCGCATTTATGCCAACGCTATTTCTGCCTGAGGATGCAAATACCCCTGCTGATCCTTTCAGGACGCCTGCGCATATAAAACCCGAGTGGTATTTCCTTGCGCCCTATCAGATGCTGAAACTGATACCTAACAAGTTTCTGGGAGTCGCCATGCAGATAATCATTGTGGCTGTATTTATTTTATGGCCTTTCCTTGACACTAAAAAAGAAAGAAACATATTGAAAAGGCGTTTGCTGCTAAGCGCATTCTTAATCTCAGTTGCCGTGTGGATTATATTGGCAATATGGGGCAGGTATTCATGAGACATATCAATAAATACAGCGCAAGACTCTTTTTTGTTTTTCTTCTATCACTGCTCGCAACATTTGTTTTTTCATCCCTTGAAGGAGCTGAAAAATATAAGGAGATCTTTGAAAAAGAGTTTCTTGCCGAACCATGGGCAGGGGAACAGATTGAGAAAAGCTCCTGCATAGAATGCCATGCATCCGATATCATGAAGCCTGAATTCAGAAATATCCCTGACGAGTGGAAAACAAGCTGGCATTATGAAAACAGGGTGTCATGTCATGACTGCCACGGGGGAGATCCTAAAGATGCTGCTATGGCGATGTCACCACAAAGGGATTTTGCCGGAGCGCCAAAATACTCTGACGTCCCGGAATTCTGCGGCAAGTGCCATATCGGTATTTTGAAAAATTATCTTGAAAGCGGCCATGGAAAGGCGCTCAGGTCTAAGGGCACGGGGCCTAACTGTGTGACATGTCATGGCTCTCACAAAATACAGAAGGCGAGCATAGATATTATCAATGAAGGCCTCTGCAGCAAATGCCATTCCTATGAAAGGGCAAAGACAATGAAGCAGGCTCTTTTTCTTACTGAAAAGAAGATACGGGAGATAGAAAAAGACATTAAGGAATTGAAGGCCGGCGGGGTATTTACCGAGGAAAAAGAAAAAAACCTTTTCAGCACTCACGCAGAATTTCGCACTCTCTTTCATGCTGTTGATGTATCCATGGTTAAAGAGAGAACGGACGGGTTCACAGACAAGTTAAATCTTCTCGAAGACAAAATACAAAATACGCTTAACGAACTCGGCTTTAGAAAAAACTTTTCTGCCTTTCTCATGTTTATCTTTATCGGTTTGGGCGTGGGAATATTTTTACTCTCAAAGACCTATAAATCATAATTGTTTATCTCCCAATAAATCCGGCATTTTGCTACAATACCTCTGATGGCTCTTATCCTTATTACAAATGACGACGGGGTTCATTCTCCCGGAATTACCGCCCTTTTTGCGGCAATGCAGGAACTCGGCGATGCCTATATCGTCGCGCCGGACAGGGAGAGAAGCGCAGTAGGACATGCCCTAACGCTGCACAGGCCTTTGAAGGCAGAGCAAATCAGAGAGCATGTTTATGCCGTAAACGGCATGCCGACGGACTGCGTGGCAATCGGGGTGAATAAGATACTCCCTGAAAAACCCGCGCTTATCGTTTCCGGCATTAACAAAGGCGGAAATGTCGGGGATGACATCACTTATTCGGGCACTGTCTCGGCTGCTATCGAGGGCACAATAATGGGAATCCCTTCATTCGCAGTTTCAATAGTCGGGGAAAAAACCTTTTATTTTGACACGGCAGCTTATTATTCATTGGAAGTTGCAAGATATATCCTTGAAAAGTCTCTGCCTTACGATACCCTTCTAAATGTTAATCTGCCGAATGTGCACAAAAATAGCATTGCAGGAATAAAATTTACACGACAGGGCAAGCGGGTATATGACAATGCAATACAGGAAACATATGACCCGAGAGGGGAAAAACATTTCTGGATAGGTGGAGGCACGCCATACTGGGAGCAAGGGGAAGACACTGACATTCAGGCAGTCCTACAGGGATATGTATCCATAACTCCCTTGCATCTTGATCTTACAAACTATGAGACAATGAAATTTTTAAAAAAGAGCTGGAGTAGCATGCAATCTAAAAAGATAGAAATTCCAGATTTATGACCATATTTAGAAAGGCAGGATGAAAAAATATGACCTCATAATAATCGGCGCCGGACCTGCAGGCATCTTTGCTGCCCTCGAACTCCTGCATAAAAAGAAAAACGCAAAGATACTCATTATTGAAAAGGGCAAAGACATAGACCAGAGAAAATGCCCTATGACGATAAAGAGCATATCCTGCAAGGCATGCCCTGAGTGCGCGCTCCTCAGCGGCTGGGGCGGGGCGGGCGCATTCAGCGACGGCAAACTCAGCCTTTCACCCGATGTCGGCGGGTTTCTTTCAAGATATATAGATAATGACACGCTACGGTCTTTGATAGACTATGTGGATAAAATCTATGTCAGTTATGGCGCTCCCAAACAGACTTACGGCGGAAGCAAAGAAGATATACGGAAAATAGAGAGGCTTGCATCCAAAAATAATCTTGTATTCGTGCCTTCACGGATAAGGCATATAGGCACGGACAGGTGCAAAGTCTTGCTGAAAAAAATCAAAAAATCTCTGGATAGAAAAGCAGAAGTATTATTCGGAATGGAAGCAGCTAATATTATTGTAGAAAAAAGAAAGTCCGCCTCAGGCGTAAAGGCCGTCGGCGTCAGGTTCAGAAATGGAGATAAGATTTATGCAGATCATATTATATTAGCTCCCGGCAGAGAAGGCTCGAAGTGGCTTGAACAAGAATCAAAGCGGCTCCGCCTTACACTGCTCCAGAACCCGGTTGATATAGGTGTCAGGGTTGAAGTCCCGGCCTCGGTATTTGAACACCTGACAAACATTACATACGAGCCAAAGTTTATATTTTATTCAAAAAAATTCGACGATAAGGTAAGAACCTTCTGCGTTAACCCTTACGGCGAGGTAGTTAAAGAATATCTTAAAGACATCTGGACTGTTAACGGACATAGTTATGCGGACAGAAGAACCAGTAATACGAATTTTGCGCTTCTCGTCAGCACATTCTTTACAGAGCCTTTTGATGAGCCTATCTCCTATGGAAGATATATTGCAAGATTAGCCAATTTCCTCGGACACGGCGTTATTGTCCAGAGGCTTGGAGACCTTCAGTCAGGAAGGCGTTCAACTCATGAGAGAATAAAAAAGGGCACGGTCCAGCCCACCCTAAAAGACGCAACGCCCGGGGATCTGAGTTTTGTCATTCCTTACCGTTACCTCGCTGATATCCTTGAGATGCTCGATGCCCTTGATAAGATTGCGCCCGGGGTTAATTCAAAACATACGCTTCTTTACGGGGTCGAGGTAAAGTTTTATTCGATGCAGCTTAAACTTACCAATACGCTTGAGACAGAGGTAAAGAATCTTTTTGCGGTCGGCGACGGCGCAGGCGTAAGCAGGGGTTTAATACAGGCGTCTGCATCAGGAGTCATAGCAGCACAAGAGATAGCAAGAAGAATGATATTAATCTAACAAAGCCTTTAATCCCCTCACCGCCCTTTCGGGAGAAGGATATACTGGGATTTTTGCTTTTTCAAGAAGTGTTGTAAGTCTTTTTGATATTCCGCTCTGGGCGATGTGAAAGACAATCGGTTTGTTTAAGTTTGCCCTGCACACTTTCATCAGTTCCGGAAGTTTCTCTGTAATACCGTAGACATTTGAAAGCGCGATAACCAAAAATCCGTCATAATTATCCTTTAATTCATTCAATGCCGTAAAATAGTCCTCATCTTTAACCTGCGCCGTGAGGTCAACCGGGTTATTTATTCCGTAAAAACGGGGGAATATCTTTCTTAATTTGTCCGCTTTTTCATCCGGCAGTTTAGAAACCTCAAGCCCCTGTCTCATGCATTCGTCAGCAGCCAAAACTCCAGAACCGCCGCCGTTCGTGATGATGCAAACCCGCCTCTTGGCTGCCGCCTTCGTAACGACCGGGTAATAAGACAGCGCCTTTGTTGCGTCAATGAGCACATCAAAATCCTCAGCTTCCTTTATCCCAAACTGGCTCATTATTGAACTGAAGACTTCATACCTTCCGGCAAGCCTTCCTGTGTGAGAGAATGCCGCAGCTTGGCCGCTTATACCCTTGCCTGCCTTGAGTACAAGCAGCGGTTTCTTCTCGGTCAGTATCTTTGCATTTTCAATAAATTTTCTTCCGTCGCCTATTGACTCGATATACGAAATAACAACTTTTGTATTTCTGTCCTTAGCAAGATACGCGTAGACTTCTGATTCATCAATGTCTATGGCATTGCCGTAACTCACGGCCTTTGATACGCCTGCGCTTGAAAGCTCAAGAGCGCCTAACAGGCAGCTAAGGATTGCCCCGCTTTGCGTTACAACCGCGACATTTCCCTTCTTAGGCCTTTTCAATCTTTCGTGCGGAAGGAAAAAAGTATCAAGCTGATGCGATGAATTATATATGCCCATGCAGTTTGGGCCGAGGATTCTGATTCTGGTTTCTTTGCCTATCTTCTTTACTTCATCCTGAAGCGCATTCTCTCCGATTTCCGCGAAGCCGGAACTTGCGATGACTGCGCATTTGGCTCTGTCCGAAAGCCCTCTGAGTATTTCGGGGACTTCGGCGGCAGGCCTTATTATTATTGCCAGATCAACGGGCTCCGGGATATCACGTGCAGAAGGATAGGCTTTTAAGCCCATTATCTCGCCGTATTTCGGGTTCACGGGATAAACAGCGCCTTTAAACTTCAGGAGGTTTTTGAGAATAACACCGCCGAGCTTTTCCTCGGTATGCGCCGCGCCTATAAGGGCAATGGATTTGGGTTTAAATAGGGAATCAAGGCTTGTCTTAGTATCGGTTTGTGTTGCCATAATTTAATTATACATTAAAGACAAGCTATCGCAAAAAATTCTTCGCCCTTTTCACCTTCGCCTTGACAAGTTCAAAATAGGATTATACAATGTATATACGTTGGAGGCAAACATGATAAAAAAATTAGTATCTCACGGTAACAGCGCAGCGGTTATCATAGATAAGCCTATCCTCGAGCTTTTAGGCATTACCAAAGAGACTCCCCTTGAGATTGTTACCGATGGGAGAAGGCTGATAATTGCACCTGTGGATACATCCAGAAGGAAAAAGAAATTTAAGACGTTTCTTGAGAAGATAAATAAAGCTCACGGTAAAACCTTGAAGAAACTTGCCGGATGAGCCAAGCGTTGCGTCGGCCATCTCAACCAGATTTACGATTACAATATTTTCAGGAAGTAAAAATATATAGACCATGTGCCTTCTTGTTATTAAAAAAAGAAAATGAGAAAACAATATAAAAATAAAAAAAGAAGCTGCGGATTATGCAAGCCCCACAAAAAGGGCTGGACTAACAGATGGAAAAATAAAGACAAAGTTCAACTTCGTCACGCGGAGCATGAAATTAAGGAGCATATGCAAAAAGCATAGAGACCTATCGAGGTTGAACCTCAATAATTCCCTTATGCGCTTTCTATAAACAACAGCGCGGGGTCTTCAAGGTATTGAATAACCTTTGATAAAAATTTTGCCGAGTCCACGCCGTCTGTCACCCTGTGGTCAAAAGTAAGCGAAAGCGGAAGAATCTTTCTTATTGCAATCTGCCCGTCCTTTACCCAAGGCTTTTCTGAAATCTTTCCTGTGCCCAATATAGCAACATCGGGATAATTTATTATCGGCGTTGCAAACCACCCGCCGAAATGGCCGTAATTCGTTATCGTGAAACTGCTTCCCTTCATCTCCTCAAGCTTAATCTTTCTTTCCCTTGCCTTGACGCTTAATTCCTGAATCTCTGATGCAAGCTCAAGGATTGTCTTTTTGTCCGCGTTCTTTATCACAGGAACCATCAAGCCGTCAGGCGTGTCAACCGCGACTCCTATGTTGTAATATTTTTTTACGATTATCTCTTCTTTGGCCTCATCAACTGAGGCATTGAGCAAGGGATGCTCCGCAAGCGCGTGATGGACTGCTTTGATGAAAAATGGAAGGAAGGTAAGATGAATGCCCTTCCCCTGTATGGTTTTCTTTTCTCTCTCGCGCAGGCTCCATAACTCTGTAATGTCCGCCTCATCCATTCCGGTAACAAACGCCGTGGTCTTTTGAGCCAATGTAAGGTTCTTTGCTATTGTTCGGCGGAGCCCTTTTATAGGAATCCTTTCAATATTGCCGAATTGCTCATCTGCCTTCTTGGCTTTTCCTGATGCCTCTGTAACATCGTCTTTGGTAATGCTTCCGCCCGGGCCCGAGCCTTTGACAGCCTCAAGCTTAACGCCAAGTTCTTTTGCCAAGGCCCTTACAGCAGGGGTTGCAAGAATTTCCTCTTCCTCTTCAGGAAGCACTCCCACGATGGAAACAGACTTCGGCCTTTCTTCTGCCCTTGGCGCTTCTTCTACCTTTGGGGCTTCTTCTGCCTTTTGTTTTTCTTCAGGTTCAATCTTTTCGTCTATCGGCTTTTTCTCTTTGGACTTTTCTTCTTTGGGTTTTTCTTCCTTAGGCCTCTCTTTTGCCGCTTCGCTTTCTCGTAGAGTCGAGTCTCCGACTTCGGAAATTGTCATCAATACCTCGCCCACCTTTGCGATATCGGCAATCTCTTTATGTATCTTAAGGACCTTCCCTTTCCTTGGAGAAGGGACCTCCACCACTGCCTTATCTGTCTCTATCTCAAGAACGGTCTGGTGTTCTTCAACAACATCGCCTTCCTTAACAAGCCATCTCCTTACCTCGCCTTCGGTAATTCCCTCGCCTAAATCAGGAAGCACAAAATCATAAGGCATAAAAGGCTCCTTTCCTAAGTCATTTGATATAAAGAATATCATGCAAAATACTTACAGTCAATGTTCCACTGAATACCGTGCTATAATTATAAAAACCAATTCAAAGGAGCAGCTGAATGAGAAAATCAATGACACGATTTTTGCCTTTTTTCTTAATCATATTTCTGCTTGGCTCATCTTTTTATGCTGACAATGTTATCGCACAAGATCAGAAGACATTTATGTGGAAGGCACAATCAAAAACAGCAGTTGTTTATATGCTCGGCTCTGTGCACTTTATGAAGAAAGAGGTTTATCCGCTTAATAATAAGATTGAAGCTGCATTCGAAAGCTCAAATATCCTCGCGGTAGAGGCAAATATAAATGATGTTGCTAAAATTGATTTGCAGAAATTAGTGGCAAGCGCCTTCTATCTAGGAAATGAAACGCTGGAAACCCATGTCTCAAAAGAAACCTACGAACTTCTCAAAAAGGAGACGGCTCCGCTTGGCATACCCATTGAGTTGATAAGCAAACAAAGGCCGTGGTTTTTAGCGATGACTCTGGAGTCTGTAGAGCTTATGAAGCTGGGTTTTAATCCGCAATACGGCATAGACAATTATTTTCTTAAAAAAGCCGCAGGAAAGAAAAAGATAGTAGAACTTGAAAGCCTCGATTATCAGATAAATCTCTTTTCTGGATTTTCCGATGAAGAGCAAGAGTTTTTTTTGCTTTATACTCTAAAAAATCTAAAAATGGTCAAACATGAAATCGACCAGCTTATGCAGGCATGGATGACAGGGGATCTAAAAGGCATGGAATTAATTGCTTTAAAAGCAGATCCTGACATGCGCGTAGCCAAACTGTATGAAAAGCTCATTTTCGAAAGAAACGCAAATATGACATTGAAAATTGAGGACTTTTTAAAAACAAACAAGACTTATTTTGTCGTTGTAGGCGCAGGGCACCTTGTTGGGAAAAAGGGAATAATTGAGATGTTAAAAAATAAGGGTTATCGCGTTGAGCAGAAATAAAAGAGCCATACACAAGGTCTGCTTCATTGGACAACCCTGAAGGAGGCAATTCCAACCTCTGCCTATCAATTTAGCAGGATAGCCAAGTTACCTGTCTATGGCTCCAGAATATGTGATGCGATGCCCCAGAGCGAGAAGCCAATAAGCTCTTTTCTAAGTGGGTGCTCCGATAGATGCTTTAGGCTTCCTCCTTTTGGAGTCATGCACACCGCAATCTATACTTCGCTCCCTTACCCAGTTGCTTGGTCCTCTGGCTTAACCCGTCCAGGGTATCGCAAGCCTTTCTCTATTTATAGTTTAACTCTCCAGGCCTTGCCGGTCAATGAAATACGCCATTTAATTTTTAAATAAAAACGATAAGCAAAACCCTTTCACAAAAAGCTAATACCTTATTACCTCTTGAATCCCTTTTTTAATCCTCTCAACAGTAGGTATATAAAAATCTTCAAGTTTTGGAAGCGGCATGACAACATCATAGCCTGTAACTCTCACTATCGGAGCTTTAAGATAAAGCATCGCATCCTCTGCGATTGTTGCTGAAAGTTCAGCGCCGAAACCGCAGGTCTTTGCAGCTTCATGAATTATCACAACCCTTCCAGTCTTTTTCACTGACTTGAATATCGCCTCCTCATCAAGCGGGCTGAGGGTAATCAGATCTATTACATCCGCCTCAATCCCCTCCACTGCCTTTAATGCCTTGGGAAGCATGCTACCCCAGGCAATCACGGTTACATCCTTTCCTTCCTGAACAACCCTCGCCTTTCCGAGCGGTATTGTATATTCGCCTTCTGGCACCTCCTCTTTTATAGAGCGGTAGAGTCTGGTTGATTCGAGAAATATCACAGGATCAGGGTCTCTGATAGCGGAGATTAACAAGCCTTTTGCATTGTAAGGCGATGACGGCACAACAACTTTTATCCCCGGCATATGACAGAAAAATGCCTCTGTGCTTTCTGAATGGAGTTCAGGCGCCTTTATGCCTGCTCCGTATGGGGCCCGCACGACCATCGGGCAGGTAAACCTTCCTCTTGAGCGCGAACGTATCCTTGAGGCGTGTGAAAATATCTGGTCCATCGCGGGATAAATGAATCCCATAAATTGTATCTCTGCGACAGGCTTTAAACCATAAATCGCCATCCCGATCGTAGAGCCAACGATAATAGATTCAGCCAAAGGCGTATCCATAACCCTTTCAGAGCCGAACTGCTCAAGCAGTCCTTCTGTGACACGGAATACACCTCCGTCTTTCCCCACATCTTCGCCGAGGATAACGACATTCTTATCCCTCTGCATCTCTTCTTTCAATGCGAGGTTTATTGCCTGAACCATGTTCAATTTCGGCATAGTAAAAGTTCCTTATTTAGTTTGTAATTGCGAGCCCCTCATAGTTCCTTCATCTGACGCATCTGTCTTTGCGTTAATTTTTCATAAGTATATGCAAACATATCCTTCGGCTGAGGATGCTCTATTGCCTCCTCTTTTTTCACAGCCTCATCAACTACAGCCTTGGCTTTCTCATCAATTTCGTTCCGATACTTTTCAGTCCATAACCCCTTCTTCTCCATGAAAAGCTTCAACCTCAAAATAGGGTCTCTTGCCTTCCATGCCTCAACCTCTTCTTTGGGCCTATATCTGACCGCATCATCCGCAGTAGTGTGGTCGGACATTCTGTAAGTAAAACATTCAATAAAAGTCGGGCCGTCTCCTTTTTTCGCCTTATCAACAGCCTCCTTCGTTGACTTATAAACCGCAAAAATATCGTTGCCGTCAACCTGAACGCCTTCAAATCCGTAAGCGAATGCTTTTTGAGCAAACGTTTTTGACGCGGTCTGTTTTTCCCTCGGCACTGATATGGCCCAATGATTGTTCTGACATATAAAGATAACAGGCAGTTTGAATACTCCTGCCATATTCATGCCCTCATGAAAGTCGCCTTCTGATGTGCCGCCGTCTCCGAAATACGCGATAACAGCTTTTTTATCCTTTTTGTATTTCACGCCCATTGCCGCGCCGACTCCATGAGGGATCTGCGTTCCGACAGGCACGCACACAGGAAAGATATTAAGCTCATCAGGGCATTTCACTCCTCTCTCATCACCTGACCAGTATTGATACAGCATATGCAGGGGATAGCCCATTGTGATATAAACACCCATTTCCCTGAATGAAGGGAATATCCAATCGGATTTCTCAAGCGCGAATGCGCTGCCTATCTGGGATGCCTCCTGTCCCAAGATTGACGCATACGTGCCGAGCCTTCCCTCTCTCTGGAGGTTTAATGCGCGCTGATCAAATGTCCTTGATAGGATAAGCAATTCATAGAGCTTTTTTATTTCATTATCGGACAATGCAGGCATAAGAGATTCGTCAGCATTCCCTTTTTCATCGAGAATCTCAAGGCGCTTTACATTGAATGATTCTATTATTTTTTCAGGCATAGATGCCTCTTTTAAGATTATACCCATAAAATGTTTCTTAGAAAAGAAGAAAATAAGCATTTAAATGGAATCCAATGGATAATTCGAATATAATTATATTGAGGGTTCCATGATAATAGGCGTGCCGAAAGAGATAAAAAAAGGAGAATACAGGGTCGCGCTTACGCCTGAAGGAGCGGCAGAGCTTAAGAAGGACGGCCATGCAATCCTTGTTGAAACAGGCGCGGGCGAGGGAAGCGGATTTTCCGACAATGAATATCTTAACGTGGACGCCGATATTGTTGACAGGGAGACGGTTTTTAAAAAGTCGGAGCTTATCGTAAAAGTTAAAGAGCCTTTGACTTCCGAATATAATTTGCTGAAAGATGGACAGGCAATATTCACATACCTCCACCTTGCCCCGAATAGGGAATTGACAGAGCTTCTTCTTAAGAAAAAGATAACAGGGCTTGCCTACGAGACATTGCAAAAAGACGGTTCATTGCCATTGCTTGCTCCAATGAGCGAGATTGCCGGCAGAATGGCGCCTTTGATGGGAGCGTATTTTCTCCAGAAGATTCACCGCGGAGAGGGCGTTCTTGCCACAGGCACAGTAGGCGTTAAACCTGCAAAGGCGGTGATACTCGGAGCAGGGGTTGTCGGCACGAACGCGGCACATGTATGCGTCGGCATCGGCATGGATACTGTAGTAATAAATAAAGGCGTTGAGAAACTGCAGAAGCTTGACGAACTTTTCATGGGAAGGGTAAAGACCCTGCCTTTGACCGCGCATAATATCGCCGAGGAGATAAAAGACGCGGATATTCTAATCGGCGCAATCCTTGTGCCCGGAGGAAAAACGCCGGTTCTTGTAACCAAAGAAATGCTTAAGACAATGAAAAAAGGAGCGGTGATAATTGATGTGTCCGTTGATCAAGGCGGATGCATTGAGACCTCAAGGCCGACGACCCATGATAATCCTATTTACGAGGTTGAAGGAATAATCCATTACTGCGTCGCCAACATGCCGGGTGCGTATCCGAGGACTTCCACCCTCGCGCTAACTAACACAACCCTGCCTTATATCAAATTTCTTGCAAATATGGGAATTGAGCATGCGATAAAAGAAGATTCCGCAATAAAAACAGCTCTTAATACCTACGAAGGCAGGATAACAAATAAGGCGCTTGCAGAGGCGATGGGAATATAATTTTTTCTTGACAATCTATGTAACATCTGTTACATTAGTATCAAGAGTTACAAAGATTATAAAAAGGAGGCAGGAAGATGCTGAAAAACCTTTTAAATAAGCTGAGATGGGATGAAACGATGGTTGTTGTCGCCTTTGCCGAGGCCGGAGATTTCGGACTTATCGAGAAAGCGGTAAAAAGAGAAAAGAAAGGCCGAGCCCGCATGGCAAGGCCTAAGAGAAAAGCATCAAGGGGCATATTGGCACATGAAAACTAACGGCTGGCTGCTTTTCTTTTACAGCGTTCCTTCAAGGCCCGTAAGCAACAGGGTGAGGGTATGGCGTAGGCTTGCAAAAGCAGGGGCAATACAATTTAAGGGTGCGGCCTACGTCCTTCCTTACAGCGAAGAGCATTATGAGTTCTTCCAGTGGCTCGTGTCAGAAGTTACGTCCATTAAAGGCGATGCCGCGTTTATTAAGGTTGAAGATATAGAGACAATGAAGAGCAGCGACATCATCAGCCTCTTTAACCTACAAAGGGAAAAGGATTACGGCATTCTTATCAAAAAAATGGAAGAGCTCGAAAGAAAAGTAAGCAGCGCAAGAAAGGGAGGCGTACAGAATAGCAAAAAACTTTCGGGCCAGATAGCAAAAGTCAAAAGAGAATTTGAAGGGATACAGGCAGTGGATTTTTTCTCTTCAGCAGCAGGCGGGAATCTCAGAAAAAACATAAAGGCATTGGAATCAGGGCTTAGGGGAATTCCGGGAACGGGTATAAAAGAGCAAAAGATTGCGATTGCTCAAAAGCGAATCGAAGACTATCAGAACATGGCCTGGGCTACGCGCAAAAAGCCATTTATTGACCGGATGGCCTCGGCATGGCTTATCAAAAAATTCATAGACAAGAATGCAGGTTTCAGGTTCATTGACGAGAAGGATGCGGTGAGCCTTGGCAAGGGAATTGTTGCCTTTGACATAAGAGACGGCGAGTTTACCCATAAGGGCGATTTGTGCACATTCGAGGTTATTATGAAATCATTCGGTCTCAGGGACAAGGCTCTAAGCAAGATTGCTGAGATGGTCCACGAGCTTGATATAAAGGACGAGAAGTACAAAAACCCCGAGGCAAAAGGGGTGGAGGAAATCCTCACGGGTATGAGGAAATCATCAAAAAACGATACAGAACTTCTTGAAAAGGGAATGACTGTATTCGAGATGCTCTACGTATCAAAAACTTAAAAGGGGGAAATATGCCATCAATAGATGCACATGCAAAGACAAGCCTTGAAAGGACAGGCAAGGAGTATAAGGAAATTCATGAATGGATAGACAAGGACGAGACAAAAAAGGTTGAGCGCCATGACATCACAAAGATGCCGCAGCACATAAAAGAGATTGAGCTGAAGTGGGGAGAGGAAGGAGTGCGCGAGTACGTTCAGCATATCCACGACGACGTCAAAAAAAGGATTGCCGATACGCTTGCGTATTTTGGAATCAAGTAACACGTGAATAAACTGCTAACTCCGTTTGCCGCGCTCTGCACAGTGGGCTTTTTCGCTAGGCTTTCATATGCGCTTGCGAGAAGCCCTGTGCTTCCGTTGTTCGCACTTTATTTAGGCGCGGGGCCGGAGGCAATAGGCCTTGCGGTCGGCATATCAACGGTAACAGGCATATTTTTCAAACTTCCTGCAGGCGCATTGTCTGATGTCATCGGGAAAAAAAAGACAATGTTTGTAGGACTGGTTGTATTCGCGTTAATGCCCTTCTCATACCTATTAGTAAAAGATTATTATCTCCTCGTTGTTATAAGATTTCTGCACGGCCTTGCAACGGCTATATACGGCCCTGTTTCCATGGCTGTTGTGGCTGACATCGCGGGCGGGAAAAAAGGTGAGATGCTTTCATGGTTTTCCTCGGTGACGATTATTGGAAACCTTTTAGGCGCGCCTCTCGGCGGATTCATCCTTCATGCATCGGGAAACAACCTCTCCCTTTCAGACTTTCATAATGCCTATCTTACAAGCGGATTTGCTGGCATGATGTCGCTTCTCCTTGCTATTGGTATTCTTAGGAGAGAGGAAAAGAAAACAAATGGAGCTTCTCTCAAAGAATCCCTTATGCATTTTATCGCAGGAATAAAAGAGGTGATAAGCGATAAAAGGGTGGTAATAACTTCAAACATGGAAGGGCTTCAGAACCTGACAGTAGGCGCATTGGAGGCATTCCTTCCCATCTATGCCGTAAAGGTTGCCGGGCTTAATGAATTTCAGGCAGGGCTTTTGTGGGGAATACAGGTGGTTGTAACAATAATATCCAAGCCTGTAATGGGAAAGATGTCTGACAGGTATGGAAGAAAGTTGTTGATAGCCACCGGAATGTTCCTTTGCGCTATATCCTTCGGAGCGGTGCCTTTGTTCAGGGATTTTTATCTCCTTATGATTACGGCAATTATCTTCGGTTTCGGCGAGGCGTTTGTTACCTCATCTTCCGCAGCCCTCATTGCAGACATTTGCAAGGAAAAACATTTCGGAACAGCAATGGGGACATTCGGGACAATCTTTGACATAGGGCACGCGTCAGGGCCGATACTCGCGGGGATTTTGATAGCGAAATTTGATTATCTATATTCGTTCTGGATAATGTCAGTCATTCTTGTATTAGCCGTGCCGGTGTTTATGATGAACGTAAAAGAGGAAAGGGAATCCGCAATCTAAATTAATTTACCTTTAATATCCGCTACTGCCTCTTTTGCAATGAGCCTTACCTCGGCGTTTGAGTCATTGTCTGCGGTTTCTTCAAGCATGGGCACAGATTCCTTATGCCCTATGATGCCGAGAAGATAAGCGGC
>Ga0172369_10003303_pt1 | contig 21366 bp, 17 predicted proteins | sample LakKiv25m_FD_114539 | JGI IMG/M metagenome (GOLD analysis project Ga0172369, IMG submission 114539) | Freshwater microbial communities from Kabuno Bay, South-Kivu, Congo - kab_022012_11.25m | ecosystem: Environmental > Aquatic > Freshwater > Lake | place: Democratic Republic of the Congo...
CGGAACGTGCCATCCGTGGAGGTGGCAAGGTGACCTACGAGGCTTGCATTGCCGAATTACCCGTTGGCAGCATGTTCGAGAGTGGTGGAACTGCATTTCTGTTGTCACCAAAGGGAATCCTGCCTTGGTCTTTCGATGGGTACGGTGCCGTTCAGGTGTTGGACAAACAAATGTCGGTGCGCGTACTCACGCCGAGATCAATTGTTCGCGCTTTCGCTGCCGGCTTTGTTCCTTTGATGCATGCATCAGCGCAGCCATGAAAACACGGGCAATTGGTCCCAACGTGTCTTGTCGCGCGCTGAACGGTAATCAGCACACACGGTCAAACGCTGGGCCACGCCGCTTGCACCTTAGCCCAATGATCCCCGCCCGAACTCACTGTTGATGGCATCCATGCCGGCCATCAGGTTGACAGATCGCGTCCTGGCCGCAGGATCATCGAATAGCGTGGCATTGCCTGACAGGGAAGACGGCAACGCACAAACAGAGCGCTTGTCCAACATTTCCACCAAGGATTTTTGTGAAACATTTCTTGACATTTCCCCTCGTTTGACCGACACTCTCCCCACGCCGATTTAAAGACAACTTGCAGGGCGTGTAATAAATTTCTGCTAAAGCGGCGAAACCGCTTTGGGCTTTGTTCAAAGCGGTTTTTGCGTTTTAGGGCCTCGAAGGAGGCCGTCGCCGGATTTTCCAAATTGCCGGGCGACTCATCAAGTACAGCGCTAAAGCGGAGGTTCTGCCGATCCCCGGCAACCACGCTGGTTTGATCCACTGGAGAACCTGATGACACCTCAATCACCCAAGACCTGACGCCCACACGGCGTCCCCTTGCAACGATCTTGCCACTGGGCAGCCGTTGCATGCTGCAGGCTAGGCGCACAAGCGACTGTCCCGTTTCAATCCACATTTTTTGAAAGACGTGATTCATGCAAATCGAAATGTCCAACAGCGGCGTGTTCAGCCGCCTGGTCGCTCTCCAACCCATCGCATCGATACCTGGAGGCCATTCACTGCAGTTTTCCAGCCGACTCGACAGTGCCAGGGATCCGCAGGCCATTCAGCGCAACTTCGAAGCCATTCTTGACCGCGCTGACCTCGTGGCATTGCGCCAACTCATTGACGCGGCCTTGCAGAACTGACAAGCGCGTGATGCAGGGTTGACCACCCGCTCCCCAGTGGAGCCAACGGTCGGGGGGATTTGTTCCAGATTGCTGCCCCCGCCATCACGGCATCGCAGCTAAACAGGAGATGTTCATGAGAGAGCTTGCACGCTTTCAACGCCGACTCAACCATTGCCAGTCGGTCGCATTCAACTTCGAGCGCGCCTCGGTCGCCCTGCTCTGCCGCCTCAGGCAAAACCACCATCAAGACGTTACGGTGCCCGTCTCGCCCACCCTGGGCAGTGAATGGCGCGATCCCGCCAGATACCGACTTGTCCACAGGCCACATGAGGGAGCACAGCATGCCTAGGAAGCTGGCCCTCAAGCCAACTGCTGCGCTGCCAGACTGCGACAAGACAGCCACCCCGGCGCCTGTTGTCGCAGTCACAACAGGTGAACGGGGCAGACACGCCAGCATCGACCCATTCGAGCGACTCGGACTCTACGGACTGCATTCGATCACCCCGGTACTGCTGGCGGCCCTGGCCACCGAATCGCCGCTGCTGCTCATTGGGCCTCACGGCACTGCCAAGAGCCTGCTACTGACCCGCATCGCCCAGGCGCTGGGTCTGAGCTTTCGGCATTACAACGCCAGCCTGCTCAATTTTGATGATCTGGTCGGCTTTCCGGTGCCGGGAAAGAACGCTGGGCTGGACTACCTGCGCACACCGGCGGCCATCTGGGGCGCACAGGCGGTGATCTTTGACGAAATCAGTCGCTGCCGACCGGACATTCAGAACAAGCTCTTTCCGATCATCCATGAACGTAAGGTTCAGGGGCTGGACTTGCAGGGTCTGCGCTACCGCTGGTCGGCCATGAATCCGCCCTCGGCGGATGACAGCGACAACGGCTACCTGGGCAGCGAACCGCTGGACGCAGCACTGGCCGACCGCTTTGCCTTCATCGTCGAGATGCCGCGCTGGGACCATCTCAGCGAACGCGAACAGCTGGCCATCATCACATCGGGTGATGTTCCGGCGCTGGTTGAGGACCAGCAACTCAAGGCCATTCTGGAACGCGCGAAGGCAGCCATCGACGTGATGCGCGCCACCCTGTCGCCTGCCGTAGCCAACTATGTACGTACCCTGGCAGCGCTGCTTTCCTCGGCATCCATCAGCCTGAGCCCACGGCGCTGCACCATGCTGCACCGAAATGTCCTGGCGGTCCTGGCCTGCGCCAGTCTGTGCAGCCCGGCACTGAGTGCCAGTGACGCGGCCTTGCTGGCGCTCAACTGTGCCCTGCCCCAGAAGGCGCAGGGGCTGGAGATTGCAGCTGTCAAGCTGCTGGCCGCCCACAAGGAAGCGTGGCGCCTGAGCCAGCTCACGGAGGACGATCCCGTCAAGGCCATCCTGTGTGCCGCCAGCCCCGTGCGGCGCCTGGAATTGGCCATTGCCACAGAGAGGATCGACAAGACCGTGTTCTCGCAGGTGGTGGGCGACGTGCTGGCGCAACTGCCACGCGGTGCGCGTGAAGCAGCAGTCGTTCATCTTTTTGAGACCGGGGCCATTGGGCGGCTCAATGCGGCTGTGGCCGCACAGGCCGCCGATTTGTACCGTGACCTGGTCACGCCGGTGAGGTTTTCTGAAGCGCTGCACGCGATGCACCCGCGCTTCAAGACCTGGGCCCGGGTCAAGGACCTGCTCTCGCGTCTGGACCCGGACGATGCAGGTGCGCATCTGCAGGCCAATGCACTGGCTGCGGCCTTCGCTCGCAAAGAGCTCACCACCCCGCAGGATGCCCAGCAGGCCTTTGACAACTTTACCCAAACCAGCACGGCGCTGGCCACATCATGACCGCCAACGCCAATGCTGGTCAACCTGAGGTTGCGAATGCCATGCGCCACCACGACGAGGCATCACCCCGGGATGGCTTGCTGCACAACATGTCGGCGCCGCCCAAATCGGTGGTCAGGTACGAGGGCCTGGCGGGCTGGAAATCAGAGGTATCCACGATACCGGCGTCAAGCCGCAGCGGAACATTGCCGCTGGCGGTGGTGGTCGGCTTTGCACTGCCGCGCAATGTTAAGGGCAGCAGCGCAAGCGCCCTGCTGCGCAGCATGGGGATCACACCGAAGCGGGATCCACAACGTCAACTTGACGCCTTGATCAACGCCCGGGCCAGCGAACTGCCGCTGCCACCTGGTTGTGCGGTGCTGAGCTGGGACGAATCGCACCGGGTGATCTGGACCGACCTGCTGAGCACTCTGGCCGTGCTGAGCAAATGTTCCCACACCCTGTGGTTGCGCGACAAGAACCCCTCGGTGACCAGTGCGCTACAGCGCCAATCGGCATCACTTCTGGTGCCACCCCTGTTTGTTTCTCGATTACCCAAGGAGTCATCATGACCATGACGCTGGTTCCTGCCTTGCCGTCACCCGGCTCCGCTTGCTCCACAGCGCTGGCACAGCAGATTCTGGACACTTTCCCAAGCGGCTCGTATGCGCTGACGGCGCTGCTGCGACTGCTGGACATCGAAGCCTCCAGCGACGTCGAGACCGCTGCGGTGCAGTGCCGCATTCAGCCGCGCCTGCTGATCAATCCGGCGTTTGTGGCCAGCCATGCACAGACCCCGGAGAAACTGCTGATGCTGGTGATGCACGAACTGCACCACGTGCTGCTGGGTCACACCACCCTGTTTCCACGCTGCACGCGGGCGCAGAACTTCGTCTTTGACGCGGTGATCAACGGAATCATCTGCCGCATGTTTGAGGATCCGGCCTACACCGCGTTTCTGACCGACTACTACGACAGCAACGTCTATCCGCTGTGCCTGCTGCGTCCTCCGCCGGGCTGGCCGCACACCACACGGCGCGCAGGTGCACTCGCCACCCTACCCACAGAGCTGGCTTCGCGCATTCATGCGATTCACCTGGCGCTCTATTCCAGTGCCGGGGCCAGCTACCAGGAGGTTTTTGAAGCCCTGCCCAACCTTCTGCCGGATCTGAACTCGGTTCAGTTCACGCTGCTGGGCAGTCATCACGGCAAGGAGGGTGGCGAATTGCAACAGACCAGTCCACTGCTGTTCGATGCGGTACGCGGCATCGTCGAGCAGTGGCCCCAGCCACCGGATCCGATCCAGGGTCGGTCGCTGGCGGACATCCTGAAGTACCAGACCATCCATCCTGACAAGGTACCTGCCACCACCCGACAGCTGCTGCGGGGCCTGATGCGCAAGGTAGCCAACATTCATGGCGCAGGCCGGGCGCGCCAGCGGCACAACGACTGCCAGGAGGTGATTACGCCTGTTCCGTCCCTGAGTCGGCGCTCCATGGTGTTGCACGCTATCGGCGTTGCACCCCTATTGCACACCGGAACGGTTGCATGGCGCCACCCGGTGCGTCAGGGCGCACGCGTGCACGTCTATCTTGACGTCTCCGGGAGCATGGATGACGTGCTCAGAGAACTGTATGGCGCGGTACTGGACTGCGCCGACCATGTGCACAGCACCATCCACCTGTTTTCCAGCAAGGTTGCCGACGTCAGTCTGTCGGACCTTCGCCGTGGCGTCTGTCACAGCACCGGCGGCACCGAGATCGCGTGTGTGGCAGAACACATGCGCGAGCATGGGGTACGCCGTGCCGTGCTGGTGACCGACGGCTGGGTGGGCATCCCGCGTGGCGGTCATCTGGAGGCGCTCTCGCAAGTCCGGCTGGGTGTGGCCTACCTGGGCGAGCAATCAAACCAGACCGATTTACAGGCGGTGGCCACACACACTGTCGTCTTACCTCAAGGAGTCTGATCATGAACGCAAGAACATTTGCTGCAGAGTTTGTGTTTCCGGGGCACCCGGACAAGATTTGTGATGCCATTGCCGATGCGCTGGTGCAACAGGCGTGGCAACGCCAGCAGCGCGCACTGGTGGGGGTGGAGGTTGCGGTGCATCGCCATCTGGTGTTTGTCACCGGGCGCATCGCCTGCCACGACGCGCAAGGCATCGACATCGCGGCGGTGGTGCGCGAGGTGTACCGCTCAGCCGGTTACGGCAATGGCTGGTACCCGGCACCTGAGGAGCTGGAGGTCCATGCCAACGTGTGTCTGGGTCCGCTGGAAGAAGGCGAGGACCAGTTCCGGGAACTCTCGGACGATCAGGCCATTTGCATCGGGTATGCCAATGATCTAGCCGCCACCAACAACTTGCCGGTGGAGCAATGGCTGGTGGCGCATCTGGCCAGACGGCTGCATGCACTGCGCGAGCAGGCCCCCGAGCTGGAATTGGGACCGGACGGTAAGGTGCTGATCGTGGTCCGGCAGGACGCGCAAGGCTGGACGCTGACGTCGTTGACATGCTCGCTGCAGCAACGCGCCCACGCCGACGATGTGGCCCTGCATCGCGCCGTACGGGTGGCGGTGGCCGACGAACTGCAGAAGCTGGCGTTACAGCTGCCAGGCCTGTCTGCAAGCGTTCCGGATCAGCTTACCGTCAACGGAGCCGGTGCTTTCGAGGTGGGCGGCCCCGAGGGGGACAACGGGCTGTCGGGCAAGAAGCTGGTGATGGACGCCTACGGCCCACGGGTGCCCATTGGCGGAGGTGCCTGGTCGGGCAAGGATTTCTTCAAGGCAGACCGCGCCGGTGGCATGCACGCACGCAGACTGGCAAGGCTGATCGTGCAACTGGGGCTGGCCACAGAGGCGCGTGTAACCCTGCACTGGTTTCCCGGCGACGCCGAGGCCCGGGTGCTGGATGTTGTGACCAGCTCAGATCAGCCGCTGGCTGCCGATCAGGTGGCCCGTTTGCTGGATCTTTCGCTCAAGCGCAATGGTGAGCACTTTGCGCTACCGGAGCTGGTCGAGATCGCGCGCTGGGGACATTTCAGCCGCAGCGATCTTCCTTGGGAAACGATGGGGCGCGTTTGATCACCCATACCGTCATGGTTGGCAAAGGGGGATGTGGCTGATGTTTGCGGGATCATGGTCGTTCATGGCAACTGCCTGACCGCATGGTTCCGCCAGTGTGCAGAAGGTTTTGGCGCCGATGTGAAAGTGACGAGTGTCATCGCAGCATGAAGGACGACCAGTAAGTTCGACCAAAGTCGTTCGCAGCGATATCACCTGATGGTGCGGTAGAAATTCACTCTTCTACCGATCTCCCCTTGCCACCTGCGATAACCGAGAAACCAAATTGATGTCATCTTGACGAAGTGTTTGAGTGAACTTTGGTTCGGGGCCGATAAACGACTCTAAGTAGTCCCTACCGTAGACATCTTCAAACTTCTGTCGAATGGCGGCGGCCCACAATTTGCCGTAGGACATCATCAAAGTTTGCCCTTCGATAGAAATCTCATCCACGCCAAATTTCTCGGCCACCGTTAACCGTTCTTCCAGGTTACGTAGAAAAGCAGGCGTGAAGGCAATGGGGCTTCCCTGATAGTTGGAGGTACCTGGATGTTTCGTCATATCAATTTCCTTGTTTGCTGAGAATGTCTTCACGCGTGACCCACAACCGGATCGACAGTGCCACTCGCAAGTAAACACAACTGCCAACAAGGCAGGCGCGCTGCCACCAGCCCATCGCTACCTCCTGTCGACACCACCTACACGGTCTTATTCGGTCACGTTCATTATATACATTCTACATATACACTATTACTGTCATAATAGATCCCATGTCCCCCAAACCCAAACCCCGCCAGTTCGCCCCCGAACCTGCTGATGCCGCTGGGCCCGCTGAACCCCAGAAGTTCGCCCTCGACGACCTGTGCACCTTATGCGACACCAGTAAACGCACGGTGCGCTACTACATGCAAATTGGCCTGGTGGACCCACCCATCGGCTCCACCCGCGCAGCTCATTACCTGCACAGCCACCTGGATCAACTACTGACCATCCGCAAGCTCAGCGACGCCGGGGTGTCGCTCGAGCGCATCCGCGAGGTTCTGTCCGGCGCGGCACCCCCGCTGCCGCCACGCCAGCGCAAACCCGGGTCGGTGGAAGTCCGCAGCCACCTGTTCATTGCCAACGGCGTGGAGCTGGAAATCTCCCCCGAAGACGCCGGACTCACGCCCGAGCAGGTACGCACCCTGGTGCGCGCCGTTATGCAAGCCTACCAACACATACAAGGAGAAAACCCATGAACGCTGTCACATCCCGCAAGGTCTCTGAACTTGATGAAGAACTCCAGACTCTGGCTTCATCACTGCAATCGGTGCACATCCAGGGCCAGCTCGACGGCTTGCTGCTGCGCATGACCACCCGGCAACACTACAAGAACCAACGTAAAAGCAATCTGGAAGCCGTCTACACCTTTCCCCTACCCTGGGGGGCCACGCTACTGAGTCTGAACGCGCAGATCAACGGCCAGCGCCTGCAAGGTACCGTGCTGGAAAAAAAACAGGCCACCCAACGCTATGAGAAAGCCATCGACGGGGGCGACACCCCGATCATGGTTGAGCGCACTGCAAGCGGCCTGTACACCGCCAACCTGGGCAACCTCAAGCCCGGGGAAGAGGCCGACATCGAGATCGAATACGCCCAGCTGCTGCGTTTTGAACAAGACCAGATTCGCATCACCCTGCCCACCACGGTCGGCCCACGCTATGGCGATGCCCATGCCACGGGAGGCCTGGCACCGCATGAATCGGTATCCACCAGCGTACTGGCTGAATACCCCTTGACCGTCAGCATCACCCTGAGCGGTGAAGTGTCCAAGGCCCAGGTTCAATGCCCCAGCCACACCGTTGCCGTATCCAACACAGAAACGGCGGTGGTCGTCAGCTTGCAACAAGGCGGCTTTCTGGACAGGGACTTTGTGCTGATCTTGCAAGGTCTGCAAGGTCAGTCGTTTGCCAATGTGGCACCCGATGGTGAAGCCTTTGCTGTGTTGGCCAGCTTTTGCCCCACCGTGCCAAACCGTACCCCTGAACCTGTGCTGTTGAAAGTGCTGGTGGACTGTTCCGCCTCCATGGAAGGCGACAGCATCGCCGCAGCGCGCCGTGCCCTGCACGAGGTGCTGAAAGAACTGGGCGAGCAGGACTGGATCAGCTACAGCCGCTTTGGCAGCAACGTCAGGCACGAACTACCCACCTTGCAGCCCTGCAATGCCAAGACGCTTAAGCAGGTGGCCAAACTGGTGGACGCCACCGAAGCCGATCTGGGCGGTACCGAAATGAAGGCCGCACTGTCCAGTACCTTTGGACTGGTCATGAACAAGCAGTTCAAAGACCAGATCACCCCGCAACTCCAGACCCTGGGCACGGACGTGCTGCTGATTACCGATGGTGACATCTGGGACGTTGTCGGCGTCATAGCCTCAGCCAGAAGCTCGGGGCACCGGCTTTTTGTCATTGGCGTGGGTTCGTCCCCCACCGAAAGCCCGCTGCGTCAACTGGCACAGGAAACGGGTGGCGCGTGTGAACTGGTGTCGCCCAACCAGGACGTGGCCGACGCCATTGTGCGCATGTTCCGGCGTATGCACTCGGCTCGCTGCACCAGCCTCAGGGTCGATTGGGGCCAGCCAGCGCTGTGGCAGTCGGTGCTACCCATGGCCCTGTATGGCGGCGACACGCTGCACCTGTGCGCCCGCCTGGCCCGCCTGCCCGCCACTCCACCCCAATTGAGCTGGGTTGCCGAAGACACCCGGATGCAGGTGCAGGCCAATCAAGTCAACCCGCAGACCGATCCCTTACTGGCTCGGCTGGTGGCTGCACAACAGGTAAACCAAAGCGACCGCACCGATGAAAGCCGCAAGCAGGCGCTGGAACTCGCACTGAGCTATCAACTGATCACCGACCAGACCAACCTGATTCTGGTGCACGTCCGGCAAGAAGGCGAAAAAGCCCAAGGTCTGCCCGATCTGGACCGGGTGCAGCACATGCTGGCCGCTGGTTGGGGCGGTGTGGGCAGCGTCAGTGCGCCTAAATTTGCTGCATCAATGTCGGATAGCGGCATACGGTGGCGCACTCGCTCATCCTCATCTGTCAGTTTGGCCGCCAGCGCGCGGGCGGACGACTTTGAAATCCCGGCGTTTCTACGCTATGCAATTGACGACGACTCGCTGTCAAACGGCAAGAGAGCATCAAAGCGTAAAGCACGCAGGTTGCCTCAAGGTCCGGTGGCAACACCATTGGTGATTCTGCGGACGTTTGAATGCGCCGTGCAGAAGGTGATGGGTAGCCGTCGCTTTGTGGCTGCCCTGCAGGACTTGAAACTGTCCGCCCAGATGGAAGCGATGCTGGATGAGCTGACCACAAAACTGGGCACCGACGCCAAGGCGTGGGCGCTGGTGGTGCAGTGGTTGGCTGAACGGCTGGCTGGGCAGTTCACGCTATCAAGACAGGGTGAGCGGGTGATTCGGCAGTTGCTCCATGGACAAGACTTGAAGGCGATGCAGGATTTCAAGCGCATCTGGGCCAAAACGGTGGATGAGTTTTTGACGCTCAGGTTTTGTCCTACGTCGCAGGTAGAGGACGAAGATATGGAGATACCTGCGTTTTTGCGAAAGCAAGAGGATTGAAGGTTACGCCGCAGCAACTTCTTTTCGCGCTTGTAAATCCGCCGAACTCTTGCATACATTTCCATGGCGATCACCTTTTTTGCTCCTGCCTAAAGAGTAGGCAGAGCTAGTAAACCACCTAGGGCAGTTTGAATCGGCATAGTCCCCAAAAGTGGGTCATTTTTTAATCGGCATCAACACCCGATAGGGAGCTCAACAACACTGGTATCGTCGATGTTATCCATCACTTCCCTAAGATGTATGTGGTCCGGCCGCAATTCTTCATTCCGCTGATCACGCTGCTGCGCAACGCCGCCCTGAACTGACTCAAATACAAAACCGAGCTTGCCGTTGTCAAAGCCCAGAACATCGACATCACCGATTTCGAAGAAGAACTTGAAGGCTTCAAGTCGGCCTTTGCCTGGAATTTCGATCTGGCCTCCCGGCGGTTTCAAACGGCCCTTGAAGAGATTGACAAGTCCATTGAGCACCTGCAAAAGACCAAGGAGGCCCTGTTAGGCACCGAACGGAATCTGCGTCTGGCCAATGACAAAGCGCAAGATGTGACGATCAAGAAGCTGACCAAAAACAATCCAACGATGGCTGCCAAGTTTGCCGATGCCAAAGCTGATCTGGCTTAGTCCGTATTCGAATTTGGAACCGGCTACCGTGTTGTAAGTTCAGCATTGGTCTTTGTCGACATAGTTGTCCCTCCAGATGTTGACTGGAGGAATGACCAGCTTGGGCTGCGGGAGGGCCTTGACGATCTTGCCAACTTCCAGTCGACTTAAGCCATAAGCGACAGACAGTCGGTCGTACTCGTCCTCGGCTACCCCTTCGGCGACCAGATCGTCAGGAACGCCCATCACCCAGCACTCTGCCTTCAACCACGTGTAGCCCGGCATGGAGGAGAGGCGCGGCTCCAGCTGCTGGTAGAAGGACATCCTGACCCCACCGCCGCACATAAAGAATGGGACGTTTGCCAGACTCGATCGCGGCAGCAGGTTGTCTTTCCACGTACGCCACAGCGTCTTCCCTTGGACCTGCGCAAGCACGCGGCGATTGAAGAACTCTTCGTCAGGCGACTTTCCGGCGTCACGCGGCTTGGCCTCAACACCGCTGAAATAGTCCAAGTAGCTTTCCGGGGTCGAGAATTGCTGGTCAGTGACCAGCTTGCTGGCCTCCAGGTCTGCCACCAGGTGCTGCGGCGCTCCGGCTTCGGTCAGCGCATCGGTCCACCAGTTCACCCTATGGCGGTGTAGGTTGCTCACCCCGTTCGGTTCCACCACCGAGGTGTAAAACTCGAAGTCCCAGCGGCCGCCCTTGCCCTGCTTGACCCGGAAGAGCGAAGAGTCAACCGTACCCGACCCCACGTCCGCCATCAGGTAGAGGTTAGGTGCCTGCTTGTCGAAGCTGTTCGACGCGACGAACCCATAGATCTGCGCTGCAATCTCGGGCACCACCGTGATTTCGATCTCCGGCGCGGCCGCGTTGTGCTTCGGCTCGGCTGCCAAGATCGTCGCGATGGCCGTATCCGTTACCTCTGCTGGCGCACCAGCGGCTACCCAGGCTGCATGACTCAGTCGCTCGAAGAGCTCCGATAGCGGCGACTGGTGGTGCTGTGCAGTGGGTAGACCCACGGCCAGCTTCCAGGCGATGGCCGTGCGCCTGTAGATCGGCGCATGTTCAGTCAGGAGCCAGCCGCGAGCACGACGGATGATCAGCGCCAAGAACGCTACCACGCGCTGCTGAAGGATGGGATCCTGCGAACTCGCCAGCAGAGAAAGCTTCAGGTCTCGGTAAGTGTGAGTTCCGGCTTCCAGCGAGAAGACCCTGCCCGTCTGGGACAAGCGAGACGGCAGCAAGAACCTGGCGATGCCTTCCGCCTTGCAGAACGGAACAGCGAACGCCTTCCCCAGGGCCGAGTCGCCGATGACAACCTTCACACACGACGTGCCGAAGTCCAGGCCAAGCACCACTTCGCGCTCATCGTCGGGCCTACCAACGAAGACTTGCGTGGCACGTCCTGCGGTCTCGAACCTGGGCAACAAGGGGGCGGCCTTCGCATCGCGGAGGCCGACGCGACAAGCCGCCTGGGCAGAGATCGAGACCGTCACGGCTGGCGGCGCGACTGGCGTTACGGACGGTGGCGCGATCTCCGCCTGGGGCGCACGGGGCGTCGAAGCGGGAGTCGGCCTCCGACTTAAGCCAACCGGTTCGGCCTGCCTCCGATTCCGCTCGCGCCGATTCGTCAGCGGCAGGGTGCTGCCATAGGTCACCTTGACGCGTTGCCAATCTTCCTCACGCTGCACCCGCTTCTGACCGCGCGCCAGAAGGGCGGGGAAGGACTCAGTCTCGGGCACGGAAACCTGGCTGGGCAGCGTGGGCTTCGGGGCCACAGACGGGGCAGCGCTCACCTCCGCCTGGGCGTCCTCCAGCAACTTTCTCCGAGCACGCTCGAAGGCGTCCTTGAATGAATTCGCCATCCCTCCCCCAGCCCTTCTAAATGATGCGAATCACACCACCTGAAACCGCACTGTCATGCGCCTTCAGGTCCTCCTTGAGACGCAGCTCGTCGATTCGCCCCTCCACTCGCTGCGTCTCCTTCTTCAAACGGCCTTGCTCGGCAGGAATCATGCGGGCCCGTCTCGCGTCGCCTGACGCCCTGTATCTGGCGATCAGGTCCTCTGACTTGCGCTTCTTGTTCTCAAGATGGTGCTCAAGCGAACGCACCATCAGTCGTATCCGGTCGGCGTCCTCGCGCTTCTGGGCGGCGGCGAATTCTCGGAACCTCTCTTCCAGCTCCGCCCTGCAGCTGTCCTGCAGCGCCGCGGCCCGCTGTGCGTCGACATACATGCTCGCGCCCAACCAATCTCGCCCTTCGAGCGCGGCTGTATTGACCATCAACTCAGCCGCATCGCCGTCAATCAGCAGGCTGTTGTCCAGTCCCTTCACCAGGTACTCCAGCCGCTCGATGTCCCGAGATCCCGATACGGACCATCTCATGACAAAGTACACGTAGACCCCTGGGGGCTGACTTGTCGTCGTGTTGGCGATGAGCTCAACCGCCGACACCGGGAAGTAGCCCGGTCCGGCACCTGCGGCTTTCAGCTTCTCGGCGACGAACCGCACCAGAGGGTGGTCCTGCGTCACCTTCTCGACGCCGCCCTTGGTCTTGCCCAACTTGTTGTCGAAGAGCAGCGCAGGGGGTGAGGTCGACAAGATGGCAGTCTTTCCGAACAACCGGTTCGCCTGCAGGAACTCATTGAAGTGCACACGGCCTTCGGTCGAGAGCTCCAACCGCATCTCCATCGGATTTCCGTTTGTCGCAAGCAGTCGGGTGCCTGGATAGCTTCGGTCGAGAAAATCCTTCACATAGGCCAAAAGGTCGTCGCCGCGGATGTACCGGCCCAGTTCACGAGCCGCCTTCACCTTGTTCTGAATGAACTCGCCGTGCGCGATGAGATGGGTGGCCTCAGCCTCAAGCTTCTCCTGTTGGCGGCTGTTGGTCTCAATCGTCACGCTGGTCCTGTTGATGCGATCAAGCTCCTGTTGCGGTGTCAGCTTGTGTGAGAGCAATTCGTACCCCAACTCGCGGATTTTGTCGCCCAGTACAGCCTCCATGCTTCCAAGCGCTTGACGAAACGTCGTAAGCCGCTCAAGCAGACGTTCGTAGACGCGGTCGTCCACGGTGTCTTCGTAGACGAGGTTCCAGATCAGGATCTGGCTCTCCTCCTGTCCAATGCGGTCGATACGGCCGATGCGTTGCTCGATTTTCGCCGGGTTCCAAGGCAGGTCGTAGTTGACGACCAGGCTGGAGAACTGAAGGTCCACGCCCTCGGCAGCGACCTCCGACGAAAGCAAGATGTTCGGACCAGCGGGGCGCTCAAAACGATCCAAGGCCTCCTGCTTGTCCATGCCGCCATGGACAACGACCGAGTCGAAGCCATCGCTCTTCAACCGCTTGGCCAAGTAGTACAGCGTGTTGCGGTAGAAGGAAAAGAGGACGACCTTCTTGCCCGGGTACTTCGACCAATAGTTGCGCAGGTTCTTGACCAGAGACTGGTACTTGGTGTCGTCCTCGAAGAGCGCCTGGTAGTTGCCCACCGATCGGGCGATCGAGACCAACTCGCGAAGCAGCGTTCCCAGATTGGCGCGTTCCGCCTGTGCGTCCTCATCCCCATAGATCTCGTAGACAGTCTCGGCCATTTCATCTTTCGTGCCCTTATCGACCTTGTCGATCCAACCTTGGCACGCGGCCGCCATGCAACTGGCCATCTGCCGCTGAGGAATGGTCAGCATGAAGCCTTCACCGATCTCCAGTTCTTCGCAGAACTCCCGCACCCGCTCCGTCACCTGGTCGTAGAACGACGCCTCCACGCTTGACATGGTGGCCTTGATGACTTTGGGCAGTCGCACAACCCGGTTCTCCTGCACGTCTCGCTTCAGCGTCCGGGTGACCACCTTCGTCAACGGATTGATGCGGTCCAGCTGATCTGCGATCTCCGACCGCCCCCGCGGGCTTGCCAGCGTTTCGTCGCTGGGTGGGTTGGTCCGTAAAAACTCAAGCTGCTCGTTGTCGTCAAAGAAGCGTTCTGCCAGCGCATCGTCCAGTGCCTCAATGAACTCCGCATGGGTGACCGTACTGTTCAGCACACGATCTCGAAGCAGGACGATGGGGGCGTTGGCAGCGAGCGATTGATCGAAGGAGTACTCGAATGGAAAGGCATCCTCATCCAGCAGATGCAGGAGGTTAAAGAGGTCGCGATTGCGAAGCTGAATCGGCGTGGCCGACAGCATGACCATGCTGTGCGTCACGGGCCGCAGCAACGTGCCGAATCGGTGCGTCTGGGTTTCCTGGTTGCGGAGGTAGTGCGCCTCGTCGATCACGACCAGATCCACCAAGGGCTCGTCGAGCTCTGCATCTTCCAGAAATCGCGCTAGCTTGGCCGTCGCCGATTGCGACGGTTCATCCCGGTCGTTCCAGCCCTTCGGTGGTCGCGTCCCCTGCAGACTGGCGATCAGTGCAAAGGTGTCCTGTGGCCGCTGGCGCGTCGCCTCTAATTTGCTGTGAAGATCTTGCGCATCGACGATCTCGGCATGAACACCGAATCGGTCAGACAGCTCTCTCTTCCACTTCTCCCGCAGCATCGCGGGGCAGATCACCAGCAATCGCCGTGCATCCTGGCGGGCGCGAAGCTCCGTCCAGATCAGACCCGCCTCGATCGTCTTGCCCAGACCCACCTCGTCGGCGATCAGGATGCCGTTGCTCGGGGAGTCCAAGAACTGCAGCACTGGCTTGAACTGATAGGCCAGGAACTGCGTGTTGGTGGTGTTCAGGCTGTAGATCAGGTTGGCCAGCTTGCCACTGAGCCGGTAGTAGGTGATGGCCCCGCGGAGGTCAGAGGCGCGCCCGTAGCGCCCTCGGAGCATCAGGTCGTGAGGCCCGAGCGATTCCTTCTCGACCTTCTCCAGCGCACCGGCAAGAACGAACTGTTCATCACCATCCAGAAAGTTGACCAGCAGTCGAAGGCGGTGCGGCGGGCCGTCCGTCTCACTGCCGAGGATGCCTACCCGGCCAGGATTGGCGATCAGTCGAACCTTGTCACCTGGCTGCATCGTCCACTCCTTGAACGGTCACTTGGGCGCCTATCAAAGCGACCCGCGCCTGATCGTGGTGACGGTCGGTTGCTCGTGCACCAAGGCGTCGTAGTCATTTCTGGCGCCCCCCAGGGCCACCGCCATCCGGCCTCGTGAGGCGCCGAATGTGTTGACGCCTGTCCTTTCGCCCGGGATCGTTAACTTCACCTGTAGCGTCTTCTGGTTGATTGGAATCGGCGCATCGATCGCCCGCAGCACGAAGTCAATGCTGCCGCCTCCGCCAGCCATCACCACATCCAAGCGGCTGACCGAGTGCACCGGCTTGTCCAGCCAAGTCGTGATTGTCTTCGCGTTGTCTTGCACCAGGCGCCAGAGTTCCGCGCGGATCTCGGTGGCCATGGCCTTGGCTTCCGGGTGCGCCTGCAAGTCCTTCAAGTGGACATCACAGCCCAACTCCTGGATGAACCCGTCTTTGAACAGCGTCTCCTTGATGCCTCTGATGCGCGCACGGACATCGGCCAGGGCTATCGCACTGGGCTTCTTGGCCCGCGCCTCGAGTAGCTTGAGGACGATCTCATCCACGACGTTGCCCGCCTTGAAGACGCTGACCTGATTGCCGATTGGGTACAACTTGCTGCGGACCTGCGAAGATTCATCGGGTATCAGCGACAAGAACAGGCCGATGTCGGTGGTGCCAGCGCCCACGTCAACCAAGGCGCACATCCGTACCAGGTTTTCTTCGCTTGACAGCAGCTCAGCGGCAGCCGCCACCGGCTCGACCACATCAACCGCAGCGGGGCGAGGCGTTGCTGGCATCTGGACGTGCTCCAGCAGGGATGTCACGGTCACCGTTCCCCATTTGCGCTGGAAGGCCATCTGCCGCGCCTGGGCACAGATTCGGGCGAGAGCTGCATTGGCGGCCGTCTTCACCTGCTCGGGCCATACAGGGTGAGCAATTCGAATGTCGACGCTGTTCAGCGTCGACCTGCCAATCTCATCGGCTTCAGCAGCTGCACGCACTGCGTACGCCAGCAAACCGCAAAGCAGTTGCTCCCGAGTCAGCCCTAGCCCTGGCGCTGCTTCGTCGCCAAGATGACATGGCTCCTTAAGCCAGAGCTTAGGACTTGATTCGTAGAGAGCAGGCGTTCCGCTATCCTTGCGCGCTTCTGCGAATGCGCGCTCCCCGTACCGCACATACCACCGATGTTCATCGACATGGATCTCACTGCGGATCGACGCGTCATCAAGCTTTGATTTCGTGACGCGACCGATGTCCAGGGTCTTCAGCTCTCCGCTGGGCTGCCGGCGAACGGCTCGAATCGAGCTCGTTCCAAAGTCAATGCAAAGCACTCCACTCATACAAACGAATTCCCATTTTGTTCATTTCTCTGATGAACTCAAATCGCCTAATCTAAAGTTGCGACCAACGCTGCAACCAATACACGACTGGAACCGTCAGGTCTTTGAAGTTGGACCCCGGGTCGAAGAATTTCTACTTTTTCTGGTGATTTTTCTTGCTCTGCCACCAAATGATGCGACAGTGGGTCATACCTCACGACCGCACCTCTCTCGCCAAACGATTTAACACCTGCGTTGCCGGCTGCCTGCCGAATCATATTGCTCAACGATTCCGCTCGGTGTTCTTCCGGCAAGTCAGAAACAAACGCATCCCATGCTGGAAGTAAACGCGCAAACACATCAGCAGCGGCATTGATATCCAGTGACTCCTGCTGTAACTCTGATTTACTTTTGGTCAACAGGGCTAAGTTCGGCGAATCTTTAATCGCCAAACTTATTAAGGCGTCCCAACGTGGGTAGGCTTCTCGCCAAAGTGGAACCATCGTCACCCATTGGTCTGATGCCTTAACTCCATAGCGCTCAAGATCAAACATCAGCAAGGAGATCGTTGCAAACGACATCCCATCCAGTATCGATGCCACTGATTTAATCGTGTCACTTTCCGATTTTGCGCTAACCAGGCGAGCTACCGCGCTAATGTAAGCAGAGTGCAGCAATAGAGCGGGAACAACTGCGGCCTGACTCTGTAGGAGGATCAATATTGTGTTGACACAAGATCCAATAATTTTTTCATCATGAGCTGCTAATTTTGCTGATTGAAAAAATGCGTCTACCAAACTGGCCAAGGCTTCAGCAAGGCCTGCAATAGATTCCGGTCCATTGGGTCGGAGCAATTTTGGAGCGTCTTTAAGCAGTGATACCAATCGATCAGTAAATTGAGTTTTAGCGATTTGAGGCGCAAAAAATCCCAGAATAAATGAGGACGAATTCAAATACGAAACCCTGACCCACCTCAGAAGCTCGTTAATCTGCTCTTGTGGCAACAACGATTCTGCGAGATTTCGCTCAACATACTGTTGTGACCAACCTACATTGAGCTTCACTATCAAAGACAGCAACGCCTGACGCTCGTCTGCCGCTGCCAGATTCATGAGTGGTGGAGGTGCGTTGTTAGCCCACCTCGTAAGTTTTACCGTTCGCTTGCGAGCCTCCTTGACACCCAATGACTGCGACAGCCCCAAAAGGGCTGCTGCACGCATAGCTGACATGTCATCCGGGTCGCTCATAAACTGAATTGCCACTAGTGATACAGCGCGACCCGCATCATGCTGCCATTTATCGTCTTTTGGCTTTGGAACATCAAGCAGAAATCTCAAGTTATCCACTGGCCGAAGGGTTTCCAAACTTGTTTCCCCCATGCGTTTGCAATCAGAGTCTTCAGCGTTTACGGTCGTATTCATTGCGAACATGTTACTTCCAGAGTCATCCTTCCAATTAGACAGTGTCATGTGTTGATGCCGACTCATTTTGACCGATGCGCCGATCCCTAACACTGTAGTTAGTGCCAATCCAGTTGAAAAGTTTTTGCCCGGTTTGTTGATTGAGTGTGCACGTGGCACGACTGAGCAAGCGTGGGCCGCAGTCTCGAAGATATGGCGGCCATAGTACTAATTTGTTGACAAACTCGAATTGGGTCATTTCGGCTCCATTGAATCATGGCTCATGCGTATGGTGCATAAGCGAGGTTAGCGGGTCACCCGCAGGAAAGACTCCTTCGGAGACTTTCGCTGGCGAGTTGAAGACTTCTGTAAGAAGCTTTTGTCATGCCGATCCGATGCACTCATTGCGGCACGAAGCTGCCTTTCGTTCATTTTTTCTCCGTTTAATGTTTCATTTCCAAGGCATTGCGAATCGTCTGGCGGTGAATCTTCAGGACTGGCTCGATGGTTCCTTGTTCATCTTTGGAGTAGCCTCCAGCAAGATTGATGACAAGTGCCGAGCCTCGCATGGCGCAGGCAGTGAACACGTTAATGTCGCGATCCCCAAGCTGTTCAAACGTCAGCAAGCCGGAGCCAAGCGGGTCTTCAACCCACGCATCTGCGCCAGCTTGAAATAGCACCAAGTCGTAGTAGCCATATTCCTCAACCATCATCGTTTCGATTGCTGCGCGTAGCAATTGGTTGGCAGTTTTGTATGACTTTGTTGCGGTGACGTTGGTCACGAAGTCGATACCAAGCTTGCGAATAATGTCTTCGGTGCCGTTGCCGTAGTGCGCATCAAAGTCCAAGATCAATACGCGCTTTGCCAGTCCCAAGCGGTGAGCTTCAACCGCTGCGGCCATGAGTCCGTTGAACGTGCAAAAGCCGCTACCGAAGTCGTGGCCCGCATGGTGAAAGCCGCTGGTCGGTGAGACTGCCCAGTTGAAGCGCCGATCTTTTTCGGTCAGCACTTGCTTGGCCGCTGCGACCATGCTGCCTACGGTGTAGGGCAGGGTTGCTGCAACGTCTTTGCTGTAGTTGCCAAAGCCGTTTTCGATCTTGCCGTCAAGTACGCCGTCAACGTAGTCGCGGTCGTGGACTGCGTATAGAACGTCGCGGCTTACAGGCTCAAACGTTTCGATGGTGATGCGCTTGGCAATGTCTGGTGCGTTGAGCCAGTCAGCTACGGCCAGTGCAGGCTTGCCAGCTGAGGGTGAGTAGCTGTTGGCTTTGTCGCTGGATTGTTCTTTACGGTAAAAGATTTTCATGGAGTGCCCCCTTTGATGAAGATGTAAAAAGCTTGCAGATCTTTGTGGTCAGAGACCATTTCCAGCCAAACTCCTTTCGATGAGTGATTTCAGTTCCAGGAGTCCTGCCCGATCCACTGCAAGCGAGAAATTGACCTGCTGCTCCAGTGGATTTCTGGCGGTCAGCAGCCTGCTCTTGAACTCCACCTGAAACGAGTCGGCGATGGCTCCTATGCGTTTGATTTCAACGTCGCGGATGAAAGTGCCTGTATTGGTGATCGTGGCTGCCATCGTGATTTGCTCCTTCACTTCAGAGAGTTCGAATTCGATTTGTCCGCGGTGCTGGTCCGTTTCAGCTGTTTCCCGCTGAATCCGTCCACACATCAACGGGACTTCCAGAGGCAGCTGCTGGCACTGCTCACTGGCACCGGTGATGTGCAAATGCCGCAGGCCGTTGCGGATAGCCGTCGACACGGTGCTGTTGGCCTTTCCGGCGATCTGGATCAGGTTCAACTCTTCGCCAGACCACGAGAACATCGCTGTGGCTACCCGGCGCTGATTGACCGTGACGCTGGCAATACAGACATTGCCATCCTTGCACTTGGCAACATAGCGATCAACACAGTGCCGCATGGTCATGGCCTCCTCCCACAGGTCGTAAGAGGATTCCAGGAACCTGAGGTGACAGGGACCCACCACGAAGGTCTTCGCCGGTACGGTCCAGCATTCGCTTTTGCCACGCTCCTGTGCTTCAAGCCTTTCAAGGTGGGCTTGTGCCTTTTCGAGTAGCCATGGCCATCCCTCACGACGCTGCTCCTTGGTCAGTGTCAGTTTCACATCCCATGCCCATCTGACAATGACAAGCAGTTCGTCTTGCAGTGTGTCGAAGTCACATTTGCCGAAGCGGGCTGCTGCAAGTTTCATGATGTGGGGGTAGCAGCAGTGCACGGCATAGAACTCGGCGTAGCTGCAATGACGTTGCGCTGGATTGCCCCACACCGAGAACAGACTGGTCACCAGCGGTGGCGAGACAGGTTCGCGCCCTCCGAAGTCGCACACGATACGCAGGAAGTCCAGGGTTTCTTCCGGCAATTCCGCACCCTGATAGACGTGCCTCATGGTCAGCAGAAGCCGGGGACTGCACCTGGTGATATAGCGCCAGTGAGACTCTTTGAATCCATGGGCAAGAAAGAACGCCTTGAGGCGTTGAACCGGCTCCCCCAGCTTGTGAAAGTCTGATGCGAGTCCCACGGCCATGTACAGAGGCAGCAGATCCGGCGCATCGCGCTCCAGTTGGTCAAGCTCGGCCCCCAGGCTTATGGCGGTGTTGTAATCCCTGACGGTTGAGACCCTGGGCATTGACCCGAATGGAAGTCCATGGCGCGCTCTGCGCATGGCCGCAGGATCAAGCGCCAGAGCGGCGGCGATGCGACGCCGAACTTGCCTCATGTCGGCATGTTGGCGGATTCGCTTGATAAAGATCTTTTCTACCCACGTGAAGTAGGCGCTGATTTCGGGCTCAGTCGCAGGGTGGTGAAGCAATTCCAGTTCCATGGTGTATTCCTGCCTGGCAAACAAAAGCACCCGGCTGAGCCACACCCAGCGCCACGGCATGCCCAGCAAGGTGAACAATTCCTCCCTGACCATTTCGATATAGGGACGGTCAAGACTGTCCTGTCGCCAGAGAAAAGCTGACAGCACGCCCGATGCGCTGCGAATGAGCGCGGCCGAGCCAAGGATGTTGAATACGGTCATGTCGCCCGACATGTGGTGGACTTCCACCGGATTTCTGAGCAGATGCAGGATGTGCTCCCAGATCACTGACAGGCGGGCAGGCCGGTGCAGATGGGCCAGGTCGGCAGGCGGTTGTGCACCGATGCATTCGAAACCGGGCACGGGCCTGGCATGCAGCACCACACCCTGCATGACGCCCCGCATGGTGCCAAAGGCGGGGCGGATCGGTAAGTCTTCTATGTTGTCAAACATGTGCAATCTCCATGGGTGGTTGGAAACAGTGGTCTGGACTCCACTGGTCTGAACCCTGTCACGGTTCAGAACGCTAGAGTGCCGCATCGCCTTATGTCCGCGATGCATTGAGCTATGGACGCTGGGCGTATCCCCAGCCAGCATTGATGAGCGAATCAAACCGCC
>Ga0172369_10003304_pt1 | contig 21361 bp, 14 predicted proteins | sample LakKiv25m_FD_114539 | JGI IMG/M metagenome (GOLD analysis project Ga0172369, IMG submission 114539) | Freshwater microbial communities from Kabuno Bay, South-Kivu, Congo - kab_022012_11.25m | ecosystem: Environmental > Aquatic > Freshwater > Lake | place: Democratic Republic of the Congo...
ACGCCACTCCGCTGCGGCTGCGTGGCTTACTACATACCGGCTTCCTTAAATTCGAGCAGGGCGTTTGCAGCCATCCATCAGTTCCACCGCTTACCTGAGTGGTCATACTCCCGCTAACACGCTTTCTTTCAAATCCCGGTTGAAATACTCCGCGATCTCGTCGGGTACCGGCGGCACTTCGCGGGGGGCGGCGCCGTGGCGCAGGGAATCGGCGGCCAGGCAGCCGGCGGCCACGCTGTAGCGGGCGGCGACGGGCGAGGTGTTGATCTTGCCGCCTTCGCGGACGTAGCGGATGAACTCGGCCACGATTTTCGGATCGGCGCCGCCGTGGCTGCCGGTATCCTGCGGGGTGCGGAAGATGGCGTCGCCGTCTCCATCCCAGTAATGCCGGTGATCCCACAGCCGTACTACCGAGTCGCCGGGACCGTCACCGAAGTTCTCGATGCGCCCCTCGGTGCCGATGATGGTGTAGTTGCGCCAGCCGTCCGGCGTGTAATGGCACTGCTGGTAGGAGCAGAACACGCCGTTGTCGAGTTGCATCAGCATCATGCTGATGTCCTCCACGTCGATGACCGGGTTCATGCCGGTGTGCGTCATCGGCGGCCAGGTGCCGTACCAGGAGGCGTCGCCGCGCTCGGAAGGATCGTGCTTGTCTTCAATCTTATCGTACAGGGTGAGCGCGCCCATGCCCACCACGCGCTTCGAGTAGCCGCCGCACAGCCAGTGCAGCACGTCGATGTCGTGCGCGCCTTTCTGCAGCAGCAGGCTGGTCGCCTTGCTCTGTTCCGCGTGCCAATCTTTGAAATACGCTTCACCACCATAACAGACGAAGTGGCGGCACCATCCGGCCCGCACCTCGCCGATGGCGCCTTGCTCGATTAGCTCCTTCATCTTCAGCACCACCCCGAAGTGGCGCATGTTGTGCCCCAGGAAGAGCTTGCGCCCGCAACGGTAGGCGGTCTCCAGCATGCGGTCGCAGCCGGCGATGGTGATGGCCATCGGCTTCTCGCAGTAGACATCCTTGCCCGCCTCCAGCGCGGCGATGGCGTGCTCCTCGTGCCAGAAATCCGGCGAGCAGACAAACACCGCGCCGATGTCGGCCCGCGCCAGCAGCGCGCGATAATCGTCCGTCACGAAGGTATCCGCCCCGTAGGTTTCTCGATACTTCTCCAGCACCGCCGGCACGATATCGCAGGCCGCCGTGATGCGCGCGCCCTCCTCCGGCTTATGCGCCTGCGCCGACAACCACCCCCGCCCCCCGGCCCCGATCACGCCGATATGCAGCTCATCATATTTGCTCATGAACGATCCCCTTACCATTACTCTGACTCTCACTCTTTCACATTTGAGTCAGCGTCAGAGTATCAATTTCCGGCGACAGCGTAGCGCACGAGCGAAGGGGTGTCAAGCTACCGATTCATGAATCAATATCATAGCGCCCGCCACGGTGGTTGAGTAGGCAGGGAAGCCTTTTCGCATCTTTCCATAACTCACGTGCCGTATCGAAACCACCTCTGCGGCGGTACTCCGTCGCTAACCCATAGCGCCCGTTCCCGTGAAGCTCACTCGTCAACGCGGTGGTTTCGATACGGCGCGGTAGCAGTGGAAAGAGTCGGATACGCTTACTTGCCTACTCAACTACCGGGCTAGCGAATATGTTGAAAGGCATAATAGTCTTTGACCTTCATATTTTCCAACCCCTCTTGACACCCTAGCCAACCTTGGTATAATGTACTTAGACAGTCTGGGTAATGACCCGGGAGGCAAGCCATGCAATTCAATCCCGATCTGGTGCGCGGCAGCGTGGAGACCATCATCCTGCACCTGTTGAACGAGCGCCAAATGTACGGCTACGAGATCATCAAAGCGGTGAACGAGCGCACGGAGGGCGCCTTCGCGTGGAAGGAAGGCTCGCTCTACCCCTGCCTGCACCGTCTGGAGGGCGACGGCGCTATCGCCAGCGAGTGGGTGGAGGGCGACACCGGCAAGCAGCGCAAGTATTACCACCTCACCCGCAAAGGTGAGGCGATCTGCAAAGACAAAGTCGCCGAATGGGAGTCGTTCACGAAGGCGATGCATGCCGTGCTGTTTCAACCGGCGAGGTAAAGTCATGCTGAACGTAATGAGCGAGAGAGTCCGTAGTGAGTCACGCAGCCGCAGCGGAGTGGCTCCGGTAACAGGTAGGCTTTCCTGTTAACGAACGCCACTTCGCTTTGCTGCGTGGCTCCTATGAAAATAGAATGGTATGAACGGTATGATAGGCATTCCGCCTACCACTTATTTTCATGCCCATGGGTGAACCATATGGTTCATCGGTAACTTACTACGAACAACTATCATTCGGTTACTCGACCGATCGCGAGGATGCTGATATGGACGACCAAACCAGGCAAATGATTGACGATGCCACCGCCGGCCTGCGCCACGACCCGGAGCTGCGCCTCGACGTGGAGAAGGAATTGCTGACCCACCTGCAGCAGGCGGCGGAGGCATTCCGCGCGGCGGGCTGCGAAGACGCAGAGGGGCAGGCACGAAAAGTATTCGGTTCGCCGCTTGAGCTGGCGGGAGAGCTGGTGTCGGGAAACGCGCGGCGGATGAAGCTGCGCGCGCTGGCGCGGCTGGCGCTGCAGGCGCTGGTCGTGCCTGCGGCGATTGTACTGGCGCTGTGGCTGGGGTATGGCGGGCTGGTGCGGCTGCAGCGCATCCCGCGGGTGATTGGACCTTTGGTCCGTGATTTTGATATGCCTTCCGATCCCTTCATGGAGGTGGTCAATCGGTATGGCGAGTTGCGGTTATCACCATTCGATGCCCGCACGCAAGATAATACGTCGGATTATCGCGAGCGATACTATGCGTTGCTCGCCGCGCATCCGCATGATCCCCGGTATTACGGATATGTGATAACCTCCCTGTCCGGATCGCCGATGTCCGAAGTGGAGCTTCGCAAGGGAATGCAGCTCGATCCGGATAACGCCCTCTATCCCTATCTGCTGAGCAGGAAATACCTGCAAACGGCCTTTATCGGGAAGAGCAACCCCAGACCGTATGATCCAATCAGGCAGGCGAGCATTGATTATGAGCTGAAGAACCGGCAGGATCTCGAGCGGGCGATACAGGAAATCCGTGTGGGGTTGAACAAGCCGTATCTCAAGGATCATAAGGATGATGTGGTCAATTATAAGATGACAGAGCTGCCGGCGCCTGCCGATTGCGCGGCGTATTACGAGCAAACCATGCCTGTCTATGCTGAGTTGTATCCCCAGTATGCTGCTTACCGCCAGATCGCCCGTGCCATTCCCGTCTATGCCGAGTTGTTGATCCAGGAAGGGCGCACGGATGAGGCGCTGGCGCTGTTGCGCCAGTGGAAACGGCTGCCGCTGCAGATGATGCAGGACAGCCACGGGCTAATCGGCGTGCTGGTGGCCAATGCGATGGCCAAAATCCTCGGCAAGCAGACGGCGGCCATCTACGAGTATATGGGCAAAGATGCGTTGGCGGCGCAGACGCGGCAAGAGCTGGCAGCGATGACCGCTCCGGTGAACCGGTATGCGTCGGGAAAAGCGATCACAGGAAATGAGATCCTGGCAGGGACGAATATCTTCGCCGGCTCGGCGGGATGGATCCAGTCGCGCCTGGGGAACCGTTCCATCGTCGATGCGAGTAATCGCGCGGTGCTCACCCCGCAGCGCGTGATGGGCTACAAAATGATGGAGGAGTTTGCGCTGGCGCTGCTGCTGGTAGTGCTGGCGCTGCTCATCATCGGGCTGGCCATTGCGCAGTGCATGCTGTTCTTCCGCCTGCGTTCGGCCAAATCGGCGCCCATCTTGCTGCTGCCCGGCTGGCGCCAGGTGGCGCGCATCCTGCTGCTGGGGGTTCTCCTGCCGCTGGCCGTGTATGCGGTGTATTCGCTGCTGCCCATTGCCGGGCGCGGCGTGGGCGTTCAGCACCACCTGGCGCGCTTCACTGTCGAGATGCTGGTGCTGTGTGGGCTGCTCGTCAGCCTGCCGTGGCTGTTGACTGTGCGGTTCATCCGCCGGCGCTGCGGGCAGTTGGGCGTCCCCGTGCTGGCCGGGCGGCGGCAACAGCGCGATCCGCGCTACCGGCTGTATTTCGGCACTGTCGCCCGTTCGCTGATTCCCATTTACGCGCTGGCGCTACTCGCTGTCGTGCTGGTCTGCCGCCCGGCATTGCATTACCAGGAGCGCGAGGCCTACCGGCAGGATCGCCTGTTCTTCGTCCACCGCGGCGAAATCAGGCCGCGGCTGGAAGCAAAAATCGCCGATCGTTTGCGCAGCGAAGTGCTGCAGGCGACGGCTCAACTGGCGCGAGAAGCGAAATAGGCCCATCGCCGGTCATATCTCCCGGGATCGCAGGCGTCCCGCGCCTGCTCTTGATTATCAGCCTTCCTATCAGGCAGGCGCGGGACGCCTGCGGTCCCAGGAGAAGGAAAAAGGAAATCTATTCCTCTCTCCCGCATTCCCCCTCTCGTCCGAATCCCCGACTTGCATTATCAGCAGATTTTCTTATAATTGAGCAACACCTGCCCCTGTTACGTTATAGGAATAGGGATTCGTGCGTCAGGAAGGTCCATGCATATCTCGCTTCGTCAGTATTATGACATTCTCATCCGGTATCTGCGCCCGCAGATGCCGCGATTCGTACTACTGTCGGCGCTGGTGATTGCCAGCATCGGGTTGCAGATCATCAATCCGCAGATCGTGCGCTACTTCATCGACGCGGTAAAGACGCCGGAGATTACCGCGCACATGTTGACGGCCGCCGCCATCCTGTTCATCGGCGTCGCCCTGGTGCAGCAGGGGGTGGGCGTCGCCGCCGCTTATATGGGCGAATATGTGGCGTGGGTGGCGACCAACGCGCTGCGCGAGGAGCTGGCCACCCACTGCCTGCGGCTGGACATGCATTTCCATCACGAGCGCAGTCCCGGCGAATTGATCGAGCGCATCGAGGGTGACGCGCTGGAGTTCGCCACCTTCTTCTCCACCATCGTGGTGCGTGTGGCCGCCAACCTGCTGCTGCTGCTCGGTATTATCATCGTGGTGTTTTACGTGCACTGGAAGATGGGCGTCGCCTTCGCCATTTTCACCGTCGTCACGCTGGTCGGGCTCTACCTGGTGCGCGGCATCGCCGTGCCGTACCAGAAGGCGCACCGCGACATCGTCACCGAGTTTTTCGGCTTCCTCGAAGAACGACTGGCCGGCACCGAGGATATCCGCTCCAGCGGCGCGGTCGGCTTCACGCTGCGGCGGCTGTTTCAACTGATGACGATTATCCTGCACCGCTGGCGGAAATCGGCGATGATCGGCACCTGCATCCGCCTGCTGGCGGGCATTCTGCTGATCAGCGGATTCGGCGCCGTGTTCGTCATCGGCTACACGCTGTTCCGCCAGAGTGCGATCACTGTCGGCGAGATCATCATGATGATCTTCTACACCGGCATGATCGCCCAGCCGATCCGCGAGCTGACGCGCCAGGTGGAAAGCCTGCAGACGATCGGCGCCACCGTCGAGCGCATGTCCGAGGTGCTGTCGCAGAGCGCCGCCATCGTCGACGGGCCGGGCGCCGGGCTGCCGATGGGCGAGCCGCTGGCGCTGGAATTCGACCGGGTCACCTTCGCTTACCGCGAGGACAAGACGGTGCTGCATGATGTCTCCTTTCGTGTGAAGCCGGGACACGTGCTGGGCCTGCTCGGGCGCACCGGCAGCGGCAAGACCACCATCGCGCGGCTGGTCTTCCGCCTGTACGAGGTGTGGGAGGGCGCCATCCGCCTTGGTGAAACGGACATCCGGCAAGCCACGCTGGAGGAGCTGCGCCACCGGGTGGCCTTCGTCACGCAGGACGTGCAGCTCTTTCAGGCCAGCGTGCGCGACAACATCACCTTCTTCGATGCCTCCGTTCCGGACGAGCGTATTATGGAGGTAATCGAGGCGCTGGAGCTGGGCGACTGGTTCAACAGCCTGCCGAAAGGGTTGGACACGCGGCTGCAGACCGGCGGGCGCAGCCTCTCCGCGGGCGAGGCGCAATTGCTGGCGTTCACGCGCGTCTTCCTGCGCAACCCGGGGCTGGTTATCCTCGACGAAGCCTCCTCGCGGCTGGACCCCGCCACCGAGGCATTGGTCGAGCGCGCTGTCGATCACCTGCTGAAGGACCGCTCGGCCATCGTTATCGCTCACCGGCTGGGCACGCTGCACCGCGCGAACGAGGTGCTGGTGCTGGACGAAGGGCGCGTGCTGGAATACGGCGACCGGCAGCAACTGCTCGCTGACGAAACCTCGCGCTTCCACGAACTGCATATGACCGGGCTCGAGGAGGTGATGGTATGACCACCGATACCATGAACGTCGCGGAAGTGGCGAAATCCTCCAAGCTGTCCGGCTGGTACGTCATCTGGCGCGCCATCTGCTTCCGGCCGTGGCTGTGGCTGGCCAACCTGGGCGCCATGACGATACACATCATGTCCTACCATGTGATGCCGCTCGCACAGCGCCAGTTCTTCAACCTGCTGACGCACAACGGCCCGGCGCGCCTGGACGACGTGTGGACGCTGGTAGCCTTCATCTTTGCCGGCGAGCTTGTCGCCATCGGCGGAGTGTTCGGGCTTACGCTAACCAATGTGCCGTTCTTCGTGCATAGCCTGACCCAGTTGCGGCACAACATTATGCGGCATATCCTGCGCCGTCCGGGGGCGAACGCGCTGCCGGATTCCCCGGGCGAGGCGGTCAGCCGTTTCCGCGGCGACGTCATCGAAGTGCCGATGTTTGCGCTGTGGATGAACGACCTGCTCGGTTCCGTCGTCTACTGCGTCATCGCAATCGCCATCATGGTGCGCATCAACGCGTCCATCACCCTCTTTGCCGTGCTGCCGCTGCTGATCATCGGCGTCATCGCCAACCTGGCGGCCAAGCGCATCGAGGAATACCGGCGGGCCAGCCGGCGGGCATCAGGCATCGTCAGCGGCTTTATCGGCGAGTTGTTCGGCGCGGTGCAGGCGGTGAAGGTGGCGACGGCGGAGAAGGATGTCATCACTCACTTCCACACGTTGAACGAAAACCGCCGCGTCATCTCGCTGAAGGACCGCCTGTTCAACGAGCTGCTGGGGTCCATCTTCCGCAACGCCAACAGCATCGGCACCGGGGTGATCCTTATCCTCGCCGGGCAGGCGATGCACCAGGGCACCTTCACCGTCGGCGATTTCGCGCTTTTCGTCTACTACCTGGGGTTCATCAGCGAGTGTACCACCTTCTTCGGGCTGGTGGTGGCGCGCTACCAGCAGCTCGGTGTCTCTATCGACCGCATGTACCGGCTGATGCAGGACGCCCCGCCGAAGGCGCTGATCGAGCCCATCGACACCCACCTGGACGGGCGGCTGCCGGAGGTGAAATATGCCACCGAATGCACTTACGGCCCACTGCAGGAGCTGACGGCGAAGAGCCTGAACTTCACCTTCCCGGGCACGGAAAACGGCATCGCCGACGTCAACCTGCGCATCCCGCGCGGGTCGTTCACCGTCGTCACCGGCCGCAACGGCTCCGGCAAGACCACACTGCTGCGCGCGCTGCTCGGTCTGCTGCCGAAGGACACTGGCGAGATCCGCTGGAACGGCAACCTGATCGACAATCCGGGCGAGTTCTTCGTGCCGCCGCACAGCGCCTACACCGGGCAGGTGCCGCGCCTGTTTAGCGACCCGCTGCGCGACAACATCCTGATGGGCATGGACAAAAGCGACGACGACATCCATCACGCGCTGCATGCCGCCGTGCTGGAGGACGACCTGGGCCGGCTGGAGGACGGGCTGGAGACGAAGGTGGGGCCCAAGGGCGTGAAGCTCTCCGGCGGACAGATCCAGCGCACCGCCGCCGCCCGCATGTTCGTGCGCGAGCCGGAGCTGCTGGTCTTCGACGACCTCTCCAGCGCCCTCGACGTGGAAACCGAACACGTCCTCTGGGAACGCGTCTTCCAGCGCAAAGGCATCACTTGCCTGGTGGTTTCCCACCGCAAAGCCGCGCTGCGCCAGGCCGACCAGATCATCGTGATGAAAGACGGGCGCATCGACGCCGCCGGCAGCCTGCCCGAGCTGCTGGAGAGCTGCGATGAGATGCAGCGGCTGTGGCACGGGGAATTGGTGCCGGTGGAGGCCGGGGACGAGTGACTGCTGGGAGCGCGGACCGCTGAGTCCGCAAGAGTAGAATCGTCAACACGCGCGGACTCAGAGGTCTGCGCTCCCATAATAGGCCAGATCGATGCCGCATGGGCCGGTGTCGGTAAGCAGGCGTGCGGGTTGGGCCGGATCAGCGGGCTGCAGCCAGAGTTTGCTCCACTCGGTCATCGGGCCGGCAATGGTGCAACACATGCCTATCATCAGCAGCGCGCGCTGACCGGGCGCCCAACCGAGCAGGTTGTGGGTGGTATCCTCGCCGGGGGAGTTGCCGAGGGTGACTTCCCATTCCGCCACGCGCTTCGCAGCAGCGGTCTTCGTCTCCACCGTCCAGAGCGTTTCATTCACATTGGCATACAGTCCGCTGCCCGTCGAGGAGGAGAAGACGGCCAGCGTGTTGCCGTCCGGCGAAAAGATCAGGTTCCCTTCGGGGAAACCCTCGATCGCCGGTATCGCCAGCTTCTTCTTCGTGCGACCGTCGCGGCTGAAGAGGTAAAAGCCCGTTTTGTCGCCGACCGCCACCTGGCGGCCATCCGGCGAAATGGCCCCGGTGAAGACGCGGCTCGGGCGGGAGAAGAGGAGCTGCGCTTTACCGTTGAGCGGGACCAGCACCAGCCGGGTTGTCTTCTCGTTTGGCTTCTCGCCGATGAGCACGGCGGAGGCATCGGGCGCCCAGACGGCAAAGGTCAGCTCGGGCATGGTGCGCAGCAGGCGGATCTTACCGGTCGCCGGATCGAACAGGCGGAGGGTTTGACCCTTCATTCCGGAGATGTGCGCGAGCAGCAACCTTCCGCGCGGCGACCAGCTCAGCAGATAGGCGTCTTCATGGGCGGCAGTCAGCGGGATGTTCTTCACGGCACCGGTGGTGCGCGTCCACAGCCAGTAGCCGCCTGTGTTTTCCTCGGTCACCACCTCATCCCCGATCAGTGTATAACCCATTCCGAGCTCCTGGCGGGTGGCGCCGGTCTTCTTGTCGCGGATCGTGTAACTGTTGCTCTCTTCGAGCAGCAGCAAGGCGCCGTCCGCCGAGGGGAATACACGTTCGATGCGTCCTCGGAAGGTTTTCGGCAGCGCGGCGTGGTCGATCAACACTTTCGCTTCGCCGAAGGCAAGGCTTTGCACGTAGACATCCGAGCGGGCATCATCCGCATCGTCGGTCAATTTGACGAAGACGGCGGCGCCCGGCACACCTTCCGCCCTCACGGCGAAGCTACCGGCCAGCGCCATCATGCCACATACTGCCAGCCACAAAAGGTAACGCATTGAACCTCCACACGCAAGGCTGTCGCTGGCGGACTCAGAGATCCGCGCTCCCATTAATCCCGCGTCAGCTTGCGGTAATGCAGCCGGTGCGGGGTATCCGCGGCGACGCCGAGACGCTGGCGGCGGGCGGCGTCATAGTCGCTGAAGTTGCCTTCGGACCAGATGATGCTGCCATCTTCCTCGAAGGCGAGGATATGGGTGGCGACGCGGTCGAGGAACCAGCGGTCGTGGCTGACGACGATGGCGCTGCCGGCGAAGTGCTCGATGGACTCCTCCAGCGCGCGCAGGGTGTTGATGTCCAGGTCGTTGGTCGGCTCGTCGAAGAGGATGACGTTCGCGCCTTTTGCCAGCATCTTCGCCAGTTGCACGCGGTTGCGCTCGCCGCCGGACAGGTTCTTCACCAGCTTCTGCTGGTCGGTGCCGAGGAAATTGAAGCTGGACACGTAGGCGCGCGTGTTCAATGTGCGCGGGCCGAAGGTGAAGGTCTCGTTGCCGCCGGAGATCTCCTCCCACACGGTGTTGTCGCCGTTCAGCGTCTCTCGACTCTGCTCCACGTAGGCGAGTTGCACGGTCTGGCCGATGGTGATGGTGCCCGCGTCCGGCTGCTCGACGCCGGTGATGAGCTTCAGCAGCGTGGTTTTCCCCGCGCCGTTGGGACCGATCACGCCCACGATGGCGCCAGGCGGGAAGCCGGCGGTCAGGTTGTCGATGAGCAGGTTGTCGCCATACCCCTTCGATACGCCGTCCAGCTCGATCACCACGTCGCCCAGCCGCTGCGGGGGCGCGATGGCGATCTCCAACTCCTCGCGGCGCGCCTCTTCCTCATTACCGAGCAGCCGCTCGTAAGCGGTCACGCGCGCCTTGCCCTTCGCCTGCCGAGCGTGGGCACTCATGTGGATCCACTCCAGCTCGCGCTCCAGGGTGCGCTGGCGTTTGCTGTCTGCCTGTTTTTCCTGCGCGAGGCGGGACTGCTTCTGTTCCAGCCACGAGGAGTAGTTGCCTTTCCACGGGATACCGTGCCCGCGGTCGAGCTCGAGGATCCAGCCGGCCACATTGTCAAGGAAGTAGCGGTCGTGGGTGACGGCGATGACGGTGCCTTTATACTGCTGCAGATGCCGTTCCAGCCAGGCCACCGACTCGGCATCCAGGTGGTTGGTCGGCTCGTCCAGCAGCAGGATGTCCGGCTCGGTGAGCAGCAGCCGGCACAACGCCACGCGGCGACGCTCGCCGCCGGAGAGCACGGATACCGGCGTGTCGCCGGGCGGGCAGCGCAGCGCGTCCATCGCCACTTCCAGGCGTTGGTCCAGCGTCCACGCCTCGTGCTTGTCGAGCTGTTCCTGCAGCGTGCCCTGCTCCTCGATGAGCGCGTCGATGTCCGTGTCGTCGTCGCCGAACGCCGCGCACACCGCGTCGTAGCGCGCCACCAGGTCCACCAGCGGCTGCACCGCCTCTTCCACGACTTGCTTCACCGTTTTCTCGGGATCGAGGTAGGGCTCCTGTTCGAGCAGCCCCACCGAGTAGCCCTCGGATGGGAAAATTTCCCCGAGATACTCCGTATCCACCCCCGCCATGATGCGCAGCAGCGTGCTTTTCCCGGACCCGTTCAATCCGAGCACGCCAATCTTCGCGCCGTAGAAGAAGCCCAGCGAGATATCCCGCAACACCTGCTTCCCCGGCGGATAGATGCGACCCACGCGCACCATCGAGTAAATGACCTGCTGACTATCGGACATGCATCACCCTCCTGAAATCTTCAGGGTTCTATGATACACGAATGGCAGGAAGGTTGGAAGAACGGAAAGTTGGAAGGTTGGAATAAGGGAAGGATGCGGATGGAGCTATGGCATCTCATTCCAAGTTCGTCCATCGAGCATCCGGCCAGCCTTCTTTTTATTCCGACCGCCCCATTGCTTGAAGAAGAAAGCCACACCGGAACGCCGGCATTGGTCGCGGATATCGAAGACCCATTCCCGCTCAATCGGGCGCGCCTGCGCGCCCGATTCCCCGCCGACGATTCCCCAGTCGATGGTGTGCAGATTGAGATCGGGCATCGGACCCAACATCGGTTCGATTGAAAGGAACTTCACCGCCGCCCCGGTGCCGCGCAGATCGTCGATCCTCTCGATATAATCCAAACTTTCGACGGTGACGCCCATCCAGATATGTGGTTGCCAGGTGAGAAAAGGTGAGAGTCGGCAGAGGCGATCCGATCGCTTGGTGAGCAACTGGTAGCGGTGCCGATCGACGCGGGACATCGTCTCGAAGACGCGGTGGATGAATGCATCCGGCACATCATCATGAAACAGATCGCTCATCGAATTTACAAACACGGCACGCGGCTGTTTCCAGTGCAGCGGAAGATCGAGCATGCGCTCATGCAGTGTGGGTTCAAAGCCGTTCACATAATTCGGCTGCCCCATCGCCTTCAACCGTCTCGCCAGCGTTTCGGCATAGCAATGCCGGCAACCGTCGCTGATCTTCGTGCAGCCGGTGACCGGATTCCAGGTTGCTTCGGTCCATTCGATTGAAGAGTTGGCGCCCATATCTCACCTCATTTTAAGATTATACTCTGCAATCTTAAGAGCAAGACCCATAGCTTGGGGCTTCGGATTCGCAACAGCGAAACATAACAAATACAGTGGTGTGCCCCGACTATTGCATAGGGTAAGCGGATTTCTTGCTACTCCTGGGAATGCCCAACGTAATCGTTTCTGAATAAAGTCTTGGATGGCAGCATAACTAACACATCGTTCCATTGATACTTCATCACCGAATAGAGTTGGAGTAACAGTCTGATGAAAAAAAGCCTCACGCCATTCGGATGTGCCGAAAAGCCTCGTTAAACGCTCTGCGGAGTGTTCGGATATAATTCCTTTTCGTGGAAACAGACGAATCACACCAAGTGGAAATTAGCCGTGAAGCGAAGGTCGGTTCAGGTAATAACAGGTATTTTGGCAGGGATGCAGAATCATCATATGATCAGAGGCGCACCCCTGACGCCTCCCGCGCGAAAGGAGCCTTGCATGCGGTATATTATGGCGGTCGTGTGCATTCTGGCCTGTCTGCTGGCCGGACAGGCATGGGGTGAAGAAAGCCTGGCGCTGTCGAAAAGCCTGATTGCAGTTAAGGTCACGCATCCGGAAATGCAGTTGACCCGGTTCGCCCCGTTGCTGGCGATGATTGATGATCTGGTGCCCGCGGGCACGCCCGGCGCACCGAACGCCCGCGCCAACATGACCACCGTGACCGCCATGCTGCAGGAGATGGTGGCGAGTCTGAAACGCCTGCCGGGCGTGGATGTGGAGGGCGACCTGTGGCTGGTGATCATGCCGCCGCCGAAGGCGGAGGAGGTTCCGCCGCTCATCGAAGAAGACGGCGCGATGAAACCGAATCCGGCGCTCGCGCCGCCGATCTATCTGGTGCTGCCGCTGAACGACGCGGCGGCCTTTCGCGCCGCGAACGAGAAGCGCGACCCCCAGACGATTCTGCATTACACCGTGGCCGGCAATTTCGCCGTGGGGAGTATGACGAAAGCCCCGGCCTTCACCGGCGTCGATCTCGACCTGCCGCTGCTCACCACATACGACATCGCGCTGTCGTTTCAAATCGCCAACCTCGATCTCACCCCGATGGGGGGTAATATGCCGCCCATGCTGGAGCCGGTGGTGCAGCCGGTGCTCGAGCTGGTGAACGAGCAGCGGGAGAACGTCCTGCGCGTCGAGCTGGGGATGACGATGGAGGGTCGGGATCTGCGGGAGGAATCCTACATCATTCCGGTCGCGGACAGCCCGCTGGCGCGCAGCCTGGCGGATCCGGCGCCCGATACTACCGCCTTCGACTATGCGGCGTATCTGCCGAAGGACCTGGCCTATTGCGGCGCGAACGGACCGGCGCTGGTGGGGGCGCCGGGCACGGCCCAATTCCTGCTGCGCATGACCTTCGGCATCCTTGCCGGCTTCCTGCCGGAGGACCGCGGCACGGCGCTTGCCAACAGCTTCGCTGCCCTCATGGCCCAGTGCACGCGAGGACGGGCGGTCGGCATCACCGTTCCGGCGGATGCGAACGCGGGCGCGACGCTGGTCGGCGTGTATCGCATCACCAACGAGCAGGACGCGCGGGCGGTCGTGCGAACCTTCGTGAAGGAGCTGACTCTCACGGGCAAAAGCGTGATGGGCGGCATGCTGTCGAATATCGTGCAATTCGACCTGAAACCGGAGCAGGAGAAGATCGAAGGTCTGCCGGTGGACGGCATCACCGTGAAGATGGTACAAACCGAAGCGCCGGCAGGGGAGAAGACCGGGGCCCCCGCCCTCCCCGCGCCCATCCCCTTCAACCTGGAAGGCCGCGTGGCGTATCTCGGCGATAAGATGCTGGTGACGCTGGGCTACGCCAGCAATCAGGAGATGGCCGCGCTCATCAAGCGTATCCGCCAACCCGGCGCGGACAGCTTCACCGCCGGCGCGGATTACCGGACGCTCAAGCAGAACATTGCCGAAAAGGCTGGCGGGTTCGAGAGCATCGCCCTGCGTGATTTGAGCATGGTCGTCACGAGCTGGCTCCCGCCGGACCAGCGCGGGAACGCGCGGAAATTCATCGCGCTCTTCCCCCCGCAGGGTCCGTCCATCACGACTTGCCAGGAGATGCTGCCCGGGTGTCTGCACGGGACGGTGTGCATCCCCGGCGGGCAGTTGGACTTCCTGTACTCCGCGGTGAAGGCCGCGAAAACAATGTGGATGACACCGCCGGCGGTAAAAGGGGAATAACGTCAGCGGGATGGCTGATCATCAGCACGTGCATCACGGTGAGCATGCCGCGGCGGACAACCGTCGCCGGTTGCTCGTCGTGTTGCTGCTGAATGCTGTCTACCTGGTCGCTGAGGTGATCGGCGGGCTGGCATTCAACAGCCTGGCGCTGCTCTCCGACGCCGGGCACATGCTGACGGACGTGGCCGCACTGGCGCTGGCGCTGTTCGCCCTCTGGTTCGCCACGCGCCCGCCCGACCCGCGCCGGTCTTACGGTTACCATCGCGTGGAGATCCTCGCCGCGCTCTTCAACGGCGTCACATTGCTGGTCATCACGGTGTTCATCATTTACGAGGCGATCCGCCGCTTCGAACAGCCTCCCGCGGTGAACGGCCTGGGCCTGCTGATCATCGCCGCCGGCGGCCTGGTGGTGAACCTCCTCGGCGCGTATCTGCTGCAGCACGGGCACGCCCATTCACTTAACATCCGCGCGGCGTTCATCCATCTGCTGGGCGACGCGCTCGGTTCGCTGGGCGCCGTTGTCGCCGGCATCCTCATCCTCATCCTCGGCTGGACAGTGGCCGACCCCATCCTCGCCATCGGCATTGCCGTGCTCATCGCCGTCAGCGCTATCGGGCTGGTCAGCGAGGCGGTGGATGTGCTGCTGGAGGCGACGCCCCGCCACGTGGACACCGACGCCGTGCGCGCCGCCCTCCTCGCCCTTCCCGGCGTCGTTGGCGTTCACGACCTGCACGTCTGGACGCTCACCACCGGCATGTACGCCTTGAGCTGTCACGTGGTAGTCGATTGCGATTCCTTCGCCTGCCCCACGCTCGACACCATCCGCCGCCTCCTCCACGACCACTTCGACATCCCCCACCTGACCGTGCAGCTCGAAACGGAAGAGCTGGCGGAGGAGGAGGAGATACATTTATAAGGGATGCGGCTACGGACAAAAGGCCTTGGGCATTTTTAGATGGCGCTCCCAGGGGTGCCCTTTTTGTCGGACAAATCCTTCTTTTCCTCCTTGACGGGTGAGTAAGCTGGTGATACAGTGCCGGTAGGTAGGGAAATGTCGAAAAAGTCGCACAGCGACGTGGTACGGTTCGCGGCAGGCACCGCCTTTTTATGCCGCATTGTCGTACTATCGAAGTGGGAAACCTATCACCGGGAAGGAGGCGAGTCACGCGATGAAAGGGACAGATTTTCTCATCGGCGTTCTGGTAGGGTCGGTGGTCGGCGCCGCAGTCGGGCTGCTGATGGCGCCGCAAAGTGGCGAGGAGACGCGCGAAGTGATCGGTGAGTCAGCGCGCGATATCCGCGAGAAGGTGCGGGAAGGCAGCCGCCAGGTCATGGAGAGCAGCCGCGACATGATCGGCCAGGGCAAGGACCGTGTGTCCGGCATCATTCGGCGCGGGCGCGAAGCTGTGGAGGGCGCCCAGGACCAGGTCGAAAGCGCCTGATCGTCCGCGCCAGCCTTAGTGGTCATCGGGGTGGCGCCGCTCGGCGTCATCCCGATTGTTGTAAATATGCATCATTGATCTCCGGCAGGTTAATATACAATCATCACAGTCGGTTCAGGGAAGTCGCAGCATTTTTCCCGACCATTGACGGCAACACTATGATCGAATCCAGGCAGCAAGACCACACCCAGCTTCGCGCGCGTTTGATCCATATACTCACCGCGGATCGCGCGGCGCTGGTGCGCACCTGGAGTGCCGCCGCTGAAACGGCGCAAACCCCGTTGCCGGACACCTTTCGCGCGCAAGCCGACCGCCTGCTGGCTATGCTGGCCGATGGGTTGGCTCATCCGCCGGCGGGGGGGCATCGCCTCACCCTCGCGCAGGACGCCGCGCTGCAGCAGACCTTCCCCACCGTGTACCAGATCTCCACACTGCTCCTGCTGGCCGGCCTGCTCATCGAGCATCTCACACCGGCAGACGGCGCGTCCCTGCCGGTCGTGTTCGAGATGATCCAGCAGGGGTTGGCGGTCTCGCCGGAGCCGCCGCCCTCCGCCATCACCGAGCGGCTTGCGCGGTTGAGCCAGCTCTCGGTGACGCTGGCGCGCCTGCAGGACCAGGATGCCATCACCGAGCTGGCGCTGACCGAAGCGCCGCAGTTGGTCGGCGCGGATTCCGGCGCTCTGTGGCTGTGGGATGCGGATCAGCAGGCCCCGGTCATGCTGAAAACGCTGCAGGCGACCGAAGCGCCGCCATCCCTACCGCCGCATCTGCTGCAGTTATTCCGGCAGGCCGGCGCCTGCGCGTTCAGCCTGGACTCCGGCGAGAGCGAGGAAAGCTGGCCGTGCCCGCTGACCGGATGCGCGGTAGCCTTCATCCCACTGCCGGACGAGCGTGCCTGCCGCGGGATTCTCACCGTGCAGGCCCGCGCGGGCCGGGCATTCACCACCGACGATATTCTACTGCTGTCGGCGCTGAGCAACCTGGTCTCTACCGCACTGCAGAACGCGCAATCGCATGAGAAGGGACACCAGCTGGTCAACCTGCTGCAATCGTCGATCGGGCGGCTCGTGCAGGCAACCTCCAACCCGCTGGGGCAGCATGAGGGCTTCATCCAGTCGCTGCTGCAGGTGGCGGAGGGGCTGACGCGCGCGGATGCGGTGGCCGCTTGCGTCATCATCGATACCCCGGCGGATGCCGTCGTCACCGTCACCGGCATGTCCATGCCGCTCGAGCCAATCCTTTCCCTCACCCGGAACGCGTATGACGCGGCGCCGGAGCGCCGCCTGGCCCCCAACGGCCCCGTGGCGGCGCTGGCCGGCGCCGAACAACTCGCGCCGGCGCTGCGCAAGCTGCAGTATACCAGCGCGCCGATCCGGCTGGGCGACCGGACGGCGGGCGGCATCCTCGCGTTGAGCGCCGTGCCGTTGAGCAGCGAGCAGACGGCCTTCCTGCACACCATCGCCGGTTTGATCGGCGTCGGCATCGCCAATATGGAGCAGGCGCGCAGCAATGCCGTGCTGCTGGTGCAGTTGAACGAGTTGCTCGGGTATTTTACCGACGTCATCACCCGGCAGCTCTCTGAGCATGAAGATACCGCCCGGCAAATCATGAAGATCACTGCGGAAAAGATTGCCCGCGCTGCCGGTATGCCGGTCTGCATCTGCGGCTGGGCCGCGGAGGACGGCACCATCCGCGTCTGGCCGGGCACGGCAATCGGCATCCCCGCCGAGCTCGAAGCACAGTTGGTCGAGAAAACCACCGATCATCACGCGCAACTGCCGCTCACGGTGAACAACCGCGTCATCAGGGCCGCCCTCACCCAGCAGTTGCCGCAATCCAAGCATCAGGAAGGCCCGAACGTCCGGCCCGCCTTCCGATGGTTGAACGAGCTGGGCGTCGACGAGTGGATCTGCGTGCCGATGGTCGTGCAGAAAAACGCCAAGGGGATCGCCCTGCTGGCCGACACGGCCCCTCACCCGCTTACCACCCGCGAGGTGGCGTTGCTCTCCACCTATGCGAACCAGGCGGCGCTGGCGCTGGAGAATTCGCTGTTGAACGAGGGACGCCGGCACACCCTCAAACAGACAGAGATGCTGTATGAATACACCAGTTCCATCAGCGCCAACCTGGTCATCAATGATATCCTGAAGAAAGTGGCACAATCTGCCTGCGATATCCTGCGGGCACAGGCGGCGATGGTGACGCTGTCGGTGGAGGATTCGCTCCAGCAGCGCGCGGCCATGATCCAGGGATTTGTGCAGCCCCTGGCCGGGAACATCCTGTTCTCTGATGACGGCATCATCGGCACCGTCGCGCGGCGGCGGCGCCCGGTCGACAGCAGCAACCTGCCGAGCGACGGGCGTGACCTGGTGTTGCGCGTGCTGGCCGGCGACGAAGGCTTCACCGCCTCGGTGACCGTGCCGGTGATGGCGCACCTGCACGGCGCGCTGCTCGGTACGCTGACGGTGTTCTCGCGTCCCGCACGGGAATTCAGCGCGGAAGAGGTGGATCTGCTGCGCACCATCGCCTCGCAGGCGGCGGTTGCCATCCAGAACGCGCAGGTGCTGGTGCAGGAAAAACAGCGCGCGCGCGACCTCCAGGTGCTGGTCAAGCAATTCTCCCGCAAGGTGCCGCCCCATCTGTTGCAACTCAGCCTCGACGTGCTGCAGATCGCTCGGGATGAAGAGGACGCGTCCGACGCGCTGGCACGCACCCGCCTGCGTCTGGAGTGCATGCGCATGGCGCAGCAGGAACTCAGTGATGAAACCGTGGGCCTGTTGAACGTGAAAACCGCGCTGGAGCGGCTGGTGAGCGAGCGCATGCTGCATGAAGCGGAAGGCGCGCCACACTCCCGCCTCCGCGTGCTGGGCGCCGCCATCATCCTGCCCTGGCGTCAGGCCACGCTGCTCGGGTTGTTCGTGCACGAATGGCTGCTGGCGGCCACGGTCAACGCCCCCGTGGAGGGACTACAACTCGACGTGATGTTTCAGCAGGCCGGCGAAGAGATCCTGGTGCAGCTCGATGACAATGCCCGTTGGACTGAAAGCCGGGCGACCGCCTCTCCGGGCCTGCTCGCGCTGGTCCAGCAGACGCTCCACGGGTCGATCAGCGAGACGACTGAAGATGATGGCATCCACCGGGTACGGTACCGGTTTCATGCCGACGGATAAGTAGCGTGGTGGGCACTGGCATCTCCCCATACTTTCCGGTATACTTGCCGTGAGCTGCCATGAAAAACTCCAGACGCCGGTTGAACGCGACCGCCGGAAAACGTATGCTCCTCTTTGCCGCCCGCGTGATGCACCGGGTGCCGTTGAGCGCGTCTCTCGCCATCGGGCGCGGGTTTGGGCGACTGGCGCCGTGGCTCTCTTCCCGCCATTTCCGCAATGTCTGCCGCGACATCGAGCTGGCCTTCGGCGCCGAGATGTCCCCGCGGGAGGTGACACGGACTGCCCGCCGGTTCTACCAGCGCATCGGCGAAAGCATGGTGGAATTCCTGCGCCTGCCGTACCTGTCCACAGCGGAGATTCAACGCCTGGCGATCATCGAAGGCACCGAGTATATGGATGCCGCGCTGGCAAAGGGGAAAGGCCTCATTCTGCTCACCGCGCACGTGGGGAACTGGGAGATGCTGGCCGCGGTGGTGGGCTTGCGAGAGTATGCCATCACCGCCATCATCAGGCCGCAGGCCGACGATACCCTCACGGCCCTGTTCAATCGCATCCGCGAGGCGCACGGGTTGAAGGTGGTGCCGCTGACCGACGTGCGCACCTGCCTCCGCGTACTCAAGCACAACGAGTGCCTGGGCATCGTGGGAGATGTCAATGCCAACAATCCCGGCGCTTTCGTGCAGTTTCTGGGCCGCCCGGCGGCCACGTATACCGGGGCGGCACACCTGGCGATGACGACGGGGGCGGAAATCCTGCCCATCTTCGACGAACGCCTGCCCGACCATCGCCATCATATCCGCGTCGGTCCGCCCATCCCGCTGGCCCGCACGGGCGATGCGTCCCGCGACCTGCTGGTGAACACCATGCGCACACAGTATGTCCTGCAGCAGGAGATCCGCCGCCGTCCGCAGGACTGGTTCTGGCTGCTCAACCGCTGGAAAACCCGCCCCGACGACATCGCCGCCCCCGAGCGCGTCCCCATGGAACACCGCGACCTGACCCCCGAGGAAGCCCGCGCCATACTGGCCCCGGTGGCGGAGAGGTAATGGAAAGGGGTGAGTATGCGGGACGAAGCGTTCATGCGGAAGGCGCTGGCGAAGGCCGTGGAGGGGATAGCGGCAGGGCAGACGCCGTTCGGCGCGTGCATCGTGAAGGGGGATGAAGTGATCGCCTGCGCGCATAATGCCGTATGGGCGAACACCGATTCGACCGCGCACGCGGAGGTTCGTGCCATCCGCGCAGCGTGCCGGGCGCTGAACACCATCGATCTGGCCGGCTGTACCATCTACACCACCTGCGAGCCCTGCCCGATGTGCTTTGCCGCCTGCCACTGGGCGCATCTCGACCGCATCGTCTACGGCGCTGTCATCGCCGACGCCCAGGCCGCCGGCTTCCGCGAGCTGACCATCCCCGCCGAGGAGATGAAACGCCTGGGCGGCAGCCCCGTCGCACTGCAGAGTGGCATACTGCGCGAAGCGTGCGCCGGGATGATGCGGGAGTGGGCGGAGCGGCCGGAGCGAAAGACATATTAAACCAGGTTGAGGAAGGTCGATTCACAGTTCGGAAGGATGCGAGAACCGCTCAGGGACTGTCCCGTGCCCACAGGACCAGAGCTCGTTTTCAGTTTTATCGCCCGTTTTTGGAACCACGGGACTGTCCCCCCTCGTGCGAGAGGTTTACTGGTGAGCGGGGGGACAGTCCCGTTCAGGGACTGTCCCGTGCCCACAGGACCAGAGCTCGTTCTCGGTTTTATCGCCCGTTTTTGGAACCACGGGACTGTCCCCCCTCGTGCGAGAGGTTTACCGGTGAGCGCGGGGGGACAGTCCCGTGGTTCCGTTTCCGTGTATTTGATTTGAAAACGAGCTCTGGTCCTGCAGGCTCGGGACAGTCCCTGAGCAGACTCCCACATCCTTCCGGTTACCAGTCATTTCCGATACTGCTGCACCGCATCCCGCATCGCGAAAAAATTCTCCAGCGGCACGGCCTCGGTGATATTGTGGCTTGACATCACCACGTAGCCGCCGCCGGGGGAGAGGCGCTCGATGTGCTCGATGACATCGCGCTCCACTTCCTCCGGCGTACCGTAGGTGAGCACGCCGGCCAGGTCGATATTGCCATGCAGGGTGATGCGGTCGCCGTATTGCGCTTTAAGCCGGTAAATATCCACCACCCCGTCCAGTGGCTCGATGGGGTTGATCTCGTCGATGCCCATGGCGAGGATCTCCGGCATCATGCAGGTGAAGTCGCCGTCGGCGTGCAGGGCGCACACCTTTCCCGCCTCCTTGATCATCTTCACCCGGCGGCGCAGGCTGGGCAGCTCGAATTCCTCCACCATCTCCCGCGAAATAGTCAGCCCGTCCTTCGAGAAGCAGATGAAGCTGACCTGCATGACATCGATGGGGTAGGTCAGCGCCATCTCCAGCTCGCGCAGGCAGAACTGCTCCACGATCGCCTGGAAATCGTGGATAAATTGCGGGTCGTCATATAGCGCCAGGTAGTAATCCTGGTAGCCGATGGCGGTCATGGTCAGGAACGGCGCCTGGGTGGCGG
>Ga0172369_10003305_pt1 | contig 21358 bp, 17 predicted proteins | sample LakKiv25m_FD_114539 | JGI IMG/M metagenome (GOLD analysis project Ga0172369, IMG submission 114539) | Freshwater microbial communities from Kabuno Bay, South-Kivu, Congo - kab_022012_11.25m | ecosystem: Environmental > Aquatic > Freshwater > Lake | place: Democratic Republic of the Congo...
CAGGTCGCGTATCTCGCCGACCAGGATGACGTCCGGGTCCTGACGGACAATGGATCGAAGTCCCTTGGCAAAAGTGAGGTCGATCTTGGGATTGACCTGGATCTGGCCGATGCCGTCGAGCTGGTATTCGATGGGGTCTTCGATGGTGATGATGTTGATGTCGGTCGTGTTGATGGTGGAGAGGGCCGCATAGAGGGTCGTGGTCTTGCCGCTGCCGGTGGGCCCGGTGACCAGAATGATCCCGTGCGGAGACCGGATGAGCCGGTTGAACTGGTCCAACCGGTCGGCCGGCATGCCGAGATCGGAGACATTGAGGAGGACATTGGTCTTGTCGAGCAGCCGAAGCACCACCCGTTCGCCAAAGGCCACGGGGATAGTGGACACTCGAATGTCGATGCTCTTGTCGGCGATCCGGATCTCGATCCGGCCGTCCTGGGGGAGCCGTTTCTCTGCAATGTTCATCTTGGCCATGATCTTGATGCGGGAGATCAGGGCTGATTGAATGTGCTTGGGCGGGGAGAGCATATCGTAGAGGATCCCGTCCACCCGGTAGCGGATCTTGAGGGCCTGCTGAGAGTGCTCGATGTGAATGTCGCTGGCCCTGGCCTTGACCGCCTGGGAGAGCATCAGATTGACCAGCTTGACGACCGGCGCATCGCTCGTGTCCTCCAGAAGGTCGCCGGTCTCCTCGATTTCGGAGAGTATCCGGCTGGTATCCTCCCCATGCATGTCCTCGATGACCTGCTCGGCGGAATCCCGGCTCATGTCGTAGACGTAGTTAATGACAGAGAGGATGGCCCCGTAGGGGGAGAGGACGACCCCCGCATCTTTGAGGACCGGCAGACGCCTCAGGTCATCCAAAGGCTGAAAGAGAAGGGGATCGTTGATAGCAATGACCGCGCCTCCGGGCGTCACGACAGGGGTCATCCTGTACTTTCTGAGAAACTGGATCGGGATCTCTCCGGCAAAGGATGCGTCCAGGTCGGGGGAGAGGAGTGTGGGGAGGACCGGGATATGGAACTGGATTCCCAATGCCTTCAAGACCTCTGTCTCGGCAACAGCCCCCTGCCGGATCAGGATCTCCCCGATGCGCCCCCCCTTCTCGGACTGGAGCCGGAGGGCCTCACCCAGCGCCTGCTCGGTAAGCCCGGATCTCTCTATCAGTATTTCGCCGATCCGTCTGTGGTGCATGAGAAGAGGTTCCTGGGTTCAGAGGTTCAGGGGTTCAGAGGTTCAGAGGTTGGGCGCAAGCCCCATGCGCACCGGAAAAGGGCTTTGAGCTGACAAGCTGTTTAGCGATGAGCCATTAGCCAATCGCTACTCCCGCGGCGCCGGTTTGGATTCGGGCCTTGTATACATCTTGATCACGCCCTCCTTGATGGTCTCGATCTGGTCCTTTTTGTCCTCATAGATCTTTTTTGCCTCGTCCGGGTTCTGAATGATATGGGGCGTCAGAAAAACAAAGAGGTTGGTCTTTTTGATTTTTTTGGAAGTGGATTTGAACAGCCAACCGATCAGGGGCATATTCCCGAGGCAGGGCACGTCGTAGTCGATATGGGTCGTTTCGTCGCCGATCAGGCCCCCGATGACCACGGTATGGGCGTCCTTTACAACCACCGTGGTCTGGGCCAGGCGTTTGTAGGTGGAGGGCCTGTCGGTTTCCACGGTCCCGGTCAATCTTGAGACTTCCTGATAGATCTTGAGGCGGACAAAGCGCTCCTGGCTGATCTGCGGGGTTACCTTCATAGTCACCCCCACGTCCTTGTATTCATAGTTGGTGTAGTCCTGTAATGCCGTTGTAACGTTTTTGCTCGTGATATACGGAATGTTTTCTCCCACCATGATTTCGGCCTCTTCATTGTCGGTGGTGAGCAACTGGGGCGTTGAGAGGATATTCACGTCCGTATCCTGCTGGTATGCATGCGCAACCGCGGCCAGGTTTGGAAATTCGATTCCTGCGATTTCGATGGTTTCACCGATAACGCCCAATGAGAACCCCTTGGTGAGGGTGCCTGTGAGCGCGCTCGTGATATTCGGATAATCGCCGCTGCTTGATCCGGCGAAGACCCCTGCATTTTTTCCATCGTATGTAAATGTCTTGATCCCCTCCCATTCCACGCCGAGGCTGAAGTCCTTCTCCACGTTCACCTCCATGATGAGGGCCTCGATGTAGACCATCATTCTGGGTATATCCAGCTTTTTGATCACCTCCTCCAGTACCAGGTAGTCATCCTTGCTGGCCATGATGACCAGGGAGTTGGTGGCCTTGTCGGCAACGATGCGGGCCTCCTTGGAAATGAGCGGGGTCTTCCCCTTTTCGGCCTCGGCCGTCTGTTTTGAGGGGAGGTTGGTCAGCACCTTGGTCAGATCCTCGGCATTGGCATGCTGAAGATAACAGACGCGGATGTCGCCCTCACCCCGGGGGGGCTCCCTGTCGAGTAATCTGACAAGCTCTTTGATCTTGAGGGTGTCATTCTCCGAGGCCAGCGATATGAGGGAGTTGGTTCTCTCATCCGGGACAATCCGCACCTCGGATGCCATTTCCTGGGCCGCCTTCGGCCCTCTCACATTTTTCTGGAAGACCGTGTCCAGGGATTTGGCCAGCTTTGTCGCCATGGCGTAACGGAGGGGTATCACCGATATCTCCTCGCCAACCCCCTCCACGTCAATGGCCTTTGTGATGCGAAGGAGCCGCTCGATATTGGAGAGGACGTCGGTGACGATCAGGGTTCGCGTCGCCGGGTAGGAGACGATGACGCTCTCCTTGGATATCAGGGGGGTAAAGAGCTTTTTCAACTCTTCCGGATCCCCATACCTGAGGGGAATCAACTGGGTGACCACCTTGTCTTCCGAGCTTACGGCCCCTGCCCGCAGCCGTGTCTCCACACTCTTGGATCGCGCGGTCGCGGCCGGAACAATCTTGATAATGTCTCCCGCAGGCACGGTGGAGAAGCCCTGCACCTCCAGCACGGATTCAAACACCCGGTACGCCTCATCGGTCGATATCTTGGTGGGAGATATGATGGTGACCTTTCCCCTTACCGCATTGTCGATCACAAAGTTCTTTCCGGTCAGTTCACTGATGAATTTGATGAAGACTGCCAGATCCACATTGTCAAAATCGATGGTGACAAAAGGGTCATTCGGGTCTTTCCGGGGGGCCTTGTTGTCAGGACTTAGGGCCGTGTCTGGAGATGTCGTCTCCCTTCTGACCGGCGGGGCCGATACGGCTGGGACGCCCTCGGGTGCGCGGGCCTTCGGGAGATGAGGACCCGCAGTCGCCGGCGCCGGCGCAGAGGGTTTCTGGGCAGGTTGCATCGGAATGGGTTTCTGAATGGGCTCCTCTCCTCGGCTGACGCCTTCACTGGCGGGAGGTCCGGCAGAAGGGGCCGCTACAGGCGTTATCCCCTCTTCCCCTGCGATCCGGGCACCCCCCGCGGGCGAGACCGTCGTAACGAGCCACAGCGCCGCCCACAAAATATGTTTAAGATATGCTCTTTTCACGTTTCACAGCTTGCCACTCGACGTTGGGCGTTGGGCGTTCGATGTTCATCCCTTCATCAATCAACAATCTCTCTAAACCCCTGCTCATTGCGCAGTTTTTCCAGGTCCCCATCTTCCCTTGCCCAGGCCTTGACCTGCGGATTCAGGGAAACCGCCCGTTTCAGATATCTGAGCCCTGGGTCAGGCTGATCGGTAAGGGCGAAGAGGCATGCGAGGTTGTAACATGAATCCACGTATTCGGGATTCAGACGGATGGCCTTTTCGAATCTAATCCGGGCCGCCGGATAGTCTTTCTCCGCCATCAGGATGACACCCAGGTTGTTCAAGGCCGACACGCAGCCGGGGTCCGCTTTGAGCGCCTTCTCATAGAAGATCTTCGCATCACTCGGCCGTCCGCTTTTGTGATGCGTTTTCCCGACCTGATACAGGGCCTCGACATCCGCGGTCTTCTCCTGAGTGGGGGTCGACCCGGCATCTCTCCATCCCGGCGGGTTCTTTGCCGTGGACGGGTGGTCGCTCCGATCCAACCACGAATAGACGACAAAAGCAAGAAAAAGGATACTTAGCAGCGCCGCAGCAATCAAGGCCCATTTTTTGACACCTGGCCTTTTTGAACGGGATGAGAGGAGGATCCCCTCATATTTTCCGTAACCCTCGTCCCTTTCTGCCTGGGCCTTTTTCAAGGCCTGATGGATGTAGCTCATAACGTTACCTGGAATTTAGGGATTGTATATAGTATCCTTTTTAAATCTACAAGTTACACCATCCCGGATTCAACAATTCCTCAATCCCTCAATCCCTTAATCCCTTAATTCCATTCACTCCGTCATTTGAAACAGAAGGGCCAGGGTCCTGGGCCCGATGATTCCATCCGCACTCAGGCCAAAGTCCTTCTGAAATCTGACGACTTCCCTGAAGGTCTGCTCTTCGAACACCCCGCTCTGCTCAACCGGGTATCCAACCCGGTTCAGGATACGCTGGACCTTGAGGACCTCAGGAGAGGTCATCCCCTTGTTTAAGCGCCGGTCTCTCTCATCATAGGGATGGAGAAATGAGACCTTTCCGCCCCAGCGCTTCAGGATGAAATCCCTGGTGAGCTGCCTTGGCCTTCCTTCATGGTCCAGGGCGACGGCGCGCCGGTCGCTGGTCTCGCGGATCAGGAGATAACGGGGTTGCGCCAGGGAAGGGAGGAGCGGCCCGGCCACGGTCACACGAAACGGTTTCTTCAAGAGTCTAAAATATTCGGGCGCCATGCTCAAAGAGACGAGCCCCAGATTAAGATCCCCCATATCCGCACGCTCCTTTCCATTCGGACCGTAAGCCCTCCCTTGCCGGAGCTGACCGTCGACCCGAAAAAGATCGAAGAGGCCTGTGAAGCTTGAGACTTCATCCAAGAACAGGTCTTCCACCTTCTTTTCGGTGGGTATCACCGGTGCAGGGACCGTCATGGGCTCAGGAGACGGAACGAACTCCCGTTGGAGGCTCCATCCGGCAAGGCCCGCGGTGATCACGAGCAACAGGAGGAGGGCGATGGTCAAGGGCCCCACGCCCTGCTTCGACCGTCGTTCCGGGAGTTGGCCGGTCGCCGCACCCCCGGACAGATCCGTGATGGCCTTCCGGATCGTCCTTCGGGTAATGGTCTGTGTTTCATCGGCGTATGCAATCAGCAGGGCCCGGTCGCAGACCGCATTGATTCTTCTGGGATTCCCGCGGCTGTATGCATAGATCGCCGTGAAGGCCCCTGCTGTAAAATTCAGGGCTCCGCCCCCTCCTGCCACGGACAGACGATGGCTTACATATCCCCTCAGGTCGGCCGCGTCCACGGGCTTGAGGTCGTAACGCACGGTAATCCGCTCGTTCAACTGCCTTAAGGATGGCGCGGACAAAATACCCTTGAGCTCCGACTGACCCACGAGCACCACCTGGATCAGTTTGTCCTTTTCTGTTTCCAGGTTGGAAAGCATTCGTATCTGTTCCAGGACCGTATGGGAAAGGTTCTGTGCCTCATCGATCAGGAGGAGCGCATTGCCGCCCTCTCTGAAGATGCCCAAGAGGAATTGGTTGAGTGCATCGATATAATCCTTCTTGCTCTTTGCCTCGGGTCCCATCTGAATGCCGAACTCCTGGTTGATGGTCTCCAGGATCTCCATGTCAGAGATATACGAGCTGAAGATCAGGGCGCTTTTTGTATTCGGGTCCAGATGGTCCAGGAGGGCTCTGCAGAGGGTGGTCTTTCCAGTGCCGATGCCTCCGGTAATGGCAATAAACCCCCTCCGCTCATTGATGCCGTAGAGGAGATGGTCGAGGGCCTCTCTGTGATACCGGCTCAGATACAGATATCTCGGGTCCGGCGTCAGATTGAATGGGTTTTCCTTAAATCCAAAAAAGGCGGTGTACATGGGTCAAGGTTCAGAGGTTCAGAGGTTCAGGGGTTCAAAGGTTCAGAGGACCAGTGAATTGGTCCTTTTTTCGTTAACCCTTGAACCTTTGAACCTGCTCTATTTAAAGTGATAATTGATGGTCCTGGGCTGACCCCCGCGAAGAATCTCCATAGAAAGGGGATCGCCCGATTCCACGGCCTTGTAGAAGGAGAAGGCATCCTCCGGCGTATTGATGGGCTTGCCGTTGATGCTCTTGACAATGTCTCCAAGCTGGAGCCCTAACTGGGTAAAGAACGAATCGGGTTTGATGTAGCTGAGAATAAATCCGTCCGGTTTTCCATCCTTCAGGTAGGGTCGAATACGTGCCTGGGTCAATAACTCATTGATATTCTGAAGGGATTCATGGATATCCGACCGGGCTAACGTTACCGTATCCCTACGGGGAGTTGACTCGGCCGAGGCAGGCTTCCCTGGGCCTGATTTGGGCGTGTCCATCGAGAGGACCTCATGTTTGTCCCCCACGCGCAAGACGACCTTTCCCCTCACGATTTTTTGGACCACCGCATTCTGGATAGGGTCCCCCACCCGGTAAAGCCCCTGTGTCTTCCGCCCGGAATCCTCGATCACAGCGCGGGCATTCTCCTCAGGACCCGTCACCGTTCCCAAGAGTGCGATCTTAAGGGAGGTAGGTTGGAGGGCCTCGATATCTTCTTTCTGGATCTTGGGCGTCTTCCCATCGCCAGACGTCGTTTCGGCCGATCCGAAAATGTTTCGATTGACGATCACATCGAAGTCCTGCAATGGGGGACGTTGGCGATGGGTCTTCTCCGGGATCTCCACCTCTGCCGTCTCCGAGCCCCGAATGTCGGCAAGTTGAAAGATCAGCACCCGGTAAAACATATCCACGCCGAGGTAGCTGAGTGCTGAAAGGGCAGCGAGGTTAAACAAAATATGATACAGATGCTGCTTCATAAACGGCGCCGTACCTCAATCACATTCCTCAATCCCTCAATCCCCCCATTACGTAAACCTGAATATCGGTTTTTGGAAGGTCCCCTGGATCACAAAGGAGCGACTCAGTTTCTTCAGCCCCTGCCTTAGAAAACTGAGGGCGGCTGCATCTCCCTGCATATTTCCAACGAGTCCGCTGAGCGGTTCTATGGTTCCCTTCAAATCCAGCCTGCTTCTTGATATGTCGGCATTCAGGGTGATGGCCCCGGATAATTCCCCTTTGATGGTTTGCCCATCGAGTTCGACATGGGTGAGGGAAAGTTTTCGATCTTTGAGGGCCATTTTTACGGAAACTCGGTCGAAATCGATGGCGTGCAGTCCGAGGATCGGCTGCAACAGGGTCACCCTCCCATGGGATATGATGATCGTCCCCTGTCCCGATCCTTCCATAAGTCTCGCCTGCTGACCGGCATAGTGAATGTCTCCGTTCAGGACGCCCGAGATATCCCGACCCAGGAGGGCCAGGACATAAGGATGGAGACCCATATGGAGACCTTTCAGCCGGAGAGAGGTTGAAAAGGGGGCATCGGCGGCGTTTCCTTCGAAGCGGACATGGCCCACGATGTCGCCGTTGTAAGCATGGGCGTCAACGTGGTATCGAGGCGCGCCAGACAGAAAGGACCACGCTGCCGGAGCGATGGAAATGCTCTCGGCACGAAGCAGATCCTGTTGAGGCGTCTCCCTGAGTGAGATCCCCACGCCGATCAGATCAACACCCGGCGGCCACCCGGGACGAAGCGTCTCCAGGGAGAGAACCATCGGGGGGTTTGCACCGGCAGCCTCAGACACCAGATAGGCCTTAAGGATATCCGATGGAAACCGGTAATACAAAAGCCCTGTGGTCAGGACGACGGCGTACATCAGATATCCGAGCCATTTTCCGTTTTTTAAGATAGTTTTTGTCATGTATCCCTGAAGGGATTGTAGGTCAGCTCAACCTTGCTCTTGAACCTCAACCGTCAATCCACAATCGTCACCACCTGCACGACGGCATCCAGGTATCCGGCCCCCCCCTGGCTGTCCTTGATGGAGAGTCTCTTGATGCTGACGAGGTGTTCCCACGATTCGACCAGGTAGAGATAATCTACCAGTGGCCTTAGATAGATCCTGTCCAGTTTCATCTCAACCATTGACTCCTTGAGCCCGCCATTAACCTGGGAGTCTGATGGCTTCATATACTTGATGTGATCCTTCACCTTTGCCTTCCCTGCTGCCTGCTCAAGAAAAGAGAACAGGGTGAAGCCCTTTTCACGCCTTTTAAGACGCCGTTGGATTCCCTCGGCCCCCTTCCTGTAGGAGTCGTATTCAGCCTTCAGCATCCGGATTTCTTTCAAGCCGATCCTCTTGGCCTCGATCCCCCGTTTCATGGCCTCCCGTTTATCGAAAAACGGAAAGATCATGAAGTGGCCAAGGAGGAAGAGCGCGATGACGCCGACGCCCAGAGAGACAAACAGCTTTTCTCGTTTTCCTAATTTCATGGTTCAAAGGTCTATGTTCACAGGTTCAAGGTTCAGAGGTTTCCCGCTGAGCAGCGGGATTCAAATGTTCCGCCAATCCCCCAATTCCTCAATTCCTCAATCTTTACCGTTTACGCTCGATGGCGATCTCAAACTGGACCTTGTTGCCTGTCCGATCCAGGTTCGCTGAAGTGATATTTACTGCACCGAACATCTTTGCTGTTGTCAGCTCATTTTTTATCCTGTCCACCTCGTTGAAGGCATCGGTCCTGCCGGAGATTCTCACCGTCTCGGGATCCATCACCATGCGATAGACCTGCACACGGATAGAAGGGGGGATGCGTCCGGAGATCTCCCGCAACAGGCCAAGCATCGTGTTCTCCGGGCTGCCGGCGGGGCGCGATACAGAGGAGCGCTTCATCTCCTCGACGCTTACCCTCAACTGCTGAACCGGATGGATGATCCGGGTCACCTGAGGAAGGGTTTGTCGAAATATCGTGGTGATCTCCCGGTCCAGGGCCATGTACTCCTTTCTCAGGGAATAGGTGTCGATGATCATATCGGCCGCCAGAAAGGAGAGGATCAGGAAGAGAAAGATCGCCACTTTTGGGACCGCCTTCCTGATCCTCAGATATTGCCTTTCCGTTCCGAATTCCTCTCTTCTGAGGTTGAATCCCTCCCCCCTGACGGGATTTCTGAGGGCGAGGGAAAGGGCGCCGTTCATCAGGGCCGGGGACCAGTCCCTGGCGATGCCCTCTTCCATTCTGACCCTTTTATCCTGGCTGACGTCGATCGGTTCGGCCGGCATGTCCAGAAATCGGCTCAACAGGTCGGGGGACAGGGGCCCATGCACCCGTTCTCCCGTAAAAAAGAGCTTTTCGGGCCGATCGGCAATCCCCTCGCTGGAAATAAAGGCGTGCACCGTATCATGGACTGCGGTACACAGGGACCTGAAAAAGGGGTCGACATCTTCGAGGGACGGGTCACCCCGGTTGCTGTTCACCGTGTCTGTGGGGTCCGACAACACGGGGGGGACCGGAACGGCAACGAATGAACGGATCAAAGCGATCCGTCTTCTCAGACAGAGGACCAGAGTATGCCTTTTTTCACCCACTTCCAGCACGAGGATATGATCCGGGGTTCCTGTCTGGTTCAATAGCCACGAGGCCAGGGGCGATCCCCTCACCTCCAACACTTCCGGATCGATTCCGTTGGCCTGAAGGACCGTTAAGTAATCCGAGATAACTTGTCGTTGCACCGATGCGGCTAAGACCCGGCCCTCAGAACGGCCGCCTGTCGTCACGAAATCGAACAGCAGGTCCTCCACAGGATAGGGGAGCATGCCCTCCACCTCAAAGGGAAGGGCCTGCCGAATCTTTTTTGCATCGCTGAAGGGCATGCCTATATTTCTGAACGAGACGAGATCGTCAGGGATCGTGACGAGACATGCATGGTTCCTCAGATCCATAGACCCAGCAAGTGTTTTAAGGGCCTCTTCCAGTCCTCCGTCATTCAAAGGGATTCGAGTGGAGGCAAGGATCCGACGGCCCTTCAGCCCGCCTCCCGTCTGAACGGCTGTGATCTGTTCAGTGCTGATGTCGATTCCCGTGATGTTGCCGTGCATTATTCCGCTTTCCATGCCACGATCTGAATGGGTGATCCTTCTTTTCTCCTGATCACCGCGGTTACCTGTCTCGTCATGGACTCGGTCTCGGCCATGCCTGTTGACTGGACCTCGAAGTAGTCGCTGGAGGTCTTGATCAAATCAGGGTCGATCTTCACGTGACCCATCCCCGGAATATTCCGGTACCACTCGGGATCGGTCAGATCATTTTTCTCATCCAGACGATAGGCCAACATATCCTGGACCATGTCTGCATCAATATCATCGGAAAGGGCTCGCAGGACCAGTGGATCCGCCGTGTTGATATTGATCTTGCCGTCGCCGCAAACGGTCAAGTGCTTTAAGATGCCGGCCCCATTGTCTTCTCCCCCGAACAAGAGGGCGTCGGTCATCCCCTTGACAAGCCGCAACTGCCCCAGAGAATGGATAGGTCCGTTCGCGCAGGCGTAGGGGTTCTCCAGAGACTGATAATACCCGTTTTCAGCGCCGAATCGCGTGACCTCATCGTCCGGATCGATCCAATCCTTGATCGCATCGATGAGATTCCCGACCGCTTCCGTTTTAAGTTCGAACCTCTCCAGAGTCAGAAATCTGGCGAGGAGCATTTTTCGGGCCTCATGGTATTCTCCATTCTCATCGATCAGCCGGTTGATGGGAATCCTTCCGGAAAGATCCCATATCTCCACCTGAAAGCGGCCGTTCCCGAACAGCTCAACTGAATTCAGGGAAAGCTCCTTGGATTGGGCCCAGGTCTCCTTGAGGGAATCCGAACTGCTTACGGAAGCGTCTTCAGAGAGAACGGCCACGGCGCAGTGAATGCCCGACCGCGCAATAAAGCCGAGTCTGATGCCGTCGCGGAGATTGGCAGATGAATGGAGTCCCGCCCACATGGTCTTGTTGAACTGGAGTATCAGCACGACGAGGAGGCTGATGATCAGGATCGTGAGGATCAGGGCGAATCCCCTGTTGTCTTTGAAAAATGGTCTCACCGCCTGGCAGATCCTCCTGAGCGCCTGATCATTCGTCATTGGCCATTCGCCCCATGAAATTCCCGGTAGGGACAGCGTAGCATAGCGTATTTCACTGGGGTCATGGGTCAATCGACAATCGACAATCATCCATCCCGAAGGTTCATCCCCCCATTGGAATCGTAACGCCTGTCATGAATCGGCAGGGCCTGTTCGAGTCTGCAGGGTTCGGGAATTCCATGAGAATTAAGACCCTTGAAGGGAGCTTCCCCTTTGAGGGACCCTCATCCGAATTCCAGTTTTCGCGGGGTTGGCCTTCCGCATCGTAGTAGGTGAAGTCGATCGATGAAAGTCCTTTGCACAGGATCACTCCCCCGGTCCCGGATTCGGGCCTTTCACGGGCGAGCGATGTGTCGGACCGGTAAAGGTCCAGCACGCCTTCGTCCCCCCCGGTTGCCCCATAATAGGCTATCTCGGCGGGTTCGGCGAGAGGTTTTTCATCTGAAACGTCCAGATGCGCAAGGGAGAGAAACCGCAGCTCCCCACAAGGGAGGTCGCTGATCTCTTTTTTCTCTCCGTGAAACAGGATCGCTTCAGAAGTGGCTAATTCAGTTTGTGAGGACTGGGTCCTTTCAGGAAAATAGGCACACTCCAGATCTCCAGTAATCCGCTCCAGGGCGATCCGGGCCTTCTGGTAGATATCCTCCTGGGATTCGGTCTCATCGATAATGCCGAATGTCCCGCTGTAGGCCCCAAGAACCGCCGAGACGACCAGGGCAAACAGGAATGTGGCAATGAGGATCTCCAGGAGGGTGAAGCCCCCCTCCGCCTTCTGATTTCCTGCCCCTGTTGTTTTTTCCATGTTGGATGCCGGATGCCGGATACTGGTTTCACCCAGTTTGAAGTTACGAGTTCGAAGTGCCTAAAGTTACAAAACTTGAGAGTCCAAAGTTCTCACGTCATGTCCCGCCTTGGCGGGAATCCGGCATCCAGAACATTTAACCTATTGAAAACATACTGGATTCCGGTTTTCGCCGGAATGACGTCGTTGAATTTTTGGCTCTAATAATATCAACACCTTAAGAGAACTTTGGACTGTAGAGTTACAAAAGGGAAATTCTGATTTGAACTTTCAACTTCCCAATCCACACCTCACACTTCTTTGCTGCTCCCTGCTCCCCGCTCCCTGCTCTTTGCTCCCTGCACCTTGCTTGCGCCCCTATGGAAAGAATCGGTACAGCCTGAATTGACAGCGATAGCGGCCGTTCGGGACATAACTGACATCCAGGTCGATGCATTTGAGACGGTCCGAGACCGTGGGCGCGCCGTCAAATGAGACGTCGTGTACCGACAATTGCCAGGCATAGTCAGGAAATTCTTCCCCAAAATATCCCGAATCAGAGGCCAGGTCCCGCTGATCCCTGATGGCCTCGATCTCGGCCATTTTTGCCTGGGCCAGGAGGCTCGCGGTGGTGTTGAATCGGGACTCATTGCCCAGGGACAAACCCTGGGACTGGGAACCGAGGAGCGCCACGAGGGCGATCGAGATGACGGCCAGGGCAATCATCACCTCCAGGAGGGTGAAGCCAGGGGGGACCAGAAATCTGAAATCTGAAATTTGAAATTTGAAATCCGGCAAGGCGCCTCCCAATTCCTCAATTCCTGAATTCCTCAATTCCTCAATTCCCGTCTCCCTCAATCAAACTCCACGTACGTATCGGAGACAGTCACCTTGCTCATGAAGGGCGTTAGTTCCAGGGTCATTTCCCTTCCGTCCTGGGACCGGAGGTGGACAGCCGACACCTGCGTATACCCTCTTGAAGTAAACACCATTCGGGCCTCTCCTTCGGTGATCTTCCCTTTTCCCTTTATCCAGACATCGCGAAGCCGTACCTCTAAGGGGAGCTTCTGCGCCTGTTCCCTGGCCAGTTCCTGTTCCTCGTCAGTCATCGATGCGCCGGTTGTCCAAAATCGATTGGCATTCAGATCCAGATGAAGCGTATAGGCCTGTTGCTCTGAGACCGCCTCGTTTCTCAGGTTGTGGATAACGCCGACCAGATTGCGGGCAACGGCCTTCAGAGGATCGTTCAGCAAGGCGTGTCTCAGGCGAGGGGCGGTTATCGTCAAGACGATCCCGACCATGACCATCACCACAATGAGTTCGATGAGGGTGTATCCCTTTTTGTCGAGGAACATCGCCGGCCCTGCCCCACTCCCCCCGACCACTGAGCCCTTAATCCAGATCCCAGCTATTAATATCCTTGTCCTTACCCTCTCCACCCGATTGCCCGTCCGCCCCATAGGATGACAGGTCGTATTCCCCATGGACCCCGGGGCTCAGATAGACGTATTCGTTTCCCCACGGATCCTTGGGGACCTGCCCCTTTTCGAGATAGCCGCCCTCCCGCCATGCCCTTGGAAGCCCACCTACGGTCGGGAGTTCCACAAGCGCCTGAAGACCCTGTTCGGTGGAAGGGTATGAGCCGTTATCTAATTTGTACAGTCGGAGTGAGGTCTCAATGCTCTCGATCTGGACCCGGGCCTTCATCTGACGGGCCTCTTCGGGCCTCCCCATGATTCTTGGAATAATCAGCCCTGCAAGTATTCCGAGGATCACGATGACCACCATGAGTTCGATCAGGGTAAACCCGCTGTTGCCACCTCTTTGTGCACACATATGTTCCCCCATCAGGAAAAACAGCCGCGTCGATTTCAATTGATATGGTCTTTGTGAAAAAGCTAACCGTTCACGGGTTCAAAGGTTTCCCGCTACAGCGGGAAACTCGGAACCTGTGAACCCTTACAAACTAACTTAGCATAACCATCAGGAATCTTCCATGACGGATGCAACGCCTCACCGTATCATCTGGTTCATTTCGAAGATGGGGAGGAGGATGGATATGACAATGAAACCTACGGTCAGGCCCATACCCAGGATCATGATGGGTTCCATCAAGGAGGTCATGGCAAGGGTCTGTGTTTCCACCTCCCCTTCAAACACATCGGCGATCCTGTTGAGCATAGCCTCCATCTCACCGCTCTGTTCTCCTGCTGAGATCATCTGTATGGTGATCGGCGGAAAGCAGCGGCTTTTGGAAAGCGAGGCCGCCAGGCCCCTGCCCGACTGAATATCGTCTATGGCATCGTCGATAGCCTCGGTGATCCGTGTGTTGTTGACGATATTTCTGACGATTCCCAGGGCTGAGAGGAGGGGGACGCCGTTCTGAAGCAGGCTGGCCAATGTCCTTGAAAATCGCGCCATTGCTGACTTGCTGTTGAGCGAACCGATCAAAGGCGCCCCGAGTTTGACCCGGTCCCACAGACGTCTCCCTCGGGGCGTCCGGATGAACTTGGTGATCAGAAAAAGCGCACATCCACATCCACCCGCCACCAGCCACCAGAACGACTTAAGAAAATGACTGACAGCAATGAGTATCAGGGTGGGAAGGGGAAGGATCTGGTGCATCTCATCGAATATCTTTGTGATATTCGGGACGATAAAGGCGACCAGGAAAAAGAGGACCAGGATTCCGATGAAGAGCATGAACACCGGGTATGCCAGGGCCGCCTTCAGCCGGCCTTTTAGGGCCTGTTGATGTTCAGTCAGTTCGGCCAGACGGTGGAGAACCAGGTCGAGCGATCCGGACTCCTCGCCGGCCCTCACCATGTTGACGTAGATCTCGGAAAACACCTTGGGATGCTGGCCCAATGAAGCGGCCAGGCTGTTTCCCTGATTCACGGACTCTTTTGTCTGGGCCAGTATCTTCTTTAAAAGGGGGTTCGGAACCTGGGTGATGAGCGCGTCCAGGGAGGCAACCAGCGTGATGCCTGCACCCAGCAGAATAGCCAACTGCCGCGTTGCGGCAGAAATCTCCCCGGGCTTGACGCGTTTGAAAAAGGTGGAGACAGATCGAGGCCCCTGGGCCTTTTGCCTGAGGGCGCTCGAGGTCTCCTTCAGGGCAGTGGGGAATACCCCAGACCCCCTCAGCTTCTGCCGCGCTGCGATAGGGCTGTCGGCGTCAATGATTCCGCTCTTGTTTTTCCCCGCCCTGTCAAGGGCCTGATACTCATAGACAGGCATGATCTGAAATTCCGGATGTTCTTGTAGGCAACGCCTCTCAATGCCCTGTTCGAGACTGTCTTGCAGGCGAGAGCGTATGGTAACAGGAGGTTCGGTGGGTGTCAACTCACACGCGATACCCGGAGAAAATGCTTGAGCATAGGCCGCGGGCCTGATATGGTTCATGGGTATCGGGGGAGCATTGGGTTCATTGGGTTTGGTGAGTTTGTTGGGTTGAAAGCGACTGCTTTCAGGTGGATGGTGGATATAGAAATGGAGAGCGTATGGAAATTGTGACGGATTATCTGGTCATCGGGAGCGGTATTGCCGGACTGAGCTTTGCCCTTCAGGCGGCCAAGACAGGGACGGTGGCGGTGGTGACCAAGAAGGAAAAGGCAGAAGGATCCACCAACTATGCCCAGGGGGGCATCGCGTCGGTGTTTAGTCAGGATGACAGTTTTGAGATGCATATCAAGGACACCCTGGAATCAGGAGATGGTCTTTGCCATGAGGATATCGTTCGAATTGTGGTGGAGGAGGGACCGGCCCGGGTCCAGGAACTGATCGCCATGGGGGTTCAGTTTACATGCAGAGGGGAGACCCAAGACGTCCTTGATCTGGGTCGCGAGGGGGGACACTCCAAACGCCGGATCGTCCATACCAAGGATTTGACCGGGAGGGAAGTGGAGCGCATCCTGCTCGAGCGTGCGGCCGAGGACGACCATATCCAGATCTACGAAAACCATATGGCGATTGATTTGATTACGAAATCCAAACTGATCCGTCGCGGGATCATCCGGTCTGAGAGGAGTGAAACCTGCTGGGGGGCCTATGTGTTGGATATAGATCACGCCGAGATTATGACGTTTCTCGCCAGAATTACCGTCATGTCTACAGGCGGGGCCGGCAAGGTGTACCGGTATACCAGCAACCCGGATATCGCCACCGGAGACGGGGTAGCGATCGGGTACCGGGCGGGGGCCAAGGTCGCCAACATGGAGTTCGTTCAGTTTCATCCCACGTGCCTCTATCATCCATTGGCCAAGAATTTCCTGATTTCAGAGGCGGTCAGGGGCGAAGGAGGGCTCCTTATTGATAGGAAGGGAAACCGGTTCATGGAAAAATACCATCCCCTCAAGGACCTGGCATTCAGGGACATTGTGGCCAGATCCATTGATATGGAACTGAAAAAGAGCGGGAATGAATGCGTCTATCTGGATATCAGCCACAGAGGTGCGGCATTTGTTGCCGACACGTTCCCCCATATCTACAAGACATGCCTGAAGTACCAGATCGACATTACCAAAGATCCGATCCCGGTCGTCCCTGCGGCCCATTATATGTGCGGCGGCCTCCTTACGGACCCTTACGGAAAGACAAACCTGGACCAGCTCTACGCCATCGGCGAGGTTGCCTCTACCGGTCTTCACGGGGCTAACCGGCTGGCCAGCAATTCACTTCTTGAAGCCCTCGTCTTTGCAAGGCGGGCGGCCCTGAGATCGGCGGACGAGTTGGCGGAAAAAAAGGATAAACCTGTTCCCAAGGCCCCCCAGTGGGATCCTGGCAGCGCAACAGACAGTGAGGAGATGGTGGTGGTTTCACATAACTGGGATGAAATCAGGAGATTTATGTGGAATTATGTCGGGATTGTGAGGACCAACAAGCGGTTGACGCGGGCCAGGACACGGATCGAAAACATTCAGGAGGAGATCAAGGAGTATTACTGGGATTTTTTGGTGACCCAGGACCTTCTGGAGCTACGGAATATTGCCCTCGTAGCGCAACTGATCATCAATTGCGCATTGCTGCGGAAAGAAAGCCGCGGGCTCCATTTCAACCTGGACTATCCATCCAAGGACAATATCCACTGGCGTCAGGACACGATCGTGTGGATATGACGGGCAATTCAAGGAGTTAGGGATTGAGGAACTGAGGAATTAAGGAGTTAAGAATTCCTCAATTCCTCAATTCCCAAATTCTTTAATTTTCTTTAATGAAAGTGCCTCTCCCGCATGAACCCGAATATCTGTAATCCGGTCTTGATCAGGGTGAAGGTAATGCCGAGACCGATGATGCCGAGCGCAATATAGAGGAGTCCAAAAAATATCAGGTATTCGAGGTTCCACTGCCATTCAAATGAAAACGGTGTCATGGGATTTCTCCTTGTAGGTCTGCCCCCATATTCTGATCTCTTACGACCCTGCGACGGGGTTCAGCTCTCTTTCCTTGGGGAACACGGGTAAGTACCGATAAGCCAGTGAAAAGACCAGAAATCCATACCCCACCACGGCCAGTCCGATACCCCATTCCTGCCACGTGGGGAGGTAGCCCCAGAATCTGTCAAACGGCATGACGGGGATGGCCAGGGTGACAATGATGAAGAGGAATCGGTTCAGCACGATCCCGATGCAGGTCAGGAGGCAGGCAACGATGAGCCAGCCCTGGTTTTTCCTGGCCTGGGGCGTCATGAGGATGATGGCGGGGAGGATGCCGCAGAATACCATTTCGCATACCACCAGCCAGATGCCGTAGGGTCCTTCTCTGAAAAAGCTCTCAAATGTGAGCCCCGCCCTTGGGACAACGCCGTAGATCCAGGCTAAGTAGTCAAAAATCTTCAATACTATATAGAGGGAAAGGAGCCATGCGGAGATCTTTGCAAGGAGTTGAATGGCGCTGTCAGGCACCAGTTTCTTGCGGGTCAAGAATTCCGTCAGCTTGGTGCAGAGGATGGTAAAGCAGGGACCGCAGGCGACGGCAGACAGCACAAAGAGAAAAAATGTCCACGGCCAGATATAAAAGCCTTCCCTGGCCGCAAAGGGCCTGGCATACATCACTCCAAACATCCCGCCTAAAGATCCCTGGTGAAAAAACGACAGAAAGGTGCCGGTTGCTGCAAAGACAGCCATGATTTCATGGAGGTTATGTCCGAACAACCTCAGCTCCTTGATCTCCTCCAGCTTTCGATTTTCCAGGATGATGGGAATGAACTCGATCGCCAGGACCATCAGATAGCAGGTAATGCAGAAAGACACCTCGACCAACATGGAATGGATATTGGCGTGCCAGAAGATAAACCAGCCCCTGATCGGCTGACCGATGTCGATGCCCAGCATGGCCATGGCGCCCGAATAACAGATGAAACCGACGATGACCGCGGTGTTAATAATATTTTTCAATTCTTTTTTACCGATGATATAGGTCAGAAATCCGGTAAAAAAAGCCCCTGCGCCAAGTGCGATCACGGCCAGATCAAATACGATCCAGAGGGCGAAGGCAAAGACATTGCTCATATTCGTCTGATTCAAGCCCTTCCAGAGGCAGAGAAAGGCCGACAGGCCGCCCCATGCCATGAGGCCCAACCAGGGGAGGGTCCAGAAGAAAAAGGCCCATGGGGAACATCTCTTAACTCCGTGCGGCAACAATACCGAATCCATTACGAATCCTCCTGAGATCTAAGTGCTAAAACGTATCGCGTCCCGGTTTGGTGGACCACTCTTCTTTCATCCAGGTCTTGTTGACAACGGGCTGGTATTCGCCGGGCAGGAAGTTATCGCCCAGCTTCCGGACCCAATCCCTGCTGGATTGGTAATAGACCTTAGGCTCCGTGCCGATCCGTTCCAAGAGCCTAAAGGTGAACGGGTGCTTGGTGAGCTTGGAGACCTTGTGCTCGGGATTGTTCAGATCTCCGAAGGTGATGGCTCCGGCAGGGCAGGCCTCTGTGCAGGCAGTCTGGTACTGGTCTTCTTCGATCTCCCGACGGTCTTCGGCATAGGCCTGGCTTTTGGCCCTCATCAGCCGATGGTGACAGAAGGTGCATTTTTCAACCACGCCCCGCATGCGGGGAGACACCTCTGGAGAGAGGTACCGGTCAAGGCCCTTGCCCTTTGGAAAATAAGCATCCCACCAGTTGAAATACCTGGCCCCGTAAGGGCAGGCCGCCTGGCAGTACCGGCAACCGATGCATCGGGTATATATCTGGCTGACAATTCCTGTGTGAAAGTCCAGCTTCGTGGCGGTCGCAACACACACCGAAACACAGGGCGGGTGATGGTCGCAATGCATGCAGGGTCTGGGAAAATAACTGACCTCGGTGTCGGGGAACTCCTTGCCGTTGGTAATTCGGTACAGACGCATCCAGGTGATGACGCGTTCCTTGTCCGACTGATCAGGCCTTACGGAAACATTGTTTTCCGCCGCACAGGCAACCATGCATGTCCCGCAGCCGGTGCACTTGTCAAGATTGATGACCATGCCGTACTTGTGCCCGGGTTTTCCGTGGTCATTTTCTTTTTTCATGAGTTACCTCACTCACATGAAACATCAGGGTTACTTGAGTTACTTGAGTTTGTTGGGTTTGTGCTTATATGCCAAATCTGCCGCGCAGTACTCGCTGACTTGATCGCCGTATCGACCCCGTAACCTTCCCATTCAACCCAACAATAAACTAATGTACCCGCCCTCACACCTTAACCAACTTCACGCGCGTATTCCACCAGACCGGGTAGCCTGTGACCGGGTCTTGTTCTGCCTGGACAATGGCATTGGGGTTGACGCCCTTGCCCTTGAGAAACTCGTCGTAACCCGTATGTCCAAATCCTACGGGCATGTAGACGATGTCGGGCATTGCCCCCCCAAAGAGATCGATTCGGGCCTGCACCTCTCCGACCGGCGATTGGACAGTCACCAGGTCTCCCTGTTTGAGACCGTATTTGGCGGCGGTCTTGGGATTGACGGCAGCAAAGGATGTCTCCTTTAAGAGCTGGGTGTCAGGGAGGGTCTTGTACAGGAAAGGCGGGCTTGGTATCCACCCGCTGGCCAGATTGATCATTTCGTAGGGCATCATGGAAAGCGGATAGTCAGAGCGATTCGCCGTCGATGTGGGGGTCGCATAGTGGGCCATGCAGGCCGCATCGTCTCGAACCGCGATCCGCAAGTCCTTGGCCGAGGCCCTTTGAATCGCCTGATCAATAAGCTGGCTGTAGAATTCGAACTGGCCGCTGGGCGTCTTGAAAAGCCATGGCCACTCTCTTGCCTGATCCAGCGGACGATACCAGAGTCCTCCAGCCATCAGCTTCTTCCACATGTCGTCAAACGAGTTATAGCCTGGTTTGTCCCCGGCCTTCGGGTTCTGGGGCTTCCAGGCCGGTGCAGCCCGATCAAAGCTGACCCGTCCGCCGCCGGCGTCATAAAGGCCCTTTGCCCGCTCCTTCACGACATCCTCGAAGCCTTCCCACGGAAAGGCCGATCCGACCGATTCACCGATTGCCTTGGCCATCTCGATCACCGTATCCCCACAGTTCCGGGTGTCGTAAATGGGCTTAACGACCGGTTTTGACAGACCGTAGAAGGGGTATTGCAGGCCGACAGGCCAGACCATGTCATCCATCTTTTCGAGATACGTGCAATCCGGGAGAATCAGGTCCGCCATATTGGCGGTTTCATCCCGATAGGGGGAGAAACTGACGACAAACGGGATTTTTGCCAGGGCGTTTTTGAAGGCGCCTCCGTCAGGGAGGGTAAATGCCGGATTTGCCGAGAATACCATGAGCGTGTCAATCGGCGATTTGGGGCTGCGGTTGATGGCGTCTGCGAAATTGCTGATCAGACTTTGGGTGAATGGGTACTCTTGGGTCCCCCCCCGGTCCAGTCTCGGCTTCTTAAGCCCTTGGCTCGCAATATCGTCTCGTTCAAAATAGGGGAGAGGATTAAGGGGAATCGGGTCAGGCAGAAGCACCCCTCCCGGACGATTGATCCTCCCTGTCAGGGCATTCAGGCTTTGGACGGCCATGAACTCATAGAGGCTCCCATTTAGGTCGTTCTTCCCTTTGCCGTAAATCGCAACGGGGGCCTTGGCAAGTCTGAATGCTGCGGCCAGTTTGACCATCACGTCAGGCCGTACACCAGTTATTTTGGACACCTGCTCGGGAGAATAGTTTTTCAGGACCAGGGTCTTGAACCCGGAGTGAGGCCTTCCGTCGGTTGACTGCCAGTCCTCGAATCCAAAGGTATGTTCCGCCACAAATCCGGCGTCATATTTGCCCGATCGGATAATGACGTGGGCGAGGCCCAAGGCCAGCGCAGCATCGGTTCCAGGCCTTGGCGCAACCCAGAGGTCTGCCTTTGAGGCGGTATTGGATGCCCGGGATTCGACCTGAACAATATGCGTCTTTCGCTTTGCCGGGTTGGCGTCATGCCACATGCCCCATGCGTTCATGACCCTGCCTGGCGCCCCCCAACCCTCGAGAAGGCCGCAGCCGAAGCTTAAGACAAAATCTGAATTCTCAAGATCATAGGCAACAGGGGCATCTCTCCCCTCCATCACAATATTCCCCATCCGGTAGGTATCCGACAAG
>Ga0172369_10003308_pt1 | contig 21344 bp, 18 predicted proteins | sample LakKiv25m_FD_114539 | JGI IMG/M metagenome (GOLD analysis project Ga0172369, IMG submission 114539) | Freshwater microbial communities from Kabuno Bay, South-Kivu, Congo - kab_022012_11.25m | ecosystem: Environmental > Aquatic > Freshwater > Lake | place: Democratic Republic of the Congo...
ACTATTTGCGGGAATTTTACTTGTTGTGCTTTCATATTTTTAAAATTTGACTCGATGTCAAATTTTAAAAAAAATATTCATTCACAGTGGGTATGATTTTATTCTTATGGATATTTCATAATGCAAATTTATGTTTTACTATTAACAAAAAACGGGGTGTTAACCCCGTTTATATATTTTTATAAATTGTCAAGGATTTATAATGAAGCAGCTTTATCTTTCATTTCCAACAATTCATAAGCCTGTTTAAGAGCCTTTTTACAATTTTCATCTGTAGGAATCAGTTTATTGGCTTTTTCAAGCATGGGTAATGATTTGGTAAATTCAGCCTTTACTTTCTCCATTTCAGATTTGTATTTCTCAGCGTCAGTTTTTGCAAGAGGAGTAATATCTGCCTGCATTTTTGCCGCGTTATTAAAAATGTCTAATCCAGATTTGAGATAATACTGGAAAAGCAGTTCGTTGAATTTATCTGCATTTTCCTTACAATTGGTAACACCATAATTGCATACCTTTTCCATTTCAACATTGTTATCCATCTTCTTTAAGGCATTAGCCTTATACAGCAAAGCAGTGCAAGCTTTATAACCCAACTGAGCAGACCGATCGAAATAGGTAATGCATTTTTCATAACTTTCAATTTTAAGGGCGCAAACACCGGCGTTAAAGTACAATGTAGTGTCAATTTTACCTTCTGCCTCATACATTTTTATGGCTTGCTCAAATGAAGCAAAACCTTTTTGATAATCTTTGGCTTTGTAAGCCTCCGCTCCTTCAATTTTATAATCCTTGGCTGATTTTTCCTGGGCATAAATAAATGTTATACCACCTAATAATACTATTGTAATGAATAACTTTTTCATTTTATTGATTTGATTTATTTAAAAACTTAAAACGACACAAAATTAAAAATAATATTCAACAGAAGCTTTTCTCTTATTTTTGTAAAAAACATGATCATATTGAAACAGGTTAAACAAGCGGGACTTATCTTTTGTTTCACTTTTTTTGTTTTACATAATTTTTTTCCAAACCGATGAGAATATTAACAGGCTTTATTGGCAAGAAGGGATCAATTGTAAAATGTTTTATACATGCATCTGTTTTATAGCGAAAGCATTACCGGTAAGTCGCACATACTTGCACAGGAGGAATCAAGACACTGCACCAGGGTATTGCGATTGAAAAAAGGGGACCTGGTTCATTTAACCGATGGAAAGGGTAATTTATTCGAGACAAGGATAATAATTGATAACGATAAGCATTGCAGCCTTGAGATAATAAATGTTAAACCTGAATTCGGAAAAAGGGATTTTAATCTGCATCTGGCAGTTGCTCCTACAAAGAATATTAACAGGTTCGAATGGTTTCTTGAAAAAGCCGCTGAAATTGGGATTGATTCAATCAGTCCGATATTTTGTGAGAATTCAGAAAGGCGAACTGTCAATTTTGAAAGATTAAATAAAGTACTGATTGCAGCTATGAAGCAATCGTTAAAGGCTTATCTACCCAGACTCACTAAACCTGTAGATTTCAAACAATTTATTCGCACAGAAACTAATTCTGACAGGTATATCGCATATTGCAGTCCAAATTACCGGGATGAATTAAAAGATATAATTAATCGTGGCCGTGATACTTTGATTTTTATAGGCCCGGAGGGTGATTTCAGTCCCGCAGAAATAGATTTAGCCATCAGTTGCGGAGTTATACCTGTAAGTCTTGGCCCTTCGAGATTAAGGACAGAGACAGCGGCAGTGGTTGCCTGTGTTACAATTAATTTGTTAAATCAATAATTTTATTATCCGGTTAAGGTTTATAGAAAATGATTACTGAATTTGTGGTATTGTATAATATAATGTAGGATTTATGAAATTTCTGATATATAGTATTTTGTTACTTTTCGTATTGAAAGGCTTTTCGCAGAACATAACAGAGATTGCATTACTTAAATATTCAGGTGGCGGTGATTGGTATGCGAACCCAAGCTCACTTCCTAACCTTATTAAATTTTGCAATGAAAAACTTGGTACTGGAATTAATCCTGATCCTGCTACAATTGATGCGGGGAGTGCTGAAATTTTTAATTACCCCTTTGTTCACATGACCGGTCATGGTAACGTTGTATTTTCAAATGTGGATATTAAGAACCTGCGAGATTATCTGGTTGCCGGTGGATTTTTACATATTTCCGATAATTACGGCCTGGATCAGTTTATCAGAAGGGAAATGAAACGTATTTTCCCTGGGGAAGAATTTGTAGAGCTCCCTTTCAATCATCCTATTTACCATCAAAAATACGATTTTGAACAAGGTCCGCCTAAGATACACGAACATGACGATAAACCTGCACAAGGCTTTGGAATTTTTTATGAAGGCAGGCTGGTTTGTTATTATGATTATGAGTGTGATCTCGGCGACGGATGGGAAGATCAGGCAGTTCATAAGGACTCGGAAGCGACCCGTACAAAGGCGCTGAAAATGGGAGCGAACATCATTCAATACGTGTTCACACAATAATTCTCTGCAATTTTTTGAGGGAAAAAGGAAATTTCCGAAAGGAGCCTAAATACGTGTAAATGGATTCAATTTATGTGGGATGTACTGGATTCGAACCAGTGACCCCCGCCCTGTCAAGGCGATGCTCTAAACCAACTGAGCTAACATCCCGATGCGGCGCAAAAATAATAAAGATTATAATTTTTGGTAAATTATTTTGATTATATTTTATTACTTCCTACTTTTGCGCCCCGATTCAAACGATTATTTAATAATTTAACAAAAGGAGTAAAATGATTATTGTACCTGTTAAAGAAGGCGAAAGCATCGACAGAGCTTTAAAAAAATACAAGCGCAAATTTGAAAAAACCGGCGTTGTAAAAGAACTAAGGGAAAGACAAAAATTCACCAAACCTTCTGTATTAAAGCGTGAAGAAAAATTAAAAGCGATTTATATCCAGCAATTAAGGCAGCAGGAAGAAGGTTAAACAATTAAGATATTTAATAAGTTTTTAACAAAAAGAAATTTTTGTTTCATTATAAAGTTTATTACTTTTGAAACATAGATTTCTTTTTTTGTATATGCATACAGACAGGTTCATACAATTCATCCGGTTCGAAAAAAGATACTCCCAAAACACAATAATAGCTTACGAAAAAGACCTGTCCCAATTTCAATCATACCTTATAACAGAATACAAGATTAATAAAATTGACGAGGTAAATTATCACATGATACGTTCATGGCTGGTCAGTTTGTCAAGTGAAAAAATCGGTAACCGTTCGATCAACAGGAAACTTTCAACACTAAAAACTTATTATAAATTTTTAATAAGAGAAAATTTGATCTCTGAAAATCCCATGTTTAAAATTCTCTCCCCAAAGACAAGTAAAAAATTACCGGAATTTGTAAGAGAAGAAAATATGAATCAGCTTTTAGATGAAATAGATTTTAATAACGGATTTCAAGGCGTCAGAGACAAACTCATCATCGAAATGTTCTATTTTACAGGGATGAGGTTATCGGAGCTTGTTAATTTAAAAGATGAGGATGTTAATATATCAGGAAGGCAAATAAAAGTTCTTGGGAAAAGGAATAAAGAAAGAATTATTCCGATAACAGGCCCGTTAGTGAACTCTATTGAAGCATATCGTTCAGACAGAAAAAATTTAGTTAATTTAAATGAACCAAATACCTATTTTTTCGTTACAGATAAAGGAAAAAGAATTTATAAAGAACTTGTGTACCGTTGTATAAATTCATATCTTGGAATGGTTTCAACCCTGAGAAAAAAAAGCCCTCATATCCTTCGTCATACATTTGCAACCCACATGCTCAATAACGGAGCCGACCTCAACGCAATCAAGGAATTATTGGGTCACAGCAATTTGTCAGCAACCCAGGTTTATACCCATAATACGATCGAAAAGCTCAAATCTATATATAAACTCGCCCATCCCAGGGCATAAAATGAAAGGAGATAAAAATGAAAGTAAACATCAATTCTGTTCATTTCAAGGCAGACAAGAAACTTCTGGACTTTATCAGTGAAAAGGTTGAGAAATTATCCAGCATGTATGATGGGGTAATTGGAAGTGATGTAACCTTAAAAGTTGAAAACACAGATACTCCGGATAATAAGATAGCGGAGATTCGCTTACTGATCCGTGGAAATGATCTGTATGCGAAGAAACATTCAAAGACTTTCGAAGAAGCCACCGACACCGCAGTAGAGGCACTCAGGCATCAACTTACGAAGCGTAAAGACAAAATCCGGAACCATTAAAAAATTATTTATTTTTTTCTTTGATAATTGATAATATGTTTTATACTTTTGCAGTCCTTTTTTCGAGGACTGTTTTTTTATAAAAAAATTGACCTGCCAATGTAGCTCAGCTGGCCAGAGCTGCTGATTTGTAATCAGCCGGTCGGGGGTTCGAATCCCTCCATTGGCTCAGTTCTTTAAATATTGGGAATTTAAGTCGGGGAGATTCCAGAGCGGTCAAATGGGGCAGACTGTAAATCTGTTGGCGAAGCCTTCGGAGGTTCGAATCCTCCTCTCCCCACGACAAGGGTGTGAATTTGAGTGTGTGAGAAGTTTTGACTGCCTTTATGGTAAAATTGTGAAATTGAAGATTAACTTAAATTCAATATGCGGGAGTAGCTCATGTGGTAGAGCGACAGCCTTCCAAGCTGTAGGTGGCCGGTTCGAGCCCGGTTTCCCGCTCAAAAGCCATTGTAGCTCAGGGGTAGAGCACTTCCTTGGTAAGGAAGGGGTCGCGAGTTCAATTCTCGCCAATGGCTCGATGACTCAAATTAACCGCAAAATATTATTTTGTAAATACTTTTAAACAATAATTGACATGGCAAAAGAAACATTTGATCGTTCGAAACCGCACGTTAATATTGGCACCATAGGTCATGTTGACCACGGTAAAACAACTTTAACCGCTGCTATTACATTAAACCTTCAGGATAAAGGTTTAGCTACTTTTAAATCTTTTGATGAAATTGACAATGCACCAGAAGAAAAAGAAAGGGGTATTACTATTAATACCGCTCACGTTGAGTATTCAACAGCTAACAGGCATTATGCGCACGTTGACTGTCCGGGTCATGCCGACTATGTAAAAAACATGGTTACAGGGGCAGCTCAGATGGACGGAGCTATCGTGGTCGTAGCAGCAACAGATGGACCTATGCCTCAAACCCGCGAACACATACTGCTTGCTCGCCAGGTGGGTGTTCCAAAAATTGTCATTTTCATGAATAAAGTTGACATGGTGGAAGATGAAGAATTACTGGAAATTGTCGAAATGGAAATTCGTGAGTTACTTAGTTTCTATGAGTTTGATGGTGAAAACACTCCGGTTATTCGTGGGTCCGCTTTGGGAGCTTTAAACAAGGAAGAAAAATGGATACCTAAAATATGGGAATTAATGGATGCTTGTGACAGCTGGATTCCTTTACCGGTTCGTGATATAGAAAAGCCATTCCTTATGCCTGTTGAAGATGTATTTTCCATTACAGGAAGAGGAACTGTAGCTACCGGAAGAATAGAATCGGGTGTTATTAAAATCGGGGATGCAGTTGATATTGTAGGATTGGGTGCCGAAAAACTTAAGTCCGTATGCACCGGAGTCGAAATGTTCAGGAAAATTCTTGACAGAGGCGAAGCCGGCGATAATGCAGGATTATTACTAAGAGGTATTGATAAAAAAGATATTTGCCGGGGTATGGTAATTGCACATCCTGGTTCAATCACACCTCATAAGAAGTTCAAAGCAGAGGTTTATGTTTTGAAAAAAGAAGAAGGTGGACGTCACACTCCTTTTCATAATAAGTATCGTCCACAATTTTACTTCAGAACTACTGATGTTACTGGTGAAATGTTGCTGCCCGAAGGTGTTGAAATGGTGATGCCGGGCGATAACCTTAATGTAGAGGTTAATCTGATTGCTGAAATAGCTATGAATAAGAACCTGCGTTTTGCTATCCGTGAAGGAGGAAGAACAGTCGGTGCCGGTCAGGTAATTGAAATTCTTGAGTAACTTTTTCAGTTATGCCTTTATTATATAAAGGTATCCCAGAAATATCGGGGTACCTTTATATACAATTATAACGTTCTTTAAATAGTTAAATACGGGTGTAGCTCAGCTGGTAGAGCTCTGGTCTCCAAAACCAGGAGTCGTGGGTTCAAGTCCTACCACCCGTGCATAATAAATGATTTAAATGGCAAAATTAAAAATACAAAATTACGTCAGTGAAAGCTACGATGAATTGGTTCATAAAGTTTCCTGGCCTACATGGAGTGAACTTCAAAACAGTGCAATCGTTGTGTCAATTGCTTCCCTCATCATTGCACTTATAGTATATTTAATGGATTTTTCTTTTCAAAATCTTTTACAGTTGTTTTATAAGAATTTCTAAGAAAGTTTTAGTGTCTTTCGTAATTCATCAGAGAATTAAAAATTTACATTTCAGGGATGACTGAACAAGTTAAAAAGTGGTATGTAGTTCGTACGATTAGCGGGACTGAGAAAAAGGTTAAGGGATACATCGAAAGTGAGATCAACCGGCTTAATTTGGGCGATTACATTTCAAAAATCCTGATCCCGATCGAAAAAGTATACCAGGTTAGGAATGGTAAAAAAATCAGCAAGGAGCGAAATCTTTACCCTGGTTATATACTCATCGAAGCGGTATTGATTGGAGAAATACCCCACACAATAAAAAACATCCCGGGTGTAATTGGATTTTTAGGAACAAAGGGAGAGCCAAATCCGATCCGTCAATCGGAAGTCAATCGGATACTGGGGAAAGTTGATGAACTTGCCGAGCAGGGTGAAGAAGTAAATGTTCCTTACATAGTTGGTGAGACAGTAACTGTAGTTGATGGACCATTCAATAGTTTCAGCGGTATTATCGAAGAAATTAACGAGGAAAAAAAGAAATTAAAGGTGATGGTTAAAATTTTCGGTCGTAAAACACCGCTTGAACTGGGATTCATGCAGGTTGAGAAGGAATAATCTAAGAATTGAGCTGTTACGCAAAGCAAATATTTATTTTAATGTAGTAATTAAACAAAATGGCTAAAGAAGTAAGTGGATTAATCAAATTGCAGATCAAAGGCGGTGCAGCAAATCCATCACCACCCGTAGGACCGGCATTAGGTGCAAAAGGTGTTAATATTATGGAGTTTTGCAAGCAATTTAACGCCCGTACTCAGGATAAAGCAGGACAAATTCTTCCTGTAATTATTACTGTTTATAGGGATAAGTCTTTTGATTTTATTATCAAAACTCCACCGGTTGCAGTACAATTATTGCAGGCTGCTAAAGTACAGAAAGGGTCGCCCGAATCCAACAGGACAAAAATTGCTACAATCAGTTGGGAACAGGTAAAGGCAATCGCTGAAGCAAAAATGCCTGACTTAAATGCTTTTACAATGGAATCAGCAATGAAGATGGTTGCCGGTACTGCAAGAAGCATGGGCATTAATGTTAAAGGGAATGCGCCTTTCAGGGAAAATTAACAGGAGTTTTAATAATTGCAGAGTTAAATAATAAATTGGTAAAATGGCCAAAACAAGTAGAAAAAGGAAAGAAGCTTTAGCAAAATTCGATAAGAGTACGCCTTATCCTATTTCAGATGCTGTAAATATTATAAAAAATATTACTTATACCAAGTTTGATGCATCGGTTGATTTGGATATTCGACTAGGAGTTGATCCCAGAAAAGCAAATCAAATGGTGCGTGGTACTGTAGCCCTGCCTCACGGTACGGGTAAGACCATCAGAGTACTGGTATTATGCACACCTGATAAGGAGGAGGAAGCTAAAGCTGCAGGAGCTGATTATGTTGGTCTTGATGAATATGTCCAGAAAATTAAGGGTGGATGGACCGATATTGACGTAGTAATTACGATGCCTAGTGTGATGCCAAAAGTAGGAGCACTCGGTAAAATTTTGGGTCCAAGGGGATTGATGCCAAATCCAAAAAGCGGCACAGTCACTATGGAAATCGGAAAAGCTGTTCTGGATGTAAAAGCCGGAAAAATTGATTTTAAGGTTGACAAAACGGGAATAATTCATGCATCTGTTGCAAAAATTTCATTTACAAGTGAAAAAATAGTTGACAATGCAAAAGAATTGATTCAAACGATTGTGAAGCTTAAACCACCTGCTGCAAAAGGTACTTACATAAAAAGTATATACCTGTCAAGTACAATGAGTCCTGGCGTTCAAATTGAACCTAAATCAGTTACAGTTATTTAATAACAGATTAAAAGGTAAAAGCATTTTACAATGAGAAAAGATGAAAAAAATCAACTTATTGATGTTATCACCGAACAGCTCAATAATAACAATACTATTTATCTTACCGACATTTCAGAATTGAATGCAGAAGATACAAGTAGTTTAAGAAGGCTGTGCTTTAAGAAGGATATCAAGTTGATGGTTGTTAAAAATACATTGCTCAAAAGAGCGATGGAGAAATCGGAAAAGAACCTCGACGAACTTTATGCAGTACTTAGCGGTCCTACTTCATTAATGTTTTCTGAAGCCGGAAATGCTCCGGCTAAGCTTATTAAAGAGTTCAGAAAAAAATCTGAAAGGCCGTATTTAAAAGGCGCTTTTGTTGAAGAGGTTTCATACCTTGGTAATGATCAACTGGAAATGTTAATCAACATTAAGTCCAAGAACGAATTGATAGCAGATGTGATTGCATTACTTCAATCCCCTGCGAAACAAGTCATTTCTGGATTACAATCAGGAGGTCAGAAACTTACAGGAATACTTAAAGCTTTATCGGAAAAAGCGGCTTAATATCATTATCAAAATTGAATTATTAAATTTTAAAAAATTAGATAAAATGGCTGATTTAAAAGAATTCGCAGAAAAGTTAGTAAATTTAAGTGTTAAGGAAGTTAATCAATTAGCACAAATATTAAAAGAAGAATATGGTATTGAACCTGCAGCTGCTGCAATTGCAGTTGCCGGTCCTGCTGCTGCTGCTGAAGGAAGCGCTGCTCAGGAAAAAACCTCATTTGATGTTATTCTTAAAGCTGCCGGACAATCAAAACTTGCAGTTGTAAAACTGGTTAAAGAATTGACCAGTCTCGGACTAAAAGAAGCTAAAGAATTAGTTGATGCGGCACCCAAAGCGATAAAAGAAGGGGTTTCGAAAGACGAAGCAGATGCATTACAAAAACAATTAGAAGAAGCCGGAGCAGAGGTTGAAGTTAAATAAGGATTTTAGACTGTAATGCGGGAATTAGGCTGCCTTGCTTCAAAAGATGGAAGGTGGTCTATTTCCTTATTTATAATTTCATGTTTAATACAATTTATTTAAACCTAAAAAACTTATCACCTTGGCTACTACCAATGAATATAACCGTATAGATTTCGGTTCGACAAAAATAAAATTTCCGTACCCGGATTTTCTGGATATTCAGCTTAAATCATTTCAGGATTTTTTCCAACTTGAGACAAATCCCGAAAACAGGGCCGGGGAAGGCTTATACAAAGTTTTCAGTGAAAATTTCCCGATCACTGATGCCAGGAATAATTTTATACTTGAATTCCTGGATTATTTTATTGATCCTCCAAGATATTCAATAGACGAATGTATTGACAGAGGACTTTCGTACAGCGTACCGTTAAAAGCAAAATTAAAACTGTACTGTACCGATCCTGAACACGAAGATTTTGAAACCATTATCCAGGATGTTTATCTTGGAATGATTCCTTATATGACACCCAAAGGAACCTTTATTATTAATGGTGCTGAACGCGTTGTGGTTTCCCAGTTGCACAGATCACCGGGAGTATTTTTCGGGCAACACATGCATGCTAACGGAACTACCTTGTACTCGGCCAGAATCATACCATTCAAAGGATCATGGATGGAGTTCACAACCGATATAAATAATGTGATGTATGCTTACATTGACAGGAAGAAAAAACTTCCGGTCACCACATTATTAAGAGCAATCGGCTACGAAAGCGACAGGGATATACTTGAGATATTCAACCTTGCTGAAGAAATAAAAGTCAGCAAGAGCGGACTTAAAAAAGTAATCGGCAGAAGGTTGGCAGCAAGAGTTGTACGAACCTGGATTGAAGATTTTGTGGATGAGGATACCGGTGAAGTGGTTTCCATCGAAAGAACAGAAGTCATCATTGACCGCGAAACACTTTTAGAAAATCAACATATAGATGAGATTGTTGATTCAGGTGTAAAATCAATTTTATTGCACAGGGATGAATCTACAGCCACTGACTATTCCATTATCTTTAATACGTTGCAAAAAGATACCGCGAACTCGGAAAAAGAAGCTGTTGAATTTATTTATCGTCAGTTGCGCAATGCCGAACCACCTGACGAAGAAACAGCCCGTGGGATAATTGACAAATTGTTTTTCTCTGATAAACGATATGATTTGGGTGATGTTGGCCGTTACAGGATCAACAAAAAATTAGGGCTGCAGGTTGATCCGGAAATCAAGGTTCTTACAAAAGAAGATATCATCATTATAATTAAATATCTGATTGAATTGGTAAATTCAAAAACCGATGTAGACGATATTGATCATTTAAGCAACAGAAGAGTAAGAACCGTAGGTGAACAGCTTTATTCACAGTTTGGGGTTGGACTTGCACGTATGGCAAGAACCATCCGCGAGAGGATGAATGTCAGGGATAATGAAGTATTCACGCCTACCGACCTGATCAATGCAAAAACCTTATCATCGGTCATCAATTCATTTTTTGGGACCAATCAACTGTCACAATTTATGGATCAGACCAATCCGCTGTCGGAAATTACACATAAAAGAAGGATTTCTGCATTAGGACCCGGCGGATTATCACGAGAAAGAGCGGGCTTTGAAGTGAGAGACGTACATTACACACATTACGGAAGGCTTTGTACGATTGAAACACCTGAAGGCCCAAATATCGGCCTTATATCATCACTTTGTGTTTATGCCACCATCAACAGGCTTGGATTTATTGAAACTCCTTATAAACCTGTTATTGAAGGAAAAGTAAACCTTGATGAGCCTCCCATTTACCTTAGCGCTGAAGAAGAAGAAGACAAGATCATAGCTCAGGCAAGTACATTGTTGCAAGAGGATGGTACTTTTGCTGACGACAGAATCAAAGTGAGGTATCATGCAGATTATCCCATTACCCCTAAGGAAAAGGTAGATCTTATTGATATTGCACCGAACCAGATAGCTTCAATAGCTGCTTCGCTGATCCCATTCCTCGAGCATGATGATGCCAACAGGGCACTGATGGGTTCAAACATGATGCGACAGGCTGTTCCTTTGTTAAATTCTGACAGTCCAATTGTCGGAACCGGGATCGAAGGTAATGTTGCCAAAGATTCCAGAGTACTGATAAATTCAGAAGGTAATGGAGTAGTGGAATATGTTGATGCTGATGAAATCAGGATAAGATATGAACGTCAGGATGAAGAGAAATTGGTTAGTTTCGAGGAGGATCTTAGAATATACCAATTGACAAAATTCAAAAGGACAAACCAAAATACTTCGGTCAATCTCCGTCCAATCGTCCGCAAAGGTGATAAAGTTAAAAAAGGACAAGTGCTCTGCGAAGGTTACGCCACTAAAAATGGTGAACTTGCACTTGGAAGAAACCTGATGGTAGCTTTTATGCCCTGGAAGGGTTATAATTTTGAAGATGCAATTGTGGTATCGGAGAGGGTGGTAAAGGAAGATGTTTTTACTTCCGTACACATCGAAGAATTTACCCTCGAAGTCCGTGATACAAAAAGAGGTATAGAAGAGCTTACTGCTGATATTCCCAACATCAGTTCCGATGCAACAAAAGATTTGGACGATAATGGAATAATCCGTATCGGAGCCGAAGTGAATGAAGGGGATATCCTGATAGGAAAGATTACACCAAAAGGTGAATCGGATCCGACTCCTGAAGAAAAACTGTTAAGGGCTATCTTTGGGGATAAAGCAGGCGATGTTAAAGATGCCTCTCTTAAAGCGCCGCCCTCAATGAAGGGAGTGGTTATTGATAAAAAGCTTTTTTCCCGAGCAATTAAAGACAGAAAAGCTAAAAGCAAGGAAAAAGATATTATTAAAATCCTTGATAACGAATACAATAAAAATTCGGAAGAGCTTAAAACTAAATTGGTTGATAAGCTGAATATCATTGTAAACGGGAAAACTTCCCAGGGTGTTTACAATAAATTTAAGGAAGAGATTATCCCCAAAAAGGCCAAGTTTACCCAGAAAATGCTGCAGGGTATTGACTACCTTAATGTTAATCCGGGTAAATGGACTACTGATAAGGACAAAAATGAACTTATCAAGGAATTGGTCAACAATTACACGATAAAGTACAAGGAAATACTTGGAGTTTACAACCGTAAAAAGTTTGTTGCAAGCGTCGGTGATGATTTGCCGAATGGGATTGTACAAATGGCTAAAGTATTTATTGCAAAAAAACGGAAGCTGACAGTCGGGGACAAAATGGCCGGTCGTCATGGAAATAAAGGTATTGTTGCTAAAATTGTGCGTGAAGAAGACATGCCGTTTCTCGAAGATGGCACTCCTGTAGATATTGTTTTAAATCCGTTGGGTGTTCCGTCGCGTATGAACCTTGGACAGATCTATGAAACAATTCTGGGATGGGCCGGTCATAAATTGGGATTAAGATTTTCTTCACCTATTTTCGACGGAGCCACATCACATGAAATCAATGATTATTTGAAAAAAGCAGGATTGCCTGAAAATGGCACTGTATATCTTTACGACGGTGGTACGGGTGAACGATTCGACCAGCCCGCCACTGTAGGATTTATATATATGCTTAAACTTCATCACATGGTTGATGACAAGATGCATGCACGCTCGATAGGGCCGTATTCACTTATTACACAACAGCCACTTGGAGGTAAAGCACAATTCGGAGGACAGCGTTTTGGCGAAATGGAAGTCTGGGCACTGGAAGCATTTGGAGCAGCAAGCGTTCTACAGGAGATACTTACAGTAAAATCAGACGACGTTATTGGCCGTGCTAAAGCATACGAATCAATTGTTAAAGGCGAAAATATGCCTAAACCTAACGTTCCTGAATCATTCAATGTATTGGTTCATGAACTGAGAGGACTTGGATTGAATATTACTTTTGATAAGTAATATTCAAATCACTTCATTTAATATTACCATTCAACTGATATAACATAATTATAAAATGGGATTCAGAAAAGAAGAAAAAATTCCCGGTGATTTTTCAAAGATCACTATTAGTTTGGCTTCCCCTGAAATGATCCTTGAAAGGTCACATGGAGAAGTAACCAAACCAGAAACGATCAACTACAGGACATATAAACCTGAACGGGACGGATTGTTCTGTGAAAGGATTTTCGGTCCGGTTAAGGATTGGGAATGTCATTGCGGAAAATATAAACGGATCAGGTATAAGGGTATTGTTTGCGACCGCTGTGGTGTAGAAGTTACCGAAAAGAAAGTAAGAAGGGAAAGAATGGGTCACATACAACTGGTGGTGCCGGTTGCACACATCTGGTTTTTCCGGTCGTTGCCAAATAAAATAGGCGCTCTTTTAGGGCTTCAGACTAAAAAACTCGATACTGTAATTTACTACGAACGCTATGTTGTAATAAATCCTGGTATTAAAAGTAAAGATGGTATTAATTATCTTGATTTTCTGACAGAGGAAGAATACTTCAACATCATCGAAAACCTTCCTGCCGATAATCAGTACCTTGATGACAGTGATCCGCAGAAGTTCATTGCAAAAATGGGTGCTGAAGCCATTCATGATCTCCTGGCAAGACTTGACCTTGACAAGGAATCTTTCGATCTGCGTCACCAGGCCAATACAGAAACATCTCAGCAAAGAAAGCAGGAAGCTTTAAAAAGACTACAGGTTTTCGAGGCCTTCCGCGACGGGCTGACAAGGATAGAAAACAGGCCGGAATGGATGATCGTTAAAGTCGTCCCGATAATTCCGCCTGAACTCAGGCCTCTTGTACCATTGGATGGCGGCAGGTTTGCGACCTCCGACCTGAACGATTTATACAGGAGAGTGATCATACGCAATAACCGTTTGAAACGGCTTATCGAGATCAAAGCTCCCGATGTCATCATGCGCAATGAAAAACGAATGCTACAGGAAGCTGTTGATTCATTATTTGATAATTCGAGGAAATCAAATGCCGTTAAGACAGAGTCCAACCGTGCATTAAAATCCTTAAGCGACAGCCTGAAAGGAAAACAAGGGCGTTTTCGTCAGAACCTGTTAGGAAAGAGGGTAGATTATTCAGGAAGATCCGTTATCGTTGTCGGACCGGAGCTAAAGCTGAATGAATGCGGTATTCCCAAAGAAATGGCATCAGAACTTTTCAAGCCTTTTATTATTCGAAAAATGCTTGAAAGAGGAATAGTAAAGACAGTTAAATCGGCAAAGAAGATCGTTGACAGAAAGGACCCGGTAGTATGGGATATCCTTGAGAATATTTTGAAAGGACATCCGGTCATGCTGAACCGTGCCCCTACCCTGCACCGCTTAGGTATCCAGGCATTCCAGCCAAAGTTGGTTGAAGGTAAAGCAATTCAGCTTCATCCTTTGGTTTGTACGGCCTTTAATGCCGACTTTGATGGTGACCAGATGGCTGTTCATGTTCCGCTTGGAAATGCTGCTATTCTTGAAACGCAGATGCTGATGCTTGCATCGCATAGTATCCTTAATCCGGCCAATGGCGCTCCCATTACCGTTCCTTCTCAAGACATGGTTTTGGGCCTCTACTATATGACAAAAGCAAGGAAAAGCGTGCCGGCTCAACCCATAAAAGGTGAGGGATTTACTTTCTATGGTCCGGAAGAAGTAATCATTGCTTACAATGAGAAAAGGGCAGATCTTCACGCGATCATTAATTGCAGGCTTAAGGTAATTGAGGATGGTGTTCCCGTAACAAAAACCATAGAGACGACAGTCGGACGGATTCTTTTTAACCAGGTAGTGCCTGAAGAAATCGGCTTTCTGAATCAGCTTATGACCAAAAAGGCTTTGAGAGATATCATCGGAGATGTTCTTAAAGTGACCGGGACAGCTAAAACAGCCAAATTTCTCGATGATATAAAGGACCTTGGATTCAGCAAAGCATTCGCCGGGGGATTGTCATTCAACCTCGGTGATATTGTAATTCCCGAAATAAAAGAAGAACTTATACTGCAGGCAAATGAAGAGGTTGAAGAAGTAATGAACAACTACAATATGGGATTCATTACCAACAACGAAAGGTATAATCAGATCATTGATATTTGGACACATACCAACTCAAGGCTGACCCAGACACTGATGTTAAAGTTGACGAATGATAAACAGGGCTTTAATCCGATTTACATGATGCTCGATTCCGGAGCAAGGGGATCAAAAGAACAGATTCGTCAGTTGTCGGGAATGAGAGGATTGATGGCCAAGCCGCAAAAATCCGGCGCGACCGGCGGAGAAATTATTGAAAATCCGATCCTTTCAAATTTCAAAGAAGGACTGTCGGTTCTTGAATACTTTATTTCAACGCATGGCGCCCGTAAAGGTCTTGCTGATACCGCTTTAAAAACCGCTGATGCAGGTTATCTTACAAGGCGTCTGGTTGATGTTGCACAGGATGTGGTCATCGCTGAAAAAGACTGCGGAACCCTTAGGGGATTGCGTACTACATCATTGAAGAAAAATGAAGAAATTGTTGAAACACTGTACGACAGGATACTTGGAAGAACTACTCTTCACGATATTTATCATCCTCAAACAGGGGCATTAATAGTTTCAGCCGGAGATGAATTGACCGAAGAAATTTGCCGGGTCATTGAAGATTCTCCGATCGAAGAGGTTGAAATCAGGTCGGTGTTGACCTGTGAAGCCAAGCGGGGAGTTTGCTCATTATGCTATGGCCGTAATCTTGCTACGGGCCGAATGGTTCAGAGAGGGGAAGCAGTTGGTGTAATAGCAGCTCAATCCATCGGCGAGCCGGGTACTCAGCTTACACTGCGAACTTTCCACGTTGGGGGTACGGCTTCCAATATAGCCATTTCCTCAAAAATTGAGGCTAAATACGGTGGCAGGATAGAAATCGAAGAACTGAGAACGGTTGATTACGTGGATCCAGACAAGAAAAAGTACGAAATTGTTATCGGCCGTTCAGCAGAAATGAGAGTGATTGATGAGAATACTGGAATCATTCTGATGTCGGGCAATATCCCTTATGGAGCAAAATTGTATTACAAACACAATGCAACTTTGAAAAAAGGAGATACCATTGCCGAATGGGATCCATACAATGCAGTGATTTTATCCGAAGTTGGCGGAACTATTAAATACGACAGCATTATTGAGGGTGTTACATTCAGGATAGAATCGGATGAACAGACAGGATATCATGATAAAGTGATCATCGAATCGCGGCAGAAACAGAAAAATCCGGTCATAAAGATCCTCGATAAGAATAATGAGGAGATCAAATCATACGATATACCGGTCGGTTCACATATTATTGTCAGTGATACTGATAAGATCAAGGCAGGAGATATTCTTGTTAAAATTCCCCGAGCCATTGGAAAATCGGGAGACATCACAGGCGGATTGCCGCGTGTAACCGAGCTTTTCGAAGCGCGTAATCCTTCCGATCCGGCTAAAGTATCAGAAATTGATGGGGTCGTTTCTTTTGGTAAGAAACTTAAACGCGGAAACCGCGAAGTTATCATTACCTCCAAGACAGGTGAAGAAAAAAGATACCTTATTCCTACTTCAAAGCAGATACTTGCACAGGAAAACGACTATGTGAAAGCGGGTACTCCTTTATCTGAAGGCGCAATGACACCTTCCGACATCCTTGCCATCAAAGGCCCAATGAAGGTTCAGGAATATATTGTTAATGAAATCCAGGAAGTTTATCGTTTGCAGGGTGTTAAAATCAATGATAAACATTTTGAAGTCATTGTCAGGCAGATGATGCGTAAAGTTGAAGTTGACGATCCGGGTGATACCAAATTCCTTGAAGGTGAGCTTGCAAACAAAAACGATTTTCAGGATGAAAATGATGAAATCTTTGGTAAAAAAGTCGTTGTTGATAGTGGCGATTCAGTAGTTTACCGTTCCGGAATGATTGTGAGCGCAAGGAAGATGAGAGAAGAAAATTCACAATTAAAAAGGAAGGATAAAGCTTTGATTGAGTCGAGGGATGCCAAACCGGCTACCGCACGCCAGGTATTGCAGGGAATTACCAAGGCTTCACTTCAGACTTACAGTTGGATTTCGGCTGCTTCATTTCAGGAAACAACCAAAGTTCTTACACAGGCGGCAATTAATGCAAAAACAGATGACCTGAACGGATTGAAGGAAAATGTGATCGTCGGTCATTTAATTCCGGCAGGTACAGGGCTCAGGGACTATGAAAACCTTATCGTTGGTTCGAAGGAAGAATATGAAGCACTAATGGCCTCTAAAGAAAATTAATTTAATTGAACTTCAAAATTGAATAAAATGGCAGATCCAAATCCTAAAAATCAGATCAATATTGAATTGAGTGATGAGATTGCCGAAGGGATATATTCAAACCTGGCCATCATTACGCACTCACATTCAGAGTTCATTGTTGATTTTGTAAAGATGATGCCGGGAACTCCGAAGGCTAAGGTTAAATCGAGGATCATTCTTACTCCTCAACATGCAAAGCGCTTATTCAGGGCTTTGCAGGATAACATTACAAAGTTTGAGAGGCTTCACGGCGAAATTAAAGTACCGGAAATCGAGAACCTGCCACTTAATTTTGGAGGGCCGAAGGCTGAGGCCTGACGGGCATATCAATCTTATACCGCCGGTAAACGGGTTTGTCCGGGAGAGATTCCTTTGGAGTAAAAAACCTGGGTGTAAACAAGGAGGAATAACTGAAAAAAGCAACAGTGATGAACTGTTGCTTTTTTTATTGAATTCGTCAGACCACTACGTACCGGCAGCGCACAGGGCAGTGGCCGGACGAGTTTTATGGTTTGCTCAACTGTTGAAACCTCAGACTGAGTCCATGGCATCCCTATAAGAAATTTTAAAGCTCACCCTTGTCCCAAGATTTTATCCGCCTGGAGTAATCCTGCTGAAACTGATTTCAAACTTCATCTTATGCTGTTTGCAGATCAGAATTAATCTTTTTTGTGTTGTCTCCATCCCAATGCTAATATGATCTAATACCGAAGTGATTTATGTAGAAGTCCATGCTTTAAAATAACCTGCCCTGATGGACTATAACATAAATCAACTCGGCATTTACCAAAGTAAGAAATTTCGTTACGTCCGCCTGAGGCGGACTATACAGAATTTCACTTTGGTATAAAAGGTCGCTATAAGACGAATTTATTTTTGTGCGTATTTTCAAAATGGATTCATCAGAGGCAAGAGTCGTTCCTGTATCTCGTTAATAACCTTTTGTTTAACTTAAAGATATAGTGGGAAACCACTATATAAACGAAATAGTGGTTTCCCGCTATTGACAGGGCTGTTTATATTCCTTACCTTAGCAACCTTATTATTTCAATATTTTAACAGAATTTAAAGCTGGCAAATATGAAACCTCTAAAATCAATCTTAAATATTGCTTTTCTCCTGCTTGCCTTTAACACCGGCGACAGCAAAAGCGAATACATCCTGCCACCACAGGCCTCTTCAGTTTGTGCGGCAGATTTAAACCTTGATGGGAATCTGGATATTGTAGTAGGGCATAGTTATAGCCAATTAATAGATTGGACAGGAATTACAATGTTGATAAATGATGGAAATGGTTATTTAGCAAAAGATACTTTTTACCTTAATGGGCAACACACAAAAGTTTTAGTTGATAAATTAAATAATAATGATGAACCGGATTTAGTAACCCAATATTATGATGGTATAACCTCACAAATCGGAATTCTTTTTGATTTTTTCGAAGGTCAAAGCAATTTAGTAAACCTTGATTTAACAAGTTATGCAGATTATATTTCAAAAGGTGATGTCAATGGAGATGGATTTAGTGACATTATATTTGCCTCCAATAATGGTAAATACTGGGGTGTAATTTACAATGAAGGCACCGGAAATTTCACCGGTCCATCCTATTATAGTACTGAATATTGGCCAAACGACCTTGCAGTTGGTGATATTGATGGTAACGGCCGTGATGACATTGCCCTGTGCGGCACAGATACCGAAATCTATTACAGCTTTGAATCAGGATTCGAGTATTTTCTATTATCAGGAATAGAGCATGATATTGAGCTTGATGATATGGATAATGACGGTGACTTGGATGTGATTACGGTTTGGGGCGCTTTTGTAACAACTTATATCATTTACGAAAATCTCGGTTATCAAAATTTCGAACAAAATATCATATTTTCTTTTCAAGGTGCCTCCGGTGGATTATTAACTCCTGATTTAAATAACGACAGTTTACCTGATATTACATTTATGGATGGAGTGAAATTCTATTTTTTATATAATTTAGGAAATTTTGAATTTTCCGAATCTGATACAATTACTCCTGCAAATTTTCCATATTCCACAAACTACTGCTGGGGAGATTTGGACAATAATAGTTTTCCTGACATAATAGCTTTTAAAGAAATGGGTACCTGTGCACCAAATTTGAAAGTGTTGTTTAACGATGGAAACGGCAACTTTGGGGAAAATCCTATAACCGCAACTGAAATTACAAAAGCGAAAAACCAAAAGCCAAACATAACTTGCTACCCTAATCCCTTTACAAGTGAAACAAACATAGAAATAAATTTAGAAGAAAAATCTTTTGCAGAAATTTCCATATATGATCTTTACGGGAAAAAGGTTAAAAATTTAATTTATAATACCACGAAAGGAGGTTCAAATACAATAAAATGGGACGGGCTTGACTATGGAGGCGAATCCTGCGAGCCTGGCCCTTACCTACTTACCTTAACGGTAAACGGAAATATTATTAAAACTGCTAAACTCATAAAACACTAATATTATGAAACCGAAAAATACTTTTAACTCTTTATCCCGCAACACAGGATTTCGCTTTGCTCAACGTATAAGTTTGTCATTTTGCATTTTCTTTCTCCTGCTTGCCTTTACCACCGGCGACAGCAAAAGCGAATACATTGTACCAGCGCTGGCATATTCTGTTTACTCTGCTGATATAGATATTGATGGAGACAATGATATTTTGGTTGGACATAATTATAGTTTCAGTACTCAATGGAGCGGCATTAGCATATTGCTTAATTATGGAGAGGGATATTTTGAACTATATGATTCGGTATTCCTGTTTGGAGGGCAGCCTGATGTGCAATTAGCTAATCTTAATTCGAATCCCTTATTGGAAATTATTGCTAAATATGAAGATTATGAGAATGAGATGGAATATATTTCGATAATTAATGATTTTAATTTGGATGATATTAATTATTTACCACTTAATACGTATGTAGGTGTTAACCAGATAAACAAGGGAGATATAAACGGAGATGGACATACAGACATTGTTGTAGCCTCCACTAATGGTCATTTCTGGGGAGTATTGTACAATGACGGAGCAGGAAACTACAACGCACCGGATTATTATTATTCACAAAATTGGTATATCGAACTTGCAGTCAGTGATATCGACAGCAACGGACGAGATGATATCGCCTTATGCGGCCCCGACACTGAAATATATTTCAGTTTCGATACAGGATTTGAATATTACTTTTTGTCTGAATCGGAACATGATATTGAAATCGCAGATATAGATAATGACGGGGATATGGACATAATAACAATCTGGGGACCAGCATTTGCAACTTTTATTTGCTACGAAAATCTCGGTTATCAAAATTTCAACCAACACACTATTTTTTCTTTTGAAGGAGCTGCAGGAGGATTAAGAGTCCCGGACTTAAATAACGACAGCTTACCTGAAATAACTTTTGGGTACGGAACAAAATACTATATCTTATACAATAAAGGCGGCTTCGAATTTTTAGAACCCGATACCATTTTACCGAATTTTCCAGGCAGTATTGATCGTACTTGGGCGGATGTCGATAACAATCAATTTCAGGATATTATTATGGTGTGCTCAGGTAACGGAAGTGTACCAAATCTTAAAATACTGTTCAATGATGGAAACGGCAACTTTGGTGAAAATCCCATAACAAAAATGTCAGTTCATAATATAGGTTGACGTTATATATAGTTGAAAACTTTCATAAATTGTCAGCCATGAAAAATACAGAAAGAAAAGTAAGGAGAACGTTTAGCGCAGCGTTTAAAAAGGAAAAAGT
>Ga0172369_10003311_pt1 | contig 21326 bp, 17 predicted proteins | sample LakKiv25m_FD_114539 | JGI IMG/M metagenome (GOLD analysis project Ga0172369, IMG submission 114539) | Freshwater microbial communities from Kabuno Bay, South-Kivu, Congo - kab_022012_11.25m | ecosystem: Environmental > Aquatic > Freshwater > Lake | place: Democratic Republic of the Congo...
AACCGGGCTCTGTCGAAGCCATAGGGGACCGTCATCACGAGAGCTTCCGTGGTCAGAGGGACCTGATAGCGGAAGGAGGGCAGGAGGGAGAGGACGAACAACCCGTGGGCGATGGTCGCCCCGAATGGGCCCTGGGCCGCCCTCTCCCTGTCCACATGGATCCACAGATGGTCGCCCGTGGCGGCGGCGAATCGGTCGATCTGCTCCTGGGTCACCCGCGTCCAGTCGGACACGTAGATCTCGCTCCCGACGTCGCGCTGCCTCTCCCTCAGCACCGATGCCGCCGTCATGGCTACCTCCTCACCCCACCGGCTCGAACCGCGCCTGGAAGAAGCGCAGGTCGCTCGGCTCGTAGACCATCTCGAGGCCGCGGACGTCCTCGCGGTGGTCGTAGACCTCGGCGACGGACTCGGCGACCACGTCCATGTGCGCCTGGGTGTAGACGCGGCGCGGGATCGTGAGACGCACGAGCTCGAGCGCCGGGCGCCGGTTCCGGCCCGTCTGCGGGTCCCTGCCGGCGGAGACGTTGCCGCGCTCCATGGCGCGCACGCCGCAGTCGAGGTAGAGCTCGGCGGCCAGCGCCTGCGCCGGGTAGAGGTCCTGGTCGAGGTGGGGCAGGAAGGCCTTGGCGTCGAGGAACACGCCGTGGCTGCCGATCGGCACGACGATCGGCACGCCGTAGCCCTGCAGCTTCTCGCCCAGGTACTGGACCTGGCCGACGCGCGCCCTGATGTGCTCGAACTCGACGCTCTCGCGCAGGCCGATGGCCACCGCCTCCATGTCGCGCCCGGCCATGCCGCCGTAGGTGTGCAGGCCCTCGTAGACGACGACCAGGTTGCGGCAGGCCTCGAAGACCTCCCACTCGTCGAGCGCCAGGAAGCCGCCGATGTTGACGAGCGCGTCCTTCTTGGCGCTCATCGTGCAGCCGTCGGTGAGCGAGCAGATCTCGAGGACGATCTCGGCGACGGACTTGCTTTCGTAGCCGGGCTCGCGCTCCTTGATGAAGTAGGCGTTCTCGGCGACGCGGGTGGCGTCGTGGATGATACGGATGCCGTGCTGGTTGCAGAGCTCGCGCACCCTGTGGAGGTTGGCGAGGCTGATCGGCTGACCACCGGCCATGTTGACGGCGGTGGCGATGCAGACGTAGGGGATGTGGTCGGCGCCGACGTCGTCGATCACCTTCTGCAGTTTGGCGAGGTCGACGTCGCCCTTGAAGGGATGCGTGTTCGCCGGGTCGTGCGCCTCGTCGACGATCACGTCCACGAAGCGGCCGCCGGCCAGCTCCTGGTGGAGGCGGGTGGTCGTGAAGTACATGTTGCCGGGGATCACGTCGCCCGGCTTGATGAGGGTCTTGCTGAGAAGGTGCTCGGCGCCACGGCCCTGGTGCGTCGGCACCAGGTACTTGTAGCCGTAGATCTCCTGGACGGCCGCCTCGAGGTGGTAGAAGTTGCGGCTGCCGGCGTAGGCCTCGTCGCCGAGCATCATGCCGGCCCACTGGCGGTCGCTCATCGCGCTGGTGCCGGAGTCGGTGAGCAGGTCGATGTAGACGTCCTCGCTCTTCAGGAGGAACGTGTTGTAGCCGGCCTCGCGGATCGCCGCCTCGCGCTCCTCGCGCGTGGTCATCTTGAGGGGTTCCACCATCTTGATCTTGAAGGGCTCCGCCCAGGAGCGCTTGCGCGGTTCGCTCATCGTTCCTCCAGTGAGTGCAGTGTCGGTGGGCGGGCGACCGCCTACGCGCCGTCGGCGCCGTCGCGCGCCCGGTCGACCATCCGCCGCGTGTCCGCGATGTGCGCCCTCATGCTGTCCGCGGCACGAGCGGCGTCCTGGTCGCGGACCGCCGCGATGATCGCCTTGTGAAAGGCGTGCACGTCCTCGGTCCGGTGCTCGTGGAGAGCCTGCTCGACCGGGAGAAACAGCTCTCCGCGAACGGCGATCATGGCCTCCTCCAGGCGAGTGCTGTGCGCCGCGCGAGCCAGCGCGTCGTGGAACTCGACGTCCCAGCGGAACAGCGATGCCCGGGTCGCGCGATACATGGCATCGGCCGTCTCGATGGCCTCCAGCTCCTCTGCGCTGCGAAGCTCCGCGGCGAGCGCGGCGATACGCGTCTCCACGGTCGTCCGGAACTCGAAGATATCGTCGAGGTCGGTGGAGTTCCGCCGCATCCAGTCGATCCAGCAGCGCAGCAGCCGGTCCATGTCGCTCACCCGGGAACCACCGTAGGCGCCTTTGCTGGTCTCGAGGTAGCCGGCAGCCTCCAGGCTCTTCAGGCCCAGGCGCAGCGTCAGGCGTGAGATCCCGAGCCGGACGGCGAGGTCGCGCCCAGGCGGCAACCGGTCGCCCGGCCGCAGCTGACCGGAGAAGATCAGCGAGCGGATGTACCGCGCGGCGCGATCCGCGGCGGGCACGGCCAGCATCGTGGCCGACGACCACTCCGGTGAGTCCGGTGCGGCGTCCGGCAGTGGGTCGCGCGAGGATCCTGCGGCGTCGGTCATCTCGCGCAGTCTACCTCTTGACCCGTCCAGCCAGTGGCCCGTTCTCACTGTCGGCATTCGCCCGCCGCTGTTGCGGGAAGCGGTCGGGGGCGGCGCTTCGCTCTCACCGCGCGCGCGGTTAGCCTCAGGGTAAGCTCAACACCAGATGAGAACGTTCTGGCGCATCCTCAAGCTGCTCGGCGACTACAAGTGGCTCACCTTCGTGGGCTTCACGCTCGCGTTCGCCCAGATGGGCCTTGGCCTTCTGGTGCCGCGCATCATCCAGCTGACGATCAACAACGCCCTGATCGGCGGCGAGACCGGGCTGCTCGTCACCTACGGTCTCGCCCTCCTGGGCATCGCCGTGGTCCGCCTGGCGGTCGCCGTCGGCCGCCGCCTCGCCAGCGGCAAGGCGAGCCTGGGCATCGAGTACGATCTGCGCAATCGCATGTGGAGCCACCTGTTGCGCCAGTCCTTCGGCTACTTCGATCGCTGGCCCACCGGGCAGCTCATGAGCCGGGCGATGAGCGACATCCAGAACGTGCGCATGTTCCTCGGCTACGGCATCGTCTTCTTCGCCACCAACATCGTGATGATGATCGCCGTCGCCGTGATCCTGCTCCTGCTCGACTGGCGACTGGGGCTGATGTCCCTCGCCTTCCTTCCCTTCTTGTTGCTCGTGACCGTGCGCTTCAGTCGCCGGCTGCAACCGATCCTCAAAGACGTGCAGCAGAAGATCGCCGACGTGACGGCGACCGCGGAAGAGAACGTGGTCGGCAGCCGCATCGTACGCATCTTCGCCCGCGAGGACGACGAGCTCGAGAAGTTCAGCGATCGCAGCTACAAGGTCTTCGAGGCGAGCGTCGCAGCAGCGCGCACGCGGGCCGTCTACATCCCGCTCATCGCCTTCATCCCCAACCTCGCGGTCGCCTTCCTTCTCTACTACGGGGGGCGGCAGGTGATCGACGGCAGCCTGAGCCTGGGCTCGCTGGTCGCCTTCTACAGCTACTTGATGATGCTGGTCTATCCGGCCCAGGTGATCGGCTGGCTGACCGGCCTGGCACAGCGGGCGATCGCCAGCGGCGAGCGGGTGTACGAAGTCCTGGACTCGCCGCTCGAGATGACAGAGCGGCCGGACGCGAGGCGTCTGGCCGGGCCGCTCGGACCGGCGGCGGGCGAGGGCGTCGGGGCCGCGGGGTCCGCCGGCGCGGCGGCGGCAGTCGCCCCAGGCCCCGCCGGCGCCGTCACCTTCGACGACGTCTGGTTCAGCTACGGAGGCCGGCCGGTGCTGGGAGGCGTGAGCCTCGAGGTGCCGGCCGGGCGCACCCTCGCACTCGTCGGCCACACGGGCTGCGGGAAGACGACGCTCACCAACCTCGTGCCGCGCTTCTACGACACCGACGCCGGCAGAGTGCTCATCGACGACCAGGACGTTCGCGACCTGCAGACGGCCGATCTGCGCAGTCACATCGGCATCGTCACGCAGGATCCCTTCCTCTTCAGCACGTCGATCGCCGAGAACATCCGCTTCGGAAGACCTGAGGCGACCGACGAGGAGGTCCGCGATGCGGCGCGCGCCGCACAGGCCGACGACTTCGTCGAGGCACTCCCCGATGGTTACGAGACCGTCGTCGGCGAACGCGGGTTCACGCTCAGCGGCGGCCAGCGCCAGCGCATCGCGATCGCGCGGGCGCTGGTCATGGACCCGCGCATCCTCATCCTCGACGACGCCACCAGCAGCGTCGACGTCGAGACCGAGTTCAAGATCCGCGCCGCGCTGACCGAAGTGATGCGCGGCCGCACCACCTTCATCATCGCCCACCGGCCGAACACGATCTCGCTGGCCGAGGAGGTCGTGGTGCTCGACCACGGCCGCATCGAAGAGCAGGGATCGCACGAGTCGCTCATGGCCGCGGGCGGCTTGTACGCGCACATGTTCGGCGACGCCGAGCGAGAGGGCTGCGACCTCGACGCCGCCGCGGCGGAAGAGGTTGCGGCGGCCGAGGACCGGGCGACCGGCGACCCAGGCGGGCCCGCCGGCTCGGGGAGCGCCGCCTGATGGCCGCCGGATCCCGGCACAGCGGCCCGCACGGCGCCGGCGCCACCCTCGAGGATCTGCGCGGCTGGCGCGCCTTCGTGCACCTGGCGCGCGAGCTCAAGCTCGCCCGGCTCGCGCGGCTCGCCTTCCCGTATCGCCGCCGCGCCGTCTTCAGCGTCGTCGCGATGCTCCTGGTGACGCTGAGCGGCCTGGCCGTCCCCTACCTGCTCAAGATCGCCATCGACGGGGGCATCGGCGCCGGCGACCTCGACGTCCTCACCTGGGTGATCGTCGCCTTCGTCGGCGTGAGCCTCGTGAACCTCGGCGCCAGCTACCTGCAGACCTATCTGACGAGCTGGGTCGGCTCCCACATCATCTACGACCTGCGGCGCCAGCTCTTCGCCCACCTGCAGAAGCTCAGTCTCGACTTCTTCAGCCGCCAGAAGACCGGCTGGATCGTCAGCCGGCTCACCAACGACATCGATGCTCTCGACCAGCTCGTCACCGAGGGCGTCACCTCTCTGGTCACCAACTCGCTGACCTTCATCGGCGCCATCGTCTTCCTCTTCATCCTCGACTGGCGCCTCGCCTTGGCCACGCTCAGCATCGTGCCGCTGCTGATTGCCGCGACCCTCGTCTTCCGCTCCCGCTCAGCACGCTCCTACGCCCAGGTGCGCAACAGGATCGGAGACGTCAGCGCCCACCTGCAGGAGTCGATCTCCGGCATCCGCGTGCTCAAGGCCTTCCGCCGCGAGGACAGCGACTACGCGCGCCTGACCGTGGTCAACGCCGCCTACCGCGACGTCAACATGCGCACCGTGGTGCAGAGTGGCCTCTACTTCCCGTTCGTCGAGTTCATGTCGGCCGCCGCGGTGCTCATCGTGCTCTGGTACGGCGGCAACCTCATCGGCGGCAACACGCTCGAGATCGGCGTGCTGGTCGCGTTCATCGGCTACCTGAACAGCTTCTTCGACCCGCTGCAGCAGCTCAGCCAGCTCTACAACACCTTCCAGGCGTCGATGGCCGCGGTGCAGAAGATCTACACCGTCCTCGACACCGAGCCCGACATGCTCGACGCCCCGGGTGCGATCGACCTGCACGACGTGCGCGGCGCCGTGGAGCTGCAAGGCGTGACCTTCGGCTACGACCCGGACAAGCCGGTGCTGCACGACGTGAACGTCGAGATACCGGCGGGACGGACCGTCGCACTCGTCGGCGCCACGGGCGCCGGCAAGTCGACGGTCATCAAGCTGCTGGCACGCTTCTACGACCCCACCGAGGGCTCCGTACTGGTCGACGGCCACGACCTGCGGCAGGTCACAGCGAGCTCACTGCGCGAGCAGCTCGCCGTCGTGCCGCAGGAAGCCTTCCTCTTCAGCGGCTCGGTGATGGACAACATCCGCTTCGCTCGTCCCTCGGCCGACGAAGACGAGGTGAAGCGGGTCGCGCGCATCGTCGGCGTCCACGACTTCGTCGAGTCGCTGCCCGAGGGCTACGACACCGAGGTGCAGGAGGGCGGCGCCGCGCTGAGCACGGGGCAGCGCCAGCTCATCAGCTTCGCGCGGGCACTGCTCGCCGACCCGCGGATCCTGATCCTCGATGAGGCCACGAGCAGCGTCGACGCCGAGAGCGAACGCCGCATCGAGCGCGCCATGGAGGTACTCTTCAACGGTCGCACCAGCATCATCGTCGCCCACCGGCTGAGCACGGTCCGCTACGCCGACGAGATCCTGGTCATCGAGGCCGGCCGGATCGTGGAGCGCGGCGATCACGCTGCGCTCCTCGCCGCCGACGGCCGCTACGCCGGCCTCTATCGCGATTGGGAGGCGACGGGGCTGGCGCTCTGACGCCGTCGCCGGCAGGGGTCGCGACGGCCGTCGCGCACCCGAGCCTGCGCCTTCCGTTCGACCGGCTCCTCCGCATCCTTCTTCGCGTCCGTTCGATAGTGCCTCAGGATGCCGGGCGGAGTACACCGTCCATGGCCCGCCGAGCGTCGCGGGGACCGCGGCGCGATGTCCCCATGTCCGAGGCGAGTCGCGATTCCCGGGGATGTATGCTAGGGATTCTCTTAGCGTCGACTCGGCGTTTGGTCGCGCAGGTTCGACTGGAATCGCACAACGCTCTCAGGGGGTCTGACAGTGGTCGCGGCGACGCGTTCACGGAGCGGGTCACACCGGGCGCGGGTCCTGGCGCTCGCGTGTCTGGTCGTCTTGTTCGCGGCGGCGTGCGGGTCTTCTTCGGGCGACTCTGCGCCAGACCAGCCGCGGGTCCAGCGCGACCAGCTCATCGTCGCCACCACGACCAGCCTGAACGACTCGGGGCTTCTCGAGACCGTCGTCCTGCCCGCCTACGAGGAGCAGTTCCCGGACGTGACCATCAAGGTGGTGGCGGTGGGCTCCGGGGAGGCCATCGCCATGGGAGCAAAGGGCGAAGTCGACGTGCTGCTGGTGCACTCGCCCGCCGATGAGGAACAGTTCATGGCCGACGGCAATGGGACGCTGCGACTGCCGTTCGCCTACAACTACTTCGTCATCGTCGGCCCGAAGGACGATCCTGCGGGCGTGGCCGGTGCCAAGGACGCAGGCGCCGCCCTTGCCTCGATCGCGGAGTCCGGGAGCGTCTTCGTCTCGCGCGGCGACGAGTCCGGGACCAACAAGAAGGAGCTCGAGATCTGGCGATCGGCCGGCATGACACCGGAGGGCGACTGGTATCTCAGCACCGGCCAGGGCATGGGCGAGACGCTGCGCATCGCCATGGAGAAGCAGGGATACACGCTCACCGACCTCGGCACCTTCTTCAGCCTGCAGGACACGTCCGACCTGGTGGTGCTCTCCAGCAAGAGCGAAGACCTGAAGAACATCTATGACGTGATCGTCGTGAACCAGAACAGGTTCCCCTCGGTGAACGCATCGTCCGCCGAACAACTGGCGCAGGTGCTTGTGAGCAGAGCAGGCCAAGCCGAGATCGCCGGGTACGGCGAGCAGGAGTACGGCCAGCCCCTGTTCAGCCCGTTCGCCGGCAGTCTGGGTCAGTATTGAGGTGAGACGGGCGTAGCGCCGCCTCACCGACCGTCATGCACGTCATCTGGGAAGGCATCCGTGAGGCGTTGCGCCTCATCTTCGGCGGCGACGCCGACGTCCTGCAGATCACTCTGCGTTCGCTGTGGGTGTCCGGGGTCGCGCTGCTCATCGCGGTCTTGATCGGTATTCCTCTTGGCAGCGTGATCGCGCTGCGCGATTTCGCCGGCCGCCGCTTCGTCGTGACGGCGGTCAACACGGGGATGGCCGCCCCACCAGTCGTCGTCGGCCTGCTGGTGGCGATGTTCCTCACCAGGAACGGGCCGCTCGGTCAGTTTCGTCTGCTGTACAGCACCTGGGCCATGGTCATCGCCCAGGTGATCATCGCCCTGCCCATCGTCGCGGGCCTCTCGCTGGCGGCGCTCCAGCAGCTTGACTCGGGCCTGCGGCAGCAGATCGCGGCTCTGGGCGCCGGGCGCCTGCAGGCATTCGTCGCTCAGTTGCGCGAGATCCGCATCGCCCTGCTGGCAGCCGTCATGGCCGCCTTCGGCGCCGTGATCAGCGAGGTCGGCGCCGTGATCATGGTGGGCGGGAACATCAAGGGACAGACGCAGGTGCTCACCGGCGCCATCGTGCAGGAGACGCGGATCGGTCGCTTCGCCACCGCCATCGCTCTTGCCTGCATCCTCATGATGCTCGCATTCGGCACGAATCTGGCGCTGACCCTGATCCAGCAGAAGGGCAGGGAGTCCGGATGAACGCGGGTGGCGCTCCTGTCATGGTCGCCCGTGACCTGAGAGTGGTGCGCGGAAAGCGGACCCTCATCCGGGTCCACCATTTCGAGGTCGGCAGCGGCCTCGTGCACGTGCTGCTGGGTCCGAACGGGGCAGGCAAGAGCACGCTGCTGAAGGCATTGAACGGGCTGGAGCAGGCCGAGGGGACCCTCGAGTTCGAGGGGCGACTCGTGCGGGGATCGGCTGCTCGCCTGGCGCTGCGGCGGCGCACGGCGGCGGTCGCGCAGAAGCCGTACCTCCTGAGTACCTCAGTGCTCAACAACGTGGCCAGCGGCCTGCGGTTCAGGGGCGTGCGACGCAGCGAAGCTCACGCCGCCGCGACCGAGGCGCTCGAACTCCTCGGCGTCGCTCATCTCGCCGATCGCAAGCCGGCGAGACTATCTGGAGGCGAAGCCCAGCGCGTGAGCATCGCACGCGCGCTGGCCTGTGACCCGACGGTGCTTTTCCTTGACGAGCCGATGGTGGCGCTCGACCCGCCGACACGGCGCAGTCTCGTGAACGACCTCCTGCGAATCCTGGATCATCGCGGCATCGCCGCAGTGTGGGTCACCCATGACCGCGACGAGGCGCTCGCCGTCGGCGACACTGTCACCTTCATCGAGATGGGCGAGGTCGTTCAGTCCGGTCCGGCGCTCGAGGTCTTCTCGCGCCCCGCAAGCGAATCGTTCGCGACGTTCCTTGGCCTGGACACCTATCTCGAAGGGACGGTCATTGCCGGAGACTCCGGTGATCTGCGCCTCATGCTCGGCAACGGCAAGGAACTTGCCTGTGGGGAGGCGCCTCTGGGGCACGCGGTCGCCTGCATCCCCCCGGAAGACGTGGTGCTGCTCACGACTGCGCCGGAACACAACATGAGCCTGCGCAACGTCCTGCACGGCACAGTGAGGGCAGTCCTGCCGGACGGGCGCCTGCTGCGCGTGAGTGTCGCGGCAGGCGACCTCGAGATCGCCGCGCTGGTGACGAAAGCGGCCTTCGAGGAGCTCGGCCTGAGCGTCGGCTCGCCGGTGGCCGCCGCGTTCAAGGCGGCGGCCCTCCATCCCATCCCTCGGCTCGACCGGTTGCAGCAGACGCCGTGACCAAGGATCGGCCGGCTGCGTCTCCTCAAGGAAGGGGACGGGCACCGAGCCGTGGCGGCGGCGGTCTGGCGGCTAGGCCGCCAGCACCACGACGGCGCCGGTCTCGCGCGTTCCGTAGCCTCCCAGGGCATCGATCGCTTGCTTGAATCGGTCGTCTTTCAGCAGCTTGAGGAGCGGCGCGAGCAAGCCGCTCTCGTAGTGCTCCCGCGATGTGACGAGGTCGTAGCGCTCTTCGACGAGCGGCACGAAGTCGAGGCCGTGGGCTCTGGCGGCCGGCAGGATGCCGAGCGCGACGTCGGCCGCGCCGGATGCCACGGCCTGCGCGGCGGCCTCGTGCGTCATCACCTCGTCGTCGTACCCTGCGACCTTGGCGGGGTCGACCCCGGCGGTCGCCAGCAGCCGGTCGAGCCACACGCGCGTGCCCGAGCCGCGGTTGCGGTTCACGAGCCGCGCTCCCGCTCCCATCGCCTCGCCCAGATCGGCGAACCCGCGAGGGTTGCCGGCCGGCAGGATCAGGCCCTGCTCGCGGTGGGCGAGGGTGATGAGGACGAGGGCGCGGCCCGGGAACAGGGCCCGCGCGTACGAGCGGTTGAACTCGCCGCTCTCGGCGTCGTAGAGGTGACAGCCGGCGATGTGCCCGAGGCCGTGCCGCAACGCGATGAGGCCCTCGAGGCTGCCCATCGCCATCGTGATGACCTCGGGGCCCTCCTCATCCTCGCGGAGCCGGCGCGCGACCAGGTCGAGCGCGAGGTCGTCGCTGCCGAGGATGACGAGCAGCCCGCGCTCCCCCTCCTCCGGCAGCACCATGAAGTTGACGGCGTACGCGCGCGCCGTGGCGCAGTAGAACTTCTCGACGTAGCCCTTGGTCGGCCGGGTCTCGACAAGCTCGACGAGGCCGGCGTGCTCGAGGCTCAGGATGTGGTGGCGGACCCAGGCGGGATGATGGCCGACGACCCCGCCGAGCTGCGTGAGCGTCGCCGGGCCGCGCATGAGCAGGCGCAGCAGGCGCAGGCGCTCGTCGTTGGCGAGCACACGCACGGTGTCGATGGCGCCGATGTGACTGATCTCTTCCACGGCACGACCTCGGGAGGGCTGACGCTAAACTGTACCTTAGCGTCGTCAAGCGTCTCAGGCGCCCGGGGGTGTGTCAACCGTCCGCCGCCGCGGACGCCGGAGCGCGGGGGGCCATGTCGATCGGGGCGCGCACGCTGCGCCACGACAGCTGGAAGAGGCTGACGAAGATCGCCACCCCGGCGCCGGCCCACAACACCGTGGAGATGCCGAAGGCGTCGGCCAGCGGCCCGGCCAGCGCCAGCCCCGCCGGGTAGAAGGCCAGAGAGCCCAGGTAGTCGTAGCTGGACACGCGCGAGATCATGTCGGGAGCCACGACCCGCTGCATGCACGTGGTCCAGAAGGGGTCGTAGAGCCCCCACTCGACGCCCATGAGGGCGAGTGAGACGTACAGCGTCCAGACGGGTGCCTCCATGGCAAGGAGCGCGACGGGCGCCGCGGCGAGGCTCATGCCGGCGGCGATGACCAGCATCGGCCGGCGCGGCCGCCACCGCAGGCTGAGCAGGCCGCCCGCGATCTGGCCTATCCCCATCGCCGCCGAGGTGAAGCCCCAGGTGCGCGCGCCGTCGTAGACGTCGCGCGCGATGATGGGCCCGAGCACCTGGATGGGGCCGTCGACGGCGAACAGGAACATCGAGACGCCGGCGACCATCACCCACAACCAGGTGTGACTGGTGAACTCGCGCCAGCCGGCCGCCAGGTCGCGGATGAAACCGGGGCCGCCGGGGCCGGCGGCCGGCGCGGCCGGCTCCAGCCGGCCGCGAAACGCCGCCGGCCTCAGCCGCAGCAGGAACCAGGCGCTCACGAGATACGTGAGCCCGTCGATCCCTATGCCCCAGCCGGGCCCGACCGCCGCCACGAGGAGGCCGGCGAACACCGCGCCGAGCGTGATCGAAAGGCTCATCACGAGACCGCTGAGAGCGTTCGCCTGCTGGAGCCGGGCAGCGCTGACCACCTGGGGGATCAGCCCCACCGCCGCCGGACGGAAGAAGGCCTCGCAGACGCCCATGCCGACCTGCAGCACGGCGAGATGCCACACCTCCGCCGCGCCGGTGATGAGCAGGGCCGCCGTGGCGCACTGCAGCCCGAAGCGCAGGAAGTCCGCGACCAGCATGACCTTCTGGCGCGGCAGCCGGTCGGCCCACACCCCGCCGATGAGCAGAAAGACGGCGAGCGGGACCAGGTTGGCAGCCTCGACGATGCCGATGTCGGTGGCCGTGCCGCCGATCTCGAGCACGGCGAAGGGCAGCGCGACCACCGTGAACATGACGCCGACGATGGACGTGGCCTGCCCCAGGAACAGCTTGCGGAACTCCGGCTCTCTCAGGGCGGCGATGTTGTCTGCGAGCCTGGTCACTTCTACTCGACGTGCGGCAGCCACCGCAGCCAGCGGGGAAGCCACCAGTTCCAGCGGCCGAGCAGGCGCATGGCCGCGGGCACCATCAGCACGCGGATCACGGTGGCGTCGAGCGCCACCGCCACGGCGAGGCCGACCCCGATCGCCTTCGTGACCACGATCGAGGTGAACGCGAATGACAGACCGACCACGACGATGATGAGGGCCGCGCTGGTGACGATGCGACCGGTCTGCGCGAGCCCGTAGCTCACCGCGCGAACGTTGTCGTGCGTCGCGTCCCACTCCTCGCGCATGCGTGAGAGCAGGAAGACCTCGTAGTCCATGGACACGCCGAAGACGGTGCAGAAGAGGACCACCGGCAGCTCGGCGTCGATCGCTCCCGTCGCCGTGAACTGGAACAGTCCCTCGAGGTGCCCCTGCTGGAAGACCCACACCATGGCCCCATACCCCGCGAGCAGCGAGCAGACGTTCATGACCACGGCCTTCACAGGGAGCACGACGCTGCGCAGCATGAGGAACAGGACGAGGCCGGTCACACCGACGACGAAGGCGATGATCCAGGGAAAGCGACTGTAGATGGCGTCGACGAAGTCGTAGACGGTGAGCGAGGAGCCGGTGACGTAAGTCGTCGCGCCGGGCGGACCGCCGGCATCGAGGATGTCGACCGCCAGCGCCTGCGCCTCCTCCGAGGTGGGTGGCTGCTCCGGGACGACGCGCAGCAGGGTGGCGCCCGGCGCCGTCGTCGCGGCGGCCAGCTTGCGTGCCGACTCGACCTGCTCGGCGCCGAGCATCCCCCGGATGATTTCGGGCAGGCCCGACCGGCCCTCCTGCCCAGTCTGATCATCCCGCGAAACCTCCGAAGACGCCTCGATCTCACGCCAGAACGCGGCCGCGTCTTCGGCTGATGCCATGCCCGGCAGCGTGACGATGCTCGTCACCCGGTCCACGCCGGGGAGGCGTTCGAGTTCCTTTCCGTAGGCGTACAGCCGCTCGAGGTTCCCGATGACCAAGGGGTCCTCCTTGCCCTCCCACGTCACCAGCACCTCGATGGGCGAGAGCGCGGCGACGTCGAAGCGCCGCTGGAGAAGGTCGTAGCCCCGGCGCGACTCGGAATCACGCGGCAGGGACGTCGCCCCGGGGATCTCCGCCTTGATGCCCAGCACCGGCCACGCGAACACGACCACCAGCGCGATGGTGCCGACGAGCACGGGGACCGGATGACGCATGACCCAGTCGCTCCAGCGGCTCCAGAACAGCCCGTCGCCGCTCCTGCGCCCGATGATGCGCAGGGAGTTCACCTTCGGCCCGAGGAGGCCGAGCAGGGCCGGCAACAGGGTGAGCGCCGCGACGACGCTGACGAGCACGACGAGGGCGCCGCCCAGCCCCATGGAGCGCATCGACATGTAGGGGATGCTCATCAGCCCGAGGAGGCCGACGACCACCGTGATGCCGCTGAAGAAGATCGAGCGGCCGGCCCGGGCGACGGTCGTCTCCACCGCATCGTCGACGCTGTGTCCCGCCGCGAGCTCCTCGCGGAACCGGCCGACCATGAAGAGCGCGTAGTCGATGCCCACCGCCAGCCCGAGCAGGGTGGCGACGTTCATCGCGAAGACGGAGATGTCGAGCACCTGAGCGAGCAGCCAGAAGAGACCGAGCGTCACGGTCACGGCCATGCCGCCGCCGATGACCGGCAGGGCGGCGGCCACGAGCGTCCCGAAGATCAGCACGAGCACCAGGATCGCGACCGGGATCGTGTAGCTCTCCGCCGTGCGCAGGTCCTCCGCCGAGCGCTGCTCGAGCTCTGCGTACACGGCGGGGTCGCCGGTGAGGTGCGTCGTCAGCTCCGTGCCCTCGAGCGCCCGGCGGATGACGGGGATCTGCGCCTGGACCTCCTCGCTGGTGCCGTCGAACTCGAGCACCGCGAAGGTCGCGCGGCCGTCCCGTGAGATGAAGCCGGCGTCGCCGGTGCTCTCGACGGTGCGGACGCCGGTGAGGCCCTGCAGGCCGGCGTCCTCGACCCGGGCGACGGTCGCCCGGACCTTCTCCCGGAAGGCCGGGCTGCGCGCGGAGAGCGTGTCGCTGCTGAAGACGATCGTGAGGCTCGCCGGCCCGAAGCCGAGTCGCTCCTGCATCTGGCGCTGGCCCTGCTGCGAAGGAGACGCCGGGTTCGTGAAGCCGCCGCCCTGGAGCTGTGAGGCGACGCTCAGGCTCGCGACAAGCCCGGCGGCGAACGCCACCGACCAGAGCGCGACGATGAGCTTGCGACGCCGATACGAGCACCGCCCGAGCGCGGCGAACACCCCGGTCACCCCCCTCGTCCGCGGCCGCGGCTCGCCGATCCTCGAGCCGCCGCGACCGTTAGCAACGATATACTACGCGGGATGAGGGCCGGCCCCACGGCAGGTCCACCGGCAGCGATGACAGAGCTCACCGAGAGAACATCCGCAGGCGGGGTGGTCGTCCGCACGGACGACGGGGTCGAAGTCTGCCTCATCAGGCCGACCGGACGCTCGGTGTGGGGGCTGCCCAAGGGCGGCGTCGAGAAGGGCGAGACCTTCTCTCAGGCCGCCCTCCGCGAGATCTCAGAAGAAACGGGGCTGACCGGCTTCGTAGAGCAGCAGCTCGGCAGCATCGACTACTCGTTCTACTCACGTGAACAGGGCAGCCGCATCCACAAGACCGTCCACTACTTCCTGGTGCGCGCCACCGGAGGCGACACGTCGAGGCACGACCACGAGGTGAGCGAGGCCCGCTGGGTGCGGGTCCGCCATGCCCTGCGCCTGATGACCTATCCCAACGAGCGGGAGATGGTACGCCGCGCCGCCACGGCACTCGGGCGGCCCGTCGGCGACTGAGCACCTGCCGGCCGGCTCACGCCCACGCCAGCGGCTCTCGCGCGCTCCGGGCCTCCCGAAGACCGTGCTCCAGGCCCGAGAGCATCTCCGTCGCGCTCGCATCGACGTAGTCGTAGTGCGACAGGGCGAGCACCAGGTCCTGCGGGGACGCCCGCCGGCCACACTCACCGATCTCCCGGCGCAGACGCTCTGCCGCGCCGGCCAGCCCCCTGCGACTGATGTCCGGGAGCACCAGCAGGAACGCACCCTCCGGGGTGAGCCCGATGCTGTCGTAGCGACGCAGGTTGTCCCGCAGACAGTCGCCGATCTCCCGAAGCGCCTCTCGGTGACCCTGACGGGCGCCACTGGTCTTCGCATCGGCGTCATCATCGACGGCGAGCTCCACGAGCCCGAGCGAGAGGTCCATCCGCTGGCAGCGGTTCACCTCGAGGGACAGCCGCTCGTGCAGTTCGTCCGGCTTCATCGCACCGGTGTCCTCGTCGACGGTGGAGGATTCACGCGCCGCGCTGCGCAGCCGGGAGATCGTCTCTTCGAGCCCGGCGGAGTACCCCGCGGCGATGCGGGTGAGCGCCACGTGCTCGATGGCCATCAGCCGCCGGTTCGCGGCTTCGGCGTCTGGTCCGCCGGCAGCGATCAGCAGGGTGCGGACCTGCCGGCAGCCCTCGGAGTACGCCTCGAGCAGCGCGGAGACCGGGATGCTCTGACCTAGACCCGCGTCGCGGGCAGTCCCGCCGAGCACCGCGAGAAGGCCTCCCTCGTCACCGTCGAGCGCCTTCGCGAGCTGAGGCAGAGCGCGCTCCCACAAGCCTCGGCCCACTTCGTCGAGCGAGAGATCACCGACACCGATGCCGCCGAACGCCTTCACGCCGCTTCCCCGCCTCGGGAGATCCGAAGATCGCTACCCTCTTCGGGATTGTACCGCCGGCGAGAAAAGTACACACTCGTTGGCGTCGTTCCGCTGAAGAGGGGTGGGGATCGCCATGGACGTGACGCTGCTCGGCACCATGGGCTGGATGCCCAGCGACCGTCGGGAGACGACCTGTCTCGCCTGCCGGTCGGGAGATTCCCTGCTCATCTTCGACGCCGGGACGGGCCTGCGGCGACTCCTCGACCCGGCGCAGGCCGCCCTCCTCGACGGCACCCGCCACGTGCACCTCTTCCTCAGCCACTACCACCTTGACCACGTGTGCGGCCTCGCCTACATCTCCGGCGTGCTGCCGGGGCGGGACGTCGTGCTGCACCCTCCGGAGAAGGCCGTCAACGGTGTCGACCCCGAGGCCGCCGTCGCCGGCCTGCTGCGCCGGCCGTACAACCCGGTCGGCTGGGAGGACCTGCGGCGGCTCCGCCTGGAGCCGCTCGCGGCCGGCCCCACGACGGTCGCCGGCCACACCGTCCGGCTGCGGGCGCAGCAGCACTCCGACGTCAGCGTGTCGTTCCGGATCGACGACGAGTTCGTCCTCGCGACGGACACGAGCCCCGACCCCGCCGTGGGGGACTTCGCCGGGGGCGTCGGCCTGCTGGTCCATGAAGCCTGGTATTGGGCCGACGATCCGGGCCTCCCGGGCGTGCCGGAAGAGCTGCGCGCAGGCTACGCGGCGCACAGCGAGGCCGGCGCGGTGGCCGCTCTCGCGGCCGAAGCGGACGTCGGCCGGCTCGTGCTGGTCCACCTGAATCCGCTGGCCGGCGAGGCGTCTTTCGCAGGGATGGCGGCGGCGGCCGGCGCCGTGTTCGCGCGCACCGAGGTGCGCGACGACGGCGCCGTCCTCTCTACGTCCGCCGTTTGACACGCCGTCCCCGGCTCGTGAGGATTCCCACCGTGGTGCAGGCATGATCAGATTCCGTGACAAGCGCTTTCTGGCGGTGGTGGTCGTCGCCGCCGTGCTCATCGTCTTCTTGCTGCCGGCGTTCGTCGCCTTCCGCTACACCGCCCCGGAGCAGCGCGGCGACTTCGTCACGCATCCCTGGCGCGGCTGGAGCTTCGCGCATGCGGCGCTGGCTGTCCCCGGCGACGCCGAGCTCAAGACGTCCGGGATGGCGTTGCGCAAGGCCGACTGGATCTTCAAGGGCACGGTGGTGGACCCGCGTGAAGTCCAGCTGCTCTTCGTGCCGCGCGACGAGCCGTACACCTTCCGGCATGCCGTCGACGGGCGTGAGGTCACCAGCACCGTCGTACCGAGCTACCGCTTCATCTGGCAGGTACGCGGGGAGATCGTCGGGCTGTCGGACCGCTCCGACCTCATCGTAGCGCTGCTCGACTACGACACCGGCCACATGCTCTACGACGTGCGCGACGACCTCACCCAGGCCGAGCTCGTCCCCATGGGTCAGGACCTGCCGGCTTCCAGTCCGGCTCCCTGACGCCCCGCGATGGACACCGTCTCGACAGCCTTCTACGAGACCGAGTGGTTCCGGGCGGTCGTCTACCTTGCGATCGCGGTGGGCCTGGCGCGCGTGGTCGACTTCATCCTCGCGCGCCGTGACCGCGCCATGGTCAAGCTGCTCGGCAAGGCCCCGCATCGCGCGGATCAGACGCGCTACGTCATGATCCGCCGCCTCACCGTCATCGCGATCCTGTTCGTTGGAGTCGCCGTCGCGTTGCTCCAGTTCCCCTTCGTCGGCGACCTGGCCAAGGCCATGCTGGCTTCCGCCGCGATCATGGCCGGCGTCATCGGTATCGCCGCGCGCGCGCCGCTCGCCAATCTCGTCAGCGGCGTGATGATCGCGTTCTCACAGCCGGTGCGGCTGCGCGACTACGTCAGGGTCGACGACGTCTATGGGACCGTGGAGCAGATCTCCCTCACCTACACGTTCATCCGCACCGCCGATGGGGGCCGCGTCGTGATCCCCAACGAGCGGTTCGCAAGCTCGCCGGTGCACAACTACTCGATGGGCTCGCCCGAAAGCATGGTGAACGTGGACCTCCGGGTTCCTGTCGGCGCCGACATCGAACGGCTGACCCTGGCCATGACCGAGGTCGGCGAAGCCCTCGCCCCGCCGCCCGAAGGCAAGCAGACCAGCGTCGAGTGCGCAGAGGTCGGCGACGGCGGCGTGCTGCTGCGGCTGCACGCCTGGGCCGCCGACCCGGTGCGACGGCGCGAACTCTCCAGCGACCTGCGCATCGCCCTCATCCGGCGACTGACGGACGACGGCCTCATCGGCGCCGGAGTGGCCGATGGCGACGGCTGACCCGCCTGCGGGCGGCGGACCACCGCAGCGACCCACGATGGACGGCGAGCAGACGGCCGCCGGACCCGCGGCGACCCGGCCCCTCGCGCGAGCGCTCGCCGTCGTCGTCGGCAGCCGGCTGCTCATCTACGCCGTCGCGTTCCTCGCCGTCACCCTGATCGGCATCCAGGGCCTCCCCGTGGGCTGGCGGTTCCCGGTGAGCGCCGAGGTCTTCGACGGCCGGCTCGGCGCTCTCTTCAACCCCTGGGCCCACTGGGACGGCGTCTGGTACATCAAGATCGCGACCAGCGGGTACGCCGACGCCGACGGCAGCACCGCGTTCTTCCCCCTGTTCCCGATGCTGCTGCGCTACCTCGGAGTCGCCTTCGGCGGCAATCTGCTGGTCACCGGGATCCTGATCTCGCTCCTCTGCTACGCCGGCTGCGTCTGGCTGCTGTGGCGGCTGGTGCGCAGTGACTTCGACGCCTCCACCGCCGGCCGGGCCGTGATCTACCTGGCCATCGGCCCGCTCTCGTTCTTCCTCCAGGCCGTCTACACAGAGTCGCTCTTCCTCCTCCTTTCGCTCGCCTGCTTCGTGTTCGCCCGCGAGGGACGCTGGCGGCTCGCGGGCGTCATGGGCCTGCTGGCGACGCTCACGCGCAGCACCGGCGTGTTGCTCCTCATCCCGATGGCCTACTACTACTACGAGCGCCGAGGCTGGAACCTGAAGAAGACCGACTCACACGTCGCCAACTTGCTCATGGTGATCGAGGGCCTGCTGGTGTGGATGACGTACCTGGCGCTCGCCTTCGGCAAGCCGCTCGCCTTCTCGACCGCGCAGGCGCAGTGGGAGCGCGGCCTCGGAGCGCCCAACTACACCGTCACCCGGGCGATCGTGGCCACCGTCTGGGGCCTGCGCAAGGTGGTCTCCGCCGAGTACTACCGCATCTTCTGGGAGGTCCCGAGGCCGGGCTCCGACTACAGCACGACCGGCACCAACGTCTTCAATCTACTGTTCCTGGTCGCTGCCGGTCTCCTGCTCTGGTACGGGGCGAGGCGACTGCCGGCCGCCTACTCATGGTACGCGCTGGCCGCGCTGGCCTACCCGCTGTTCTTCCCGTCGACCTACGTGCCGCTGATGTCGTATCCACGGTTCACCCTGGCCGTCTTCCCGCTGTACGTGGCACTCGCCCTCTTCACCCGGGACCGACCGCGGACGCACAAGGTGGTGGTAGCCGTGGGGCTTGTGCTGCTGGTCGTGCTGACGGCCAAGTTCGCGGTGTTCAGCTGGGTGGCGTAGCCGACGAGGAGGACGTGGGGCCCGGCGACGGCGAGAGGCTGGGCGACGGGGAGGGAGAGCCGGACGGGGCGGGCGCGGGCGGCGCCCCGTCGGCGGCGTCCACCCGCTTGAACACGTAGACGCCGTCCTTCGCGAACACCGAGATGAAGCGCCCATCGAGCACCAGCCGGCCGAGGGCCTGGCTGTGCAGCAGCTCGTCTTCCTTGTCGTAGTAGAAGGGGTGTTCCTGATCGACGAGGACCCAGTCGGCGTCGGCGAAGTGGGGGAAGATGTACGCCACGCGGCGCGCCGCGAGCTGGGCGCCGGCGTTGTTGTTCACCGACACTTTGGCGTTCTCCGGGATCAGCGCCACCGCCTCGTCGAGGGCGACCGCGTGGGCGCTCTTGGCGTAAGACGCGCCGTCGTACGCCGCTCCCGGCAGAGAGAAGGGCAGCGGCCCGAGGAAGTAGTTCCCGGCCAGGGCCGCGAGCAGCACCAGCGTGGCCAGCGTGCCGCGGCGCACGCGCTCGCCGGCCATCGCCTCCTCGGCCCTGCGGAAGCCGCCGCCGAGCCAGCGCCAGAGGCGCATCACTCCTAGCACCGCCGCCGCGAACACGAAGGGGATCTCGAGCGCCGTGTAGTGGAACTCGATGCGCCGCTGGAAGACCGTCGCCGAGAGCGCGTTGAGGCCGAGCTCGGGCGCGGCGGGCAGCAGGGTCAGCGGGCTCAAGAGGGACGAGAACGCCAGTGGCCACAGCAGATCGAGCCAGTACCGCAGGTTGGCGGTCGAGAAGAGGTCGGAGGCCGTACGGACCGGGTCGGTGACGGCGTTCTTCACCACTTCGGCGGCGCCGTCACCGTAGTCGCCGTAGCGGGCGATGAAGGCGCTCTGGTCGCCGTTGAAGTGAGGGATGACCACCCAGACGGCGGCGGCGAACCATGCGACCGCGACCACGCTGAGGAACAGCGGCCCCACCGAGCGCTTGCGGATCGCGAAGTACACGCCCATGAGGGTGATCACCAGGGGCACCGTCTCCTTGCACGACGCGGCCAGAAGCAGGAAGACGGCCGCCCGCACCCAGCGGCTCTCCTCCATGTACAGGAAGGCCCACAGCAGGAGAGGCGTCGCCAGAGCGACCGGGTGGAACTCGTTGAGCACGAGGAACCCGAGCGCCGGGTAGAGCAGGTAGGCACCGGCGAGCAGTGCGCCGGCGCGCGGCTCGCGGGTGACGCGCGCGCCCAGACGGTAGGCCGGCCAGGCGCCGGTGGCCACGATCGCGGCCTGGGCGACGAGGAGCATGACCGGGCTCGGCCACACCAGCCAGGGCAGTGCGAACAACGCCAGGATGGGGTCGACGTGCGAGCCCAGGCGAGACATCTGCCGAGGCTGCAGATCGCCGCTGGTGATCTCCAGGAAGTGCCCGTGGGCGGTGTTGTAGACGGCCTGGGCCATGTTGCCGAGGTCGTAGCGGGCATCCATGTACGCCCTGTACTTGAGCCACGACAGCAGCGCGTAGACCGCCGCGAAGAGGATCGCTCCTCCGATCACGTAGAGCGCGTTGCGCCGGAACTGCGCAGCGCGCCGGCGCTCGTCCAGCTCGGTGATCGGGGTCAGGGCGAGAAGTCCGGCCCGCTCGCCGCCCGGAGCCGCCTGCCGTGACGCGTGTCTCGCGCGCCGTCGGCTCACCGCGCCGCCTTCCGCCGAAGCAGGGCGTCGATGCCGACCGCCAGACCCACGAACGCGAGCTCCACGACCGTCACCCACAAGCGCAGGAGGAGCGCCCAGGCGAGCGCGACTCCTCCCGGCAGCTCTCGCGCGAGTGAGGCGGTCAGGACGGCCTCCCGTACACCGATCCCGCTCGGGAACACGAACGCCGCCATGCCGACGACATAGGCGAACGCGTAGGCGACGACGACCAGGGGCAGCGCCTCCACATCCAGCCCGGCGATCGCGCGCCCGAGGAGCCAGGCGCCGATGCCGGCCACGAACCACGCCGCGGTGAAGAAGCAGAGGAGCAAGAGGACGGCGCCGAACCCCAGCGTGACGTCCAGCGCCGGCCGATGAAGCAGCCGCAGGATCTTGCCGGCCAGGGGCCCGAACACCCGCGGGTGCATGAGTGCCACAAGAACGGGGATGACAATCAGGCTGAGCGCCGTCACACCGGGGCGGTACTCCCAGAACGGGAAGAGGACGGCGACAGCC
>Ga0172369_10003314_pt1 | contig 21319 bp, 20 predicted proteins | sample LakKiv25m_FD_114539 | JGI IMG/M metagenome (GOLD analysis project Ga0172369, IMG submission 114539) | Freshwater microbial communities from Kabuno Bay, South-Kivu, Congo - kab_022012_11.25m | ecosystem: Environmental > Aquatic > Freshwater > Lake | place: Democratic Republic of the Congo...
ATTGACAAGGACAATATCCTGCAGGCGACCTTCCACGCCATGGAGCAAGCGGTTTACGATCTTCTGACAAAAATTCCTAAAGAAGATGTTAAGTCGCAAGGCTTTACCCAGCAGGTTTGCCTGCTTGTTGACGGGGGGCTTTTTAAGACAACATTACCGTTTGCTTATAAAACAATTATTCAGGGGGATTCGCGAAGCCTTTCGATTGCCTGCGCTTCAATTATGGCAAAAGTCACCCGTGATCGGCTCATGGATCATTATGATACCTTGTATCCTGAATACGGATTTATCAAGCATAAAGGCTATCCCACCGCCCTGCACAAAGAGAAAATTAAAGAGCACGGATTTTCGCCCATTCATCGCAAAACTTTTAAATATTGGAAATGACCTATGAGCACGCGAGCAACGGGTATTTTAGGGGAAGAGGCAGCGGTTAAATTCTTAAAAGAAAAAAAATACCAAATTTTGGAGCGTAATTATCGTAATCGCTTAGGGGAGATCGATATTGTTGCCAAGGATAAAGGTGTCATTTGTTTTGTCGAGGTTAAGACGCGGCTGAGCGATGACCCTGGTTTTGCTCTTGAAGCGGTTGGCCATCGAAAGCAAAAGAAGATCGCACAGACAGCCTTGAGTTATTTGAAACAGCATGATCTTTTAGATACGGAAGCCCGTTTTGATGTCGTGGCTGTTACACAGCAAAGGTCAGGAGAGTTGACGGCCGAGATCATTGAAGATGCCTTTTCTCTACCCGGGCCGTATGGGTATTAAATATAAGTATTATAGAAAAACACAAGAAGTTGTTTGAAAATATTTTAAAATTGGGATATGATAATCACGCGTTAATAAACAGCGGCCCAAACTTTCCTACAAAGAATACAATAATCATTTGTCTCCGTTAAGATGAAACTCTTTAGAAATCAAACATTAAACACATATCTTAAACAGCTTTCATTAAAAGAACCCGTTCCGGGCGGGGGATCTGCGGCGGCCTTGGTTGGCGCGACAGGAGCGAGTCTTGTTTGCATGGTTGCCCGCTATTCGTTAAATCGAAAACAAGGCCCGGCTGTCGAACGCAAAATAGCCCAATGCCTAAAACATGCTGAGAAAATCCGGCTGCGCCTTTTAACCCTTGTGGATTTAGATGCGCAAGCTTATTTGGCCGTTGTTAAAGCGCCTAAAAAGAAATGTGCGGCAAGAACAAAGGCTCTCAAAAAGGCACGTACTTTTCCTTTAGAGGTTTGCCGCTTATCCTATGCGGCTATTGAACTTACGCCATTATTAGCCCAGAAGGGTAATCATTATCTTTTGAGCGATATTCGTTGTGCAGTAGAGATGCTTTCGGCAGCTTTCCATTCTGCCATGGCTAATGTTGAGGTTAATCAGGAGTAGAGAGTTATGAGCGCTCAATTATTAGACGGCAAGGTTCTTGCGAAGAAAATCAAAGAAAATTTGAAGTTGCAAGTTCTTTCGCTCAAAAAGGTGCGCTCAAGCGTCCCGCATGTAGTGAATATCGCGATTGGTGACCATCATGCCATGTGTGCTTACGCGAATTCGCAGATCAAGGCCGCGGAAGAAATAGGTATTGATTATAAGCTAGATGTCTTACCTCAGGATATTTCTCAGGAGAAGCTGATCGAGCATATCCATAAACTCAATCAAGACCCGTCTGTCAACGGGATCATGGTTCACAAACCTGTTCCGACCCATATCGATTATCATCTCGTTGCCAATCATATTGATGTCATCAAAGATTTGGAAGGCGTTAATGTTGCCAATATCGGAAAAATGCTTTTAGGCAAGACAGCGATGATTCCTTGCACGCCGGCCGCTGTTATGGCGCACATTGATGAAACAGGGATTTCACTGCGTGGTAAAGAAGTTGTTATTGTTGGCCATAGCGAGATCGTTGGCAAACCTTTAAGCCTTCTCTTGCTTCAAAAGATGGCGACGGTGACGGTGTGCCACATTGCGACGAGCGAAGCTGGGAAACTGACCGAGCACGTATCCCGGGCTGATGTTTTGATTGTGGCGGTTGGTAAACCAGGGTTGATTAAAGGAGACTGGATTAAAAAAGGAGCTGTCGTTATTGATGTCGGGATTAACCAGGTCGGTTCAAAAATGGTTGGTGATGTGGAAGCTCTGCCAGCGCAGGTGAAGGCCTCTTATCTAACACCGGTTCCCGGGGGAGTGGGGCCTGTGACGGTTGTTATGCTGATGAAAAACGCTATAGAAGCTTTTCGTTTTCAATCTGACCAAAAATTGTAACCATGTATTACGCACTTATCGGAAACTCACTGTTATCGGTAAAAATCGCTGAAAAGATTCGTCAATCTGATCCAGAGGGAGAGATTTCCATTTTTTGCCCTGAAGGCGTTTTACCATATCAGCGTCATTTGGTTGCCTCTGTTCTTGCAGATGCCAAGATCGCACAGCTTGCCTGTGTGAGTGAGGATTTTTATACCACGAACCGAATCAAGGTTGTTTTAGATAAAAAAATTGCCAAAGTTCATCCGAAGCGAAAACGTATCCTGACCGAAGATAAAGAGCAAATTCCTTTTGATGTCTTGATCATTGAAGACGGTGGAGACATTGTTTTTGGGGATATGAAGGGCGTTCAAAAACAGGGCGTGTTTCATTTAAAGACCTTTCGGGATGCCGAGAAGCTTCTTTCCTTTCTTGGCCTTTGTGAAATCGTGATCCTTGAGGTCAATAATATTGTCGCGTTGCAAGCCGCATGTCATTTGCGCAAATTGAACAAAGAAGTCATTGCGGTTATTCCGTCGGGACATTTATTATCCGATTTGCTCGACAAGGACGTTGCGGATCACTTGGCTGATCACCTTCAAAGAAGCGGGATACGATTTATTTATCATAATGCGATCGTTGAAGTTCTTGGTGACAATGAGGTCAAGGCCATCCGGCTTAAGACGGGCAAAGTCCTGGAAAGCCAGCTCGTTGTTTTATCGCAGACGGATCAAAGCTTGAGCTTGTTGAATGTTGATGATCTGGCCAAAGAAGAAACAACTGATTGTGTCAAATATGAAGATGTTTATTGTGTTAAAGATTTAACACGTGCCCTAGACCGCTCGCTTTGGGAAGATTTTCTGATCCATCAGCATGTATCCTCAGTTCAGGCTCAAAATATTGTTGCCATGATCTTGAAGCAGCCATCGGCGACGATTACCGCGCCCCTGATGCGTTCATTTGATGTAAGCGATCTCTCGATGCATTTGCTCGGTGTTTGCAAAAAAGATGATCAGGCGACTGCCTACATGAAAGTAGATTACAAGATCAATGCCTATAAGAAAATTTTTGTTTATGAGGGCGTTATTAAGGGCGCTGTACTCATTAATAACGCATCTGATGCTGCGGCATTGTCTCGCCTCATTGCTGAGGGGAAAAATATTTCTGACATTACAGGTTCCATTGTCGACTATCAGGGAGGCTAGTCATTAAAGAACAAATAAAAAATTATGTTGTCAAAACGAGTTCGGTATATTATTCTAAGTTCAAGGAAAATGCCTGCATGAGAGCCTTCTTTTTGTTTCTTTTCGTTGTTCTTTTTTCCTTTTCTTCCCAAATGATTGTTCGCGCTGAAACGATATCAGAAAATCTTGAAACCTATCGCATGCAAGGGCTTGAAGCGCAGAAGAAGGGTTCTTTGGATGAGGCCATTGCTTATTATACGAAGGCCTTGAGCCTTGATCCGAACCGTCCAGATCTTTATAACGATTTGGGGGTTGTTTACGAGGCCAAGGGAAGCGCGTATGAAGCCAGGCGGTATTATTTCGAGGCCATTAATCTTGATAAAAAATATTTGCCTGCCTATTCAAATTTAGCGTATCTTTGCCAACGGCAAGGCAATCTTTCCAAGGCGGCTGAATTTTTTAGAAAACGTATTGAGCTTGGGGATCCGGGGGACCCTTGGACCAAAGACGCCGTCGAACAGTTAAGGATTTTGGCTCAAACGTTTCCTCAAGAGAAGCGCTGGCTTGAAGCCTACGAGGCTAATCTTCTGGAGCATCGCGCGAAGGTGCTAGAAACCAAGTTAAAAGAACAGCAGGATCAAATTTTAGCCGATCGTCTTTTAAAGGCTGAAAAATATATTGAACAAGCTCGGGTGTATGCCGATCAAGAAATGTATGAGCAGGCCTTGGCGGAATATGATCGCGCCCTTGCGGAAAATCCTGAAAGCCCGCGTATTGCTGAATACCGGCGGCGTACATTCTTAAAATTGAAGAGAAGCGAGATCACAAAGTTAGTTAATACTGCATTAGAAAAATTTGATGCAGGTGATAATAATTCCTCGAAAGAAGATTTTCGTCAAATACTTTCCATTATTCCAGACGAATAAATCACGGATAGAAACGTCATTGCCAAGTATTTGCGTTAATTCCTAAAATGCCCAGATCCCGATTAGTGCTTATTGATGCGCATGCCTTATGCTATCGCTCGTTTTTTGCGGTAAAGAGTTTGACGACGAGCCGAGGGCAGCCGACGAATGCGGTCTTTGGATTTATTAATACGTTGCGAAAAATTTTGCGCGACTGCAAGCCAACAGCCATTGCCGTTTGCTTTGATGTTGGCAAGAAGACGCATCGGCAGGAACGGTTTGCGCAGTACAAGATCCATCGGCCGCCTATGCCCGATGCCTTGATCAGCCAGATACCGCTCATTAAAGAACTTGTCTTGGCTTACAACATGCCTGTTTTTGAACTTGAAGGATTTGAAGCCGACGATGTGATTGCCACCATTAGCCGCAAGGTCAAAGGAAAAGATACCGAGGTCGTGATCGTCAGCGGCGATAAGGATATGGTTCAGCTTGTTGGTGATGAGGTTAAAATTTTTGATTATCGTAGCAATGATCTTGTTGATGGGGCTAAGGCAAAAGAAAAATATGGTTTTGAACCAGGCCAGATCGTTGATTTTATTGCCCTTGCCGGTGATGCTACGGATAACATCCCCGGTGTGCAGGGCATTGGCAAGGTCACCGCGACAGATCTGATCCAACAGCATGGGAGTCTTGAGAATATTTACAAGAATCTTGCTGGTATAAAATCTGACAAGGTGCGCCAGAAGCTCGAGGAACAAAAAGAACAAGCCATGATGAGTAAAGAATTAGCCATATTAGATGATCGCGTCCCTATAGATTTTGACTTGAAGACTGTCCAGTATATTGCCCCGGATCATGATCGGCTTTTATCTTTTTTTGAGCGGCTTGAATTCCGTAAGTTTGCCGAAGAGCTGGGCGCCGGGAGCGGGGCAGAAATTGCCTGCCAAGAAGTTGAATTACGTTCAAAAAAAGATATTAAAGCTTTTTGTGCACGCCTCACACAGAAAAAAGAATTTGCCTTTTTTATGCTAGCGGATCAAGAGCCAGACCTTCTTAAAAAGAGTGAGGTGGCGTTTTCTTTAGACGGAAAAGACGTGTTTTTAGTTGCGCAAGACATGCTGAAAGAGTTTCGTGATGTGTTTGAGCGCTCGGATCTTACAATGATTTGTTGCAATATGAAAGATCATTTAACGATTTTTAGCAATATGGGCCTTGTGATCAATAATCATGTCTTTGATGTGATGCTGGCCGCGTACCTTCTGGAACCTTCGCAATCCGCGAAAGATATGAGTGCGCTGTGCTGGAAGTATCTTAAGGTTTCTCTTTCTCCAGAGGGCCAGATCTCTCAGAAGGCAGCAGCGCTCTTAAAACTTTATCAACTCATGGCCGATGATTTAAAAGATAAATCACTCGACAAGTTATTTGAAGATATTGAAGTGCCTTTAGCCTACGTGTTATTTCGTATGGAACAGCAAGGTGTGGCCATTGACATTCCATTTTTAAAGGAACTTTCCAAAGAGACAACAAAGGAGATGGGTACGCTGACAAAAAAGATTTATCAGATGGCCGGGGAAGAGTTTAATATTAATTCGCCTAAACAGCTCGGTCATATTCTTTTTGATAAAATGAAATTACCTGTTTTAAAGAAGACAAAGACGGGATATTCGACCGATGAAGATGTCCTTCATCGACTTGCGCAAAAGCATGAGATCCCGCAAGAAATTTTAAATTATCGTCAGCTGGCCAAGATCACATCGACGTACATTGATGCCTTACCTGAAATCGTGGATGCCACAACGCATAGGATTCATGCCACTTTTGACCAAGCCGGCACGGAAACAGGGCGTTTGAGTTCGCGTAATCCGAATTTGCAGAATATTCCTATTCGGACGGAGCTCGGACGAAAGATCCGCAAAGCCTTTGTTGCGCGTAACAAAGATTATGTTCTTGTCTCAGCAGATTATTCACAAATTGAGCTGCGTATTTTAGCTCATTTGTCCCAGGATGAAAATTTGATCGCGGCCTTTCATCAGGGCGTTGACGTCCATGCCTTGACGGCGGCATCTATTTTTGACGTGGATGCGGCCAAGGTCACGTCCGATATGCGTGTTGTTGCCAAACGGATTAATTTTGGCATTGTCTACGGTATGAGTGCCTTTGGACTTTCCAAAGACTTGGAGGTTTCTCAGAAAGAGGCTCAAGAATTTATTGATAAATATTTTTTACATTATCCTCGTGTGGCTCAATTTATGCAAAGTCAGATTCAAAAAGCAGAACGTGATGGATTTGTTACCACGCTTTTGAGCCGTCGTCGTTATATTCCGGAAATTCATAGTGATAATATGGCTTTGCGCCAGTTTGCACAACGTCAAGCGATCAATACCCCGGTGCAAGGCACGGCAGCGGATCTGATCAAGATCGCCATGATCAGGGTTCAGAAAAAAATTGAAGAAATGAAGCTGGGATCTCAGATGACCATTACCGTTCACGATGAACTTGTTTTCGATGTTTTAAAAAACGAACAGGATCAGATGATCACAATGATTCGAAAGGAAATGGAAGCCCCGTTAAGCTTAAGTGTTCCTATCAAGGTCGCCATTAAGGCAGGAAATAACTGGCTTGAAATGCAGGAGGTTAAAGAATGAATGTTGTTTTTTGTACATCAGAGGCGATCCCTCATGCCAAGACAGGTGGATTGGCTGATGTTTGTGGATCGTTACCCTTTGCATTAGCTAAGGAAGGGATTCAAGTTTCTGTTGTCATGCCGTTTTATCGGATGACGCAAGAACAGAAGCTTCCGTTCAAAACAGTAAGCCGCGATGCGCTGTTGTTGCAATCCCAGGGCGTTGACTTTTATTTTATAAAAAATGAAGCTTATTTTAATCGCGATGGCCTGTACGGGACGCCCAGCGGTGATTATGCCGACAACCTGGAAAGATTTTCTCATTTTAACCAGCAGATCTTTCAGCTTTTGAAGACGATTCAATGCCAACCGGATATTTTGCATTGTCATGATTGGCAGACAGGCCTGATACCGCTTTATTTAAAGAGCCATTATCGCGATGACCCATTTTTTCAGAAAACAAAGGTTGTTTTGACAATTCATAATTTAGCCTATCAGGGGGTTTTCCCTCGGCATAAATTTGGCGCCTTAGGGCTTCCGGCATATTTAAACTCCATGCAGGGCCTTGAGTATTATGGCCAAATGAGTTTGCTCAAAGGCGGGATCCTGTTTAGCGATTGGATCACAACCGTGAGCCCTCAGTATGCCAAGGAGATTCAGGCTCGAGATGGCGGCCGCGGGATGGAAGGCGTTATGCGCCTGCGTTCCAAAGAAACAATAGGTATCTTAAACGGGATCGATGCCGCCTATTGGAATCCGCAGGAAGACAATTTAATTGCTCAAACGTATCATGCTTGCGATATGACGGGCAAGGCAAAAAACAAGCAAGTTTTGCAGGAGCGAAGCGGCCTGCGCGTTGCAAGCGATGTTCCGGTTTTCGGATTTGTGGGGAGGCTCTCTGAGCAAAAGGGGCTGGATATTGTTGCCCAAGCCATTGATGCGATGATGCAGTATGACATTCAGCTTGTTTTTCAAGGCGTTGGCGAGCAACGCTATGAAGGAATGCTATGGGGTTTTCAGCGACGGTTTCCAGGCAAAGTGGCTGTTCATATTAAATTTGAAGAAGCGTTAGCGCACCAAATCTATGCCGGAAGCGATGTTTTCTTGATGCCGTCGACCTATGAGCCTTGCGGGTTAAGCCAGATGATTTCTTTTCGTTATGGGACGCTGCCGCTTGTTCATCACACCGGAGGGCTTGTGGATACGGTCATGCCATTTCGATTTAATTCTAAAGAAGGGGATGGTTTTGTTTTTACGCGATTTGAAAGAGAAGGTTTCTTAAAAGCGTTTGAATCCGCGATGAGGGCATTTAAGGAAAAAGATATTTTAAACGAGGTCACCAGCCGTATTATGAAATATGATTTTTCATGGACAAACTCGGCCATGGAATACAAAAAGTTATATCAAAAATGTTTGTCATAGGCATCACGGGATCTTTAGGATCAGGAAAGACAACCGTTGCGAACATGTTTCGCCGCAAAGGAGCGAAAATTTTAGATGCGGACAAGATAGCGCACGGGTTTCTTGTCCCGGGAACACTTTGTTTTAAGCAGATCGTGAAGTGTTTTGGCAGTGCGATCTTAGCGAAAGGGCATATTGACAGAGCACGTCTTGCCAAGATCGTCTTTGATAATGAAAATCAATTAAAAAAATTATGCCGCATTGTTCATCCTGAGGTCATTAAGAGAATTAAGGCTCAGGTCAGAATATTCCGTGCAAAAAAGAATAAATATTCTTTGATCCTTGATGCGCCGCTATTATTTGAGGCAGGTCTCGATACCATTTGTGATTATGTCATTGTTGTGCGCGCCGGTCAAAAGGTGCAAATTGCACGAATCCAAAAAAGAAGTCATTGGACTCAAAGTGAAATCCTGAAGCGAATGAAAGCCCAAATGCCGATGAACAAAAAGGTGGCACGAGCCAATTTCGTTATTGATAACCAGGGCAATATTAACCAAACAAGAAAAGGTGTTGAAGCGTTATGGCAAGAATTAAAGAAAACGAGGAAATAAACGGAGGAAAAAAGATGGCCAATGGAAACGACAAGGGCGTCGATAAACTTTTTATTGATACGCTCAAAGACAAAAAGATGTCTGAGCTCACACAGATTGCGAAAGAAAGAAATCTAGAAGGCTTGAGCGGGATCAAGAAACAGGATTTGATCTTAAAAATCCTTCAGGCGCAGGCTGAAAAAGAGGGCGTGATGTTTGGCGCCGGGACGCTGGAGGTTCTCTCCGAAGGTTTTGGCTTCTTAAGAAATGCCAATTATAATTATTTACCATGCCCAGATGACATCTATGTTTCTCCGTCGCAAATACGAAAATTTGATTTAAAAACAGGCGATAATGTCAGCGGTCAGATCCGCCCGCCAAAAGAGGGAGAGAAATATTTTGCACTTCTCAAAGTTGAGGCGGTGAATTTTGAGAACCCGGAAAAATGCAAAGAGAAGATCCTTTTTGATCAGCTCACGCCGCTTTATCCTCAAGAGCGTTTTGTCCTTGAGTCTTCTCCCGAGGAGCTTTCGACGCGCGTGATGGATCTTTTGTCTCCTTTAGGCAAAGGGCAGCGCGCATTGATCGTTGCGCCTCCGTATAGCGGGAAAACGGTCTTGCTTCAGAAAATTGCCAATTCCATTGTCAAAAATCATCCTGAAGCCATTTTGATTGTTCTCTTGATCGATGAGCGTCCTGAAGAGGTCACGGATATGCAGCGCAGTGTTAAAGGAGAGGTTATTTCTTCTACCTTTGATGAACCCGCCGAGCGTCATGTGCAGGTTGCGGAGATCGTTCTGGAAAAAGCTAAGCGCCTGGTTGAACACAAACGAGATGTTGTCATTTTGCTTGATAGTATTACTCGCCTAGCCCGTGCGTATAACACGGTGGTTCCTCACAGCGGGAAGATCCTCTCGGGTGGTGTTGATTCCAATGCGTTGCATAAGCCAAAGCGATTCTTTGGGGCCGCGCGCAGTATTGAGGAGGGCGGTAGTTTAACGATCATCGCCACCGGCTTGGTGGACACCGGAAGCCGCATGGATGAAGTTATTTTTGAAGAATTCAAAGGAACAGGCAACATGGAATTACAGCTTGACAGATCGCTTTTTCAGCGGAGAATATATCCCGCCATTGACATTAAGCGCTCCAATACGCGTCATGAAGAGCTCTTGATTCCTGAAGGCGATTTGCAGCGCATTTGGCTTTTGCGAAAAGCACTCAATGATTTAAATTTATCGGAAGCCATGGAGCTTTTGTTAGCAAAATTGGCAAAGTTTAAGACAAATAAGGAATTTTTAAACAATATGAATAAGCCTGAATAATTAATCTTAAAGGAGGAGCTGGAGAGATGAAAAAGGACATTCACCCAAAATACGAAGAAACATCAATCGCTTGCGCATGCGGAGAGATCATCCAGACGCGATCGACAAAAAAAGGCCTTCACGTAGAAATTTGTTCGAAGTGCCACCCTTTCTTTACAGGGGAAAAGAAACTAGTGGACACAGCTGGGCGTATTGATCGCTTCAAGAAACGTTATTCAAAAGGCGCAAAATAGCTAAAGAAAAAAAGAATTTTGCGTAAAACATCCCAAGGTATTTTTAGCAAGCATGCAGAGATGGCACGTCATGAACATAGAAAAGCTTCAGAAAGCGGAAACCCGTTATCAGGAGCTTGAGGTCCTTTTAGCCGATCCTCAAGTCATTAGTGATAGCAACAAATATCAGTCCTTGGCCAAGGAGATGGCGGAGCTTGCGATCATTGCTAACACCTATCGTGACTATAAAAGAGCTCTTGAGGAGAAACAAGGCCTCGAGCATCTTTTAAAAGAAAAGCATGACAAAGATTTTGAAGAGTTAGCTAAACTTGAACTGGTTGAGCTTTGCCAGCGAGAACAAAATCTTGAGAAAACCCTCGAAGCGTTGTTAAATCCCAAAAAAGAAGAAAAAGATCGCAACATGATCGTCGAGATTCGTGCTGGAACAGGCGGTGCAGAGGCAGCTCTTTTTGCCGGTGTTTTGTATCGGATGTATACAAAATATGCCATGCAAAAGGGATGGAGGACAGACATGATGAACTGTCACGAAACCGAGGCTGGGGGATTTAAGGAAGTCGTTTTCGGTATTAGTGGCAAAGGAGCTTGGCAAAGATTAAAGTGGGAGAGCGGGGCACATCGCGTTCAACGTGTTCCGACCACAGAAGCCTCCGGGCGTATTCATACGTCGGCCGCAACGGTTGTTGTATTATCAGAGCCGGAAGAAATTGACCTTGTCATTGACCCTAAAGATTTAAAAATTGATGTGTTTCGGGCTTCCGGGCCTGGCGGGCAAAGCGTTAATACCGCGGACTCGGCGATTCGCGTAACGCATTTACCAACAGGAACCGTGGTTGTTTGTCAAGATGAGCGCTCCCAGCTTAAAAATCGGTTAAAGGCAATGCGTGTCTTGCGGGCGCGTATTTTGGATCATTTAGAAAAAGAAAGCAGCGCAAAAGAAGCGAAAGAACGCAAGTCCCAGGTGGGCAGTGGGGATCGTAGTGAAAAGATCCGCACCTATAATTATCCTGATCGCCGCGTCACAGATCACCGGATTGGTTTTGTGACTCATCAGCTTGAGCGCGTTTTGGATGGCGACCTTGATGAATTAACCGATGCCTTGATCGAGGCGGAACGTATATCGGAGCAAGGATCATGACCGAGCGAGAACTCATTCTCACGTCTGTTTTAAAATGCCGCAGGGTTGATCTTTATGCTAACCCGCAAGAGCTTTCAGGTTTGCAACGCGAAGCTATCGCCGAGATCGAATCGCGTCGCGAGGTCCATGAGCCGTTACAGTATATTTTGCAGACATCAGAATTTATGGGATTAGATTTTTTTGTCGATGAACGAGTTTTGATTCCGCGCCCTGAGACAGAACTTTTGGTTGAGGCAGTTGAAAAGATCATGGGCAAGTCTTCCAAAAAGAAATTGCGTATTCTTGATATTGGAACAGGCAGTGGAAATATTATTGTAAGCCTCGCCAAACGAAATCTAGGGCATCAATTTTTTGCCGTTGATTGCTGTGCCAATGCGTTAAAGGTTGCCACGACCAATGCCGCGAAGCATGATGTTTTAGGAGTGATTCAATTTTCCCAAGTAGATATTTTTTTGGACCACAATTTTTATCACAGTGATGAAAAATTTGATATTATTATTTCAAATCCCCCTTACATTAAAACCGGGGATATTGCTTCTTTACCGAGTGAGGTTCAGCAAGAACCTCTTATGGCTTTGGACGGAGGAGTTGATGGGCTTTTCTTTTATCGCGCAATTGCACGTCGTGTAAAAGATTTATTATCGCCTAACGGCGTTCTTTGTCTCGAAATCGGCCAAGGGCAAGCCGCCGCCGTTAAAGATATTTTGTTGGATGTTGGTCAATTTATTGTTTGTGAATGTATTTGTGATTATTTAAATATTCAACGCATTATGATCGTAAAAAGGACATAATTTATGGATAAGCTTGTTATTGAAGGCGGAAAAAAATTATCTGGTGAAGTGGAGATCAGCGGGGCAAAGAACTCCGCGCTTCCGATCATTGCGGCAACGCTTTTGACCGATGCGACATGCACGATCCACCATGTGCCAAAACTTCGTGATACGCTCACGATGATGAAACTTTTGGAATCCTTAGGGAAAAAAGTTCATTACGAGAAAGGAAAATTGACAATTTCCGCTAATGGGCCATTAAAGGATACGGCCGAGTATGATCTTGTTTCGACGATGCGCGGATCATTTTGTGTGCTAGGGCCGTTATTGGCGAAACTGCGTCGAGCCAAAGTTTCTTTGCCGGGCGGCTGTGTGATCGGCGTGCGGCCGGTTGATTTGCATTTGAAGGGCCTCAAGGCCTTGGGTGCAACGATGGAAGTTGACAAAGGATACATTGTTGCGAAAACAAGACGGCTAAAAGGAAAACAAATTTATTTGGGTGGAGTTTTTGGATCATCTGTTTTAGCTACTGCAAATATTATGATGGCGGCGACATTAGCCGAAGGTGAAACAATTATTGAATCTGCGGCCTGTGAGCCGGAGATCGAAGATTTGGGAAATTTCCTTGTCCGCATGGGGGCGCATATCATTGGTCACGGAACGCCACGCATCATTGTTCGCGGCGTTACCAAGCTTTTAGGAGCTGATCATAGCATTATTCCAGACCGTATTGAGGCAGGGACATTTATTTTGTTGTCGGTTGCAACACGAAGCGATCTTGTGATCCGCGGGGCGTATCATGGACATTTGTTAGCCTTGATCGATCTCTTGGAGTCCATGGGTGTTCGCTTTGAGTGTACTGATGACACGATTCGCGTGATTAATAAAAGAATCATTAGCTCAGCGAGCGTCAATACTTATCCCTATCCTGGATTTCCAACGGATTTACAGGCGCAATTTATGGCCGTGATGGCCACCACGCCCGGAGTGAGTGTTATCACCGACCGCGTTTATCCTGATCGCTTTATCCATATCGCCGAGCTTGATCGTATGGGGGCCAATATCCGCAGGGAAGGGATGCATGCGATCGTCCAAGGCGTGAAAACTCTTTTTGGAGCACCGGTCATGGCCTCGGATCTCAGGGCGTCCGCCGCGCTTGTCATTGCGGGACTTGCTGCCAAGGGCGAAACAGAAATTCATCGCATTTATCATCTTGAGCGAGGCTATGAAGATCTTGAACAGAAGCTCGTCAAGATCGGTGCCAAAATTTCACGAAAGAAGATATAATGATCCTCATGATCGATAATTACGATTCCTTTACTTACAACCTTGTTCAGTATTTTTCTGAATTGGGGGCAGAGGTCGATGTTGTTCGAAATGATGCCATTACGATCGAAGGCATCCATCATAAGAATCCTGACCGCATTGTGATTTCACCGGGTCCAGGCCGCCCTGAGGATGCAGGAATATCAGTTTCGCTGATCAAAGAGTTTGCCGGCAAGATCCCGATCTTAGGTGTCTGCCTAGGGCATCAAGCCATGGGGTATGCCTATGGAGGCAATATTGTCCAGGCTAAAAAACTCATGCACGGGAAGACGTCGCTTATTTATCATCATCAAAAAGAGATTTTTAAGGGCCTCTCCAATCCTTTTGAAGCGACACGGTATCATTCACTCGTGATCGACCGCAAAACTCTTCCAAGCTGCTTAGATGTGGCTGCCTGGACCGATGATGACGAGATCATGGGTGTCCGTCATAAACAATATCCTTTGTGGGGCGTGCAATTTCACCCAGAATCTATTTTGACAAAACAGGGAAAAAAATTGCTTCAAAATTTTTTAGCAAGCAAATAATATCGGTCCTCGTAGCTACGGAGGTATTTTTATGGAATGGGTAAGGTTGAAAAAACAATGGGTACTTTGCTTGTCAGTATTGTTTATTACTTTTTTGTGGACGTCGATTTCTTATGCCGGAGCTTTGGAAGAAAAACTTTTTGAAGCTGTTAAAAAAGGAGATGCGTCCGAGGTACGTAGTTTATTAGCGCAAGGCGCTGATGTCAATGCTATGCCATCAGATCTTTTACCATCGTATGCGGAAACGCCTTTAACACAAGCATGCCGTTATGCGTATGCGGATATCGTGAATATATTGCTTGAAAATGGTGCAGATGTGAACGGCGCAAAAGAGAATAGCTATACACCGCTGCTTCATGCAATTCAGACAAAACGAGTAGATATTGTAAAGATGTTGTTGGATAAAGGCGCAAAGGTGGGAAAGATTATTGGAGAAAACACAACAGCTGTGAGTCTAGTATCACAAGGTTGTTCTGACGATATTGTAAAATTAGTGCTCAGCCAAGCCGCGAAGACAGATGCGAAATCTGCTGATGGCGTCCAAGCTTTGTTTATTGCGTCAGAAAAAGGTTATGCTGATAGTGTTAAAGTATTGCTCGATAATGGCGCAGATGTGAATGCTCAAGCTTATCATGGCCGCGGCGTCACAGCCCTTATGCTTGCATCTAAGCATGGTCACGCGGATGTTGTTGGGGAGTTACTCGATAAAGGAGCTGCGGTAAATATTGTATCAATTGGTGATAACGAAACGGCTTTGTTTTTGGCATCTGAGAATGGCCATGCGGATATCGTTAAGCTGTTGATTGATAAGGGTGCAGAGATAAACGGCAAATATGATGTTGGCACTGCAGCCGGAGGACGATACGGCTTTACAGCTTTAATGATAGCTTCTCAAAATGGTCATATAGATGTTGTTAAAGTATTGCTTGATAATGGCGCAGATGTGAACGCTCGGGATGAAGGCGGGGACACGCTTTTGATGCTGGCATCTCAAAATGGCCATCTGGATATCGTAAAGGCTTTGCTTGATAAAGGTGCGGATGTGAACGCGCAAGGCCGAAGGACTGGCAATACGGCTTTGATGCTGGCATCTGAAAAAGGCCATACGGATATCGTAAAGGCCTTGCTTGATAAGGGTGCGGATGCCAATATAAGGAGTGATTTTGGCGCAACAGCTTTATTGTTGGCGGCTGGGTATGGGTATGCGGATATTGTGACGGTATTGCTTGGCAAAAGAGGTGTGAATGTTCAAGGCAAAGAAGGCACGGAAGCCTTGATTTCAGCCATGGCAGGCGGACATGTGGATATCGTGATGGCATTGATAGATCAAGGTGCGGATGTGAATGCGAAAGATGACATGATGGATACGACAGTTTTGATGATAGCATCCGAAAGGGGATATTTGGATCTCGTGAAGGCCTTGCTTGATAAAGGGGCTAATGTTAATGCCCGGGAGAAATACGAAGAGAAAGATGGAGACACAGCTTTATTTAAAGCAGCGCTTGCGGGCCATGCAGAGATCGTGAAGGTTTTACTCGATAAAGGTGCTGATGTCGATTTGGAATATTTGAGCGCCGGTAAGAAGGTAACTGTTTTATGGTGCGCTCAGGCATATCCAGAGATCATAAAAATGCTTAAAGAAAAAGGCGCAAAAGAATAAGGAAATTCAATCATGAAATCATCTAGACACGCGAAAAAATTGTTGGGGTGCTTCTCGGCATTGGCTGCAATATTTCTGCTAATATCAACTTCTTATGCTCAGGAGTGGTGGGAAGAAAGCTTGGCCAGAGAGGCTTTAAACGGAGATACAGTAGCGATTGAAACAGTAGAAGCCATGCTTTATGGAGCTGCTTTTGGCGGGGATGCATCAAAAGTACGCTATCTGTTAGAAAAAGGCGTGAACGTCAATGCTCGAGCGAGGCCTAGCATGAAAGGAGAAATATCCTCCGGCGTAACAGCTTTAATAACGGCCTCTGTGCGAGGGCATCTTGATACGGTTCAGGTATTGCTTGAGCATGGCGCTGATGTGAACGCTCAAGATAATACTGGAAGTACGGCTTTAATCCTTGCGGCATGTTACGGACATGCAGATATCGTAAGAGCATTGCTTGATCATGGTGCTGATCCAAACGTCCATAAAGAGGGCAGTACCACGGCGTTAATGTATGCATGCTCGTATTGTTCTGTGGATATGGTCAGGATGTTGCTTGATAAAGGCGCTGATGTGAACGCAAAAGGCTCTATGGGAGAATTTGGCGGGATGCAGACCGCTTTGAGCATTGCCAAAGGCTTTGGGTACTCAGAGATTGTAGAAATACTCAAAGAAAAAGGCGCCAAAGAATAAGTTTTTTTGTCTATGCAAAAATATATTCTCAAAATTACTTGTAAAGAAGATCTCACCGCGCAGGAAATGTCAGAGGTGATGCGTGCCATCATGTCCGGTAATGTTTCCAAAGAAGATCTATCTGCGTTTTTGTTGGCCTTACGCAAAAAAGGAGCAGGGATCAATGAAATAACCGGCGCTGCTAAAATCATGCGAGAATTTGCCATTGCGGTTAGCATCAGCAACGACGTCGTTTTGGATACGTGCGGAACAGGCGGTGATAAGTCAGGCACCTTTAACATTTCAACAGCTGTTGCTTTTGTTGTGGCTGGCGCAGGGTGTGTTGTTGCCAAGCATGGTAATCGATCTGTCTCAAGCAAGTGCGGAAGTGCCGATGTCTTGGAATATCTTGGAGTTAACATTGGCATGAAAGTTGATCGTTTGGCAGAATGCCTTAACAAGGCTGGTATCGCTTTTTTATTTGCGCAAAATCTTCATCCCGCCATGCGCTACGCAGCCGCGGTCCGTAAAGAATTGGGCGTTGAGACGATCTTCAATGTGCTAGGGCCCTTAACCAATCCTTCGAAAGCCACGCATCAAATGATGGGTGTTTATAGTAAAGATTTGGTTGAGCCCATGGCGCATGTTTTAAAGAATTTGGGATTAAAAAGAGCGCTTGTGGTGCACGGAGAAGATGGTTTGGATGAGATTACAACAACAGCAAACACCTTTGCAAGCGAGTTTAATGGAAAAGAGGTTGTCTCTTATGTAATCGATCCGTCGATCTATCAGATCAAGAAGGTAAGTTTAAACGAGCTTCAAGGCGCAGATGTGAGTATTAATGCAAAGATCATATCTGATATTTTGGAGGGTAAGACAGGCCCGCAAAGAGATATTGTTGTCTTAAATGCAGCACATGCTTTGTATGTCGCAGGGAAGGCCGCAACTGTTAAAGACGGCATTGATGTGGCGTGTCGTTCGATTGATTCTAAAAAAGCTAAAGAGAAGTTAAACGCGTTGATCGCCTTTACAAATCAATGACAAAAAATTTTCTTGAAGAAATTGTTGCTTACAAAAAGAGTTTGATTGCTCAAAAGAGATTCTTTCTCGACAATCTTAAAACAAAGATTCAAAATGAAAAGCATACGCGTTATCGTGTTTTTCAAAAGGCCATTGCGCAGCCCGGACAGCTTAACCTAATCGCGGAAATCAAGAAAGCCTCGCCATCCCAAGGTGTGATCCGCTCTGAGTTTAGCCTTTTGGGTTTAGCAAACGTTTACGCGAAAGCAGGGGCTGCGGCGATTTCTGTTTTGACAGAAGATAAATATTTCTTAGGTAAACCTCCTTATGTGCGCGATGTCTCTGATCATGTTGGCCTTCCGGTTTTGACCAAAGATTTTATTATTAGCGAAGAGCAAATTTATGAAACATTTGCTTTTGGCAGCAGTGCCGTTCTTTTGATCGTTGCGATTATAACCGACAAGGAGCTTCGCCATTTGATCCATGCCTCTGATACCTTGGACATGGATTGTTTGGTTGAGGTTCATGATGATGAAGAATTGCAAAGAGCCGTCGATTGCGGGGCACAGATCATCGGCGTTAATAACCGTAATTTAAAAACATTGGAAGTGGATCTTAAAACCTCCGAGAAGCTTATTTCGCGTATTCCTAGGGATAAAATTATTGTGGCTGAAAGCGGAATAAAAAATAAGGCTGATGTTGACATATTAAGAGGTTTAGGCGCTCACGCGGTGTTGATCGGGGAGACGTTTTTGCGCGCCGATGATGTTGGTGCCAAGGTAAGGGAAGTGATGCATGGTTAGGATCAAGGTTTGCGGGATCACAAATAAAGAAGACGCGCTCAAGACTGTTTCTTCAGGTGCTTGGGCTATCGGGTTTATTTTTTATAAAAAAAGCCTTCGCTATATCGCACCCGAAACAGCCAAGAAAATTATTGCGGCGTTACCTAAGAAAATCATTTCAGTTGGTGTTTTTGTTGATGCGAACGAAAAGGAAATAGCCCAGACGGTGAAATTGTGCGGATTAAAGGCTATTCAATTTCACGGCAACGAAACGCCAAGTTTTTGCACACAGTTTAAGGGCATAAAAACGATCAAAGCCCTTCGCGTAAGAACTAAATCTGATATCAAGAAAGCATCTTTATATAAAACTGATTTTTTGCTTTTTGATACCTATAAAGAGGGATCTTTTGGAGGAACAGGGAAGGCCTTTGATTGGGATCTTTTGAGTTCTCAAAAGAATGTTTTGAAACGAAGCATCCTTTCCGGCGGGCTTAATCCTGACAATATCCAAAAAGCTGTTTCGTTGGTCAAGGTGTATGCCTATGACGTTTCAAGCGGTGTGGAAAGAAGGCCAGGGAAGAAATGTATGCGCTTGCTAGGAAAGTTTTTTGAGCAAGCGGCAAAGGTAAAAGTCAAAAGGCAAAATTCAAAAGTCAAAATTTAAGGATAAATTAGTACAAAAGATAGAATTTAAAATTAAGAAATAGTCTGATGAAAAAGGAACTAAAATTTCTGTTTTTTACTTTTGTGATTTTTGTATCGGTTTTTAGCTTTGGATTTTGACTTATGACTTTTGAATTGGAGGTTGCCTATGAGCAAAATCGTTTTTGATATCGAGACCGCCGGCCAAGACTTTGACTCCATGGATCAGGCGACACAGGAGTATTTTTTAAAGTTTGCAGACACAGAGCAAAAGGTTGAGGATGTAAAAAATAGTATGAGCTTTTATCCGGTCACAGCCCAAATTATCACCATTGGCATGCTGGATGTAGAGACCAATAAGTCATTTGTTTTTTTTCAAAACGGCGGCGTTAAAGAAAAATTTCAAGAAGGTGAAATTACTTATCTGGCAGGTGACGAGAAAGAGATCTTAGTCAATTTCTGGAAACTCATTGAAAAGGCATCTGTTTTTATTACCTTTAATGGCCGGACATTTGATTGTCCTTTTATTATGCTTCGCTCGGCCATGCATAACGTGCGCGCAAGTAAAAATTTGATGCCGTATCGCTATGATTCGAAACTTCACGTTGATCTCTGTGACCAGCTAACCTTTTATGATGCCATGCGTCGGAAATTTAGCCTAGATATGTGGTGCAAGGCTTTTGATATTAAAAGCCCAAAGCAGGAGGGCATTACAGGCCTTCAGGTAAAAGATTTCTTTAACAAGGGATGTTATAAAGATATTGCCCGCTATTGTGCCCGCGACTTGCAAGCCACCAAAGAGTTGTATTTGTATTGGGAGAATTATTTGAAATTTTAAAAAATCAAAATTCAAAAATCAAAATTCAAAGCTAAAAACCGATACAAAAATCACAAAAGTAAAAAACAAAAATTTTAATTCCTTTTTCATCAGAATATTTTTTAATTTTAAATTATATCTTTTGTACTAATTTATTCTTAAATTTTGACTTTTGCGTTTTTTTTGGATCGTTAAATTTTGAATTTTGACTTTTAATTTTTGAGTTTTTGGTACCGCTTTCTCAAAGCCCCTTTTACCCCCTTGTTATTAATTCATTTTATGTTATATTCTCCAATGAGCCGATAAAGGCAAACTCGGGGAAACCCGAGGGCGCAAAACCACAGACCTAAGTTGTCTGAAGCATCTGCGCCTCGCGCCCGGAGAGGCGTGTTGAGGCGATCTCGGAGCCGGTTAGGCATGGGTGGATGACAAGAGGGTGGCTGGGTTGCCGAAGTGGACATAATCTTTGTCGGCTCTTTCTTTTTAGCTCGCTCATAATGCGGGCTTTTTTATTTTCACCTCTTTTTTAGCCCCCCCTTGAAATCTCAAAGAAATATGCTATCCTTTCTTCAAGTACAAGCTTCCTTATATATTCAAGATTATAAAGTCAAAAAAATTCCTGCCACGGAAAAAGGCATCTTATTTGTATAGCCTTTAAGTACGTATGTTTATTCATAAAATTGTTTTTAAATGGTTTATTAAATAAAATAAAGGAGAGTTTTATGAGTTTATATTTTGACAAGGCCCAAAGAAAACTTTTATCAAAAACCATTTCTGTTTTTATAACGCTTAGCTTTCTTTTAACTTCTACTATGCCAGGTTATGCCCAGAGTCTGTCTGTAGGGCTTCCTGCACCCAGCACCCTGCTTGCGCCCACAGGCAATTTTAATCCTGTTTTGTTACGTGCTATTGAGATCGACCCTGTCAACCCATTGCATTTTGGCTTTATTGTAGATAACGGCGATACCAAATTTACAGGCGATGAATTGACCGAAGAAGCTAAAAAGCTTATCCGCTATTTTTTAGCCTCCTTGACCACGCCTGAAAAAGACATGTGGGTCAATCTCTCTCCTTATGAAAAAGAACGCATCATTCCCGATAGCTTTGGCCAAACCCAAATGGGACGTGATCTTTTGGCCCAGGATTATGTTTTAAAACAGCTTTCTGCTTCCTTAATATATCCGGAAGATGAACTTGGTAAGAAGTTCTGGGACAAGGTCTATAAAACAGCTTATGAGAAATATGGCACCACCGAGATCCCTATGGATACCTTTAACAAGATATGGATCCTGCCCAAAAAGGCCACTGTCTACGAAAATAATAACAGAGTTTTTGTTATTGATAGTGAGCTCGCGGTGATGATGGAAGAGGACATGCTAGCAAAAGAAAAAGGATTAGAGGGGCAAAGGGGTAAAGGATTAGAGGAAAATCAAAACCAAACAAAATCAGCCGCCTCTAACCCTCTAACCCTCAAA
>Ga0172369_10003315_pt1 | contig 21316 bp, 18 predicted proteins | sample LakKiv25m_FD_114539 | JGI IMG/M metagenome (GOLD analysis project Ga0172369, IMG submission 114539) | Freshwater microbial communities from Kabuno Bay, South-Kivu, Congo - kab_022012_11.25m | ecosystem: Environmental > Aquatic > Freshwater > Lake | place: Democratic Republic of the Congo...
CGACGTCTGGGTCGTAACAAATCAACGAATCATCGATTCCCTCAAGCGGCACTGGTTCCATCACCGCATGGCCTCGGCCGACCTGGTCGATATCGAAGACATCGCCGTCGTGAGGGAGGGACTTCTGCAGACGATGTTCAACTTCGGCGACCTCCGTTGCCAGACGGCGGGTGAACAACCCAACTTCATCCTTGCGGGCATCCCCGGTCCATCGAAGGTGCTGGGCGTGGTGGATGCGGCTCGCGATGCGGCCCGCCGCGCGCTCGGACGGCCGAGCTAGGTTCGGAGCGAGCGGTGGCGAAATCGCGGTATCTCGCCCTTGGCGACTCCTACACCATCGGCACGGGAGTCACGGAAGCGGAACGCTGGCCGGCGCAACTTGTGAAGCTGGTGCGGGCCGAGGGCCTTGACATTGCCGAACCGGAGTATGTCGCCCGCGACGGCTGGACAACGACGGATCTCTCGGCGGGCATTCGCGAAGCGGCACCGCGGAGCCCGTTCGACCTGGTTTCGCTGCTGATCGGTGTGAACAACCAATACCGTGGCCTGCCGTTGGGAGAGTATCGAGAAGAACTACACGATCTCCTGCGACTGGCTATTGAGTACGCGCGCGGTGAGCCCCGGCGGACCATCTTGCTTTCGATTCCCGATTGGAGCGTCACGCCGTTCGCGGAAGGCCGAAACCGGGGTGAGATTGCCGCGGCGATCGACCGATTCAACGCAGCGACTCGCGACGAGGCTGCTCGGTCGAAAGTTGCCCGCATCGATGTCACGCCAGCATCTCGCATGGCAGCAACGACGTCTGGCCTGCTGACAGATGATGGGCTTCATCCGTCAGGCGCGATGTACGGTTCTTGGGCCGAATTGGCTCTCCCGGGAGCCCTTGCTGCCCTGGGAACCCGGACGGCTCATCGCGCCTGAGCTGTTGACCCACCGCTCAGGCGCCCAGCTTCCCCCCGCATTCGCCGCAGAACTTCGCTCCAGGCGCCGACTTCGCGCCACACTGGCCGCAGAAGGCCGAGGCAGCGACGGCCGCTGGCGTGCCGCACGAAGGACAGAACTTCTTTCCCTGCGTCCGTTCGCCGCAATTCGAGCACTTTGCGGCGACTTCTTTCCCTTTCTCGCTCATGCGGATGTTCTCTTCAAGGAAAGTGTCGTTGTTGACCTGCGTTGCGACGAACTGAGCCCGAACCCGCGTCTCGACCTCCTCAGCAACGGGGGCACATCCCTTGCACATCTTCGCGTTCGCGTTCCAGCACGTTTCCTTGCACATCCAGTTGCCGCAATTCCGGCACTGGAGGAACAGAGGTTTGATCTCGTCGACGGCCTTCCTGATCGCGGCGTCGTGCTGCTTCCCTCCGACGGCACGCTGAACCTCGAATGCGGAGTCGGCACCGGTACCGAGAGCCCCACCGAGGAAGCCGGACGCGCTGCGCAGAAAACCTCCGGCCATGCCGATCTTGTTTGTCTGGAAGGTGCTCATAAAGCCGCTGCCGCACCGCTCGCAGAAGAACTTGAACTGGAAACCCATGTCGGTGGACAGGTCTTCATAGTTCCCGGTGAATTCGATGGCGGTCGTCAAGACAGGCTCCTTGCGGAAATCGATAGCTCAGATAATACCTGCAGGCGCCGCTGCAGCAACGGCGCGGCCCGGCTTCGGCTCGACACCCCGGGGTGCGCTTTGGGAGCGTAAAGTAAGGGACAAGCCTGCGCCGAAAGCATCGACGATCCCGCCGCCGATCGCCTACTGTGAGAAAGGATTGAACGATGGCAGACAGAGTCGAACGCGAAATCGAAGAGATCCTCGCCAAGCTTGACACGGAGCTTCCGGCCGACGCCGAGACCAAGCCCATCTCAATCCTGTCGCGGCGGAAGCCGAAACGAAGCCAGGCGACGAGGCCACCGCGAAGGCCGGGCGGTGCTTTCGGAGGCATCAACTCCACGAGTGTGATGTTCGCGGGTGCGGGCCTGGTCGTGGGAGGGCTGGTGGCTGCGAACCTTGCCGGGCCGCTGATTTGGGTGTCCTTCGCCGGAGTGGTGCTGTTCCTCGCCGCGTTTCTGTCGTCGTTTCTCCGCCACGCGCCAGCCAGTGCTGCGCAGCCAAGGGGCGCGTTCTGGCGCGATCGCTACATCGAGTACGCGCCCGCCAAGCCGGGCCTCTTTGAACGCATTAGACGGGCGTTTCGGCGGTAGTGGATTCCACCAGAGTGCGCGGCAGGACCACTCTCCGGCCGGCTCGCATCCGGGTATTCGCCTCCTTTGGGTGCATGTTGCTCGCGGGCCTCGCAGTCGCGGTGTCCTGCGGCGACGAAGCCGAACGCCCGTTCGAGTCGCCCGGATCGAGCGCTGCGGCAGAGTCGACCATCGCACGGTCGCCCCAGGACCCGCGGTCGCCAACGCCAGCGGCCGCGGCCACCGCGGGCGCGACCCGCCCCAGCGCCTCCGCCACCGCCACCGATCTGCCAGCGAGCCCGTCATCGGTTGCGACCGTGACGCCAACGATGGCGACGACACCAACCGGCTCGTCCGGTGGCGCGGGCCCCGCTTCCCACGACGGTGACCGCACTCTCGGGCACGTCCGGTATCTGAGCGAGACCATCGGTCCCCGGGTCTCGGGGTCAGCTGCAGAACAGTCTGCCGTCTCGTACATCCGGGGCGAGTTCGAGGCAGCGGGGTACTCCGTTGAACTCATAGGATTCGACTTCGAAGGCGATCGGTACCAGTCGGCCACGGTCATGAGCGGAGCGACGCAGGTTCCCGCGGTCGCGCTGGCAGGGAGTCGCGGAGGAACGGCGAGCGGAAAGGCGATCTATGTCGGCCTCGCTGACGCCGCCGGGATCGGCGGGAGGACGCTTGCCGGCGCAATTGCCGTTGCCGACCGAGGCACACTTCGTTTCGCGGAGAAGTACGACAACGTCCGGGCCGCCGGAGCAATCGGCCTGGTGATCGCCAACAACGATGAAGGCATGTTCAGCGGCGACTTGCAGAAACCAGCAGACTTTCCGGTGGTGGCGATTGCGCGCGCCGACGGTATCGTAATGAGAGCCACCGCCGCTGCAGGAGGCTCGATCACAATCGACTCGCCTGCTACGAGCACCACTCATTCGGTCGACGTCGTTGCGCGCGCGTCGCCCGATGCTGCGTGCAGGGTTCTCGTTGGCGGACACCACGATACGGTCGCCAGCGCACCAGGAGCCAACGACAATGCCAGCGGTGCAGCCACGGTCCTGGAGTTGGCCCGGGCATTTGCCGCCGATGGTCTCGACGCGGGCCTGTGTTTCGCCACTTTTGGCGGCGAGGAGTCCGGTCTTCACGGCAGTCAGGTGCTCGTGGGGCAGATGAGGGGCGCGGGCGCGCTCCCGACGGTGATGGTGAACCTCGACGTGACCGGGATTGGAGCCAGGGTCGCAGTCATCGGTTCACCCGACCCGGTCCAGCGCGCGCTTCGCCTGGCAAACCAGCTGGGCATCCCGGCGCTCGCGGCCGACCTTCCGGCGGGAGCCGGCAGCGACCATCAATCGTTCCGTGATGCTGGGGTGCCGGTAGTATTCTTCACGTCGGGCGAGTTCGCGAACATCCATTCGCCGCGGGATGTGGTCGGAGCCGTCGACGTTGCCGAGCTCGACCGCGTAGGAGACCTTGCCTACGCGACCATTCGCGACCTCCTCGGCGCTGTTGCCCCACCGTGAGAGCGCACCTAGCATGGCGAGGATGAACCGGCGTCATTGGCTTCTGTTTGGTGCCACCTTGGCAGTCAGCGCCTTCCTCATCGCCGCCTGCGGTGGGGACTCCGGGGACAAGAACGCCGGCAAAGGACAGCGCATCACTGACCCGGCGAAGGTTCCCAGCTCGACGCCGATCGGAAACACGCTCACATACCAGATACGAAATGATGTGATCATCGCACCTGGGCTGACGCCTGGCTCGGTGGCGGGGGCAGGTACGCCCACGTCGGGATCGAGCAGCCACACGGTCAAGTCCAACGACACCTGCGGCAGCATCGCCGCCCAATATGGCATCACGGCGGCTGCGCTCATGAACGCGAATCGCACGATCGACGCGAACTGCTCGAACCTTCGACCCGGTGATGTGCTGCGAATTCCCAGCGGAGCGACCGGCGGAACCACCACAACAACCGCCGGAACCTCTGCCACGCCAACTGCCAAGGCAAGCGGCAAGACCTATAAGGTGCAATCGGGCGACACGTGCGACGCGATTGCAATGGCCTACGGCGTTGACCTGGCAAAACTGATTGCCCTGAACGGATTCGACCCCAACTGCCGGAATCTCCAGCCGGGACAGGTGGTCACGATTCCCTAGAGGTCAGTGCGAGACCGGAGCGGACGAGGTTCCTACTCGCGGAGCAGCTTTTCGGTCAGCCGCTCCACCGGTAGTCCCAAGACGCTGGCGGCGTCGGACAGCCGGTATTCCAGGTGCTCGCGAGTCAGGCCCACCTGCTGCAGGCGTTCCATGGCGTCGTGCCGGCCGCGCAGAGCCTCGTAGATGGAGGCAGTTGTGGGGTAGCGCACCGCTGGTGTCATTGCCTTCCTCTCCTTGCGCCCGATAAGGTACTACCAGCCACGCCGCTGCGAACCGGCATCTGCGCCGAAATTCACAATTCCAACGCCGGATTCACCGGATCGTTACCCCGTTCTGGTGGCACTGCCGATCCCATCTCAGCCAGCACCTCGGTCGTGTGCTCTCCTAGCTGTGGCGCCGGGCGCCTCAGCTCCCATGGGGTCACACTGAACCGGTATGGAGCGCCGGGCATCGCAACCTCGCCGTCCACACCTTCTCCGCGAGTCATGACGAAGAATCCGCGGTCCCAGAGGTGCGGATCATCCAGGGTCTCATCAGGTGACCGGACGGTGCCCCAGGCCTGATTGAGCGACTGCCCGCCACGATAGACATAGTCGGAATCGTGAGCGGCAATGAACCGCCCCGTCTCGGCCATGATCTCCTCCGCTTCAGGACTACCCCGGCCAGGCTGCCGGCGCCGCGGGTCGTCAAATCGCGGATCGTCAAACTGGAGTCCAAAGCCCTCGGATTGGTACCACAGCTTGAGCTTCGCCCAGCTGGCGTTGTCGCGACCGACGCCGAAGAGTATGAGATCGCGCCCGTCCCTGGCTTTGTAAAGCCAGCGTTCGGTGCGCCGCGCGGCCGCGTGCCGCCCCGTCTGGCGTATCACGTCCAGGCGCTTGTAGAACCAGTACGGCATCCCCACTTCAACGGTGCAGCTCAGAGCCTCGTGCATCGAACAGTCGATGAATTGACCTTTGCCGGTACGATCGAAGTCGAGGAGGGCCGCCAGTACACCCATGACGGCAAAGTGACAGGCCGTGTTGTACCCCTGGTCGCCATGTCCACGAATGGGAGGGGCGCCGGGAGCATCTTCGGGGTCATAGCCGTTCATGCGCATGGGACCGCCAAGAGCGAGCGCCACGAGATCCGAGGACTTCCAACCTGACCACGGCCCATCCTGGCCGAACGGAGTGATGGCACACATGATCAGGCCGGGCATGGCTGCGCGGAGTCTGTCGTACGACAGCCCAAGTGAAGCGAGGTAGCCCGGAGGGTTGGACTCGATGACAACGTCCGCGGTTCGAACCAGGCGCACCGCCGTCTCCCGATCTGGTGGCAATGAGAGGTCGAGCACAACAGAGCGTTTGTTGGTGTTGTGGTACCAGAAGTTGAGCGAACGGTTCACGCCCGGGATGTCCTTGACGAACGGGCCGATGGTGCGTGCGGTGGACCCCCCGGGCGGTTCGACCTTGATAACGTCTGCACCCATGTCGGCGAGCAATTTCCCAGCGAGCTGGCCGAGCTCATCGCATATCTCGATCACCCGGATGCCGGCCAACGGTCCGCTCACATGAACACCCCGGCGGCTTCATATTCGCTGAATTCGGCGTCAGACATCCCAATGACTGTCTGCATCACTTCATGGGTATGCTCTCCAAGGAGTGGCGAGGCGGCGCGCAATGCGCCCGGCGTTTCGGAGAGCTTCGGAACGATCCCGTCGTATTCGGAATCGCCGAGCTCGGCATGGGGAAGAACGTGCCACCAATCGCGAACGGCGAGCTGGGGGTCGCGCATGGCACGATCGCTGGGGGCCTGGCAAACTCCTGCGCGGACGCCAGCAGCCTGGAGAACCTCCATGGCTTCGTAGTCCTCGAGTTCGCTGGTCCAGGCCTCAATGCGCGCATCGAGTTCGTCCTGGTTTGCCAGACGGCCGGCAGTCGAGGCAAAGCGGGGTTGGAGCGCCCATTCGGGGTTGTCCATGGCCCGCACCAGGGCTTGCCACTCTGCCTCGTTTATCACGGCGATCGCGATCCAGCGGTCGTCGCCTTTACAGGCGTAGGTGTTGTGGGGGGCGATCGCGGGCTCCCAGGCGCGGTTGCCGGGGGGCATCCCGGGTCGGCGCCAGGAACGGCCATTCACCGTTTGGTCCAGCACAGCCGGGCCACCGAGCACGATTCCTGCCTCGACCTGAGACAGATCCACATGTTGGCCGGCGCCCGTCCGGTTACGGTGATGCAACGCCATCATGATCGCGATGGCCGCGTAATACCCGGCGGTATGGTCCATGTAGCTGTAGCCCCAGCCGGCCGGGGGTTTGTTCGGCAGGCCAGACATGAACGTCAGGCCGCTGAGAGCCTGAGCGGTCGGGCCCCAGGTGGTGAACTCCTTGTCTCGGCCACTGTGTCCGAAACCCGAGACCGAGCAGTAGATGACGTCCGGGCGGATTTCGCGAAGCTGCGGGTAGTCGAGCCCCCAGGAAGCCATGACGCCGCTGGAGAAGTTCTAGATCACGACATCGCTGGCCGCGATGAGACGCTTTAGGATCGCTATGCCGTCGGGATGGCGCACGTTCAGAAGGATGCTCTTCTTGTTACGGTTGAAGTAGTTGAAGAAGCCGGAGTTGTTCAGCGTGGGATGGTCGCCGACGATTGGCCGTCCGACGCGGATGGCGTCGACCGCCTGCTCATGCTCGACGCGAATGACCTCCGCGCCAAAGTCGGCGAGGAAGCGAGTCGCAGTCGGCCCGGCGATGATCCAGGTGAGGTCACAGACGCGAATGCCTTCGAGCGGGAGCCGGGCCATGGGGCGGAATTCTACGCGGTTCGCGCCCGGTCGCCAGCGGCCTTGTGATGAGTGGCCCAACCCTAGTCGAACGCGATGACGCTGCGGTTGACTTCACCCTTCTTGAGGGCGTCGTACGCTTCGTTGATCTGGCCCAGCGTGTAGCGCCGCGTGATGAGCTCGTCGATCTTCAGTCGTTTCTGGCGGTAGAGCTCCATCAGCCACGGCATGTCGTGCGTCTGCCGGGTAGAGCCGTAGAAGCTGCCGATGATCCCCTTTTCGCGGAGGAACATCGCTCCTGGGACAGAAACCATCTGAGTGACAGGGATCATGCCAACGATCACGGCACGTCCGCCGGCCTTGGCCATGTTGAAGCACTGTTCTGCAGTCTTTGCGAGGCCGATGGCCTCGAACGCGAAATCAACGCCGCCGCCAGTCATTCCCAGCACCTTTCCAACTGGATCGTCCTTCGAAGCGTCGATCACATCGGTGGCGCCGAACTCTCTCGCCGCCGCGAGCTTGTTTTCGAAGACATCGATAGCGATGATGCGGGCCGCTCCCGCCAGAGCAGCACCCTGAATGACGTTGAGGCCCACGCCGCCACAGCCAATGACGGCGACGGACGACCCAACCGGTACCTGGGCGGTGTTCGCCACCGCGCCGACGCCCGTCATCACGCTGCACCCGACGAGACAGGCGGCTTCCATTGGAACGCCCTCCGGCACCTGGACACACGCGTTTTCGCTGACGAGTTGGTACTCGGCAAAGGCCGACATGTTCGCAAACTGCGGCATAGGATTGCCGCCGAGCTTGAGCCGATCGGCGCGACCGAGCCTGGCGCTGCCAGAGCAGAGGAACGGCTTGCCGGTCACGCAGAAGTCGCAATTGCCGCAGGACGTGACGAAGGCGATGACGACGCGATCGCCAGGTTTTGCACGCGTCACGCCCGGGCCAACCTTCTCGACCACACCTGCCGATTCGTGACCGAGGACGATGGGGAGCGCAGTCGGGTACGAGCCCTCCATGAAGTGGAGGTCGGAATGGCAAACTCCGCTCGCGCTCGTCTTCACGAGCACCTCGCCCGCTCGCGGCTCGTCAACCTGTACATCTTCGATGACGAGGGGCTGGCCAACGCCGTACATTACTGCTGCTTTCACGAAGGTTCCTCCGGCCGGATTCGGCAAGGGATTGTTCCGCGCTCAGCCAACGCCTGTCAAACTCCGCGCCGCCGTGCCTGCCCAATGAAGCTGCTTCAGCGCATAGCGATGCAGCCGGGTAGACGCACGGTCAGGGCGGCAGAGCGTCGATCTATGGTCCGGTAATCTCGACCAGCTCGATCTCGAGAGAGAGCGCCTGTCCGGCCAGCGGGTGATTGCCATCGACCACGACAAACGAGCCGGTCATTTCGATGAGGGACATCGGCCTGTTGTCGATGCGTAGAAGGTCACCGACCGCAGCCTCGGGCGGGATGCTATCGCGCTCGATCTCCATTACCAGGCGTTCATCGCGAAGGCCGAAGGCGCGCTCAGGCTCGACGGCAACGGTGCGAGACTCACCGGGGGCGAGGCCGATGACCGCTTCTTCCAGGCCCGGGACGACGGTGTGTTGCCCGACCACAAACGACAAAGGTTGGCCGGCGTCCCTGGTTGCATCGATGATCGCGCCGGTGCCGGCCAGGCGCGCTACCAGATGGAGCGTGACGGCATCACCATCCTGGACTCGGCGCATTTGACCCCTCCACCGTCTGGCGTCCCACTCTCTCAGACAGCGTCCTGAGGTTGGGGGGCGGTTCTCCGACTTCCGCGCCAACGTAGCACGGGCGCTGAAGTTGCTACAACGCCGGTTTGACCGGGATGACGCCGACGTCGAACCGTTGCCAGACAAGTCTGCCTGCGGGTCGTAGACTCATCCCAACCGCGCTTGCCGCGAGATGCCCTCGCAGCCGTCCCCGCACTGGGAGGCGGTCCCGGGAGATGCAGCCGATGACTCATGACTACAGAGGAGAAGGGCCGCTCGGGCCCTTGCCGCCGGCCCTCCGCTTTCCATTCGGTGGACAACGCCGCAAGAGCGGCACGCGGTGGCTGCGGACCGGCATCGCGGTGGCGATTCTGCTGGCGTCGTTCGTGCTGCTGAACGCCGGGAAGGACATCGCCGCCGATATTTTCTGGTTCCAGAGCGTCGACTATGGCTCCGTCTACTTCACGCGACTAACCGCCCAGGTCGGGCTCTTCGCTGCTGGCGGGCTGATCGCGTTGGTGATCATCGTTGCGAACATGCTTGTGGCAACGCGTCTGGCGCCGACAGCCGACGATCCGGCGTTTGAGGTTAGCCCCGAGTTGCAGGGGCTCTTTGACGCTGTCCAGTCGAAGACCATCCGGCGTTCGCTGATCGCAGTCGCCGCGATTTTCGCAGTCATCGCCGCGGTGAGTCTCGGCGCCTCGGCTGCGGGGCATTGGGAAGACATCCTGCTGTTCACGAACTCTCAGTCGTTCGGCAGAGAGGATCCCCAATTCCACCGCGACCTCGGTTTCTACGTATTCCGCCTGCCCGGCTATCACTTTGCCCTCGACTGGCTCCTGGCGGTTCTGGCAGTCGCCACCTTCGCGACTCTCGTCATCTACGCGTTGCGCGCGGTGCTCTACGGTTTTCGTATCGACGCCCCACGGCCAATCGTTTCCCACCTGTTCGACATTGAGGCACCGCGCTGGATCAAGCTCCACGCGTCGGTACTCGTCCTGCTCTTTCTGGCTGTGTTCATTGGGCGCTATTATCTGAACCGCTTCGGGCTGGTGTACTCGACCCGGGGCCCCGACGTGGGCGCGTTCTACACGGACATCCATGCCACGTTGCCCATGCTGTACGTGCGGATGGGGGTGGCGGTCGCCGCAGGGTGCCTGGTGCTGATCGGCCTCTATCGTGGCGGCCTCATCCTCCCGGCCGGCGCGGTGGGGATCTGGATGATGGCGTCAGTTGCGAGCACCGCTTATCCGGCATTCGTGCAAAGGTTCATTGTCCAGCCCAACGAGCTGTCCCGTGAAGAGCGCTATCTGGGGCGCAACATCGAAATGACGCGCTACGCCTACGGACTCGACAGCGTGACGGAGACCGAGTTTCCGGCAACGCCGCAGGCGACAGAGCAAGAGGTGATGGCCAACCAGGAAACCATCGCCAACATCCGGCTCTGGGATCCGGAGCCCCTCCGCGCTGGCCTCAGTCAGCTCCAGACCATTCGCCCGCTCTTCGAGTTTCGCGATGTCGACGTCGATCGGTACACCATCGAGGGCCGGTACCGGCAGCTCATGGTCAGCGTACGCGAGCTCAACCCCGATCGTTCGCCGGCCGACGCACAGACGTGGGTGAACCGAACGCTCCAGTTCACCCACGGCTACGGCTACACGGTGGCCGCAGTCAACGAGACCCAACCCGACGGCTCGCCGACGCTCGTCGTCAAGGACATCCCGCTCCAGGGGCCACTCACCACGAACCGGCCGGAGATCTACTTTGGCGAGCGGCCCGACAGCCCCATCGTCGTCGACGGGAAGGAATCCGAGTTCACGCCACTCGCCGGCGGTGCCAACGTTCAGACCAGGTTCGAGGGCTCAGGCGGGGTCAAGCTCGGCAGCATCTGGCGTCGGGCGCTTTACGCCTGGACATTTCTCGACCCGAACATTCTCATCTCGGGGGCCCTGACCGGCGACAGCCGGATCATCTACCGGCGCAACATCGAGCAACGGATACGGGAAATCGCTCCCTTTCTGAAGCTGGACGCCGATCCCTATGCAGTGATCGACCAGGACAACGTCTATTGGATCCAGGACGCCTACACCACTACGAAGGGCGTGCCGTATTCGCACAGCACTGAGGGGCTGAACTACATCCGGAACAGCGTGAAGGTAGTCATCAACGGCTACTCCGGGAAGACAACCTTCTACGCGATGGATGCGGACGAGCCGCTGCTCAAGGCGTATGCATCGGTGTTTCCAGACCTCTTCACGCCGCTTTCCCAGATGCCCGAACGGCTGCGGGCGCACCTTCGCTACCCCGAGGACCTGTTCCGCATCCAAACGCAGGCGTACTTGCGGTACCACATGCGAGACGCGACGCAGTTCTACCAGAAAGAGGACCAGTGGGACATTCCCACCGAGGTCTTCGGTACGAGCGAACAGGCGGTGCGCCCGTACTATGTCATCGCACGGCTCCCCGGCGAGACGCAGGAGGAGTTCGCGTTGATCCTGCCCTTCGTCCCGCGGAACCGGACCAACGCCATCGCCTGGATTGCAGCCCGGTCCGACGGCGGGAGTTATGGTCAGCTCGCGCTGTTCCGCTTCCCGGCTACGGAGAGCGTGCCCGGTCCCACCCAGGTTGAGCGACGTATCGATTCCGATGGCCGGGTCTCGCAGCAGCTCACCTTGTGGAACCAGTCGGGTTCGAAGGTGATTCGAGGGAATCTGCTCATGATACCGATTGGCAATGCGAATCTCTTTTTCGAACCGCTCTACCTCGCTGCGACTGCGGGCACCGGCGAAATCCCGCAACTCAAGCGTGTCGTGGTGGTAAACGGCGAGAGCGTGGCGATGGAGCCAACTCTGGCGCGCGCGATTGATGTCCTGTTCGGGCGGGCAACCGCATCGGGACTCGACACCGGGGCTTCGACCGGCCAGCCGCAGGCCAGCGCCACGCCCGGTTCTACCGCCAGCCCACCACGGGCAACGGCCACCACGGTGCCCGGTGGAACCCCGACTCCTGCCGGCGACCTCGTCTCCCTGGTCGCCGAGGCACAGGCGTCGTATGCGCGCGCGCAGGCCTCGCTTCGAGCCGGGGATTTCGCCGCCTACGGCGCCGAAATCGACCAATTGAAGCAGATTCTCGATCGGATCCAGTCCCTCACAGGGACTCCCGTTTCGGGCCATTAGCGAACGGGGTAGCACAGGCCCGTCAGGCTCATCGAGGAACAGAAGAGCCTGACGGCGGCCCCAACGGAAGATGTTCGCCGGTGCAGGAGTTTCGTGGGCTGCTTGAGAACCCGTCGACACACCAGCCCGTCAATCGCGCTGAGCCCATTTTCAGCGCGGCTGCGAAGAGCGTCATCCGGGCAAGTACACAAGCGGACATGGTGAAACCACCTGCCTTGCAGGTGCGGTCAGGACCAGGGCCGGCCCGCCTCCGCGTCTCAGGCTTCAGCGTTGAACGAGTTGCGTCAGCACCCCGCCGGTGACCGATGGATGGATGAACACCTGGCCCTTCACGGGGTTGCCGGGGCCGGGATCGCCCACCAACCGGATACCCTTCTCGCGGAGGTCTGCGAGAGTCTTGTCGATGTCATCGACTCCCATGGCGACGAGGTGGACACCTTCCCCAAGGTCCGCCAGCCGCTTGGCAATTGGACCCTGATCGCCAATCGCCGAGACAAGTTCGATGTATGAGCCGCCGAAGCGGAAGAAGGCCATCTTCATCCCCGCAGCGGGAGCTTCGGACCGGTCGTTGGGGGGAACGCCGTAGATGCTTTCGTACCGTCCAACGGCGGCATCGAGGTCCTTCACGGCGATAACGACGTGGTCAACACCCTGAAACATGATCGGCCTCACTGTGGATGGATTGCCCGTCACGGTACGCGAGAGAGCCGTCCCCGACAACGGCATGGCAGGCCGGGTCCATCGACCTATCCAGGCGGCGTCCAGCGCAGGATTGGCCGGCGTGCTGCCGTTGCTTCGTCCAGCCGCCCAATGGGAGCGCTATTCGGGGCATTCCTGAGCGCTTCCGGGTCGGTGGCGGCCTCCTCGGCGATCGCAATCATTGCCGCGGCAAAGCGCTCGAGGTCTTCGCGCGCCTCGGTCTCCGTCGGCTCGATCATGAGCGCTTCCTCGACGATGAGTGGGAAGTAGACCGTGGGCGGATGGAAGCCGTAGTCGATGAGCCTCTTGGCGATGTCATAGGTTCGAATTCCATGTTCGCGCCGCTGACGCATCCCCGAGAACACGACTTCGTGTAGCACGGGATGGTCGTATGGAAGGTCGAAGTGATCGTGGAGGAGCGAACGGAGATAGTTCGCGTTGAGGACAGCGTTTTCCGAAACAGCCCGGAGCCCTTCGATCCCGAGAGACCGAATGTAGGCGTAGGCGCGTAGGAGTACGCCGACACTGCCGTGAAACTGCTGAACGCGGCCGATACTGTTAGCAGGCCGTTCGAGCGTGAAGAGTCCGCCCTCGCCCCCCCGCACGACCGGAGCGGGCAGGAATGGGGCCAATTCTGCGGTCGTGCAGACGGGTCCCGCGCCCGGCCCGCCACCGCCATGTGGCGTGCTGAACGTCTTGTGCACGTTCAGATGTACAACGTCGAACCCAAGGTCGCCGAAGCGGATGCGTCCGAGGATTGCGTTCAGGTTGGCACCGTCGCCATAGAGGAATGCTCCAGCGCGATGCGCGAATTCAGCTACCTCTTCGATCCCGCTTTCCCACAACCCGAGCGTGTTCGGCACAGTCACCATGAGCGCGGCGACGGTGCCATCGAGCGCGGCAACCAGCCGGGCACGGTCCATCGACCCGTCCGGCGCGGTGGGAACCTGCCTCACGGTGAACCCGGCCATTGCAGCCGTGGCCGGATTGGTGCCATGGGCGCTGTCGGGGACGAGGACGGTCTTGCGCCGGGCGCCATCACCGCGCATCTGAAGCGCCTTCTTGATCATGAGGGCGCCAGAGAGTTCGCCCTGCGCGCCCGCCGCAGGCGCGAGGCTCACCGCCGGCAGCCCGGTGATCGCGGCGAGGGCGTCCTGCAGTTGGGCGAGCACCGACAAGGTCCCCTGCACAGCCTCTGCGGCATCGAGCGGGTGCGCGTCGGCAAACCCCGGAAGCGCGGCTATCGTGTCATTCACCTTGGGGTTGTACTTCATGGTGCAGGAGCCGAGAGGATACGTGCCCGAGTCAACTCCGAAATTGCGGCCAGAAAGAGCGGTGTAGTACCGGACTACGGCGCCCTGGCTCATCTCGGGGAGGCGCAATGACTCGCGCAGCAAACCTGCCGGCGGCAATGGCGCCAACTCCCCGGCCCAGGCCGGAACGTCGACCGCACGTCGTCCGGCAACGCTGCGGTCGAACGAGACCCGGGCGCCAAAGTCCGGCTGCTCTGAGCGCGTCACCCCGCTCCTGCCATCCTTTCGAGCGCCTCGACGAGGCACCTGACATGTTCGTCGGGCGTCATCTCGGTGACGCAGAACAGCAGGCCGTCTCGCGCTTCTGCTTCTGGCCGCGCTGATACGTCGAACCCGGGCACCATGCCCTGCCGGCGAAGTTGACCCGCCAGGTCCGAGGCCCGCATCGGCCCCCGAACAAGGAATTCCTGAAACCAGGGGCCACGGTTCAGGACGGAGAACCCGGGGATCCCGGCGATGCGACGGGCGGCATCGTGGGCCTTCTGATAGCAGAACTCCGCAGATTCTCGCAGCCCCTTCGGTCCGAGCGACTGAAGCGCCAGCGTGAATCCCAATGCGACGAGCGACTGACCGGTGGAGAAGTTGGAGGTTGCACGTTCGCGGCGGATGAACTGCTCGCGAGCCTGTAGCGTGAGCACGTAGCCAGTTCGCGGTGCGCCCGTAGAGCCGTCGGGTAGCCGAGGACCATGAAGCTCGGCTGTCCGGCCAACAATCCTGCCAGGCATCTGGCGCACAAACTCCTTCCTGGCCGCGAACATGCCGAGCGACGGACCTCCAAATGACATCGGCGCGGCCAGATCACGCCCTTCTCCCGTCACGATGTCCGCGCCGGCGTCTCCCGGCGCCCGAAGCATGCCCAGGGCGAAGGGGTCGGCAACGACGATACAGAGTGCCCCGGCCCCATGTGCGGCTGCAGCCACCGCTTCGACATTCTGGATGGTCCCGAGGAAATCGGGTTGCTGCACGACCAGGCAGGCGTGCTCCTGAGTGAGGGCATCCGCAGTCGAAACAACATCGACGCGAATGTCAGCACCGAAACAGTAGGTCCTAATGACATCCACCGTATTCGGATGCACCGGGTCGAGCACCGCGACCGCGCGGCGATTCGTCACACGGGCCGCGAGCAGGCACGCCTCTGCGGTGGCGCTGCCGGCGTCATAGAGGCCGGTGTTTGAAACATCCATCCCGGTGAGTTCGCAGACGACCGACTGGTACTCGAAGGCGGCCTGGAGCGTTCCTTGGCTAATCTCCGGCTGGTACGGCGTGTAGGCTGTCGCAAACTCGGAGCGCGACACGAGATGACTGACGACGGCCGGTACGAAACGGCGATATGCCCCGGCGCCAAGAAACGACGGTGTGCCATGAGTGTTCTCTGCAGATCGATCCTGCATCAGGCGCACGAGTTCCAGTTCCGCGAGCGCCGGCGACAGTGCGATCGGCGGGTCCCGAAATCGCTCGGGCAAGTCCCCAAACAGTTCCGATGTCCTCGCGATGCCCAGCGTTGCCAGCATCGCTTCCCGGTCGTCCATCGTATTCGGCACATACGGCGTCGGCGATCCGCCAGCTTTCCGATCCAACGCTACTCTCCTGCCAGAGCCACCCGGTAGGCGGCTGCGTCCATCAGTCCGTCCAACTCAGCAGGGTCGCTCAAACGCATCCGGATCATCCAGCCGTCGCCATACGGTGATTGGTTCACCGCTTCGGGAGCATCGAAAAGCGAGTCATTTCGAGTAACCACCCGGCCGCTGGCGGGGGCGAAAAGGTCATACACCGCCTTCACCGACTCGATGATGCCAAAGGGCACGCCTCTACTGACCGTCGCGCCAGGACTGGGCAACTCCACGAAGACGACGTCGCCCAACTCCTGGCACGCGAATTCCGTTATCCCGACCGTCGCCTCATCGCCCTCGCGCCGTATCCACTCGTGGTCTGGTGTATATCGCAGGTCGTCCGGGCAGTCCATCTGCGCTACTTGCTCCTGTGATAGAAGGGCCGCGGCACCACTTCCACCGGAATTGCTCTCTCCCGTATTTGGACTTCCAGGCGCACGCCGAGCGCACTCAAACCCGATGGAAGATAGGCCATGCCGATTCCTCTGCGTACCGTGGGGCCGAATGCGCCGCTGGTCAAGGTTCCAACGGCTGTACCGCTCCCAGGATCGATGACGGTATAGCCGGCGCGTGGAACTGCCCGCTCGAACGTGGCCAGGTGCGTCAGGCGTCGCGCAGGCGGTCCCGCTTTGAGGCGCAGGAGGGCGTCGCGGCCCTCGAATGGAACACCATCACCGAGTGAGACTGCCCAGCCCAGGCCAGCTTCGTACGGGTTCGTGGAGGCATCGATGTCGTGCCCATGCAGCGGCAAGGCAGCCTCCAACCGCAAAGTGTCCCGTGCACCGAGCCCCACCGGCCTTGCGCCAGCAGCGATGACAGCATCCCAGAGCCGCCAGGCCTCTTCCGAGTCAAGGATGCATTCGGCCCCGTCCTCGCCCGTATAGCCGGTCCGGGCGACCAGAACGGCGCGGCCATCGCGCTCGATCTCCCGGCACGCGTGCTGAGGCATCGCACCGACATCGAATCCGAGGACCGTCGCAAGGACGCCTGTCGCCAACGGTCCCTGGACTGCCAGCATCACCGTTGCGGCGGTCACGTCGGTCGCGGCAGCACCAGCAACTGCTGCGACGCGTTGGAAGTCAGACAACGCATTTGCAGCGTTGTGTACGACCAGCCACCGCTCTGAGGCCATGCGATAGACGAAGACGTCGTCATCGATCCCTCCACTGGCATTGCAGTAGAGGGAGTAGTGTGCCGTGCCCGGCGACATCTGCTCGACGTTGTAGGTCGTCACCGCACGCAGGTATCGGCCGGCCCCAGGGCCGGTAATCCGGCAACGCCCGAGGTGGGACACGTCGAAGACGCCCACGCCGGTTCGAACTGCCTCGTGCTCCGCGAGAATGCCTGCGTACTGGAGCGGCATCTCCCAACCGGCAAAGGGCATGAGCCGGGCGCCCAGGGCGTGGTGGCGGTCATGCAGTGCAAGGCGCCGTAGCTCTCCACCGCCGGAGGTCTCCACAACAGCACTATAGCGCGTTCGTGCCCCCTAACCTTTGCCCATTGCTTATGTGCCGTTAGAGTCGTTTCACAAACTGTCGACAACCTGGAGAGGCTCGTTCATGAACCAGCAAGCCGTTGGCTCGATCCTCGATCGCGCCCGCGACCAACATCGTGCCAACCTGACGGCAGCAGAAGCGGCCGAAATCTGCCGTGCCTACGACATTCCACTCCCTGCCGACCGAACAGCCAGTGACGCTGACAGCGCGGTCGCCGCGGCTGCCGCGATCGGCTTTCCGGTAGCTCTCAAAGTCCTTTCCCCCGACATCAGTCACAAGTCCGATGCAGGGGGAGTCAAGCTCGGTCTTCTGAATGCAGCACAGGTTCGGCAGGCGTTCGCCGACATCGCCGCGAACGCGCGCACGTACGATTCGCAAGCGCGTTTCGAAGGCGTCCTGGTCCAGGCCATGGCTTCAGGGGGCCATGAGGTCATTGTCGGCGCCAGCACCGATCCGACGTTCGGCAAGGTGATTATGTTCGGCTTAGGCGGCATCTTTGCTGAGGTGCTGGGCGACGTGACATTCGCCCTGGCCCCCGTCTCTGGCGAACGCGCACGCGCCATGCTTGGCGAAATCAAGGGACACGCCCTGCTCGAAGGCGCACGTGGTGCGCGCCCAATCGACTTCGACGCCCTGGCCAAAGTCGTGTCGCAGGTCTCGCAGCTCGTCACCGACTTCCCCGAGATCGCCGAACTCGACCTGAATCCGGTCTTCGTGACCACCGCGGGCGCGATTGCCGTCGATGCCCGGATCGCGATTGGAAGTGCGCCGCCGGAACGTTTCCGTCCGAGCCTGGACGCGATCCACGCGTCGATGCGGCGAACCATGAACCCTCGTTCGATTGCCGTCGTTGGCGCTTCCGCTGAAGAGGGCAAGATCGGCTACTCGATTGTTCGGAACCTCATTGACGGCGGTTACCAGGGTGCGCTCTATCCGGTTAACCCACGTGCGACAGAGATCCAGGGGCTAAAGGCCTTTCCCAGCATCGGCGACATCCCCGGCGAGGTGGATGTTGCCGTCTTCGCGATCCCGGCGCGCCTGGTCGCGGGCGCGGTCGAAGAGGCGGGGAAGAAGGGGGTCGCAGCAGCGATCCTCATCCCCTCGGGATTTGCCGAAGTGGGCGAGAAGCAGCTCCAGGACGACATGGTCGAGGTCGCCCGGCGAAACAACATCCGCGTGATGGGGCCAAACATCTACGGCTACTACTACACCCCGGCAAAACTCTGTGCGACGTTCTGCACGCCCTACACCGAAGAGGGTTCGATCGCGCTCTCCTCGCAGAGCGGCGGTGTTGGCATGGCGATCATCGGCTTCAGCCGCTCCCACAAGATGGGCGTGTCGGCCATCGTCGGTCTCGGCAACAAGGCCGACCTCGATGAGGACGATCTCCTCGAGTACTACGCACAGGACCCGAACACCGGTGTTATTGCGATGCATGTCGAGGACATCAAGGACGGTCGAGCCTTCGTCGATGCGGCAAAGCGCGTATCGAAGCAGAAACCAGTTGTCGTACTCAAGGCCGGGCGTACTGCGCAGGGTGCGCGCGCGGCGGCATCCCATACGGGGGCACTCGCCGGTGCCGACCGTGTATACGACGCGGCGTTCCGCGAGGCAGGCGTCATCCGCGCACGTACGCTGGAGGACCTCCTCGACTGGTCGCGCGCCCTCTCCATGCTCCCGACGCCAAAAGGGGAGAACATCCTCATCGTGACGGGCGCAGGCGGCTCGGGCGTGCTTCTTTCCGACTCTTGCGCCGACTACGGGCTCCATCTGATGTCGGTTCCACCGGACCTTGACGCGGCGTTCAAGGACCTCATCCCGCCGTTCGGGGCATCCGGAAACCCGATTGACATCACGGGCGGCGAGCCGCCCGAGACTTACAGGCGGGCCATTCGCCTGGCGTTGCACGACGACCGGGTGCATGCGCTGGTGCTTGGCTATTGGCACACGATCATCACGCCGCCGATGGTATTCGCGCGGCTGGTCGGTGAGGTAGTCGAGGAAGCGAAAGCGGCTGGGAAGGTGAAGCCGATCGTCGCCTCGCTCGTCGGTGATGTGGAAGTGGAGGAGGCATGCCGCTACCTCGAGGATCGTGGAATCCCGGCATACCCGTACGCGGCAGAGAGGCCGGTCGCGGCGCTTGCAGCCAAGTACGGGTGGGCGCGGCATGCGGGAAAGCTTGGCTCGGCAGTTTGATCCCACCCCACCCGGGCTGGTCCTGCACGCTGGGAACAGGCGTTGATTTCGCCCACGCCGGACGGTGCATCGAGGAAGCCCATCGCGTTCAGTCGTAGTAGATTCCCCCGGCCTGCAGCAGCGGCTGGTGGGTGCCCTCCTCGGCGAGCTGGCCGTCCCTGAGCGCAACTCTGCGGCCGGAGTCCCGGACCGTTGAGATGCGGTTCGCAACCATGGATGCGGTCCGCCCGTACACGCACCCGTGCGACACCCGCAGGGAGGAGCACCTCCCTTTGTGCGTCGATCACGCCAGTCGCTTCGTCGAGTCCGCAACCCGCTGCGATCAAGGCGTGTCGGCACTGTAGACTACGCATCCCATGGCTGATCGTGCCCTCGATGACCTTCGCGTGCTCGATCTCTCCACGTCGTTCTCAGGCGCGTGGTGTTCGCGGCTGCTTGCGGACTTCGGTGCCGATGTTGTGATGCTCGAACCCCCGGGCGGCCACCCTCTCAGACTGATCGGACCACAAGGCGAGGACGGTCGAGGCGTTGTCGCCTCGTACCTCCTGGCGAACAAGCGATCGATCGGCTGTGACATTGAGAATCCACGAGATCGGCTGCGCGCGAGTGAACTCGCACGAACCGCGGACCTGGTGGTCTCAAGCGCCTCGCGGGCGCGGCTAGAACAAGTCGGCCTGGCATACGAGGCGCTGCATCAGCCCTCGCTGATCATGGCGCACATCACACCGTACGGCATGGCCGGACCCGACAGCGGGCTGCCGGGGAATGATCTCTCGGTGTCCGCTCGCTCCGGGTGGGCCTCCATCAACGGACAGGCCGACCGGGAGCCGCTCAAACCGAGCGGCTGGCAGGTATCGTACTTCGCCGGGACAGCCGCATTCGCCGCCGTCCTGGCCGCCCTTCACCACCGAGACACGCATCCGGGCGAAGGGCAAGAGGTGGACATCGCCGAGCTCGACGCCATGGTGGCGGCGTTCGCTCCCGCATTGCTCCGCGCGCAGTACCAGGACGTTCTCCACCGCCGGGTGGCAACCGACATGACGAATGGTCCGGTACCAGTGGCCGACGGCCACTTCTCGCTCACGATCAGCCGGGCGCACTTCTGGCGCGACGCGATGACCCTCCTCGGCTTGCCGGATCTTGCCGAGGGCAGCCGCTGGGAATCGAGTCCGTATCGGCAAGCGCACCGCGACGAGTATGTCGGCCGCGTGCACGAGCGGATGCATCACTGGAAGCGCATGGATCTGTTCGCCGAACTGGCAGCGCGCAGGGTTGTCGCAGGTCCCGTCCTCACGATGCACGAACTTGCGTCGAACGAACACCTGAGAACGCGCGGGTCCTGGACACGACCATGGGCGAACCCGGTTGGGCCAGAGTACCCCGGCGCACCATTTCGCATGTCGGCAACCCCTTGGGCACTCGACCGCGAATCGCCCCGGATCGGCGAGCAGACGGAGAGCTTCAGTTGGCCCCCCACAGCTCTGGGAGAGGTCCCTGCTCCGATCGAAGCGCTGAAGACCCGTCGACAAGCACGCGACACCGCACCACTCAACGGCATCCGCGGAATTGTTCTGACGCAGGCGTGGGCGGGTTCCTTCTGCACCGAACTCCTCGGCCTGCTTGGGGCAGACATCGTTCAGGTGGAGGTCTGCAAGCGCCTCGATTCGTGGCGGGGCGGGTACGCCGGCCAAGTCGCCACTGCACTTCGCGCATCGGCAACGGCGAAACACCCATGGAACTGCAACTTCCTCTACAACTCGGTGAACCTGAACAAACGGTGCGTGACGCTCGACCTCCAGACGCAAGCCGGCCTTGCAGTCTTCCGCCGCCTCATTCCCCAGGCGGATTTCGTGGCGGAGAACTTCTCGCCGCGCGTTCTCGGCAATCTTGGCATCGGCTTCGACGCGATGAAAGCGCTCAGGCCCGACCTCATCCTTTGCAGCCTCTCCGCCTACGGGCATGACGGCCCCTGGGCAAATGTCCCCGGCATCGGCGGAACGATCGAG
>Ga0172369_10003318_pt1 | contig 21302 bp, 24 predicted proteins | sample LakKiv25m_FD_114539 | JGI IMG/M metagenome (GOLD analysis project Ga0172369, IMG submission 114539) | Freshwater microbial communities from Kabuno Bay, South-Kivu, Congo - kab_022012_11.25m | ecosystem: Environmental > Aquatic > Freshwater > Lake | place: Democratic Republic of the Congo...
ATGGAGTGGCGCAGGGTCCCTGCACCCTTCGCCAAGTACTTGTAATATTGATATATGCTGCAGACTTCAGGGAGTCTGCAGCACCCTTGCGGATGACCAGACAATTATATCTGGACACTATCCTTAATTCTATATTCTACATTATCTTTTTGCTTTTAGCATTGACTATATCCCAAATCCTGCTTTCACTTGGCGCTTGATACTTGGCACTTCCTCTTGCTTCCTTCCACTTTTATTCTTATATTATGGAATAATTTGGCCCTCCCGTAATAATGACTATTTCCGCATCCATTCGCTTAATCCGTTTAATCTGCTGTGCAAAGCCTTTGCTTCTTCGAGTCTTCCGAGTTTTTCGAGGCCCGCTTTTTCTTGCTTTTTTTATTTCTTACCATTTCATTGTAAGAGCGCATCTCTTACATTAGCGTATGTAATTGTAATATATGGTGTTATATTGAGGATGATGAAAATCCCCCCCACCCCACTTTTAAAAAAGGGGGTAGAAAAAGCGGCGGTTTCATTTAGCTCCGTCCGGTCGGACGGCTATTCACATTCAATCCCTTCGGGATTGAGGTTTTGCTTTTCCTTTAGTCTTAAGTCTTGAGTCTTAAGTCTTGAGTCTTGAGTCTTGAGTCTTGAGCCTTGAGCCTTGAGCCTTGAGCCTAGAGTCCGAAACCGAAAATTTCAAATATCTTTGGTTAGTGTTTAGTCCCGTAAATGACTATGTAAGGTAAAATCTTATTATTTAGAGATTCTTCACTTCGTTCAGAATGACAAGTTGGGATAAATGTGAAAAATATTTAGATAGTTAATTGTGGGACAGAACACTAGCACATGATACTTGGCACTTAATCTTTGTCAATCCACAACATTCCAAATTAACAGTAAAAAATGAAAAAGGCTTTGATTACCGGCATCACCGGTCAAGACGGTTCCTACCTCACCGAATTCCTGATTTCTCAAGGATATATGGTCTATGGTGTCATCCGCCGTTCCAGCTCTTTCAACACCGCCCGCATCGATCATTTGTACAAAGATATTCACGAAGACGATGTGCGTATGCGTTTGATCTACGGCGACCTGAACGACGGCTCCTACATAACTTCTCTCATCGCCGACCTGCGTCCCGACGAAATCTACAACCTTGGCGCTCAATCCCATGTCCGAGTTTCCTTCGACCAACCAGTCTATACCGCCGAAGTCAACGCCTTAGGGACTATCATTATCCTTGATGCCATCCGTAAAATCGACCCCAAAATCCACTTCTACCAAGCTTCTTCTTCGGAAATGTTCGGCAAAGCCCTGGAAACTCCCCAAAAAGAGACTACCCCCTTCTACCCCCGCAGCCCTTACGCCTGCGCCAAAGTCTTCTCTCACTATCAAACCATTAATTATCGGGAAGCCTACAATCTATACGCCTGTTCCGGCATATTATTCAACCACGAATCTCCCCGCCGCGGCGAAACCTTCGTCACCCGTAAAATCACCCGCGCCGCTGCTCACATCAAATTCGGCCTGCAGAAAAAACTCTTTCTTGGCAATATCGATTCTAAGCGCGATTGGGGCTTTGCCGGAGACTATGTCCGAGCTATGTGGGCGATGCTACAACAAGACCATCCTGACGATTTCGTCATCGCCACCGGTGAAACCCACTCCGTCCGCGAATTCCTCGCCGAAACCTTCAGCCTGCTCGACCTCGATTGGCAGCAATATGTGGAAATCGATCCCAAATACTTCCGCCCTTCCGAAGTCGACCATCTGCAGGGCGACGCTTCCAAAGCCCGGCGCATCCTCGGCTGGCAGCCCGCCGTCACCTTCAAACAACTGGTAAAAATGATGATCGATTCCGACCGGAAAATCGCCGAACGCAAACGCGTCCTGATCGACCACGAAAATAATTCAGTGAACCGTAAACCGTGAACTGTGAACCGTAAACCGAGTACAGTGCGTAATTATACTTTTAATCCCGACCATTTTTGCTTTTAACTAACCGCTATTTGTATTGACTTTCAAGGTTAGATGCATTGGATTTTATTATTTAGAGAGATTGCTTCAAGGCTTTCAGCCTTTATCCTTTTTTAGAGGTCATATGCAGTATAAACTCCCTGTGATTTCCACCGCACTGCTCCTTGCCTCCGCCGCCGCCTTTCCCCAAAGCTGGAATGTGCAATTGACCGGCTTTGTTTCCTACGCCTGGACGCAAGGCTTGAATGATGTGGTGATGCAAGGAAATTACGCTTATATCGCCGCTACAAGCTCCGGCTTGCGCATTGTCGATATTTCGGATCCCTTCAATCCCTTTGAAACCGGTTTCTGTGATACCCCGGGCTGGGCAAATAGCCTGGATGTTTCAGGCAGCGCCGCCTATATCGCTGACGGTTCCTCCGGCCTGCGCATTATCGATGTGTCCAATCCCTCCAATGCAAGGGAACTCGGCTTCTTCGACACCGCCGACGATGCTTATGGTGTGGAAATTAGCGGCAGCCTTGCCTATGTTGCGGCTTATTATGAGGGATTGCGCGTTATCGATGTTTCCAATCCCGCTAATCCACAGGAAATCGGCTTCTGTGATACTCCGCATCGGGCGCTCCAAGTTACCGTTTCCGGCGATTACGCCTATGTCGCCGACGATCAAGCCGGACTTAGAATAATCGATGTGTCCAATCCCGCATCACCCTTTGAAACCGGTTTCTGTGATACCCCGGACGAAGCGGTCGATGCCGCTGTCGCCGATGACTTCGCCTATGTCGCAGACTACTGGGACGGCCTGCGCATCATCGACATCGCCGATCCCGCCCATCCCCGCGAAATCGCCTTCTACGACACTCCCGGCTGCGCCAGCGGGGTGGCGGTTTCCGGCGATTATGTTTATATAGCCGATTGGGAAGGAGGTCTGCGTATCGTTAATATTTCCCAGCCGGAATATCCCCTCCTTACCGGATATTATGACGCGCTCTGGTCGGTAATCTATGGCGCCGCCCCAGCCGGTCAATTTGCTTATGCAGCGGATTTCGCTTATTTCCGCGTCTTAGATTGCTATCAAGCCATTAACTTCATCATCCGCAACCTGACCATCGCAGTTTTCGGTAATGACATAATTCTAAATTGGGAAGCAGCTCCACCAGCCCAATATTATAATATCTACCGTTCGACCGAACCCTATTTTCCCATCTCCGGTCTTACTCCTTACGCCACGGTCACCGCATCGGGATTTACCGATGTCGACGCTCTTGCGCAAAACCAATATTACTATATAGTAACCTACATCAGGTAGCCGGTATTACTTTTACCATCGACCTGCGCCCTATTTTGCATTTCTCTGTGTTCCTCTGTATCCCCTGAGTCTCTGCGATGCAGCTTTTGCTTTTATGATTGCTTTTATCTGCTTTTATTTGCGGTTTAAATAATCATCGACCTTCATCTGCTTTTACCTTTAGCCACCAGCTATCAACATCAACCGCTTTAATTACCAAGCCGCAAATATGAAAACTACCGCCTTCATCCTGACCATCCTCGCCGCCGTTTCCTGTGCTCTGGCGCAAAATCCCGAAGTGCAAAAACTCCTTTCCCAAGTCGGCATCCCCTCCACTTCCACCCAGCGCGGTTTGATGGACAATATCGGCTTCGCTTCCACTCCCCAACAGATGGATGCAGTCTTCGCCCAAAGCCAAACCTTGTCCGCGGAAAAAAACCGTTCCCTCGACGCCCAATACAGCTGGGACGACCAAACCGCCTTCACCGCTGCCTTGTGCCCGCACGATGATTATTACTACGCCGGCAGATTGTACGCGTTAGCTCTATCCCGTATTAAAGCCCCTCGTGTAATCATTTTCGGCGTCGCGCATAAAGCCCGGGTCTTCAACGCGCAAAATCAACTGATTTTCGATGCCTATCCCGTTTGGTTCGGGCCTTATGCTCCTGTAAAAGTTTCTTCCCTCCGGGAAGCCATCACCCGCCGTCTCCCGCCGCAGGATTACCTGGTCGATAATAATATGCAGACGGTGGAACATTCGGTCGAAGCTATTGTCAATTTTCTGCAAGCTTACAACCGTCAAGTGGAAATCGCCGCTGTTTTAGTTCCTTATCTGGATTGGGAAAACCTCAACCGCCTGTCGAATGATTTGGCCTTGACGCTTTATCAAATCTGCAAAGAAAACAAATGGACTTTAGGTAAAGATATCGCTTTTGTCAGTTCGGAAGACGCCGTCCATTACGGCGATTCCGGCTGGGGAACTACTAATTACACCCCCTATGGCTGCGATCTGACCGGCTACAGTAAAATGGTGGAAGATGAACTCCAGCTTATCCAATCTTCCCTCGCCGGCCCCGTCAATCCTGAAAAAATCCGCACTTTCTTCTACACCTGTGTCGAAGAATCTAATCCCCGGCAATATCGCCGCACCTGGTGCGGCAGATTTTCCATCCCCTTTGGCTTGAAAACTATCGCCCAGCTTTCGCAAAGACTGGAAAATCGCACCTTAACCGGTTATTTCCTCGATTACGGCACTTCGGTATCGGAAGCGTCATTAGATGTGGAAAAATTAGCGCCGTTAGGCGCGACTGCGCCGAACAATTTCCATCATTGGGTGGGGTATGCGGCGGTGGGATATCGGTAGCTGCGAGATGCGAGATGCGAGATGCGAGTAAAAAGGCAGTAGCAAGCTACAAGTAACAAGTTGCAGGGAAAAGCGGCGGATGGTGGTCAGTTGTCAGTCGTCAGTAAGGAAGGTGATGTTGATTAAGTAGCCCACGACTTTAGTCGTGGGAAAAATTTGAATCACAGAAAAAAGCAAAGCAATTCACTGGTAATATGGGTATTATGGGAATTATCTGTAGGGGCAGACCAGCGTGTCTGCCCCCTGTTTGCTTTTCCCTAAATCCTAAATGTATTGACATTAATGGTTATTGAAGGATTTTTTTAAGGTGTCGGACTAAAGTCCGACCTCCTAAGCTTAGGAGAACAGACTTTAGTCTGTTCTCCTATAATGCAACCTTATGTGTCAGTACACCTAAATCCCCAATCCTATATCCCAAATCCCAACTTCTATGTCAAATTTCTGGTCGACTCGCCGCATCGTAGTCACCGGCGGCGCCGGTTTCCTCGGCAGTTATGTCCTCGAAGGACTCGCCGCCCGTCAGGCTGACCTTGTCTTCGTTCCAAAAATCGAAGACTACGACCTCACTACTATTGAAGATATAAAACGGATGTATGAGGATATGCGCCCAGATATAGTAATCCATTTAGCGGCGGTAGTGGGCGGCATCGGCGCTAACCGTTTGCGCCCCGGGGAGTTTTTCTACAAGAATTTGATAATGGGGATTCAGTTGATAGAACAAGCTCGGTTGAACGGCATCGAAAAATTCACCGCTATCGGCACGATTTGCGCTTACCCCAAATTCGCCCCGGTGCCTTTCAAAGAAGACGATTTGTGGAACGGCTACCCGGAAGAAACCAATGCGCCTTACGGGCTGGCAAAAAAGATGCTGCTGGTGCAAAGCCAAGCTTACCGGCAGGAATACGGTTTCAATTCGATCTTTTTGCTGCCGGTCAATTTGTATGGGCCGAGGGATAATTTTCATCCCGCTTCCAGCCATGTGATTCCCGCTTTGATTAAAAAGTGCGTGGACGCTATCGACGCCGGGGCTGACCATATTGAAGTCTGGGGCACCGGTAAAGCGACCCGGGAGTTCATTTACGCCGCCGACGCCGCCGAAGGCATCCTGCTGGCGGCGGAAAAATATAATGAAAGTGAACCGGTCAACATCGGCGCCGGTTTTGAAATTTCCATCAAGGATTTAGTCGACAAAATTGTCCATCACACCGGTTTTAACGGTAAAGTTGTTTGGGATCACACTAAACCGGATGGTCAGCCAAGAAGGATGCTGGATACAGCCCGGGCTTATGAGAAATTCGGCTTTAGAGCAAAGATGGATTTCGATGAAGGGATAAGGAGGACGGTGGAATGGTATCAAGCGAATAAAAAGTGGATTATGGGGTGATGGCTGGTGGCTGGCGGCTGGTGGCTGGTGGCTGGTGACTTAATAGCCCACGATTTCAATCGTGGGCAAATGCTCCAGCGCCATAGCTCCTGCTAAATCCCCTGCTCTTGACAATCGAAAGAAATCTTTGTATATTATATCTATGAGAGGATTGAACCGAAAACAACGCGAATTTCTGGTAGATATTGCCAGTAAAGTGATTGTGTATCTCACTACCATAACTATGATTGGACATATCTTGGGTAAAAAAATGAGTCCAGTTGCAGTGCCAGTGACTGTTTTATCCATAATTGTTCTTTTAGGTTTTTCCTTAATCTTATTGAAAGAGGATTAATATGGATCTTATAGCCGGATTTTTCGCCTTTTTCGCTATTATGATGGGAATTTTTACATTCTATCATCTTTGGGCGACCAGGGGAAAGAAGGAAAAATGAAGACGGTCAAATATTTTTTTATTATTCCCTTCATGTCCTTGTTTCTTTTAGCGTTTTCATGCTATCCTGTTAGTTACAAGACTTTATATCAAGGTGGATATGATCCACTTTTTAATATAAGTCAAATAAAAACAATAGGATTTACATCATTCTGTTGGACAGAATACCATAAAGCGTTAGGTTATGATGAACTTGCGGAGAAAAGATTATATATCCTTGCTAAAGATGAACTCGAAAAGAGAGGATTTCATGTTTTCTTTATTTCAAAGGAATTTCTTGAATATAATCCCGATACCAAAGAATTAACTGTAAAATCAGACTATGATAATATGCCCGATTTAACACTTACACTTTATTACGGTCAAAGCTCAGGTACAACACACGTTCCTGGAAAAACCGTTGGAACAATTAATTGGAGAAACAGGCAAGGTGGTGGATTATATAAACAAACTGAAGGCTATGATGTTACGGGATGGGCCATGTTCTTAACATATACTTTATGGAGTGGCAGTCCTAAATATATGAATAAAGTCTGGGAGGGTACATGCATGAGAGGAAGTTCTACTCCTGATCTTTTTGACAAAGCATCTGCAATGACTCGTGAAATTTTTCTTCAGAAATTTGACAGGTGATCTTTAAACTGTCGATAAATGAGGAAAATAGATAAAATGGACTTTGGAACGGCCTTAATACTAATCACGCTTCCTTTTTTAGTTGTCGGCCTTGGGGCAATAATATGGGACTATTTCGGTAAAAAAGCCGAAAAGAAACGGAAAAGCAATCCTGACAAGGCTTGAAAATAATATGAGCTTTGAAGTATGGTCTTATCAGTCGCCTTGACCTTTCTTGTAATCGCTCTGGCTGCAGTTATCTATGACTATTATGGGAGCAAAGCGGAAAAGAAGGCGAAGAAACCGGATAGCTAGTGGCAGATTGCTTGTAGCTTGTGGCTGTTAGCAGATGGCAGTTAGCTGATTGTATAATCTGTTTAATCTGCTTATAACTGCTTTTGTTTTCCCAAATTCCCAAATTCCCAAATTCCCAAATTCCCAAATTCCCAAATTCCCAAATTCCCAAATTCCCAAATCCCTAACACCCGCTTTTACTTGATACTTGGCACTTGGCGCTTGATACTTCCGTTAAAAACTTGACATTATCCCCCTTTCCTTATTATATTATACCCCGTAATTATCACCCGCCTTTATGGCGGGCTTTTTTTCCCCCGATTACTTGTTCTTTGAATTTTGCAGATATTCCTATGTCCTTAGTCGGAAGCGGCTTTTGCTTTTGAGTGACCAGCGACGCTTCCCGCTTTTACTAATGCCCGATGCCTAATGCCGCTTTTTTTACCATCAACCATCGACCATCGGCTGAAAATTTCTGCAGATAATTCTTGACTTTCTGAAGAAAAGTGTTTAAATTATATATCACCTTGAAAAAGGTAGACAATTTGTACCCGCCGCCGTCAGGCGGCAATGTTCTTTGACAAATGGGTAATAACGAGCATTGCGATTTCGAGTAACTTAAGATATCTGAACTTTCTTCCGCTTTTTTCGTAGGATAGATTTTCAGGTCAAGCTACTAAGAGCGTAAGGTGGATGCCTTGGCACGGAAAGGCGATGAAGGGCGTGGTAAGCTGCGATAAGCGTCGGAGAGGTGCAAGCAACCCTAGACCCGGCGATCCCCTAATGGGACAACCCATTGCCGGTAATGCGGCATTATTCTCTACTGAATACATAGGTAGAGAAAGCGAACGAGGACAACTGAAACATCTAAGTAACCTCAGGAAAAGAAAACAACCGTGATTTCCCAAGTAGCGGCGAGCGAACGGGAACCAGCCTAAACCCATATTACATGTTGCCCGATGGCTTAGTAATATGGGGGTTGCGGGATTCAGCAGACGGCGCGTCGGTGCCGTCACAGAGTTACCAAGTAATTTTTTAGCCGAACAGTTCAGGAAAGTCTGACCGAAGACGGTGATAGTCCGGTAGGCGAAAAGGAATTACCTCTGGCTGATCTCCCAAGTACTGCGGGACACGAGGAATCCTGTAGGAATCCAGGAGGACCATCTCCTAAGGCTAAATACTCTTCCGTGACCGATAGTGAACCAGTACCGTGAGGGAAAGGTGAAAAGTACCCCGAGAGGGGAGTGAAATAGTACCTGAAACCTTATGCTTACAATCTGTGGGAGTCCGCCGTAAGGCGGATCACCGCGTGCCTTTTGCATAATGAGCCAGCGAGTTGTGGTGTGTTGCTAGGTTAAGGAGTTCAGCTCCGTAGCCGCAGCGAAAGCGAGTCTTAAATGGGCGATTAGTAACATGCGGCAGACGCGAAACCGAAGTGAGCTACCCATGGCCAGGTTGAAGCGCAGGTAAAACTGCGTGGAGGACCGAACTAATACACGTTGAAAAGTGTTTGGATGAGCTGTGGGTAGGGGTGAAAGGCCAATCAAACTCGGAGATAGCTCGTACTCCCCGAAATATCTTTAGGGATAGCCTCCCGTCTTGAGTGTCGGAGGTAGAGCACTGACAGGGTTAGGGTCGTCACAGCGATACCGACCCCTATCAAACTCCGAATGCCGACATCTTTAACGGGGGAGTCAGTCGTAGAGAGATAAGTTTCTGCGGCGAAAGGGAAACAGCCCAGACCGTCAGCTAAGGTCCCTAAGTGTGGTTTAAGTGAGAAAGGATGTGGAACAACCCAGACAGCCAGGATGTTGGCTTAGAAGCAGCCATTCATTTAAAGAGTGCGTAATAGCTCACTGGTCAAGTAGTTCTGCGCCGATAATTTACGGGACTAAAACCACCACCGAAGCTGCGGATTCATCCGTCGAAAGCCGGATGAGTGGTAGGGGAGCATTGTGTAAGCCTGCGAAGGCGGACTGTAAAGCCCGCTGGAGGTATCACAAGAGCGTATGCTGGCATAAGTAGCGTTAAACATGGTGAAAAACCATGTCACCGAAAATCTAAGGGTTCCTGAGTAAAGATCGTCTTCTCAGGGTTAGTCGGATCCTAAGGCGAGGCCGAAAGGCGTAGTCGATGGAAAACGGGTTTAATATTCCCGTACCAGGAAATGATTGCTTGAACTATGGGGTGACGCAGGAGTGTAAGGTCAGCCGTCTGTTGGATTAGACGGTTTAAGCGTGTAGGCCGGGGAAGCTGGAAAATCCGCTTCCCTAAAGCTGAGGCGCGAATAGGAGCCGTAAGGCATAAACTGGCCCCAAACATGCTGCCAAGAAAAGCCTCTATGTTAGATCATTACCTGACCGTACCGCAAACCGACTCAGGTAGATGGGGTGAGTATCCTAAGGTGCTCGAGAGAACCGTGATTAAGGAACTCGGCAAACTAACTCCGTAACTTCGGGAAAAGGAGTGCCCTCGTTGGCGATGAGACTTGCTCTCAAAGCTTTCAGGGGCCGCAGAGAAATGGCCCAGGCGACTGTTTACTAAAAACACATGACTCTGCTAAGCCGCAAGGCGATGTATAGGGTCTGACACCTGCCCGGTGCCGGAAGGTTAAGGGGAAAGGTCATTCCGCCGCAAGGCGGAGGCAGCTTTGAACCGAAGCCCCGGTAAACGGCGGCCGTAACTATAACGGTCCTAAGGTAAATTCGTTGCCTCCCTTATTGGTAACAATAGGGTAAACTTCTGGCTATATGCTGGAAAACCTGAGTATCCTGAACTACTCGTTTAGCTAATCTAGCCGGCTCATTCGGAGTTCGACAAAGCAGATGCAATTTGTATTAATGTTAAAATGAATACCGACTTTGAAATTGGAAAAAGTAAAAATGAGAATATTAACTTTAACGAAGCAAAGTCGATTGAGAGGAGTATTAATATGAACATTAAGATAGAATTCAGCAAAAACATTAATAAGTTCTTTGCACTGCTAATCACATTATTTTTCTGTATAAATTTAAACATCTGTGAGTCGACTAGATTAGCTAAGCAGTGAAAATGTTCCAGGTGCAGACAATCAGCAGGAAAGACTAATATTAAGATTAGAATCCTCAGAGGCCATACGCCAGACATCCTTATAAATAAGGATGAAGATATGGTCCCATCTGCATGGCGACATGCAGGGATAGCAAAACGCTAATATTGCTATCCGCTCTAGGAATAGAGAAAGATAACGAGCGAAATTCCTTGTCGGGTAAGTTCCGACCTGCACGAATGGTGTAACGATCTGGGCGCTGTCTCAATCACGGGCTCGGCGAAATTGCAATGTCAGTGAAGATACTGGCTACCCGCGGCCGGACGGAAAGACCCCGTGAACCTTTACTATAACCTGACATTGGCTTTTAGCTTATTATGTGTAGGATAGGTGGGAGACTATGATCTCATTACGCTAGTAGTGAGGGAGTCAACCTTGAAATACCACCCTTAATCTGTTGGAAGCCTAACTTAGAGCCTTGAAGCAGGCTTAAGGACCATATCAGGCGGGTAGTTTGACTGGGGCGGTCGCCTCCCAAAATGTAACGGAGGCGCCCAAAGGTTCCCTCAGCACGGTCGGTAATCGTGCGCAGAGTGTAAAGGCAAAAGGGAGCTTGACTGCGAGACTCACAAGTCGAGCAGGTGCGAAAGCAGGGCTTAGTGATCCGGCGGTTGTGTATGGAAATGCCGTCGCTCATCGGATAAAAGGTACTCCGGGGATAACAGGCTGATCTCCGCCAAGAGTTCACATCGACGCGGAGGTTTGGCACCTCGATGTCGGCCCATCGCATCCTGGGGCTGGAGAAGGTCCCAAGGGTATGGCTGTTCGCCACTTAAAGCGGTACGCGAGCTGGGTTTAGAACGTCGTGAGACAGTTCGGTCCCTATCCGCCGCGGGCGCAGGTGTCTTGAGAAGATCTGACCCTAGTACGAGAGGACCGGGTTGGACCAACCTCTAGTGTACCGGTTGTCATGCCAATGGCACCGCCGGGTAGCTACGTTGGGCAGGGATAAGCGCTGAATGCATCTAAGTGCGAAACCCACTTCAAGATGAGGACACCCTTCCGCAAGGAACTGAAGACCCCTCGTAGATTACGAGGTCGATAGGCCATAGGTGTAAGGGCAGTAATGCCTTAAGCCGAGTGGTACTAATAGGTCGTGAGGCTTGACCATTTATAAATTTATCCTCCGCATTAAAGCGGAAGAAAGTTCAGATGGTTACTCCCACTGATTGATATCCCAAGGTTAGTCGAACTTCGCATCTTGTTTTACCCATTTGTCACTGTTTTTTATGTAATACTGTCATTCCCGCGCAAGCGGGAATCCCCAATCTGTCATTCCCGCGTAAGCGGGAATCCTGTTCTTTGCTTTTAACTTGAGCACTTGTCCACTTGGACACTTGCTCACTATATATTAGAAATTCCCGGTAATCACAGCGCTGGGGCCACACCTCTTCCCATTCCGAACAGAGCAGTTAAGCCCAGCCGCGCCGATGGTACTGCGGGGGCGACTCCGTGGGAGAGTAGGTCGTTGCCGGGTTTATAATTTTACGAAAACCTCGACTGGTTTGATACTGGCGGGGTTTTTGTGTTTTATTTATTTCACATCCGCTTCGCGCGGATTTTTTTTGACAAATTCAAAAATAATTTGTATAATTGACTGTACATATTCAAAGTTATCTAAACAAAGCACTTCTTATTCTATGAAAATAAGCAAAGAATATTCATTTTGAATTAAGAAAATTATGACCACTAATTCAGAAAACAAATACTCCGTGATAGAAGAAGATAGTAAAAAATACACGGACGCTATCTTAAAATCTACTTCAAGAAAAAAAATAGTTGTAGCAGGTCCCGGAACGGGAAAAACCTTTTTATTCAAGAAAATACTTGAAAACAAGAAAAACGCTCTTACCTTAACATTTGTTAATACATTAGTGGAAGACTTATCATTAGAACTGTACGGAATGTCAGCTGTACGGACTCTACATGGTTATGCTCGTAGTGAGTTAAGTAAGCATTACAATCCCATAAAAATCTTTCCAAAGCTTTCCGAAGTCATTAGAGAGGATGCAAAAATACTATTAGGAGAAGAAATAAATTTTGATTTTATTTTTCACAATCGCGATGATGGTAATGAAAATATTGAGTTTTATAGAGCGAGAAGGAAGTACTATGATTATTACGGATTTTCAGATATTGTATTTGCACTAGTAAGGGATTTTGAAAAGCATAAAGATAGAGTGCCGTCTTATAATCAAGTGCTTGTAGATGAATTCCAAGATTTTAACAAATTAGAGATTTCGCTTATTGATTTATTATCAGAAAAAAGTCCAATTCTTTTAGTAGGCGATGATGATCAGGCATTGTATGGAGATTTAAAAAGTGCCAATGCAAAATATATTCGTGATAGATTTAATGATAATTGTCTTGACTATGAATCCTTTACATTACCATATTGTCGCCGCTGTACCAGTGTAATTGTTAATGCGGTTAATGATATTATTGCTTCTGCAATTAGCAATGATTTTTTAAAAAGTCGGGCTAATAAAAAATACAATTATTTTCCGCACAAAAATAAAGATATAGAAAGTAATAAAAATCCTAAAATTGTTTATAGTCAAAAATTTGCTACACAAATTCCATGGTTTATAGAGCAGCAAATTAAAAATATTGCAGAAGAGACAAAAGATAGTTTTTTCGTTTTGATTATTGCGCCAACTAAAATCCAAATTCGTTCTATAATTGAATCACTGAAAGGAAAGGGATTTATTAATATTCAATCATCAGAAAAGAAGAATGAAAAAGAAATAACGCTATTAGATGGATTAAAAGTTCTACTAGAAGACAAAGCTAGCAACCTTGGATGGCGAATTGTATCTCGTTGCATTCTTAGTGAAACGGATTTTAAAACTGCACTTGAGGTTAGTCAAAATAATAGTCAAACAGGTTTTTCAGAATTAATAGATCAAGGAAAAAAGAAAGATGTTAATCAAATATTAAAAATTTTACGCTCAATTAAAAACGATAAAGATGTTGGTAATGATGAACTATATGAAGTCTTAAAGAAAATTGGTTTTGGGCCTTCTGAAATAGCAAAAAATTATTTGAAGGAGGAAATAAACTCTAATTCAATGAGAATTGGTGATCCTGGACTTAGAAAAATACCTATTCAAGTCACAACAATTCAAGGATCAAAAGGTCTGGCGTCAGACTATGTTTTTATCGCTTATTTTGATGATCGGTACTTTATAAAAAATAAAGATAAAAGTATTATTGAAGATAATGAAATATGCAATTTTCTTGTTGCTTTGACTAGAGCAAGGCGTAAAGTATTTTTAATCTCGACAGATGATAAAATAGAGCCTACCTTTTTACGGTGGATAAATAAAGACAGAATAGAAAGAGTGTAACATGCTATAAATTATAGAATAATCACTATGCATAAAGAAATTGATAACAAATTTGTCCTCTGCATCCGCAATTCCAATTGCGAGGACCTGGAATTAAAAAAGATCTATCAGGTTATTTGCGATGATAAATCCGCTAAGGACGGTTATTTGCGCATCATCGACGAATCCGGGGAAGACTACCTTTACCCGGAATCTTATTTCACTCCTATTCCTTTACCGGAAGAAGCAAAAGAATTGTTTTTAGACCCTCAAAAAGTTTTGTTATATAATCGATAAACGCTATGTTTCTCATTCCGAACAGAGCAGTTAAGCCCAGCCGCGCCGATGGTACTGCGGGGGCGACTCTATGGGAGAGTAGGCTGAAAGTCCGGCTGTCGACGGATCGTTGCCGGATTTTTTATTTTGGGGTGTTAGGTGCTGGGTTTTAGGTGTTAGTGAAAAGCAAAGATAAAAGCGATTCACAGCGGATGAAGCGGATTAAGCAGATATAAGCAAGCGGCAAGAAGCAGTCCGCAAACAGCTAATCAACCTGGATGAAAGGGATTAAGGGGATAATTGCAGAGAATCCGCCGCAGGGCGGATTTTTTGTTGACATTTGCCGAATATTTTGTTATATTTTTGAAAAGTTTATAAATAAACACTAACATTTAAATGAAACTCAATTTCCACTTCATCTTTGAACGGGATGGCGATTTCTACATCGGCTATTGCCCTGAAGTGCCCGAAGCTAATGGACAAGGTTATGCATTAGAGGAGTGCCGCCAAAGCTTGGAAGAAGCCATCGAACTAGTTATGTTAGATCGCTCGGAACAAGCTTTGTCCGGTTATCCGGCGGAAGCAAAACGGGAATTAGTGACCTTAGGATGAAAACCGAACAGTTGCTCTGCCATTTGCGTAAACACGGATGTTATCTCAAAAGGGAAGGGCGCGGTCACTCACTTTACGCAAATATCGCGACTGGAAAAACACAAACAGTGCCTCGGCATAATGAAATCAGCAATCAACTGGCGCAGAAAATCTGTAAGATGCTTGGTGTGCCACGGATTTAAGAGTAACTGCAATATTTATTTCTTTTTGAGATTGTATCAGACTATTATATTATAGTTATTAATGAGAACGGAAAATATTTTACATTAGTCGGATATTATTCTTTGACATTGTCTGTTCTTCCCTAAACATGTTCTAATACTGCCCGGGGGGCGTCATTCTGGCAAAAGACAGAATCCATCTTTGCTCTTTGCTTTTAACTTGAGCACTTGTCCACTTGAACACTTGCTCACTATATAATAGAAATTCCCGGTAATCACCGCGCTGGGGCCACACCTCTTCCCATTCCGTCCCGGCGGGAAAGCCCAGCCGCGCCGATACTGCTGTCCGGTCATCGACCCGGCTGTCGACGGGCGGCTGCCGGATGGGAGAGTAGGCTGAAAGTCCGGCTCTTGACGGATCGTTGCCGGGTTTTTTATGTACCGGAATTAGGAATTCGGATTTGGGAATTAGGGAAAAGCCATAAAAGAGCGTCATTGCGATCCCACCGGGAGAAGCAATCCCCCTCCTTTTTTAAAAATCAGTTCACATCCGCCTCCGCGCGGATTTTTTGTTGATATTCGATTCATATTTTATCGACTCACCTTCAAGGAGATTTCTTGACAAATTTCGAAATTGTTGTTAAATTGCTTTACACAAAGAAACAATAACTATAATTAAATCGATTATGTCCTCCACAAATATCAATACCACCGTTAAAATCCTTGAATCCCTCCCGGAGCCAATCCAAGATAGGGTGTTGGAACACCTGCGCGAATATATCGAAGAACTTCGTGACGAAATGAAATGGGATCAGTCTTTCCGTAAGACCCGTAATCAGCTCAGTCGAATCGCAAAAGAAGCTAAAAAGGAAATAAAAGCAGGCCGCGCAAAACCGCTGGATATAAGTCAGCTATGAATTCCGCAGCCCTGTCCTCTTTTTGGGAAGCTTATAATTCCTTGCCGGAAAACATCAGACATTTAGCTCAAAAAGCTTTCCACCTTTGGAATGACAATCCTTTTCATCCTTCTTTACGATTTAAATGCGTCAATCATCGGGAAAATATCTGGTCGGTGCGCATTTCCCGCGGTTATCGAGCAATTGGGATTATGGAAGACAATTCGGTTACCTGGTTTTGGGTTGGCGGACATGATGAATATGAAAAGTTTATTGCCGGACGATAAGCCCAGCCGCGCCGATGGTACTGTCCGGTTATCAACCCGGTTTCCAACGGGCGGCTGCCGGATGGGAGAGTAGGCTGAAAGTCCGGCTCTTGACGGATCGTTGCCGGTTTTTTTATTTTAGGGTGTTAGGTGATGGGTGTTGGGTGTCGGGAAAAGCAAATGCAAAGATAAAAGCGATCACAGTAGATGAAGCGGATTAAGCAAATAAAAAGCAAGCAGCTAATCAACAGGGATGAAGGGGATAAAGGGGATAATTGAAGAGAATCCGCTGAAGGGCGGATTTTTTGTTGACTAATTTGTAATTCTGTGTTATATTTAGTACAATTCACTAAAGGATTTTTTATGCCAGTCATTGCAAGATTCTATGGAATTCTCATCAAAATGTATTTTAAAGAGCATGGAATTCCGCATTTTCACGCCATTTATGGCGAATTCAATGGTGTTTTTGATATTGGAACTTTTGAGATGATTGAAGGCGACCTTCCGATTCGAGCAACTCGTCTGGTGCGAGAATGGGCGCAGAAATACCAAAACGATTTAATGGAAATGTGGAAAACTCAAAATTACAAACAACTTCCCGGTTTAGAGTAAAAAATGCAAGACTATCCTCTCATAAAATCAGTTATCCCTTTAAAAAGCAAACGATTGAAAGTCCGGTTTGATAATGGCATTACTAAGATTTATGACTGCCGCCCCCTGCTTGAATTGCCGGCTTTTGAAGCTCTGAAGGAGGACGCATTTTTCAATAATGTCCAGGTGGATGATCCGGGTTACGGCATAATCTGGAACGACGAGGTCGATTTGAGCGAAGCGGAATTGTGGGTGAAGGGGGATGCAGATACTTACTATCCAAATGACTGATAGAGGAATTTTGTATGTCAGACTCAAGAGATATTGTAAAGGAACAAGATGTTGAAATGTTTAAATTCGGAAGAGATTATTGGATTATCCTTTTTCCAGAGACACTTGGAGAGTCCATTTCTGGTAATGAATTTTTTCCAAAAATCTATGATGAAATCTCAGCGCAATTGAAAGTGCTAGATGATGTTCAATATACCTCATTTCAAAGAAATTCATTTAGTCCCCTTGATATTAGAGAAAGTTATCAAGTATTTCAGAATATTGGGATATTTTTAAGTCGATTAGCTAAACTGGAAAATCCTTCAAAGAATCAGTCTTTAATAGCGGAGGATTTGTTATTTTTGGCTACTACAACTACATACGTGTTTTGAATTCTATTTTGAGAAAATTCTTCCTGTTATCAAAGAGATAAAAAAAATAAGCAGCAAAAAGGATAACCTTTCTATTATTAACATGTTAGTAAAAGATTTTGAGGCTCAAAGGTTTAGAGATATTCGTAATTCACTCGCTCATTGGAATACTTCGAAAATCCAAATTGGATTAAAATTTTATTCTAGGAGAGAAAATGAAAATTCAAAGGAATACTTATACAAAGATTATAGAATCGAAGAAATATTTGCAATTTGGTCTATGTCAAAGGGCATAAGTGCTGCAGTTATGGCTGCAATTTTTGATGAGGATATAAGAAGATCTCATTAGACTTAATAGCAATTTTGACCAAATTTAAGGAAGAGGCCCATTTTTTTAATTTCATTCGTTATTCTGGTGAAAGCCCAGCCGCGCCGATGGTACTGCCCGCGCAGGCGGTGAAAAAGCAAATTACTTTTAAAGAGTATCATTTCGAAAATCAGGAAATAAACTCTATATGCCTCACAATTTTCATATCATCCTGGAAAAAGAAGAAGACTGGTTCATTGGTTACTGTCCGGAGATTCCGGGAGCTAACGGTCAAGGAAAAACCGAAGAGGAATGCCGCCGGAATGTTCTAGATGCGGTAAATCTTATCTTAGAATACCGTCTTGAGGAATCGTTGAAAGGTATTCCGGAAGAAGCCAAGTTGGAGCCGCTATATCAGTAATGAAACGTCATGAATTCTTAAAGCATCTAAGAAGAAATGGCTGTGTTCCGGTAAGAGAAGGCGCAAGCCATTCTTTGTATCAAAATTTGGCTAATGGCCGGATAGAAGCTATTCCACGACACACTGAATTAAAGAATCGCCTCTTGCGGGGTATATGTCAGCGGTTTGAAATTCCTTCGCCTTGGGATAAGAAATAGAATTTAGATTAACTTATTTAATTTCCCAGTGACCGTTTCGAAGGGGCCACACCTCCTCCCATTCCGTCCCGGCGGGAAAGCCCAGCCGCGCCGATGGTACTGTCCGGTCATCGACCCGGTTGCCAACGGGCGGCTGCCGGATGGGAGAGTAGGCTGAAAGTCCGGCTCTTGACGGATCGTTGCCGGTTTTTTATGTACTGGATTTAGGAGTTGAGAATTAGGGAAAAGCAGAAGCGATTCATAGCTGATTGAGCGGATATATGAATGTAGAGGCGGGTTTATAACCCGCCCGTTTTTATTTCTTGTTGTGGAGATATATTTGAACCGCAGATAAAAGCGGATAAAAACCGAAAAAGCAAACATAAAAGCGTTCACTACAGAGACACAGAGAAAAGCAAAGTAAAAACATTCACAGGCGATTAAGGCAATTAAGGTAAAAGCAAAGATAAAGCAAAAGAGGTGGATGGTGGATGGTATAAAGCAATAGCGGTTTTAACAAGATTTACAGGATTTATAGGATATTATGCATTCCCACGCTGGAGTGTGGGAACGAGAAAATAATTCCCATAATATCCGGTGAATAATATTAGCGCAATCCGCTTTTATCAGCGGTTCAAATATTAATCAGACCAGATTATTTTTGACATTATGGGTAGGGACTTGCCATGGCAAGTTCCTACAATATCGATGAATACTTGTGATATGAGGTAAAATATTTTCCGTTCTCATTAATAGCTGCTGGCTGACTGCTGCTTGCTGCTTGATTTTATCTGTTTTCATCTGTTAAATCTGTTGTGAATTATCTTTGCTTTTGCTTTGCTTTTCCCTAATTCCGAACTCCGAACTCCGAACTCCGACCTCCGAACTCCGACCCTAATTCATTCCCTCCTTCAGACTATCCGAACTCCCCTTTATTACGAATTTATTATACAGTACCAGCGCGACGGCGCTGAGCAGGCCTAAGCCGCCGAAGAGCAGCCACATCAAATCGGGCCGGCCCATATCGCGGGCGATGAGGCCGTAACCTTGTCCTGACAAGATGCCGCCGAACAAATTGCCGAGGGCGACGGCCCAGAAGTAGTAACCCATATAGAGGGCTTTTTTGTCGGAAGGGGCGATGCGGCTGATGTATTCTTGGGATTTGGGGGAAGCCAGCATTTCGCCGAAGCTGAAGGTGACGATGGCGAGGACGACAAACCAGCCGGTGTGGAAGAAGGCGGTGGCGGCGATGCCGATGGAAGCTACCACGATGCCGACTACCATGGAATTAATGGGATTCCATTTGGCGATGATGAAGCTGACTAAAAGCTGAAAGCAGACGATGGAGGCAGCGTCGAATTTAATCAGATATTCCGGATTGACTTGGCGGCCGGTGTCGATGAGCTGTTGGGCGAGGGAGGTTAATTGGACTTGCGTCAAGGGTTGACCGGCGGCGAGGGCGGGCTGGAGGATGGATTGCAGCTGTTCCGGGGAAACGGTGATGCGGGCGTCCAGCAGGTTATGAATAAGGGCGTTAAGTTGAGTGGGATCGAGGGCGGTGATACCGGCAGGGAGGCTGTCGGCCAGCAGGCGGGCGATGTGGTCGGGTTGGATGACGGAAATGAATTGGAAGAAGCCGCCGAGGCTGTGGATCATATCGGTGGAATCGACATAGTCACGGATGTATTCCGGCATCGTAATCCAGATTTGTTCGAAGGAAGTCCAGAAGCCGGATAGTATCAATAGATAAAGCGCGAATTTCCAGTTCCCCAGTTTCATCGGGGGCATAAAGGATTTTACGCCTGATTTGCGTAAAGGTATATCGATCAATAAGTTGGCGGCGAGCCACAAGACACAGACGATGACGGTAGTACCCCACCCTATCCAGCCGTTGGAAGCTGACATCATCACTAGCAGGATGACGAAGACGGTGAGGAAGAAGCGGCCGTTTCCCATCACTTCCATCATATCGGAAAAGACTTTTTTCAGCGAGCGTTTATTTGCCGAGGAGGCTTCGGTAGTGGGTTCTTTGTAGAAGATAAGCAGCCAGATGTAGTTGACGCCGATCCAGCAGGCGGAAGCGATGAAGACATAATCCCAGGACCAACCTCGGACGACCCCGGCGGCGATGGGGCCCAGCAGTCCGCCGATGTTGACCATCATATAGAAGACGCCCCAGCCGAGGGAAGCGTTGGATTCATCGGTGCATTTGGCGACGGTTCCTGTTACGACCGGTTTGAAGGTGGCGGCTCCGAAAGCGACCATCAGGAAGGCGAGGAAGAAAGTCTCATAGGTGGTGAATTGGCCGAGCAGGAAGTAGGCGGGCACCATAATGGTGTAGGCGATGAAGAAGGTTTTTTTGAAGCCGAAGCGGTCGGCGAGAGCGCCGGTAAGCACGGGCAGGAGGTAGAGAATGAAGGTGATGACGCCTTGCAAAGTGCCGCGCTGTTCGGAAGTGAAACCGAGCCCTCCGTCGGCGACCGCGCCGGTGATATAAAGTGAGGACACAGAGAAAAAGCCGTACCAAGCCATCCGTTCGAAGATTTCCATCGTGTTGGCGATCCAGAAGGAGCGCGGGAGGGGGGAGCGTTTATTGGGTTGGGGCGAGGGAGTTGGGTTCATGGGAATCCTAAGTTTAAGGTCAAAGGTTAAAGGTCAATGAAAAAAAGCAAATTTCCAATAGCCAATAATCAATAATCAAGTAAAAGTAAAAGCGAATATCGAATATCGAACAAGGAATATCGAATGTCGAAGGAAAAGCAAAAACTCAACCCTGAAAGGGTTGTATGTGAATAGCCGTAGGTGAAACCTACGGGGTAATGCAGGTCACCCGTTCTTTCTCCTCCCTTAGATATAGGGAGAACCGGGGTGATTTATTCATCATTTATCATTCACCATTTCTTTAGGCGGCATAAGCAGGCGGTTTTCAGGGCTTCCCGGTCAGTGACGGCGGCTTTGTCGAGGCATTGCAGGAGGAGATGGGAAGCTTGGAGGTATTTATCAATGTTATTAATTTGGTCTTCAGTAAGTTCATATTTATTAAAAATCTCATACTTTTCCATCATTTTAAAAAATTTTTTAGTTATTAATCCGAGCGAAAAATATTTTACATTTCAACCTTATGAATTATGCTCAAATCCCGGTACTGTCATTCCCGCGAAAGCGGGAATCCAGCCTTTTTTATCAGATGTGGAACTGAACA
>Ga0172369_10003319_pt1 | contig 21300 bp, 27 predicted proteins | sample LakKiv25m_FD_114539 | JGI IMG/M metagenome (GOLD analysis project Ga0172369, IMG submission 114539) | Freshwater microbial communities from Kabuno Bay, South-Kivu, Congo - kab_022012_11.25m | ecosystem: Environmental > Aquatic > Freshwater > Lake | place: Democratic Republic of the Congo...
TATTGGTTACTCACCTTTTCAAGAGTTAAATCAAAACATGACTTACGAAAGCTATGGGATAGATTAAAAAACAAAATTTTTCGATTTTAGACCCAAGAATTGACACTTAAACTTGTTTTCATTCATTTTAATCTACTGCATAAACTGTAAATGTAGATTTGGAAAAAAAGATTCGATAGGCGGAAACAAATCCGACAAATAAAATACAGGCGATGAAAATTGAGATGAAATAATTCTCGCGGGCGAAACGAGTAAGTTTTTTAAGGTTCATACTATTTTCTCAACAATTTTACAAACTCATCAACGGATAAATCAATCTCATTTAAAATTTGCCTCAGTAACCCGCGACCAATATCCTTGGTGTGTGCTGGAACAACCGTTGCTTTATTATCGCTTGACCGGAAATAAAATTTATGACTGCCTTTTTGTCTCAGTTCGACAAATCCCAATTTTTTAAGAAGCTTAATCAAGCTGACAGGTTTAATTATCGGTAGTTTGGGCATTGATTAACGGGCAAATTTTATCGGAAGATCAACGAGACCGATAAATTTTTCTTTTTTAGTCTCGTCGGGAAATGCAATCTGTTTTGCGTAAGAAGGTTTTTTTTTTGCAACCTCAAGTGAAAGTTCCAAAGCCTCTTTAATATTGGCCAGGGCTTCTTCGTAAGTATTTCCTTGAGAATAACAGCCAGGCACAGAAGAAACAGACGCGATAAAAACGCCATCTTCATCTTGCTCTATAATGACTTTGAAACTTAAAATTTTTGTCATAAACATATTATAATAGACCAATGTATGAATATGTTATTAATATTATTAATAGATTTCTTGCTATTACCTTACTGCTGAGCATCTTACCTCTTCTTGTATTTTTTTACATATTGGTAAAAACAGCATCAAAGGAATCTTTTATTTATAAGCAGAAAAGAATGGGAAAAAATAAGAAAATATTTACCGTATATAAGATACGAACGATGGTTGAAGGAGCGGAAAAGCTAAAGGCAAAATATCTTCATCTTAATGAAACCGATGGCCCGGCTTTTAAAATTCGCGATGATCCCCGCTATACCAAAATCGGCAAATGGCTTTCCCATACCGGCTTGGATGAATTGCCGCAACTGATAAACATTATCAAAGGTGAAATGGCTTTTGTCGGCCCCAGACCTCTGCCGGTTGATGAAGCGGTCAAAGTACCGAAAAAATATGAATTACGCTTCTCCGTTCTGCCGGGGATTACCTCCGATTGGGTAGTCGACGGCTCCCATAGATTAACTTTCGACGAATGGATGAAATTAGATATGAAATCTATCAAAAACAAATCAGCAGGCAGAGATTTAACAATAGCTTGGCAAACCATTGTCTTAATTCTAAAACAGTTAAAAACAAGTCTTTAAAGATAAATACCGGCGATAGAATCAATCGCTTGAAATACCAGTAGTTTATCGGTATAATATCGGTATCTTATGTATGATCCCTATTTTAAAATCACTCCTAAAATCACCGAATATTTAACCGGAATCGGCACAATCTATGGTTTTCTTCAAAACACTCCTGTACCTTCCAGCTATCGTAGAGAATATCAGAATAGAATCTTGTCGGAAATTATTCATTCCTCAACTGCCATTGAAGGCAATATTTTGACTCGGAAACAAGTAGTTGAAGTTTTACAAGGCAAGAAATTTCATGGATATGAACGCGATATTAAAGAAGTGGAAAATTATTACCGGGCAATCGAGTATATTTCTGCTTTACCACTAAATAAAAGTTTTACTATCACCGAAGAAATTATTTTAAAAATCAACAAAATGATTTTGACCGGCATAAAAGATGAGGACGGCGGAAAATACCGGTCTCAAGAATTACATGTAGGCACTTATATCCCGCCCGAACCCTCTACCGTACTTTCTTTTATGAAGGAGTTTGTCGAATGGCTTAATAGGCCTAGTCCTTCTGATTTAAGCCCAATTCTCTATGCCGGAATCGGCCATTATCAACTGGTCGCTATTCATCCATTTCTTGATGGCAATGGCCGGACAACTAGAATTTTGACTAAATTGATATTGAAAAAATACGGCTATGATTTTATTAAGTATTTTTCACTTGAAAGTTATTACAACCGTGAAAGGAAAATGTATTATTCGGCGCTTAATAGTGCCGATGCCAACCGTGTTCAAGGAAAACCGGATTTAACCCGATGGCTCGAATATTTCACTTTAGCCTTATATGTCCAAGCCCAAACTGCCCAAACCCAAATAGGAGAACTGATTGAAATGTCAAGAAAAAAATCAATAGAATTGCATTTAAACGCAAGACAAAAAAAACTGGTTGCATATTTAAGGGAGCACAATTCGATTACCACATCCGAATATGTAAAAATGTCGAGTTTAAGCCCGAAAGGTGCCTATAATGATCTTCAAAAAATGGTTGCATCTAAAATTTTAAAGAAAAAAGGCATCTTTAAAAGCAGTTTTTATATTTTAGCCGATAAATCCACCTTGCCTTTTCGTTTTGCCGGGTTTTAACGTATAATGAGGATATGAAAATACCCAAGTCTCTTCATCAATATTTTTGGGATGTCGACGTTAAAAAGCTTGACCCTGACAAAAAACCATACTTTGTAATCAGTCGATTATTGGACAAGGGAAATGTTGAGGCTGTAAAATGGGTAAAAGAAAATTATCGTCAAGAACAAATTAAAAACACGTTTCGCAACATTATGGACTTTAATGAAAAAACAGGTAGGTTTTGGTCATTAATATTAAAAATTCCGGAGAACGAGATAAAATGTTTACAACCGTCTTATCTGAAAATGCGACGCGGGCACTGGCCTTATTAGGTAAGAATAAAATTCTGCCGCAAGAGACATATTTGGCCGGTGGCTCTTCTTTAGCTTTGCAATACGGACATAGAATTTCCGTTGATTTTGATTTTTTTACCCATACGGATTTTAAAGGTCAAAACATCGTTAAAAAATTGGAAAAAACAGGTGAATTTATTTTTCAGGCAGCAGCCGAAAAAAATACCCTATTGGGTTTGTTTGAAAAAGTTAAATTCAGTCTGTTTTTGTACGAATACCCCCTTATTTTTAAGCCGATTGAATACTTGGGCATTTTATTGGCAGATCCAAGAGATATCGCAGCAATGAAATTGGCGGCGGTAATGGACCGTGGAACAAAAAAGGATTTTATCGATCTGTTTTTTCTGAATAAAAACGGGATTTCAATCGAACAAGCCTTTGAATATTACGACAAAAAATATAAAAGTTTGGCTAATAATATTTATAGTTTAGTCAAAAGTTTATCCTATTTCGAAGACGCGGAAAAATTAGAAATGCCCCGGATGATTGAAAAAATTAACTGGGAAGAAGTTAAAGGATTTTTCCGTAAAGAAGTGGTGAGATTAGCGGATAAATATTTAGCATGAAATATAAAATAAGCAAAGGTCTTATTTCCCAAAAGCTCGACGGAAAAATGACGATTTTCGACGGCGAGGAATCGGCGCTTTATACCTTCAACGAAACCGCCTCTTTCATATTCAAAAAAATAAAAAGCGGCTGGGATAAAGATAAAATCATCGAAGCATTATTAAAAAAATATTCCGTCAAAAAAGAGAAAATTGATAAAGATTATGAAGAATTAATTAAAGAACTTATTAAGAAAAAAATAGCCGTCGAAAAGAAATCGGCTTGACATTTCATCCATTATTCGCTAATATTATAGGCATAATGTTACATTTAGTCTATAATCATGGAAATTAATGACCTAATTCACCTGCAAAACCCTTGGTGGCGTGATCCGGGAACTTTTCCCAATGAAACCAATCTACCAAAAAGAGATGGTTTCGACAGCTTTTTTAATCATTTCACTAAAAATAAATTAATAAGCGGCTTAACCGGTCTCAGACGCATCGGTAAAACTACCCTAATTAAGCAAACGATTACCGAACTCCTGAAGCGAAAAACTGACCCGAAAACTATTTTTTACTTCTCATTCGACGAACCGACTGTTGAAGAAAACCGTGATGTTCTTGATAAGATTATCAATTATTTTATTAAGATCGTTAATCGAACAGAGCTTTATAAGTTAAAAAAACAGCTTTATATTATCCTTGACGAAATTCAAACTGTCGCCTATTGGCAAGATATTATTAAGCGATATTATGATTTCAATCTGCCGATAAAATTTATCGTTACCGGTTCTGCCAGCTTGTCAATATTGCGCAAAAGCCAGGAAAGCCTGGCCGGACGAATCATCACGACTTCCCTTGCCCCTTTTTCTTATGATGAATACCAAAGAATTGCCGGAAAAAACGATTTTGAAGATTACCTGGATTTCGGCCAATTTCCCGAATTGTGGAATTTTGACGACCAAACAAGAAAAATCAATTATCTCAAAGACAGTATTCTGGCAAAAGTGCTGGAAGTGGATATTATCAAACTGTATAAATTGCGCAAAACCTATGATTTTGAACGGCTTTTTTGGTCTCTTTTGCCCAATACCGGACAGATTATCAAGTCCGGCAGGTTGATTACCGATTTAGGCTTTAAAAAAGCAACATTATTTAAATATCTTTCCGTACTGGAAAAATCTCTTTTGATCAATAAAATCTTAAACTACAACGGCAGCTTCAGAAGCGAAAAAAGACTATTGAGAAAAATCTATCCGGGCTCGGTGAATTTTCTCAAACTATCGATTGATCCGATAAACATCGGCTTCAAGGTAGAATCCTATATTGCCGGACTTCTTATTGATAAGCAGGCATATTTGTGCCGCGAGCGCGACAAAGAAATCGATTTTATCCTGCCGCAAAAGAAAATCGCCATTGAAGTTAAATATCAGAATCGGGTCGACCCCATGGATTTGGTTTTTTTCCGGAAATTCCTTAAAGAAAAAGATTATAAAGGAATATTGATTGTAAAAAACCCTGACTCCCTATCCAAAAAGATAGAAAATACCGAAATATTAACCTCAGACTCTTGCGCGCAGCAAATTAGGAATCTGTAGCATTGATTTTCCAATCGTTAGTCGATAAACTTAAGTGATGAAATATAAAATCAACAAGGGTTTGACTTCCCAAAAAGACAATGGGAAATTGATCGTGTTTGACGGAGAAGCATCAAGCCTCTATACTTTCAACGAAACCGCCTCTTTCATATTCAAAAAAATATTCCGTAAAAAGAGAAAAATTGTCTTGTAAATAAGACAATAATATGGTAATTTTGTCCTATGAATACAATATTGAGAACGCTTTTATACGAGTGGAAAGATAGACGATTACCTTCAAAAATAGGCCGTGACATCCGTTTGGACACTTCACCTCAACCGGGGAACCAATAATGCTACGGTAATAACCGGATTTAGGCGGGTAGGAAAAACGTATATGCTGTATGAAGCGATTGAAAAGCTCTTAGCGACATATTCCAGAGAAGAGGTTGTCTATGTAAACTTTGAAGATGAGCGGATAATCACACCCGCAACCCAATTTCTCACCGATCTTATTCCGGAAATACAAGCGCTTTACGGAAGAAAACCCAAATATCTGTTTTTAGACGAACTGCAGCTTATTCCCAATTGGTCAAAATGGGTGCGCCGAATTCTTGATGCCGAACCCATACAGATATTCATAACCGGCTCTTCTTCAAAAATGAGCAGTGCTGAACTGCCAACGGAACTTCGGGGCAGAGCATGGGAGGTGAAAGTCAACCCTCTCACATTTAAGGAATTTTTGCGTTTTAAACAGGTATCGATAGATACTGAAAAAATAAGCTTTGTAAAAGAAGAGGAGGCCCGTTTTCGATTCTTCTTTGACGAATACCTGATTTTCGGAGCGTTACCGGCAGTAGCGCTAACCTCCCAGGAAAAAAAACAGGAACTACTGCAGTCTTATTTTCAAACTGTTGTACAAAAAGACATAGCCGAAAGACACAAAATAGACAATGACGCAGCTTTAAAAACTCTTTTAAAACTGCTTCTTAACTCAAGTTATATCACCATTTCCAAACTTGCCAATAGCTTAAAAAGCATGAGTATAGCGGTTGGCAAATCCACCATAAATAACTATCTTTCATACATAGAAACTTCATATTTTATGAATGAGCTTTACATTCGTAACCCTGCCGTGATAAATCAATTGCAATATCCGCGGAAAGTGTATTTTATTGACACCGGATTTATGACTGCCCTATCCACAAAATTCTCAAAAAACATGGGAAGATTATTTGAAAATCTTGCATTCCATACGTTAACAAAAACAAACGAAACTGTATATTATTACAAGGATCGTAAGGGAAATGAGGTTAATTTTGCCATACTTGAAGAGGGTAAAACTACCGCCTTATATCAGGTATGTTTTGATCTGACCGATGACGAAACACGAACCAGGGAAATTAGTTCATTGGTTAAAGCGGGAATGACTCTAAACTGCCAAAATCTAAATGTCATAAGCTTAAAAAAACCAGACACATTCAAACTGCCTCAAGAAATAAAAGTTATTTCAGCCGCAGAATTTTTTTAATCCGTCTCCCAACTACCCACAAAATCGCATAAATAACCGCCGGATTGAAAAAAACCAATATCTTTTTCCATAAAGGGTAAGGCGACAGGCAAAAAAGATTTTTGAATCTGGTTATCCCCTTAAATTCCGGGACTATTATATATTTCTTTGTTTTTTCAAAAATTTATTTAAGTTTTCTATTTTTATATGTTAGAAGTTTTTGGTATAAACGCAACGTCTTTTCGGCAGAATTTTCAAATGAATATTTTGCTATTATCTTCCGATAATCAAAATGTGGTTTCTCGATTAAAAAATAAAGGATTTTTTGGTAGATATCATTAGTGTTATAAGGATTAAAATCTACGAATTGACTATCTAAAACTTCTTTAAATACTTTTATTTTAGACGCTATGATTGGGCAATTAAAATATGCAGCCTCAAGTATCGGCAAACCAAATCCTTCACAAAAGGATGGATGAATCAACCCCAAAGCTGTTTTATATAACAAAACCAAATCTTCGTTTTTAGGATTAGGATAAAAAAGAATTTTTTTGGTTAGGCGATTAAATCGGATATAAGGAATGATTTTTTTGGCAAAGTTACTATTCGGCCCAGCTAAAATGAGTTGAACATTGTGTCTTATTTTTGAAAACGCCAAGATTAGTCTGTCAATATTCTTATGAGGCATAAAATCACCTACATAGATAAAATAATTGGAGTTGACACCTAAACGTTGTAATTTTTTACGAAAATTATCAACTTTATTTTTATTTTTGTGAAGCAAAAGTTGTTGGGATGCTGCAATCAGCTGATAATTAATACCGTGAGGGATACAAACCGTTTCTTTTTCGTAAGATGATCCATACACTTTGCCGATATCCTTTTTAACAGTTTCCGTAGGAGTAATTATCATTGCCGAATTTTTGACTTGTTCATCAAAATACATCTTTGTATAAAGCAATCTAAATGCGAATTCAAAAGATGTTGTTTTGAATATTTTACTAATTTTTGTCGCTTCCTTAAGATGATGAATTGTAGCTATAAATTGCTTTCGATAGGCAGTCGGATAAAGATTGAAAGTAAAGTGCATCAGATCTAAGTTATCTTTGTTAAGTGTATTTAAAAAACTTGCATGTGAAGAAAAGAAAGTCCATGGAAAATAAACCTTTCTTTTAATAAAATTGGTTCTTTCAAAATGGATTTTAGGGAAATCATAATGCATTAGATAAACATAGAAAGTCAAGTCGGAGGGAGCTAATTTTTCGAAATGATAAAGAAGATTTTGTATATAAACTCCGATTCCTGTTTTAAAATAATACCGAGCGTCGAAACCAATTTTTTTCATCGCATATATTATAATAGAATAAAAAGCGTGCAATCTTAAACATTGCTTGAGATGAATACTGACAATGGCTGCCAACAACAAAACAATTTATATTTCAATTGCTGATTTAATCTGTCGTATCGATATAGAAAATCCGTATTTGACCGTTGATACGGAAAGTAATTATACCCCACCTTCCTCTTCTGTTAAGGCTATTTTACATATCAAAATAGTTGACTCCAAAATTCAAAGCACTATTTTTGAAATGAAATCGTTACGATTTGGAATTTTGCATTATCCGACTGACGGTACTTATCCATTAGGCGGCGTCAGTTTTGTACTTAAAGCATTCCTTGAACACTTTCTTCTTAAAAAACAAATCATTTTGCTTCACGGTTCTTCTTATATTAAAAACAACGGAGCATATGTTTTTTGCGGTCCATCAGGAGTTGGTAAATCAACCGTCATAAATCGGGTTGATCCAAATCAGGTATTAAGCGGCGATACTGCCGTTATAAAAAAAATCGGAAAAAAATTTTATGTTTATTCTTCGCCTTTCGATGGTAATAAACATTCAATTTTGCAGTATCGCCGGCAGGAACTTAAAAAAATATTTTTTTTGCATCAGGCAAAAAAAAATAAATTTGTTGAACTGGATAAAAATAAAGCGTTGCCGGAAGTAATAAAAAATGATTTTTTGTATCAATATTTATTGAATAAAAAGAATAAAGTAGAATACAGTATGTCAAAAGGTCTGCCGGTCGTTAAAACGCAAACGATAAAGGATGGAGAAATCCCGCGCAACTTACTTAAAAAAATATATTCACTCTGTTTCCAAATGGTTTTTATTACGGGATTTGCTGATTTATACTTTACAAAAGACATTACCTTTATTAAGGATATTTAAAATATGAAACCAGCCCAATATAAGAAAAACAACAATTTGATTGCCAGAAAAAGCGGTAACAAAACTATCATCTTAGATCCTAAAGAGGTAAAAGTTTACACCCTTAATGCGGTGACATCTCGTATCTGGCAAATTTTATGGAAACCCCGATCGATTACCGATATGGTTAAAATTATATCTAAGGAATTTGAAGTATCACCTTCAAAAGCACAAAAAGATATGGAGAAATTAATCAATACTGCTGTGAAGCATAAGATCATTCATCCTATAAGCTAAACAAGGTCCCGAACACCTACCTTTACCTATGCCATAATAAGAACATCTTTTACACTTTTCAAGCACTAGTTCCCTCCGATACTTTATTTGTAATCGATGAAAGTTTTTTTTCAATTTCTTAAAATCGGTGTTCTGATCGATTTTGTATCGATCGCAAGTTGAGAGAGAATAACACTTGAAGGCTGTAAGCTCTGGAGCGATGGTAAACCAACTGTCATTGTGACCAAGATGGCAATCGCTGCTTAAGATTATTTTCTTCGATTCAAGATATTCTCTTTCTTCTTTAGTAAACATGCACGGAACCATACCCGAACTGGTGGCAATGAAAAGTGGTGGTCCTTTTTCGTATACATATTTGACTAGTCGGCAGAAATTTTTACCGGCGCGGGGAAAATCATCCAAAGTAAGTATATTCTTATCTCCCGCTATATACAGTTGGAATCCAAGGCGTATTGCTACCTTCTTAATAAGTTCTTTGTCTAAAAAGTCTATGATGCGTTTTATTTCCAAATCACTTTGAAAAGTACTGGTGATGGCTAAAATAACCCGCCTGTTATCCGAAAGCTCTTTTATATTTCCTATTACTTCTTCTCTTATTTTTTTATTAAATTGAAAACCAGGAGTAGCGATATTAACGACTAATGTAACGCGAGGACCGGCGCGGAGTAGCGTTTTTTTTGACTTTGGGGAAAAGATACCGTTAGTATAAATGGTGATGATAAAAAAGTGCTTAAGGGCGTATTTTAAAATTTTGAAAAATTCGGTATGAATGGTGGGCTCTCCACCCTGAAAACTAAGCGCTCCGATGCCGGCTTTTCTCATTTTTCTTGCAAGAAAAAGAAAATCAATGTAACTTAATTCTTTTTTCATCGGGGCTGCCATTTCTTTTTTTGCGAAGCAAAAGTTACAGCTTTGATTACAAAAATCAGTGAGGTTAATATCAACCATATTAATATTCATAAGATGAATGTATCTTGTCTACTTAATAACCCTCTGCAAGATGATGTACGGCTGCGAAGAGATTTAACATCGCCTCAATATCAACACTGCGACGATTAAGTTGAGTGGTAAGCGAGGTAACTTTAATTTTAGGTTTAGTATATTTTTGCCTTTTAATGAAAGATTTGTTTAGTGTACTCATATGGGTATTATAAAAGCGTAAAATTTAAAATGCAAATTTAATATTGTATTTTTACAATTTTAATTGAAGTAAAGCATTCTTTTCTTCCACATTCTTTCGTAATATCAAGCGTTGACTCAACAGAAATTTCATCACCTGGCTTTAGTTCGTCAATACCAATCGATCTCTCTTTATTATTTTCTTTTTCGACCAATTCCATCACCTTTAAATTATCTTGGGTAAATAGAAAACCATCCCTATATTTTGTTCCTTTAATAATCAATTCTACTGCATAGTCAAAGCTATTTAACCCCGTGCCTTCATAATTGTCCATTTTAACGGTGCCTCCACTGGTACTTAATTTAACAATCACACCTTGCTCGACCATTGTAACCGTTGCCTTTTTTAAAGTATCTTTTGTTACAACTTGAATTCTTTTTAGTGTCACAGGATTCATACCTAGATCAGTTAAAGGAATCGGGGTAACCAGAAATCCTGGAGGGGCGTAAGCAAACCGGGGATCTTTTGTTGGTGTAAGATCAATGCTTATATTCTTTTTAACGGTTCTTTCAGAATAAGAAGAATGCATTAATAAATAATAAATAAGTTCTCCGACAACAAGGAATAAAAGAATAGTCATTATTATTGTTAACCTATTGAACATAATCTTTACTATATATAAATACTAAATATTAGTCAATCTTAAAGTTATATAAATAAAAAGATGACTACGAAAAGCTAATTAAGGAGTTTTTGAAAAAGAAAATAATTTCTTTAGCTTTTGTCCAATCACCCAAAAAACCGAATAAATAACCCGCGGATTCAGGAATATCCTGATTTTTACGTACCGGGGATTTGGGGAAAAAGAAAAAAGATTTTTAAAGCGCGTTATTCCCCGAGTAAATCTCGACTCTTCATCAAAAATGTTAATTTTTATTATTTGATTAACACGTCTGCGGGTTAACACGTCTGCGGGTTGGATCATTTTCAAAAAACTATTAGGAAAATGAGCATAGTAATACTTTTTAAGCAAAATAAATACCGGGTAAATAAAATTGTTGAGACGATAATCGTTGATAGTTTTCGCCGTTTCAGTAAACACTGTTTTGCTTCTTCCCATCTCTTTCCCGATAACTTTATTAATAAACTCCAATCGATACACTCCTCTTAAACTATGCTGGAAATAGTGGATAGAGAGATAAATAATAAGATTTTCCGGAGACAAAATTGGAAAATTCTCTCCCTGGATTTTAACCATTCTTTTTTCTTCAATTAATTTCTGCGATAGTTTATCGATTTTATTTTGTGGGTATAATTCGTTCAGTGTCCCCAAATGAACAATACCCATATTCACCTCCAAATGAACATCGAAAATAACAGGGAATCCGTTAATTAATTTCATAAATGATATTTCCGTTTCTTTATTCCTGAATTTCTCCAACGTTTTCGAAAAGGAATTGTCAGTTTCCCGATAACCCATCGACTGTAAAACTTTCTTGGCTTTTTTAACGTCTTGTTTATCGATTAGGATATCGCAATCGGCATAGATCCGCCGCGGATGGCTTTTTTCGTAATATAGATGAAGCGGTAAACCTTTAAGAAAAACGAAATCGATTTTTTCTTTCTCAAAAGTTTTTTTAACTTTGATAATTTCCCGAATATATAATGTTGACTGTAAAAGATATAAATCCTCGGGTGAAAATATCACTTCTCCTCTTTTGACTTGATAGACTTTAGCAATTATTTGATTGGGGTAAATTCTGCCGTCTGATACAAGATTGTTGTCTCCCTTGGTTATTAAATATTTGACGGACTTATAAATAACTCTATGAGTAAAATATCTTTTGTTCTTGCTAATCAAGATTATGTCGTTTACTTTTACTCCAAAAAAAGACACTCTTTCATAGAGTAATACGTCGTTCGAATGAAGCAATGGCAACATGCTCCTGCCATCTGATTTAATTTGAAATTTATTTTGCTTTATAAGTACTTTAAAAATACCTAACATAGCTTATTGACAACATCAGTGCTCTACTTAATTTCAATCAATAATAATCCTAAGTTTATTTAACGTGATTTAACCTAAAAGCAACACAGGGGCCAAGGCACTTATTAAATCCATAACCATAAAGCCGACATTTTTGACATTGATTAATAATAATTTTTTTAAAGTATTCATATCTTTTTAAGATAAATTTTCCATTAATTTTTTTTAAGCTATTATTTTTCATTGATAATCGATAACTGTTTGACAAGGGAAAACAATGAAAAGCGATCATGTCAACGGCAATATCCATACTGCTGTTTTTACCGAAGCAACTCCAGCCGGAAAATTGAATTTTCCTTTCTTTAAGGTATTTGAGCTGTGTTTCTGTAAACATACAAGGAGTAAAACCGCAATTTAAATTGACTTTTATTTTTGGATTTAAGTTCTTAACATATCCAATTAAGTCTGTTGTCTGCTTGCCTATTTTCTTAAAATCGTTATAACTATAGTTATTTTTCTCGCCGAAAATTGGATTGGATATTCCAATTCTAAAAACAAATACGTGTTTTATGATATCTTGTAAATTTCTAAGATTGGAGATGTCAATGTTTGGATTGATTGTATGGGAAAGAGTAACTTCTGTTTTTAAGCCAAATTCTATTATTCTTTTTGAAATTACTTCGCGAACTTTTTTATTGTTTTGGAAACCTGGTGTGGAAACATTAAAAGTAAATTTCACTTCTGGCAAATAGTGTTTCAAAAATTCGGCTTTTTCATTGGAAAAAATACCATTGGTAAATATCCGAACCGAAGGAAAATATTTAAGAGATAATTTAATTATTTCTTTGAATTGCGTATGCAGTAACGGCTCCCCCCCCAAAAGCTTTACGGTATTTATACTTTTTATTTTTTTCATTCTTAAAAGAATCCGTCTGAGGTCATCCAGATTCATTTCTCGTTTGATAGAAGCGCTTTCCATCTCTTTCTTTGCAAAACAGAAATCACAATTTTGATTGCAGAAATTAGTTATAAGTAAATTTGGCACCAGCATACTTTGAAGGAATTATACAAAAGAAGAAAAAATTTATCTTTACTTTTTCACTATCATTGGAAGATATAGCCTGCTCGCCAATCCTCTTAACCCAAAAGAAAATTGACGACAAACATTTGCAATTACCGGATTCTCACCTTCAACCTCTTTTCCTGACGGAGGCTTAACTTTAACAGAATAACGGACAGGAGGAAATGAGTCATCTACTAAAAACATACCTTTCCCGAATTCATCAGTCACCAACTTATTAGGAAAACCTTCCGGTATTTCCACCTCAACATTGGTCACCCCCGGCTCGTTTGGATCACGAAATCCATTACTGTTTGTATCGTCATATACGACTACCGGCACCCGGCAACCTTCCGAAGCTAAAGCTTTTTCCGGACCATTGGCAATACCCAAAAGCCCTGTCGCCAATAACAAAGCAGCAAGCCCCACGGCAAATCCTTTCTCTCGGTAACACAATATGTCTTTCATATTCCTTATTTTATCATACAATTTTTAATTGCAATAGTAATTTAGCCGGATCCATATCTCAATCTTATAGGATGAAGGTTGAAAATTCAGCAATTTAGCCTATAATTATAAATATGCCTGAAACGCTTCAAGGAAATACCATAGCCGCATTGCCTGATGCCAAAGTTGGCTTGCCGACTAATCCATGGATGGAAGCAGTTGGCGCCAGATTAAATCTCGCCGTTTTGTTAGCACAAAATCATTTTTTGAATTTATTAGCCAAAGGAGAAATTGATCCATATATTAAAGAACGGGTGTGGCCAATCAATATGTTCGACTTAGAACAACACGTTCTGCAAAAACCGGTATTGGACTTACCCCATCAAGCTTTTATTGACGATTCCCGAATGGGTATTGATCCTTCTTTAAGGTTAAAAATAAAAGATGCCCTAATGTCGCAGCCCCACCCACCGGAATTTTTTTCTTATGATACATGTCCTTATCCTGACGCGATAGTGGCATTTGCCGCAATCCATAGACTGAATTTACCCGTCCCTAATTTCAGGAAGCCCGACGAAGTTGAAAAATATAAATGGCTGGTCAACCAAGCTTTTGCTTATAGGTATCATGGACAAGAACCTTGGATTATTGGCTTATCTTCTTTAAGACAAAATATATTTGTCACGCAAGCTTATAATCAATACGGGTATATTACTTTTGATAAATTCCTTCAAGCAGATTTGTACTTCCACACGCTTGGCGTATTAAAACCAAAACCAAGACATGAAGGTGTAAAAATGGATATACTTACAGTTATCCGTAGAACTTGGGATAAAAAGAGTCAAGCAAAGATGTAGCCTTGCCCATCGACTGCTTTCATAAAAATATTATAAGGATTAACCCGTGAATTTGTCCATTGCCGCCATTTATCTTTTACGTGGTCGATCACTGCCAAACCCGGGGTTTTCTCATCATGTGGTTGTCCTGCTCTGGCTTGGCGGACATGTGTTAGTTCATGAACAAGGTTTAAAATTGGGTTTCTCGGATCTTTTATTACGTAAGAAGCTTGACTGTCGGTTTGGGCCGCAGTTGAATAGTCGGAATTTAATTCCAATCTGGAAGGATCAGGAAAAGAATCGGCAGTAAGTGGCCGGTGGTCGATTGCTTTCATATCAATATCGGTTTGTTTAATTTTTCCATCTTCGTCGTAATAAAAAACAGAAAACATTCCTGGCGGTGATTTTTCTTTACCGACGGCAATATAAACGAATTTTGTATCTGCGGGGAGACCTATTTCCCGCAACTGTTCAACAGTCGGGGTGACTGTTAATCCGGACGCGTCGGAACTGGAAGAAATATTTATCAAGCGCTCATCGCTAAAAGTTTGCGAATTTAAAATATAGCTTATAAGCTGCTCCTGCAGTGAAGCTTTCGGATTATTCTTTATTCCGTCGATAATTTCTCGGCGTTTTTGCTTTAGCTCTTCGGTTGTAGGAAGAGAATCCAATAGTTCAAAAGCCAAATCAAAAATTGGATTACCTTTGTGCAGGGAATTAATTAAATATTGTCGAGAAACGGTCGCACCATTAACCGGAATAATCACAATGTTTCCTAAGCCATATAACTCACCACCTTCCTTAACCGCTCCTTTCCTAAAACCTAATGATGTGTTTGAGGACTGGATAATTCGTATTCCCAAAACTTGCAAATCTTTTTCCGTCAAAACATCAGCCGGCAGTTCGGTTGCCAAAGGACTGTCTGGAGTAGAAGCAACCTCTGGTTTTTGCTGAAAAGTGAACAATTGATCACTGCCTGTTTTCTTAGCCTTTTCTTGTAATTCCCGCATTTCTGCCTCACTGCGTATTCTTTTGGCCACGCTTTTATATGTCATACCTGAAGGAATGTGACGGATTCGATTTTCTTCACTGCTATATAAAAAGCTAAAATCTTCATCTATTAAACTAGATTCAGGTGCGGCTGCTTTGACCGCTCGTTCTGGCCGTAATATTTTGGCGGTCAGAACGACTCCGGCTCCTAGAGCCGCCACAGGCGCGAATTTCAATAGTTCTCGTCGACTAATCAACCGTCCAGACAATTCATTAGCCATAGATTTATTATAAGTAATTTTCTTCAAAATAGTATCCAATTAGGATTTGCGCTTGACAAGTGTTATAATATATCCCATAATATTTATTATGGAGATAAATGAAGGCTTAATAAAATTCGTTGGACATGCACCCAAACCACTTATAATTGCTGAAACAGTGTTGGAAATCGCCAAGAAAGTGAGAAGCAAAATACCACCAGCAGCTTTAGCTTTTATGTTGGGTTCTTCGGGGGTTGCGCTTTCAGGTTGTGCCTTATCGGTCAAAGCTGAAACTTTACCTCCACCTGTTCCTATAGTAACATCGGCACCAACAAATGCCATGAATTACGACCAACTCATTACAGGCACGGCGGCAATTCAAGATGATACCGACCATGATGGCCTTCCTGATGACATTGATCCTTTCCCAAATGATCCCGATAAAGACCAGGATAAAATAGTCGACGGTTTGAATATTAACCGCGGACATAAAAATGAAGAATTTGTTAATAAAAGTTGGGACCGTATAAAAAATAAAGACACAGACAATGATGGAATTTATGATATCGTAGAAGAACAACTGGGAACAAATCCCGAAGAAAAAGATAGCGATAAAGATAATTTTCCTGACGCTTTGGAAATTGCTTTCGATAGGGGTGGAAAATTGGCGACTGATCCGCAACAGAATCCTGATTCTCTACCGCAAATATTCCCTGAAACAAAAAATACTGAGATTTTCAAAGGGTTTACCCCACTTGAATTAGTGGAAACATGGCCATCTGAATTACTCAAATATATGAGTACATTTAATATTGATGATTTTAAATATGTTCCTGATTACGGATATAATAGATTTCCGAAAAGCTTTATTATCGATGGTTTTCTCGACACCACCCCACCTATCGTTTTGGGCTCGGTAGAATTATCCGATAATCAAACAAAACGGATTAAACTTAACCTTATCGCTGAGGGCGAATCCACTAGCGGAGAAACAGTAAAAATTACCGAATCTCGTTTACATGATACATTGGCGCATGAGCTTACCCATGGTTCACGCCCAGAAGAAATTGGATTATTGGAAACAAAACAACAGGCAGGAAACAGTTTGAAAGAATTTGCTTTAACGTTTGAACGTACTCTTCCATGGCAGCCTGATATTAAATTTGATGCTGCCGGCACTTATCTTATTATTAAGACTAACCGAGCAGAAAACGGCAAACCTGTCAAGGTTTATTACTGGGCGGGTTTCATGGAAGAATTAAGAGCGATAACAGATGCATACCATGTAACCCATAAGGGGAACTTACCTGATTCCGTCGATGATTTTGAAACAACTGACTTTTACAAGGATTACTACAAAATTTTTTATGAGAAATGCAGAGATAATATTAAAACCGATTTATCATTACCTGATGCAATTGGGCTGTTTCGTGAAGGTTTCAAACAACTGGCGCAAAATAAAACCGATCCCGCATCGGGAATAATCGGTGCCGCTGTTGCCAAATACGGAAATGACAAAATAGATATCGAAGGCTTTCAAGAAGGATTGCTTGATTTTCTATTTCAAACTGCTATTCAACTGCCTAACGATGGAGAAAAGTAATTTTATTCTTGCCTCTCAAAACGTTGGGGATTTTGCGGGTAATCTGATGCCCTCAACGCATATCTAAAGTATACTTTTAAATTTCCATTTGTCGACGGCATTTACAACCTCTTTTAGTATAATAAAGACATATGGTAAAAATGTGGGACTATGATGTAAAGGAACTGAAAAAAACCGAAGAGGGACGGATAAAAATCCTGGAGCGGATGATCAATTACGGACCCGATAAAGGCGAAAAGATCAAGCTGGCCGATGTCAAAAAATATTGGAATAAGCTGAATTTATTCCGTTACCAAAAACAATTGTTTGAGCTTTTGATATGGAACAAAACCAATTCCTCAACACTGAACAAAAATTCGTTTTGGCCGGTGTAATCAATAACAACTATCTAAAGGATAGATTTTATTTTACCGGCGGCACCGCCTTAAGCGCATTTTATCTCCATCACCGGGAATCCGACTATCTTGATTTTTTCAGCCTTGAGAAAACTGAAAATGAAGTCATTTATGAACTGATGGATAGTTGGAGTAAAGATAAAAATTTTAAATTCGACTCACGATTTGCCGAAGTCGTTTATATTTTTAACCTCAAATTTAATAACGGAAAAACATTGAAAGTAGATTTCGGTTATTATCCGCATCCTTTAATGGAAAAGGGACAAAATATTAATGGTCTTGAAATAGACAGTCTTCGCGATATTGCCACAAACAAGCTTTTGACCGTCAGTCAGCGAACAGATGTAAAAGATTTTGTTGATTTGTACTTTCTACTGCAACAATACACCCTTTGGGATTTAACTTATTCCCTAAAAGAAAAATTCGGAAAGGGTTTTGATCCGCTTCTGCTGTCGGCAGACTTTATGAAAGTAAACGATTTTCAAACACTGCCTCGAATGATAAAGCCTTTAACCTTGGATGAATTGAAAAAATACTTTCGCGAAGAGGCGAAAAAACTGGCGAGAAGAGTGGTGGAATGATCATTCACTCCTCCCGAAATAGTCTTCGGGGATTTTGCGGGCAATCTGATGTCCTAAGCAATAAAGTCCGAATAATTCTTCTGGTTGATTAAATCGAAAGAGGAAGTTTTATACGTATCCAACCAGGTTAAAGGAACTCTGACATTTTTATGACGATATTTAAATTCGTAACCGAAAAGTTTATTTTCTCTTTCCTCGACGTAGTCGATTTCCGCCCCTGTATGCACGCGCCAAAAATAGGAAGAAAATGAAATTCTTTCATAGACGAGTTTTTTTTGCCTTTCGGCAATGAGAAAATTTTCCCATAGCTGGCCCAAGTCGTTCCTGTCAGATGCCTGCTTGAAATTGTCAATCACCATATTCCGAATCCCAAGATCATAAAAATATATCTTATCCATTTTGACTACCTCTTTCCTTAAGTTCCGGCTAAAACCGGACAAGCGAAAAATAATGAACGTTTTTTCCAAAAGATCAATGTAATGCTCTACTGCCTCGCGACTTAAACCCAGGGAACTGCTTAGTTCCTGGATCGAAACTTCATTTCCCACCTGAAAAGCCAATAGCCTAAGCAAATCTCTGATCTTTACCGCATATTTTATTGTTGCCAGCGCCAAGATGTCTTTATAAAGATAAGATCGGCCGATTTCCTTTAAAAGATCTTGTTTCTCATAATTGTTAACGGTGGTAAATACTTCGGGATACCCCCCGTAAACCAGCCATTGATTTTGCAAATTGGTTAGTTCAAACGAGTTGTAAAGATTCTTTAATTCCAGCCAGGCAACGGGATAAAGCCGGAAAGACCAGATTCTTCCGGTTAAAGGTTCGGTGATTTTATTAGCCAAATCAAACGATGAAGACCCGGTAGCGATAATTTTTAGCTTGGGCAAGCCGTCGCAAAGGATTTTTAAATTTATTCCGATGTTGGGAATTCTTTGAGCCTCATCGATAAAAATCATCTCATAGCCTTCAACCAGACTTTTCATTTTGTCCAAATTGCGGCTGCTTAAAATATCAACATATTTTTCCTCATCGGCATTAATGGAAAGTGTCTTATACTTAAGAGTTTTAACGATCGAATTGACCAAAGTCGTCTTACCCACCTGACGGGCACCGTAAATCACGATCGCCTTGGAGGTTGTCTTAATTTTATCTATTATCCGGGATTCTAATTGGCGCGGAATAAGCATTAATAAGATAATATAGGATTATTTGAAGTTTGTCAACAGCAAATAACGTTATTTACGATGGTCAATAATAACAAATAGCGTTATTTACGCTTATTTTCTATCCAACAGGAAGCTTAAGAATTTCCCTTGACAACCGCGAAACTATGTTATAACATAGTTATAACATTATTAATTAAACACAACAATAATATGATACAAAAAGTCATTAAAGTCGGTAATTCTTTGGCCGTTACTTTACCCAGCAAATTTGTCAATGAAGCCGGTTTTAAGGCAGGAGATAAAATCAATGTTGAGCATGACGCCAACAATAAGATTTTAATGATTAAAGTCGGTGATGACACCAATGTCAAATTAACGCCTGAATTTTTCTCATGGCTTGAAGATGTTGGAAAAAAATATCGAGAAGTCATTAAGGAATTAGCGCATCAGTAAAATAAAATGGCCGTCAAATATTTGGATATTGGTGAAATTTATCTCATTCATGAGAAAATGATCGAGATTGGCGGCGGTCGGAAAGGAATAAGAGATTTCACCTTGTTGCACTCCGCGAGCGAAAGACCGAAAGCGACTTTTGCCGGTAAAGAGTTCTATCCTACACTCTGGTTAAAAGCAGCCGCTCTTATTCATTCTCTGATAAAAAATCATGCTTTTGCCGACGGCAATAAAAGAACCGGATATTTTACTACAATGCGTTTTCTAAAAATTAACGGCTATGAACTGCAAGCAAAGAAAAAGGGAATAATTGATTTTGCGCTTTCTATCGATGTCAAAAACTTAGCGCTTGAAGAAATCGCCTATTGGTTAAAGAATCATTCCTGCCTGCCGAAATAGTCTTCGAGGATTTTACGGGCGATTGGCGCGGCGACGTCGGAGCCCTGGCCGCCTTCTTCAACCAACACGGTAATGGCAATTTCCGGCGCCTCATATGGCGCAAAAACCGTAAACCAGGCATGGGGTTCGCCTGATTTGGCATGGGATTCGGCGGTACCTGTTTTACATCCGGTTTGAATTTTAACCAAATTGGCGGAATTGCCGGCAATAGGTACGGGCGAACCTGCCTTGCCGGCAGGCAGGTTTAAATTCGCCCCTGCATTCTTGGGGATCCCGAAATCAAAGAATGGCCAGCCCGTGCCGCCGGTCGAACACGCCGCCTTCATTCCTTCACGAATTATATTTAAGTTTTTTTCGGATATCGGCAGCTTTTCGCAATTTCGGATTTCGGATTTCGGATTTCGGATTTTTAATAATTGCGGTTGGCATAAATAACCGCCGTTGGCAAAAACCGCACTCGCGGCCGCGACCTGAAGCGGCGTTGCCAGCAAATAACCCTGACCGATGGAAAAATTATAAGTATCGCCCAAATACCAATTTTCCTTTAAAGTCGCTTCTTTCCAAAACGGCGAAGGCATTGTTCCTTCCTGCTCCGCAAATCCTAGGCCCGTTTTCCGGCCGTAACCTAATTTTTCCGCCCACGATTTGATTTTGTCGGGCCCCATTTTTTCACCCAATTTATAGAAAAAAATGTCATTCGAACGCTGCAGGGCCTTGACGATATTTATTTGACCTTCGGTTTTGCCGTACTGCAAGAAGTACCAATTGCCGAAAGTCTGCGTACCGGCTTTGACGCTGCCGCCGTCATCGATCAACGTCCGATCGTCGATCGTTTTGTCCTCCAGGGCACCGGTTGCCAACACAAGTTTGAAAATCGAGCCGGCCGGGTAAACCCCTTCGGTAATCCGGTCAAAAAGCGGCTTGTCTTTATCCTGGAAATAATCGGCAACTTCCCCGCCGTCTTCAAATAACTGCGGATTGAAAGAAGGCGATGAAGCAAAAATA
>Ga0172369_10003323_pt1 | contig 21271 bp, 17 predicted proteins | sample LakKiv25m_FD_114539 | JGI IMG/M metagenome (GOLD analysis project Ga0172369, IMG submission 114539) | Freshwater microbial communities from Kabuno Bay, South-Kivu, Congo - kab_022012_11.25m | ecosystem: Environmental > Aquatic > Freshwater > Lake | place: Democratic Republic of the Congo...
CCTCTGCACCGCGGTCTGCCCCGCCAACATGAACATCCCCGAGTACATCGAGGCGATCTGGAACGGTAACGCCCACGAGGCCGGCCGCCAGATGATGAAGACCAACCCTCTCCCCGATGTCTGCGGGCGCATCTGCACGCACAAGTGCGAGACCGCCTGCTCCATCGGCAACCGAGGCGAACCGCTCAGCATCCGCTGGCTCAAGCGCTACGCGATGGACGCGATTCCCGCCGACCAGTACGGCAGCCTCGTCGATCAGAATGTCGTCAAGCAAAGCGGCAAGAAGGTGGCGATCGTGGGCGGAGGCCCCTCGGGCCTGAGCGCCTCGTACTATCTCGCCCTCATGGGCTACGCCGTGACGCTCTTCGAGGCGTATCCCAAGGTCGGAGGCATGATGCGCTACGGCATTCCCTCGTACCGCCTCCCGGACGCGGAGTTGGACAAGGACGTCGATCTCATCGCGTCGCTCGGCGTCGCCATGAAGACCAACACCCGCGTGGGCAAGGACGTATCCTTCGAAGATCTCCACAAGGAGTTCGACGCGGTGCTGATCGCGACCGGTTTCCACGAGGGACGCAGCACGAAGGTGCCGGGCACCGACCACCCCATGGTGTTCCAGGCGATCGACCTCTTGTCGCGCGTGCGGCGCGGCATAGAATTCCCGATCGAAAAAGAGATGGTGGTCATCGGCGGCGGCAACGTCGCGATGGACATCGCGCGCAGCCTCGCGCGCCTCCAGAAACAGAAGTATGGCGAAGTGCGCCTCACGGTGACGAGCCTCGAGACGCGCGACATCATGCCCGCCGACAAGGAAGAGATTGAAGAGGCCGAGGAAGAGGGCATCGTGTTTCACCCCGGGCGCGGGCCGGAAGAGATCCTCGTCGAGGGTGACAAAGTTGTTGGCCTCAAGACGAGCCGCTGCACCCGCGTTTTCGACGAGCAGCGCCGCTTCAACCCCGCCTTCGACAAGGACGACATCGAGATCTATAAGGGCGACATGGTCGTCGAGGCCATCGGCCAGGGGCCGAACATGGGCTATCTCGGCGACTACGCCACCCAGCTCGAGTACGACGGCCGCCGCATCAAAGTGACCCCGAACTACCAGAGCAGCCTCGGCTGGCTCTTCGTGTCGGGCGACATCATCAAGGGCCCGGACGTCATCAACGGCATCGCGGTGGGCCACAAGGCCGCCATCGGCATCGACGAGTTCCTCGCCGGCACGCCGGACGATCGCATCGCGAAGGTCGACGACGTGCTCAAGATCGCGCGCGAGTACGAAAAGCAGCAGATACTGCAGCTCGAAGGCGTATCGACGGGCATCGCGGCCTCGGCAGCGGGCACCGCCATCGTACCGGTTGGCGCCGTTTCAAAAAGCGCGCCCGCGGCAACCGCAGGCAGCGGGCCCGCGCAGAGCGCTGCAATCGCCCCCGCGTCGGCACTTGTCGCCGAGCTCCTCGATGCGCACCGCCGCAATCTCGCGGAGCTCCAGACCCTCCTCGGCAACAACAACTTCCGGATGCACCTGCGCCAGGAGCTCAAGCGCGAGCAGCGCGCACGCGACTTCAGCCGCTACGCGAACATGCGGCCGCTCCCTGGCACGCCCGGCGGCGGCGACCTCACGGAGCGCAGCCTCGCCGAAGGCCTGGCGCGGCGCGAGCGCGGAGGCTTCGAGCTCTACAACGACATCTTCTACTTGTCGGGGCACAAAGAGTTCGAGTTCATCATCGAGACGCTGCGCGAGACTCAGCGCGCTGGCGCCGAGAAGGCAGAGAACGCGGAGAGATCACTCCGGTAGGTTTTCGAGGAACGAGCAACCGATGAGCGCGGAGAGCGCCTTTCCCGCGTGGGAGAGGCGCATCGCCCGCCGCGCCGGCACCATGTCGAGGAGATAGTGCTCTTCGCTTTTAGTGATGATGAGGAGCGCGATATAGAGCTTCTTGCGGCGGAACCATTCGAAACCGCCTCGCAGATCGCGGCTCGACATATTCCCGCGCATCGCGTCGAACGCGTCGCGGTTGGACGATTTTTCTTCGCTGCTGCCAGGCACCGTGCCCTTCGCGAAGGCGGCGAGCTGGATGTAGGCGATTTCCTCGAAACTGAGGTGGGTTTTCTTGAGCAGCGGATAGAAACCGAGTTGGCCCACCACTGTTTTCGCGTGCGGGTCGAACACCCAGTCTTCTTTGTAGACGAATCCTAAAAACAGCAGGATCACCGCGATCCATCCGAGCGGCCCCGTGTGGAACTGCTCGAGCACGATCGCCGCCACAATGAGCGCGAGCATGAGCCCCATCACAATTCTGAACGAAATCGGAATGCCGTAAAAGAGCGTGCCGTTTTTTCGGGATACAAGCCTGAGCGGGACTTCCATGGCACTATACTGCCTGTTCTGACGGCAGTTTGTCGAGGAGTCTCCGGAAGGGCGAACCTGGCTTCTTGAGTTCGCGCGAGCCGCGCGTGATCTTGCAGAGGGAGAGCCCCAGCTGCGACGCGATCTTGCGCTGCGGCGTCTTCTTCGCGAGCTCTTTTACAAGGGCCCAGCGCTTCGCCATTTCGTCCGCTTCGGCGGCGGTGAAGAGCGAATAAAAAAATTGTTCGATGAGGTCGGCATCCGCGCCCTCAAGAGCTTCGGACATTTCCGCGATGCAGATTCGCATCAGTTCTGGGTCTCTGGACATATCGCTTCATTATACCATGAAATCCTAAAAGGGTCAAAAAAGAGCCGCCCTTTGCCAGGCGGCTCGATGATTGGCGGGCGGCACGCGAGGGTGCCGGCGTATTGCGCATTCGGAAGTATAGCGCGCCGGCTAAGTACGCGCTTGGAAGTGAGGCGCGCGTCAGCGCAATGCGCGCGTGAGAGTATAGCGCGGTGACCAAAATCAGAGCGGTTCGCTCCCTTCGCTGAGAATCTTGATATAGTGGTCGTACGCGAACACCCTGTCGCGCTTGCGTCCGGTGATTTCACGAACAATATTAAGCTTTTGAAGTGTCTCGATCGCGCGAGCGGCGGTGGGAAACGCGACATGCGTCTCGCTGGCGAGCACTTCGATGCTGATGAGAGGCCGGTGACGCAACACTTCATGAGTCCGGCGAAGACCCGGAGCCGCACGCCCCAAAGTATCGACCAGACGAGCATCTTCCTCAAAGAGCGCGAGCAGACGGTGGGCAGTATTCACGGCTTCTGTCGCGGTCTGCTCTACACCCTCAATGAAAAATTCAAGCCATGTCTCCCAGTCGCCCGTGGAACGGACCGCATCCAGCAAGCGATAATATTCATCGCGGTGCTGTTTAAAATAGAGCGAAAGATAGAGCAGCGGTTGATGCAGCACATTTTCATGATTGAGCACGAACGCGATAAGCAGACGTCCTACACGGCCATTTCCATCGAGGAAGGGGTGAATCGTTTCGAACTGCACATGGGCGAGAGCCGCCTTCACGAGCGCTCCCGATTGATTGTCGCTGTGGAGAAACTGTTCAAGCGATGTCATGCATGACTCGACTTGATCCGGAGGCGGAGGCACGAAATGGGCATTCCCGGGCCTCGTTCCACCGATCCAATTCTGACTGCGACGGAATTCGCCCGGGCTTTTATCCGCTCCTCTCCCTTTGGCGAGCAGAATTGCATGGATTTCGCGAAGCAGACGATTGCAGAGCGGAAAACCTTCCGCGAGGCGCGTGAGACCATGATTGAGCGCGGCGACATAGTTCGAAACTTCGACAACATCGTCGAAAGGAACGCCTGGAACTTCATCGAGTTCAAACAGCAACAGATCCGACAGCGAAGACTGCGTGCCTTCGATCTGGCTGGAGAGAAGGGCTTCGCGGCGCACGTATGAGTAGAGAAAGAGGCTTGGATCGGGGAGCAGATCGCTCATCGCATCGAGTCTACCGCAGGCCAGCAAAGCCCTTTCAAGGAGGCGCTGCAGAGCCGGAGTCAGAACTACCGGTGGAGATGGAGGAAGGTTCTCCGGGATGAAAGCTTTCAAAGACTCGCCCGCGACAGTCGTCACTTCGTAGCGCCCGTTTGGATTGCGTCGCATGCGGAACCTCCTTGTTTACGTAGGCGTAAACAGCGATTCATATTATTAACATATGTTGGTGAAAATGTTAATAGTTGAAACGATAGTAAAAGTAAAAGAGCCGCCCTTTGCCAGGCGGCTCGATAGTTGGCGCGCGGTGCGAAACGCTCGAGGTGTGCGCGTCGGCGCAGTGCGCGCTTGGAAGTGAGGCGTAGCCTCAACCCCGCACCGGCTCCTTCAGGTTGCGGTCGAAGGCCTTCTCCATAGCTTCGATGAGGGGCAAGCGCTTGCCGGCGAGGAAGCGCACCATGGCGCCGCCGCCTGTGCAGACGTAGGAATAGTTCGCCATGTCGGTGAACTTGGCGGCGGCGCTGATCGTGTCGCCACCGCCGATCACGGTGTAGCCGGGCGCGTCGGCGATCGCGTTCCAGATCTCGCGGGTGCCGTCGGCCCAGAGGGGCTGCTCGTACACGCCCGCCGGGCCGTTCACGAAGATCGAGCCTGCCGACGCGAGATATTCCTTGAAGAGCGCGATGGTTTTGTGGCCGACATCTGGCAGGAGCCTGTCCTTGGGGAGGGCGTCGAGGCCTGCTTCGGCGCGGCGAGGACCTGCGGCGCCGGGCTCCTCGTAGGCAAAGTCGACCGGCAGCACGTAGCGCTCGCCGAACTCAGCGAGCAGGGCCTTCGCCTCGGGTATGAAGGTGTCGAGACCGCGATCCGCGAGGAATTTCGCAATCGCCGGGCCGAAGTCGTGGCCGCGCGCGATGTGCATCACGAGGCCCGTAACGCCCGCGGTGAGGATGTGGTCGGCGCTCCCGTCGGTCAACACCTTGTGCATCATGTCGAAGGCGTCCGAAATCTTCGCGCCGCCGAGCACGTACACACAGGGGCGCTTTGGGCTGTCCATTACCGATTTGAGGGCGGTGTACTCGTCCATCAGCTGGATTCCTCCCGCGCTGGGCAGCACTTCCTGGAAGGCCACCATCGAGGGACAGTTGCGGTGCGCGGCCGCGAAGGCGTCGTTCACGTAGCAGTCCGCGAGCGGCGCGAGACTGCGCACGAGCCAGGTGTGCGTCATCTCCTGCGCCGAGAGCTTCACGACAGTTTCAAAGGTGCTGATCTCCTCGGTGAGGTAGCGCAGGTTGCCGAGAATCACGGCCTCGCCGGGCGCGAGGGCCTTTACCGCCGCGATGGCGGCCGGCCCGCAGACGTCGTCGATGTAGGCGACGCGCCTTCCGCTCAACCTCGAGAGAATTTCGGCGTGCTCCGCGAGGGGGATGAGGTTCTGGTAGTCGAGCGTGTCGCCCTGGTGCGCGATGAGCGCGACCTTGGCGCCTTTGTCGAGGAGCAGATTGAGGGTGGGAATGGTCTTTTCGATGCGGTTTGTATTGACGATGCGCTTGGTCGCCGGATCGACGGGCGAGTTGATGTCGGGCCTGAAGATGACAGTTTTGCCCGCCAGGTCGAGTTCGGCGGCGGGGCGAATCTTTAGGCGTGGGCCACTCATGGTAACCTCCATTGAATGTGTGGGGTGAGCGCGGGCGCTGGGCGCGGGAGTCTGGCATGCGACAAAGCGGCGCCGCGGTGGCGCGCTTCGCTTTACCGCGTTGCGCGCCCCGGAAAGATTCCTTAGCCCAGGTTACGCCACTTGCCGATGCCCAGGTACTTGTTCGTCGTGTCGGTCGCCTCGATGCGGTCGAGCTGCATGCGCATGCTGGCGCGGATGGCGTCCATGTTCTCGGGGATGACCACCGATTCCTGGGGAATGTTGATGGCGAACATGATGTCCTTGCCGCTCGACACGACGGAGTCGGTCCAGGCGGCGATTTCGTACATGTCGCCGCGCGGGTTGCCGAGGTCGCGGGCGTAGCGGAAGAGGCTCGCGTTGCCCAGGAAGCCTTCCGCGATCGACACGAGACGGATGCGCGGGTGCTCGCCGAAGAACTCGATGACGTTCTCGGGAGTGACCGATTTTTTGGGCGTGGCGACCACCGTGATGATGTGGCCGTGCGTCACTGGGGTGTGCACGAGGATGCCTGTCGCGTCGACGTGCGGCATGATGGTCATCAAGTCGAGGGCCTGGTGGCTCGGCGCGTGGTCGATCTGGAGGGCGTTGGTGAGCCCCCGGTGGTAGTCGCCTGGGTCCGCGACGCGGCGGATGATCGTGATGGCGACCTTCTCGACGCCGACTTTGCGGTCGATGCAGTCCACGGCGCGGATGAGGCCCGTGGTGTTGCAGCTCGTCAGCTTGAGGAACTGGGCGCCGATGCCCTTCTCGTAGTTCGCGTAGCCGTGGAAAAAGACATCCGCGACGGAGTTCTTCTCGCCGCCCTGGAATATGCCCTTCTTGCCGTATTTTTCGTAGATGGCGCGGTTTTTCGCCCCGATGCCGGCGCTCGCCGCGTCGAGCATCACGTCGACCTGCTGCACAAGGTCATCGAAGGTGCCGGAAATGGGAATGCCGGCCTTTTCGAGCTCTTCGCGCTTGTCCGGCGCGGCCAGGAAAAATTTGTAGGGCATGCCCTTCTCGCGCAGCGCGCGCACGGAGAGCGTCGGGGCCACATCGGCCACGCCCACGAGTTCCATATCCTTCTGCAGCGCGACACCGTCCGCGAGCCGCTGCCCGATGACGCCGTATCCCGCGACTCCAACTTTCACTTTCGCCATGGTTTCCTCCTCAGATGCCTGCTTTTTCTCTGATGTAATTGCGCGCGATGAGCGCATATTCGAGCGGGTTCGCCTTGGCGGGATCCTGCTCGGCTTCGACCACCCACCAGCCCTTGTATCCAGCGGCCTTGAGCGTCTCGAACACAGGGGTGAAGTCCATGCCGCCGTCGCCCGGCACGGTGAAGGTGCCGTTGCGGACAGCCTGCAGGAAGCTCCACTTCTCCTTTTTCGCTCTCTCGAGCATGTCGAAGCGGATGTTCTTGAGGTGCACGTGTTTGATGCGCCCGATGTATTTTTTCAGTATCGCGAGGTGATCCTCGCCCGAGAACACGAGGTGGCCCGTGTCGTAGAGGAGCCCCACGAGGTTGGGATCGGTCATCTCCATGAAGCGGTCGATCTCTTCGGTGGTCTGTATGCCGGTGCCCATGTGGTGGTGGTACACCAGCTGCATGCCCTTTTTCTTCGCGACCGCGCCGAGGTGATTGAGGCCCTCCGTGACACGTTTCCACTCGTCGGCCGAAAACTTCGGCTTCGCGTCGAACACCGGCAGTGGCTTTCCTTGAATAGAATTGCCCTGCTCGGCGGCGCCGATCACCCGCGCGCCCACAGCGTATAGGAAATCGCACTGCGCCACGAACTCCTTCTCCACCTCCGCGAGCGGCTTCGTGCTTAAAAACGAGGAGAACCACGCGTTGCAGATCGTGAGTCCGCGCATCTTGAGCGCCTTGTTCAGCACTGCGGGATCGCGCGGGTACTTGTTGCCGACTTCACTGCCCTCGAAGCCCGCGAGCGCCATTTCGGACACGCACTGCTCGAAGGGAATTCCGCCGCCGAGTTCCGGCATATCGTCGTTGGTCCAGCCGATCGGGGCGATGGCCAGTCGAATCTTCTTTTCCATATTTTCTCCTCAGAACTTGCGGGCCTTGGCCAGCTCTTCTTTGATTTCGACCGCGGCGGCCACGACATCCGGGTTGCTCGATACTTCGGCGGTGCCGACGCGCCACCACGATCCGTAGCCGTTGGTCATCGACTTAGGCGACACGCGTGCGTGGATCACGACAGGCTTCTTGGCGCGCAGCGCGCGGCGGACAGCCTTGCGCAGCTCTTCCACCGTCCTCGCCCTGAGGCCGAGGGCGCCCCAGCTCTCCGCGTTCTTCGCGAAGTCGACCAGCACCTGCTCGCCCGACAGAAGCCCGGTCTCCGGGTCGCGCGCTCTCCACTCGTTCGCGAAGTGCGCGATCCCCTGATTGTGCTGGAGATTGTCGATGCACTGGAAACCGGAATTGTCGCAGACCACGATGATGATTTTCCTGCCTTCCTGGAGCGCGGTGAGGAGCTCAGTGTGGAGCATGGTGTAGGCGCCGTCGCCGACGATGGCCACGCACTCGCGCTCGGGTTCGGCGAGTTTTGCGCCGAGGGTGGCAGCGATCTCGTAGCCCATGCAGGAGAAACCGTACTCCATGTGGTAGGTGCCTGTCGTGCGCGTGCGCCAGGTGCGCTGCATGTCGCTCGGAATCGAGCCCGATCCGGACACGACGATGGCATTTTTAGGCAGGAGCTGATCGTTGAGCTCGCCGATCACGCGGATCTGGCTGAGCCCCATCGGGTCTTCCTGCGTGTAGAGCGCATCGACCTCGCGCGCCCACGCAGCCCGCGCGCACGCGATCGCGTCGCCCCAGCCCGCGCGGTATCCCGCCAGGCTCAGGGCGCGCGACACCGCCTGCAGCGTGAGCTTCGCGTCCGCGATGATCGGCTCGGCGTTCATCTTGTACGCGTCGAAGGTCGCCACGTTGATCGCGACAAATTTGGCCTTCGGGTTCTGGAAGAGCCACTTCGAGCAGGTCGTGAAGTCGCCGAAGCGCGTTCCTACACCGATCACGAGGTCGGCTTCTTTCGCGAGCGCGTTCGCGGCGGCGCTTCCGGTCACGCCGATGCCGGAGAGATTGCAGGGGTGGTCCCAGGTGATGGAGCCTTTGCCCGCCTGGGTCTCCCCGAAGGGAATCTCGAATTTCTTGCAGAAGTCGGCCAGCGCGCGGCCGGCTTCGGAGTAGCGCACGCCGCCGCCGCAGATGATGTAGGGCTTTTTCGCGGCCGCGATGAGCTCCGCGACGCGCGACACCTGAGCGCTGGTGGGCGGCCGCCGTTCGATATGGTGGACGCGCCGCTCGAAGAATTCCACAGGGTAATCGTGGGCGATGCCCTGCACGTCCTGCGGGAGCGCGATGGTCACCGCGCCGCCCTGCGCGGGGTCGGTGAGGACGCTCATCGCGTGCAGGAAGGCCGACATGACCTGCTCTGGCCGCGTGATGCGGTCAAAGTAGCGGCTCACGGGCCGGAAGGCATCGTTCGCGCTCACGGTGTAGTCGTGGGGCACTTCGAGCTGCTGCAGCACCGGATCGGGCTGGCGGTCGGCGAACACATCGCCCGGCAGAAAGAGCGCAGGGATGTGGTTGACCGTGGCGGTTCCCGCGGCGGTGACCATGTTGAGGGCGCCTGGCCCGATCGAGCTCGTGACCGCCATGATCTTGCGGCGGTTGTGCTGCTTCGCGTAGCCGATCGCGACGTGCCCCGCCCCCTGCTCAGTCTTGGCCTGCATGAAGCGGATGCCGTGGCCCGGCGCGGCGAGCGCCTCGCCGAGGCCGACCACGACGCCGTGCCCGAAAATACCGATTGCGCCTCCAACGAATTTCTCGACTTTTCCGTCGAATTCCACATACTGGTTGTCGAGGAATTTCACTATTGCCTGGCCGACGGTCAATCGAATCGTTTCCATAGGAACCTCTTTTCTTGGCGCGCCTGGAAAGGCGCGCCGATTGTGCGTATCAAGTTGAATTTACATCACTTCCGAGACTTTGACGGGGCGGTGTTCCGCGAGCGATTTTTTCGCGGCGAGACCGATGGCGAGGTCCATGAGGCCGTCGTTGCCGGTTACCGGCGTCTCGGTACCCGCGGCGATCGCCTGGAAGAAGGCCTTCATCTCGGCGACAAAAGCGTCCTTGTAGCGCTCGAGGAAGAAGTAGAGCGGCTTGTCGGCGTGGACGCCGCTTCCGTCGGAGAGACGCACCTGCGACGGGGAATCGTTCTCGGTCGCCGCCGCGCCGCCTGAGCCGAAGACCTCGACGCGCTGGTCGTAGCCGTACACGGCCTTTCTCGAGTTGTCGATGACGCCGAGCGCGCCGTTCGCGAACTTGAGGGTGATGATCGCGGTGTCGACGTCGCCGGCCTTCCCGATCTCGGGATCGACAAGCACGGCGCCCGCGGCGAACACTTCTTCAACCTCGCTGCCCGCCTGGAAGCGCGCCATGTCGAAGTCGTGGATGGTCATGTCGAGGAAAATCCCGCCCGAAACCTTCACGTACGCGAGGGGAGGGGGCGCGGGGTCGCGCGAGGTGATCTTGACGAGCTGCACCTGGCCGAGCGATCCAGCCTTGGCGAGCTCGCGGATATGCGCGAAGTTGTGGTCGAAGCGGCGGTTGAAGCCGATCTGGAGGCGTACTCCCGCCTTCTTGACTTCGGCGAGGGCCGCTTTCACTTTTTCGACGGTCAGGTCGACGGGCTTCTCGCAGAAGATGTTCTTGCCGGCGCGCGCCGCCTTGATGATGTAGTCGGCGTGGGTGTCGGTGGATGAGCAGATGAGCACGACCGAGATTTCGGGGTCGCGGAGAATGTCGTCGGCGTTCTTGCTGACATTCGCGATGCCAAGGCCCTTCGCCCAGGCTTCGATTTCCGGGGTGAGGTTGGCGTCCGCCACGGTTTTCACCCTGGCTTCCGGCATGTAGTACACGATGTTCGAGATGTGGATTTTCCCGATCCGTCCGGCGCCGATGACGCCGACATTGATTTTGTTCGCCATATGTATTCCTCCTGAATACTGAACCTTTGGTCGAAATGCGCGGGGCGGGGGCGGTCGCGCTATTTGCGGGGCGCACCAGGACGCCCCGCGCAGGCCGCCGAGTGCGCCCTCGTCGCCTGCGGAGCTCATGGTGGCGCGCGCCGCAGGCCGTCCCGATCCTGCGCTATGCGCGCGCTACGTACTCGATGCTCGCGCGGAGCGCCTGGGCAAGTTCTTTCTTCCCCATGGACTGCACGGCGCCGGAGAAGGGCTCGAAGGAGTAGTATCCCTTGTAGCCGGCCTTCTCGATCCGGCTCACGAGCTCGGCGCTCTTCATGACATCCTTCGGGCCGCACAGCACGCGGTGCGCGTCCGAGAACGCGGATTTCGCGATCTTCTCTTCCACCCCGGAGATGTGGACAAGGCCGAGATTCTTGATCGTCGCGGGCGCGATCGCGAAATCGGGCTTGTCCGGACCGAGGTAACTGTGGAAGGTGTCGATGAGGACACGATAGCACGAAGCGCCGCTTTCGCCGATAGCCTTGAGGGCCGTTTCGGCGGAGTCCAGCGATGAGATGGAGAAGCCGAGCGGTTCGACAAAGCCCTGGATTCCCGCCGCAGTAAAGAGCGGCGCGTAGCTGTTCAGCGCTTCGACCGTGTCGTGGTACTTCTCTTCCGGGCGCCGCGTGTCCTCCGGCTTGTTGTTGGGGCAGAGCACGAGCGCTGAACACTCCATCTCCTTGCAGAGCGCGAGCAGAACCTCGAGCTCCCCGAGCGCTTTCTTCCGGGCGGCTGGCAGATTGAACTGCTGCAGCGCGTTGACCGTGATGATCTTCACGCCCGCCGCTTTGGCGAGCTTGAGCACGGCTGTCCCCGAAAGACCGTCGTCAACCTTTCCGTCGCGGATGTCGTTCCGCAGTTCGACAGCGTTCAATCCGATGCCTGCGGCAAGCTCGAAGAATTCGGCCATGCCCAGCGACGGCGCCGCGATGCGGTTCAGCGCGAACCTCTTTGTGTCTATCATGTACTTCCTCTCTTTTTCAGCCCGCGATGTGCAGCCTCTCTTTCGCGAAAGCTGAATTGACGACCACATCGTCTCTGATCTGCTGCGCATGGACTCTTGAATACGCCTCGGCGCCGTCATCTACTTCTCTAAAATCGAAAATGGCGCAGATCGGCGAAATTGGGGCCGCATGCACAAGTAACAGAGTGTGCAAACGTTTTCAGAAAACGTTTGCAAAGCCAAAATTATTATCAGCTTCTTTTATCGATTTGTCAAATAGTTTCGGCTGGAAAAGAGAAGAGGGCGCCGCGGCGGGCGCCCTCAGCATACAAAAATCGAGGAGGCGATTCGTGCCTCGGTTGCGCTACTTGGAGAAGAGCACAGCCAGGAGCGGCGTCGCGATCATCACGAGAATGATTCTGAAGACTTGGAATATTGCCGAGATGGCGGTGTCCGCGCCCGCGTCGACCGCGGTGACAGCCATGCCGCTCAGTCCGCCGGGAGCGGTGCCGTACATCGCGGTGAGCAGGTCGATGTGGAATACCTTGTTGAGCACGAAGGCGAGCCCGGTGGTAAAGGCGAGGAGGGCAAGCACGTAGGCGAGCGCGATGGGGATCACTTCCGGACGCCGCCCGATGGAGTCGACGCTCGAGGTCGCGACGAGAATGTAGGCGACGAGCACCTGGGAAATAAGCGAAATCGGGCCGCCATAGGGCACATTGCCGCCGACAATGCCTTTGGCGATGAGCCCGAGGATCAGGCCTCCCATGAGATAGCCCGAAGGGAGCTTGAGTTTGTTGCCGAGCCACGCGCCGACGAGAATCGCGGCGACGATGATGATCTTTTCCTTCATGGTGTTCCCCCGCGCCGCGCTATTTGATTTTTCTGATCGAATCGATGATGGTGCCATCGCGGTACTCCACTATGCCGACGATTTCGTCGTGGAAGGCGACCTCGTCGGGGATGCCGGTTATCTTTTCGATTTCAGCCTTGAGCTGGCGGATGTCCTTTACGGGGAGGCCGGCGTCGCGCAGGGTGGCGGCGAGGTCCTCGCGTCTAGGATTCACCGCGATGCCGCGCTCTGTGACGATGACATCGACTGTTTCGCCCGGAGTTACCACGGTTTGGACCCGTTCGCGGATCGACGGAACGCCGTTGCGCATCGAGGGAATCGTGATGAGCGAGAGTTTCGCGCCTGCCGCCGTGTCGGAGTGTCCGCCCGAGGCGCCGCGCAACACGCCGTCGTGCCCGGTGAGGACGTCGACGTTGAAATCGACGTCAGTATCGAGCGCGGCGAGCACCACCACGTCGAGGTCGTTGACGAGGCAGCCCTTGTTGAAGGGGTTCGCGTACCAGGAGGCATCGACCTCCATGTGGTTCGGGTTGTGGGCGATCGAGTCGGTCACTGAGGCGTCGAAGCTTTGCACATCGAAGAGAGTGCGGAAGAGCCCGTCCTTCAGCATGTCGGCCATATAGCCAGTGATGCCGCCGATGCAGTAGCTGCCCTGGATCGCGTTTTCCTTCATGTAGTCGCGCACGTAGCGCGCTACGGCGAGGCTCGGGCCGCCGCCGCCGGTCTGGAAGGAGCAGTCCTGTTTGAGGTAGCCGGCCGCCTTGATCACTCTGAAGCCGAGTTCGGCGATGTAGAGCTGGAGCGGATCGCGGGTGATGCGCGTGGCGCCGGTCGCGATTTTGCTGGGATCGCCGATGGAGTCGACAAGGACTACCTGGTCGACGAGATACTGGGGAACGCTGATCTTGGGAGAGAGCGGGTAGCCGACGAGATTGTCGGTGACGGCGATGACGTGGCGCGCGTACTTGGCGTCGACCATCGCGTAGCCGAGGGCGCCGCAGGCGGTGGGGCCGCTCACGCCGGTCATGTTGCCAAGCCGGTCGCAGGCGGGGGCGCCGAGGAAGGCCACGTCGATCTTAAGGCTGCCCTCTTCGATGGCACGCGCGCGGCCGCCGTGGCTCCGGATAATGGCCGGGCTCGCGAGAAGGCCATTCGTGATGGCCTTGCCGACCTCGCCGCGCACGCCCGAAGTGTTGAGCCTCGTGACGACGCCTTTCTTGATCGCGCCGGCCACGCAGTCGTGGGAGTCGCCGAGCGAGGAGGGCGCGAGCGTGAGGTCGCGGATGCCCATTTTTTCGATTTCCGCCAGTACGAGGCCGACAATGGCGTCGCCGTTGCGAAGGTGGTGGTGGAATGAGATCGTCATGCCGCTCTGGAGGCCCGATTTTTCGATCGCGGACCGCAGGCTCGCGGCGACTTTGTTCGTGGTGATGGCCGGAGTACGGCGCTCGACGGGCGAGGGGGTCCACATGTAAGAGCCATCGAGGCGGCTGTAGGCGCCCGAGAATGGCGCGAGCGCGCCGAGACCGGGAATTTCGGTGGGAACGAGGCGCCCGAGCGAGTTGCGCACACAGCTGTAGTTCATAGTTCAGGCACCTCCATACCGGCGAGCCGCGCGAGTTCGAGCGTGCGCCTTGCCTGGGTCACCACCGGCGCGTCGACCATCTTGCCGTCCACGGCGATAACCCCGAGCCCGCGCGTCTCCGCCTCCAGGGCTGCGGCCACGACTCGCGCGGCCTTGGCGATTTCCTTTTCGCTCGGGCTGTACACCGAGTTGATCACCGGGACTTGCGAGGGGTGTATCGCGGCTTTGCCACTAAATCCGAGCGAAAAGCCGACCGCGGTCTGGGCGCGCAAGCCATCGAGGTCGGCGACATCTGTGTAGACCGTGTCGAAGGCTTGGAGCCCGTATGCCTTCGCGGCGATAACCACCGCACTCTTCGCGTAGAGAAGCTCGAGGCCCTCTTTCGTGGCGCGGATGCCGAGATCGGCCGCGAGATCCTGCCCGCCGAGAGTGAGCCCGACGAGCCTGCGCGAAGCTGCGGCGATCGAGTTCACGTTGACAATAGCGCGGGCTGTCTCGAGCATCGCCTGGATACCAATACTGCCGCGCGGCAGCCCGTGTTTCTCTTCGAGTCGCGAGATGATCGAGTCCGCAGCGAGCACGTCGTCGGCCGAGTCTACTTTGGGGAGGCGTATCGCGTGGGGCCTCGCGGGCACGATCTCCTCGAGGTCAGCCTCGAAGAAATCGGTGTCCCTCGGGTTCACGCGGACTATGATGCGGGTTTCCCCGAAGTCGAGCCGGCTCAGGGCGTGTTTTACCAGTTTGCGGGCCGCGTCCTTTTCGGTGATCGAGATCGAGTCTTCAATGTCGAAAATGACGGCGTCGGAGCCGTAGATGGCGCAGTTCTGCAACATCCCCGGGTTGTTGCCGGGGATGTACAGAAGCGAGCGCATGGGATGATTCTGGTGCGCTTGGGTCATTTGGCGGCCTGTCGTTTCCTCTTGATGAGCGCATAGGCGAGCGACACAGCGGCGAGCACGATGAATGCCGCGGAGATGGGCTTTTCAAAGAAGATCGCGGGGCTGCCGTCGGACAGCACGAGCGAGTTGCGGAACGACTGCTCTGTGGTACCGCCTAGGATGAGCGCCAGTACGAGAGGAGGCAGAGGCACTTCCATAATCGAGAAGAGGTAGCCGATCACACCCGCGATGATCACGAGGATAAGGTCGGATGAGCTGTAGTTGAGGAAATAGGTGCCGATCAGTCCCAAGCCCATGATGAGCGGGAGCATGATGCGCTGGGGTACGCGGAGGAGCTGTACGAGGGGGATGGCCAGCGGCAGGTTTATAATGACGAGAATGATGTTGCCGATGAGCATCGAGGCAATGACACCCCATGCGATTTCTGGATGATCCGTGAAGAGGGTCGGTCCCGGTCGCACGCCGAGAAGCATGAGCGCGCCGAGCATGACCGCCGTGGTGCCGGAGCCCGGAATGCCAAGTGTCAGAAGTGGCACGAGCGCGCCGCAAGAGCACGCGTTGTTCGCCGCCTCAGGAGCAGCGAGCCCCTCGATGGCACCCTTGCCGAACTTTTCAGGATGCTTGCTGAGGTTTTTCTCCATCGCGTATGACATGAAGGTGGCAATCGTGCCACCCATGCCGGGCAGAACACCGATTACAAAGCCAAGTGGCGAGTTTCGGATCATCGGCCAGAAACTCTGCTTGAACTCGTCTTTGGTGACCCACACTTTGCCGATATGTTTGGAGTCGAACTTATACACAGTGTCGATCGATTTCAGGTTCTTGAAGACCTCGGTAACCGCATACACGCCGATGATGATGACGAGGAAATCGATGCCGTCCTGAAGCGAGGAGATGCCGTACGTGAAGCGCATCGCGCCGCTCAACGCATCGATTCCTATCGTCGACAGCATGAGACCGAGCGCGATCGAGAAGAGTCCCTTCAGCAGATTGCCCTCCGAGAGCGTGATTGTCGCGACAAGGGCGAACATCATCAACGAGAACATCTCAGCCGGGCCGAACTTGAGCGCCGCGGACGCGACTGGCTGGCTCAGGAAGATGAGGAAAATCATGCCGATCAAGCCGCCGATAAAGGACGCGATCGCGGAAATGGCCAGCGCGGTGCCGGCTCTCCCGCTCTTCGTCATCGGATACCCGTCGAAGCACGAAACGATGGCCGAGGCGTCGCCCGGCGTGTTGATCATGATGGAGGCGCGCGAACCGCCGAACATGGCGCCGTAATACACCGCTGCCATGGTGATGAGCGCGGTCGCGGGATTCATTCCGAAGGTGATGGGAATGAGGATCGCCACGCCGGTGGCCGGGCCTAATCCAGGGAGCATGCCGATGACCGTTCCAAGGATGCCGCCCACAAATACCCATACGATATTGGTGAAGGTGAACGCGGTTTGGAAACCCACCGCAAGGTTCATAAAGATTGTGTGCATGGGGGTTCTCCTAGAAGGGGAGCAGCTGCTCGAGGAAGCCGCGCGGCAGACTCAATTTAAGCGCGACGGCAAACACGCCATAGGTGATGACCGCGAAGAGCACCGCGATGATGATGTTCTGCACGTAGCGATTCTTGTTGATGAGTATCGATACGACAAACATGAATGCCGCGGTGGAGAGCATGTATCCCACGGAGTCGATCGCGAGTCCGAATATGATACCCGCAAGGCTGATGAGGGCTATTCGGATCCAGACCGCCTTGTGCTTCGCAAAGCCAAAATCGGCTCTCTTCGATTTCTTTGCGGGGTTTCTGTCCTGCAGAATCAGCGCGATGCCAGTGATGATGGCAACGGTGCCAACCACATACGGAAATACTTTGGGCCCCAACTTGTCGCCGAGGGCCATTCGGGGCAGCAGTATCGCTGAAATTGTGTAGAACAAACCCAATACGATACTCACTATACCCGTCATTACATTCGTTGTCACTTTGAGTCCTCCGGCCGGAAAATGCCATGGAAAAAAGGGCCGGCGGACGCGTCGCCGCATCGCACCGGCTTACATGGAAGGGAAGTTATTTCTTCAGACCAACAGAGGTAAGAAGTTCGTCGAACACTTTGGTCTGGTCAGCGAGGAACTGCACGTGGGTGGCCGAATTCTGATAGAAATCGTCCCATCCGAGGTTCGCGAGCTGCTGCTTCCAGGTCTTGGTCTGAACCATCTTACCGAGGACATCGTCCCAGTAGGCAATCTGCTCAGCGCTGAGTCCGGGCGCGCCAATGAGTCCTCTCCAGTGCGGGAACACCAGGTCGATGCCCTGCTCCTTGAAGGTGGCGACATCGGGGAGAATGCTCAGTCTGTTGGTCGAACTCACGCCGACGATGCGGATCTTGCCGGCCTTGTGCTGTTCGAGGACTTCCGCGAGGCTGATGGCCATCGCCTTGACGTGTCCGCCGAGAAGGGCGGGGATTTCCTCGCCGCCGGCGCCCGGATACACGATGAATTTGAGCTTCGAGGGGTCAACACCATAGATCTTCGCGAGCTGGAGGAAGACAAGGTGATCGTCGTTGCCGAGCGAGGGGCCGACCGCGATGGGAACGGCGCTCGGGTTGCTCTTCAGCGCTTCCATGAGGTCCTTAACAGTCTTCCAGGGGGAATCGGCGCCGACGGCGATGGCTTCCCACTCAGCCTGCATCGCGGCGATCGGAGTGAAGTCCTTGTAGGTCAGCTGGCTGGTTCCGAGAAGGTTGTTGAGAATGAGCAGCGTGGACGTCGCAGCGAGCACTTCGCCCTGGCCCTTCTTGCCTTCGAGGTAGGTCCAGCCCACGGCGCCGCCGCCACCTGGCTTGTTGGTGACGATGACTGGCTTATCGACGAGCTTCTCATCGACGAGGGTCTTCTGGATGACGCGGCAGAGCATGTCCCAGCCGCCGCCCGGACCAGCCGGGGCCACAAGCTCGATCGTTCTCGAGGGCTTCCAGCTCGGAGCCGCGCCCACTGCTGATACGGCGCCGACCAGAGCGAGAATCAGAATGAACGAAGACAGTTTCTTCATATCCGTCTCCTCCTTAAAGATATTTGAATTGCCGCATGGCCGGAGCCGATGCGGATGATTCCTAGAAGAACTGGAAATCCTTGAGTGCCTCGGCGTAGCCCGACTTTTCTCTCCAGATCGCGAAGGATTCGTCCAGGTGTTCGATCCAGATCTGCGCGGCACGTTCAGGATCGCGGGCGACAAAGGCTCTGTACAGCTCGGTTCGCCGGTAGATGCTCTTTTCAACCCGGTTTGGAAGCACAATGCGCATGACGCGGTAGCGGTCGAAAATTTCGCGCTGGGCCCACACAGCCTCGATGATTCTGGTCGATTTGCAAGCCTCGAAGACGATCTCGTTAAAGCGCTTGATGCTCGGGAAGAGGGTCTCGAGCAGTTCTTCGCCGCTCAGCGTGCGCTGGGCTTCATTGAGATCGTCGAGGATCGATTTCAGTTCGGCGAGTTCCGGGGCCGAGATGCGGATGGCTGCATACTTCAGGGCGAGGGTTTCGAGCGCCTTGCGGATGGCATAGGAGTGGGCGAGCTCGTAGGGCGAAATGCCGAGCACGCGGTTGCCTTTTTTGGGTACGCGCTCGATATAGCCGTTGCTCTCGAGCTTCTGGAGCGCCTCGCGGGCGGGAGTTCTGCTGACGCCGAACTCTTCGGCGATGTCTGCGTCCGTAAAGAAGCTGTCCGGCTTCAGCTCTCCCAGCACGATCGCCTTCCGCAGGTGTTCGTAAATGACTTCGCGCATCGGCTGGAGGTGAATATCGGGCACAGAGGGCAGAAGACTCATGGCGGCTCTCCCGAAAACGAAGAAATGTAGATATTCGGTATTCCGTATACCGTATACATCATGTATAATAGAGTAGCTTTTTAGATTTGTAAAGCATGAATTGTTTAAATTTCTGGGGTGAGGAGCGAGCCGTGGGCAAAAATATTGTACAGAAACTGATAGACAGCCACCGTGTGACACAAGGGGCTGCCGCGCCGGAGCGCGCTGAGGGCCGGGGCGGAGAAGTGCTCATCAAGATCGATCAGACGCTGACACAGGACACGACAGGCACCATGGCCTACCTTCAGTTCGAGGCGCTCGGCATCGACAGGGTCAGAACCGAGCTCTCGGTCAGCTACGTAGATCACAACACGCTGCAGGTCACCTTCGAAAACGCCGACGACCACGCCTTCCTGCAGGACATAGCCTCGAAGTACGGCATTGTGTTCTCGAGGCCCGGGAACGGCATCTGCCACCAGGTGCACCTCGAACGCTTCGGCGTGCCCGGCAAATCGCTCCTGGGCTCGGACAGCCATACCCCCACCGGCGGCGCGCTCGGCATGCTGGCGATAGGCGCCGGCGGCCTCGATGTCGCCCTCGCGATGGCGGGCCTTCCTTTCTCGATTCCGCAGCCCAAAGTCCTCAAGGTTGAATTAAAAGGAAAACTCCAGCCCATGGTGAGCGCCAAAGACGTCGTGCTCGAAGTGCTCCGCCGGCTCACGGTAAAAGGCGGCGTGGGCAAAATACTCGAATACGCGGGCGAGGGCGTCGCGGCGCTCACGATTCCTCAGCGCGGCACTATTACCAACATGGGCGCCGAGCTCGGCGCCACCACCTCGGTGTTCCCCAGCGACGAAGTGACAAAGCGCTTCCTGGAAGCGCAGGGCAGAGGCGCCGACTACAGGCCGATTTTCGCCGACCCCGACGCCGCTTACGACGAGGAGCTCGTCATCGATCTTGGCGCGCTCGAACCGCTCATCGCGCTGCCGCACATGCCGGACAAAGTCGTGCCGGTGCGCGAGGTCGCGGGCATGCCCGTAGACCAGTGCTTTATCGGCAGCTGCACCAACTCTTCGTACTACGACCTCGCGATGAGCGCCGCCATCCTGAAAGGCAAGCACGTGGCGCCGAAGACGAGCCTCGCGGTCAGCCCAGGATCCCGGCAGGTCCTCCTCATGGTCACCAGGGACGGCATACTCACCGATCTCGTCGAAGCGGGAGCGCGCATTCTCGAATCTGCCTGCGGCCCCTGCATCGGCATCGGGCAGGCGCCCACCACCAACGGCGTTTCGCTTCGCACCAACAACCGCAACTTCGAAGGCCGCTCCGGCACCAAGTCGGCCAAGGTCTTCCTCGTCAGCGCCGAAACCGCGGCTGCCTCGGCGATCGCGGGCGTCATCACCGACCCGCGCACGATCGGCCGGAGCATCAGCATCGCCATGCCCGAACGTTTTCTGAGCGACGACTCGATGTTCGTGTTCCCGGGAGGCGGCGCGCCGGCGAAATCGGGCAGCGCGCCAGTGAGCGTCGCCGCCGAGATCCAGATCAGGCGAGGGCCAAACATCGCTCCGCTTCCCCAGTTCGAAGCGATCGGCGACAGCCTCCGCGCGCAGGTGCTGATGCGCATGGGCGACAACATCACCACCGACCACATCCTGCCCGCCGGCTCGAAGATCATGTCGCTGCGCTCGAATTTGCCCGCGATCTCCGAGTACTGCTTCTCGGTGCTCGACACGAGCTTTCCCGCGCGCGCCAGGACTGCCGGCAGCGGCATCCTCGTCGCGGGCCAGAACTACGGACAGGGTTCGAGCCGAGAGCACGCGGCGCTCTCCCCTCGATATCTCGGCGTTCGGGCCGTGATCGCGGTATCCTATGCGCGCATCCATCGCCAGAACCTTGTAAACGCGGGAATTCTTCCTTTAATATTTGACCATGCGGAAGATCTCGGCGCCATCGAGCAGGGCGACAGCCTCGTGATTGAGCGCATTCACGATGGACTGCGAGAGGATCACTTCGAGATAAGGAACGAGCGGACCGGCACGCGCATCGCGGCGCACCACGGTCTGCCCGCGCGTCAGGTCGAGCTTATTTTCGCGGGAGGCGCACTGAACGCGGCCCGCCGAGAGCTGGCGCGTTGACCACGAGGGGCCTATGAGCGAAGCAGGTTTCGGGTTCGAAGAGCGGGAGCTGCGCACATCGCCAGAACTCGCCGAGCGGGCGGCGCTCCTCGCCTCGCGGGGGCTCACGATTCCCGAGGGCGAAGGGCTCGTGCTGGGACTCTACCAGAGTGAGCGCCTTGTAGCGACAGGCGCGCTCGTTCGCAATGTGCTGCAGGGAATCGCGGTCGATGCCGGCTTCGAGGGCGAGGGAGCGGCGGCGGCCATTGTCTCTTCGCTCATCAAGCGCGCCATTGAGCGAAATATCGAGCAGCTCTTCCTCTTCACGACGAATGAAGAGGCCCCGCGCTTTGAAAGCCTCGGTTTTTCGCTCATCGCGGGCGTTCCTCGCGGAGCGGCGCTCCTCGAATGGGGCTCGGAGGGCATCGCGCGCTATCTCGATGAGCTGCGCGGTGTCGCGCGGGGCAAACCTCGGCGCGCAGGCGCCGTGGTGGTCAACTGCAACCCA
>Ga0172369_10003324_pt1 | contig 21266 bp, 17 predicted proteins | sample LakKiv25m_FD_114539 | JGI IMG/M metagenome (GOLD analysis project Ga0172369, IMG submission 114539) | Freshwater microbial communities from Kabuno Bay, South-Kivu, Congo - kab_022012_11.25m | ecosystem: Environmental > Aquatic > Freshwater > Lake | place: Democratic Republic of the Congo...
GCTGAAGGCGCATTCGTGCCGGGAGAGTTGGGGCAGGTCACGGCGGAAGCGGTCACGGTCGGCCTGCCCACGCTGCGGGCGAAAACGAATGTGGAGATGCGCGGGGTCGGACGGCAGTTCAGCGGACTGTATCACGTGGAAGCCGTGCGGCACCGCATCGATGGGAGTGGCTATAGCTGCGAGCTGACGCTCCGTCGCAACGCACTTGGGAGGAGCGCCGGCCAGACGGCACCTGATACGCTGGGCAAGCAAAACGTGCAACAGGCACGAGCGGCCGCCTCGCGACCGGCCTCTTCTCCCGCGCGGTCTGCGCCGTCCCGCCGGCAGATCGTCATCGACGCCAACACCGGCCAGCGCCGGTAAACAAAGGAGATGGTTGAGTATGAATATCGCCACCACGCCACGCAACCTGTATCAGAACTGGCAATTCGCCATTGAGATCAACGGGTTCGACGTGGCCCTGTTCCAAAAATGCTCGCTCCCGAAGACGGAGTTCGAGGAAGTGACCTTTGCCCCCGCCGGCTCGCTCTTCGATCAGAAGGTGGCCGGGCGGATGAAGTTCGACGATATCGCGCTGGAGAAGGGCATCCTGGGGGATGGCTCGGACGATGCCGCGCGCGCCTGGTTGCAGCAGGTGGGCACCGCCACCCTCGGAGTGGGCGGCACGCCGGCGATGTACCTGCGCGATCTCGACATCGTGCAGTACGACCGCACCGGCGTGGAAACCCGCCGCTGGCGCCTCCATGGCGCGTGGATCAAGGCGCTGGAATACGACGAGCTCGAAGGCGGCAATACGAGCCACACCATCGAGAAGCTGACGCTGAGTTATCAGTATTGGCAGTGACCACTAAGAAGGGAGAGCCATGTATCCATTTACGTTACCGAGCGGTCTCGACTGTGAGCTCCGCGAACTTACTGGCGTCGAGGAAGAGCTGCTCACGAATCTGCGGCTGATGCGCTCCGGCGACGGCCTCAACCAGGTGCTGCGCAACTGCCTGGTGCGATTGGGAGACAAGACGGAGGTCGTGCTGGACGACGTGCTCGGCCTGCTGGCGGGCGACCGGCTCTTCATGCTGGTGAAGCTGCGCCAGGTCTCGCTCGGCGATGAGGTTAGCCTGACGCTGAGCTGCCCGAATCCCACCTGCCGGGCTACCAGCCAGGTACCCATCAATCTCGAGGATCTGTCCGTCACGCCGTACCCCGGCGAACGGGAATTCACCTGCGCGCTGCCCGGTTCGGGGCAGACGGTGACCTTCGTGCATCTGGACGGGCATCGCGAAAAGCGGCTGGCGGCGCTGCCGGAGGCGACCATTACCCAGGCGATGCTCATCCGCATCGTTGCGGTTGATGGGCAAGCGCCGACCAGGCAGACGCTCAATACCATGTCGCTCAAAGACCGGCAGGTGTTGCGCCAGGCCTGCTGGCGGCTGATGGCGCGGATGCGCGCGTCCAGCTCGGTGGCCATTGCGTTCATAGCCTCCGCCAGACCGGCCTGCTCCCGCGAGCCGCCCACCGGAACTCTGCGCTGCAGGTCGCCGCCGGCGAAGCGCTGCGCGGCGCCGCGCGCCTCCTCCAGCGGCCTGCTGATGTTGCGCGAGATGACCAGGCTGACCAGCGCGGAAAGGAGGGCGATGGCGAGCACCACCAGCGCCAGGTGGGCTTTCAGCAGGTTCAGCGCACCGTTATACGCGGTTAACGGGATGGCGGCGCGCACCACGCCGCGCATATGCCCGTCCTCGATTACCGGCGTCGCCACGTACATCATCGGCTCGCGCAGCGTGGCGCTCTCGCGCACCATCATCCCTGCCTGCCCGTCCAGTGCGCGCCGGACTTCCGGGCGGTTACGGTGATTGTCCATGGTGGCCGGATCGTGGTCGGAATCGCCGATCACCCGGCCGGAAGGCAGGATAACAGTGACTCGGGTTGCTGCGGCTTTGCCCAATTCCTTGCAGCGCGCGTCGATGAAGTCAATATTCTCGCCGGACAAGCGTCCGGCAACCATGCCGGCGGTAAGTCTGGCGCGTGATTCCAGATCTGCCCGCGTCTGCGCGTAGTAAAACCCGCGCAGCGAAAACCACGCCCCCCAGCTCACCGCGAGCAGCGCGAGCAGCATGATGCCGAAATAGCTGAGGTATAAATGCCAAAAAAGGCGCCGCCTGCGCATGCTCACCCCTTGAACCGGTAACCGACGCCGCGAACCGTCTCGATCGAATCGCCGGCGCTTCCCAGTTTCTTGCGCAGCGCGGCGATATGGACATCCACCGAACGCTCGGTGACGGCGTAATCCTCGCCGCGGACGGCATCGACGATCTGATAACGGGTAAATACCCATCCGGTGCGGCGAGCAAGCAGCAGCAGGATCTGAAATTCGGAGAAGGTCAGCGCCGCCGGATGGTCGTCTACCAATACCTGGCGCCGCCCCGGATCGATGACGATATTGCCTGCCTTGATGGCCGCCGTGTCGTCGCCGGGAACCACCTCCCGCCGCCGCAGCACCGCCCGCACCCGCGCCAGCAGCACCTTGGGGCTGAACGGCTTGGTGATGTAATCGTCGGCGCCCAGCTCCAGGCCGGCCACGATGTCGGCCTCCTCGCCCTTCGCCGTCACCATCACGATGGGTATCTCGCGGGTGGAGACGTCGCGCTTGAGGATGCGGCACACGTCCAGCCCGTCGATGCCCGGCAGCATGAGGTCGAGCAGGATCAGGTCCGGCGGCGCCGCCCGCGCCAGGCGCAACGCTTCCTCCCCGGTCCCGGCCCCCCGCACCTGGAACCCCTCCTTGTGCAGGTTGAAGGAGACCAGCTCGAGGATGTCCTCTTCGTCTTCAATCGCAAGTATAGTGCGTCCGGCCATCGTACTATCAATCTCCGAATCTTAAATTATTTCATTAATTCTACACGGTAGATATTAACACAACATCAGTAAATCGTTAATATCATGTAAGCAAACCAGTCTTTAATCCGGATTATTCACGAACCGATTGTATCGCAACCCTTTACGGGGCGCGAGTGCCGCATTTATAATCCGGGCTATGGCTTACGATTCCGGTTGCAGAATATGGCGGACGAGCTCCGCTCCTTCTCCCGGCTTCCCCAGCATGCGGTAAACGGTGGTGATCGATGCGCGGAGTTGTTCCCGTTCCGAGGCGCCGCGGAGCAGTTGTCCCTGGGTGATGAGCTGGTCCGTATCGCCCAGCAGCAGCAGCAACGTGGCGTATTCCAGCCGGTAGCCCGGGGAGAGGTCCGCCCCCAGCTCGAGCGCTTTCGCGTAGTGATCGCGGGCTTCCGGCAACAGTACCTCGCCGCGGGCATCGCCGCTTAGCGTCAACTGGTATCGATAATGCGCCAGCAATACCCACCCGTTCGCAAGCAGTGGATCGAGCCGCACCCCCCGCTCCGCGTATTGCTCGGCTTCGAGCAATCGATCTTCATTCGCCAGCCATTGCGCATAGTAGTGGGCGAAATTTGCATTGAACGGCTCATATCGCAACCCCTGGCGGATCACACGCTGTGCCTGCTGAGTCTCCCCATATTCCAGATAGGTCACCGCCAGTTGGCGCAGCAGATCCGGATCGCGCGGGTTGAGGCGCAATCCTTGTTCTCCATACGCGACCATCCGGCGATACGACTCCCACATTGCGGCGTCATCGGTCGCAAAGCTCGCGAGCAGCAGTGAGCCATTGGTCAAGGCAACATAAGTTATCGCGGCATCCGGCGCCGAAAGGTTCAGCACTCGCTCCAGATCGGCCAGGCCCGCACGCGCAAGCCGTGCCGCCCGCGTGGGTTCGTTTCGACGGACATCCGCGGCCTCCTCCAAACGCTCGTGGCCGCGCTCCATCAGCACCGCCGTCGCAAACTGGGTGCCCGTAAGAATGAGCGCGTAGATCAGCAACCCCACGCCGAAGACACGCGGCAACCACGCGGGGGGCGCCTGGATGCGGAAGGTGCGCATACCGGGGAACTCGGCCTCGCCAGCTGCCTGGGACGCCAGCAAGGCCAGCAGAATCCAGCCGACCGACAGCGTGGCGGCGTTGTCGAAGGCGGACAGGTTCGCGGCCAGGTAGACGACGATCCCCCCGAACAGGCCGGCAGTCGCCCATTGTCGCGTACCTGGGGCGCGCAACAGGCGGCGGCTAACGATGAAGATGGCCGCCAGCAGCAGCGCAAAGGGCAGCAGGCCCGCCAGGCCCATCTCCGCCGCCACCTGCACGGGCAAGTTATGCGGCAGGGAGGTCCAGTAGCCGAATTCAGCATCTAGCAGCGCGGCAGGAGGGCGATACTGGGGAAAGACAGCGGTCGTCGTACCGGGTCCCCACCCGGTCAGCGGACGGGCGGCGAACATGCTCAATGCGCCGCGTATAGCGAGCAAGCGCGTCTGCACCGTATAATCGGACAGTCCGGTCCGCGCGAGCTGGCTCAGTCGTTCACGCGCGCCGGGATGCAGCAGGAGGCCGGCCCCCACCAGCAACAACAGCACCACCGCGCCTCTGCACGCAACGCGCGGCACGGCGCGCAGCAGCGACGGCGCCCACCACGCCAGCAATGCCAGCACCAGCCCACCGCCGGCCAGCAGCCCGAGCCAGGCCCCCCGCGACAGGGTGAGCATTAGTGCGACGGTCATCAGCAGACCGCCGGCAGCGGTAATCAATCGCTCCTTCAGCAGCGGAGCAGCAAATACACGGCTGATGGCCAGCGGTATTAAGACGGCATAATAGACGCCGGCAAACATTGGATTCCCCAGCGTGCCGAGCAGGCGCCGGCCGGAATAGGCCGCATGGAACGGGATGGGCCACAGATAATCGAGCAACCCCAACGCGGCGACCAGCGCTCCGGCTACGAGCAACAGGCGATGGACATTCACAATCTGTTCCGGTGTACGCACCCAGGCGCGCACCCCCACGTAGAGCGCGATGGCGCACGGCAATATCTGGGGGCTGTCATCCCCCCAGAGCGGCGTGGCGAGCGACAGGTTCGGCACGGCGCTGGTCAGGCGGGTCAGGATGGCTGCCAGCGCGAACAGCCCTACGGCGAGGTCGAGCACGGTTGCGGTGAAGGTGATCGCCCGGCGGCGCCCCATCGCCCACAGCGCGCACGCGAGCATGACCAAGCTCCCGGCCGCCAGCGCCAGCGCGCGCGGGGTTTCACGTGGATTGTAAAGCAAGCCGTCCATCGGCGCCATGACCACGGGCACCGCAATGATGATCGCGTACAGCGGTAAAAGCGCAATTTTCGACACGAAAGGGCGCGGAGGTGAAGCGGGTGAGTTAAGGGTTGTCGCGTGCCGGGTGTCTTTTCGCATTTGTCCGATCCACCGTCCAATTGTTTACCCCGGCGTTTTCGTGCCGCAGTTCATGGAGTTCCCAACATAGCTATTCGCCGTTCGATCCGGCGTTTCCCGCGGGAAAATACAAGGAGGGCGCGGCCCTGAGGCGGCGCCCTCCTTGCGCAGGTTATAGAACCTGCAGTGTGACTCACTAATACTTGAAGTACAGCGAGTTCATAATCGGGGAGCTCTGGAAGTCGGGACTCAGGACGTAGTTCACGAATTTCTGCGCGGCGGCCTTATCGGGATTGGTGCTGGTTGCGCCGGGAATCCACATGAACAGTGGGCGAACGAGCTGATAGCAATCGTCATTCGCGCCCTGGCCCGCGGCCGTGCCGATCCACCAGGCCTTATAGTTGGCGGAAGTGTCGTTGGCCGGCTTCGTCGAACGCACCAGTTTGCGGGTAAAAGTCTGGACTACGGCTTCATCGGATTCGTCGGTCAGATCGGATTGCGGAATCCACTTCAAGATGTCGACCTTGTCAGGGTCGGCTTCGCCGACGCCGGTGAAGCCGATGCCGTACGGGTCCTTCGCTACGGCGGCAACCACTTCGGCATTGGTGATGAAGCGCTGCGCGGAGGAGGTGATCACCTCGTCTTTGGCCTTATCGCCGGGATCGCCCAGCACGAACTCCGAGAAGTATTCATAGGTGCCGGACTTCGCGGCGCCGCCTACCTCGTAGAGCGCGCGGGAATAGACGTGGATTTTCTTCTCAACCGAACCGTGGCCGCCGTTACCCTCGCCGTTCGGACACAGGGTGCCGCCCCAGATGGCGCGGGCCTTGGCGCGGTTCATCACGCCCTTGGCATTGCCGGGGAAGTAGCTGGCCGGGATCTTGCTGTTCTTCGCGACAATCATGACGAGCGCATCCTTGGCGACGCAGATCATGGTGCCGGTGCCGTCGGTAGAGGTCTTGAAGCTCGAAGCACCTGTCACGTGGTGACCGGCATAAGCGTCGGAGCCGTTGAAGACCGCATCCTGATACTCCGAGGAACCAAAGTAGTTGCCATTCTCCGCGTCGTTGCCTTCATTGGCATTCCAACCGGCCACGGCGGCCATCGCCAGGTCCATGGTGGTGGTGGAACCGCCGACGACCAGGCTGGTATAATCGCTGAAAGCCGTACCGGATGCCGGTTTGATGCCGCCGGCGGGGTTCTTCACCCAACCGTAGCCGCCGCCCAGGTAGAAAGCGCGATTCAGCAGGTTGGAGGAAGAGTCCTGATCGAGGGTGGAGAACTTGGAGGCAAGCGACTTGGCATGGCCGTCAGCATAGGAAATGTTCAGGCTGTGGCGGCTGATGATGTCGCCCTTCTGACCCGGACCGTTGGGATAGATGGTGCAATCCGGGAACTCCTTGGAAGTCCCATCGACCAGACAGCCGACTTCGGACGGATTCATCAGCGCTGAAGTGCGGACACCGTTGCCATCCGGCGTCACGAGCAGCGCGCCGTAGCTGTAGCTGACGTGGCCGGCGCCTTTTTCGTCCGCGGGGCAGGTGAAGATTCTGCGGTTGCCCACATACTCATCGATGTCCTGCGCCCATTCCGCGCCGGGGAACTCGCTCTGGTTGTCATCGGCGAACATTAGAATCGCCAGCGTCATCTGCTTCATGTTGCTCAGGCAGGAAGTCTGGTTGGCCTTGGCTCGCGCTTTGGCAAACACGGGGAAGAGGATCGCCGCCAGCACCGCGATAATAGCGATGACGACGAGTAGCTCGATGAGCGTAAAGCCACGCCCTTGTCGGGAACAGTGTTGCATTGTTTTCTCCTTTAACTTTTTGTTATGCGGGATGAATTAGGCAGCGCCGTCCCGCAGAACCAGCCATAGAATACGGCGGGAATATTGGGGGCGTATGAGACGGACGTTAGCGTCGGTGAATGTTTGATGAATGTTTGGTGTTTTATTATCCGCAAACCTTATGGTCAAGTGCCTATCTCCGCAAGGCATGCAAATAAAGAGATTGAGATAACCGGTTTTGAAATCAGCTCAAATTAACAAGATTTTCACACGGCGCTAATCATCTGCACATGGTATGCATCGATACTCTGGGAGAGTGAACGATTACATTTTTAACGGAGGTATCTGATGTCACACGTGAAATTCGGTTTCACCAACCTGTCGCGCCTGCTGGCCGGCGTTTTCTTGTTACTCGCTACTGTTACCGCTTCTCATGCCGTCGATCTGACCGGCGCGGGCGCCACCTTTCCGTATCCCCTCTACTCCAAGTGGTTCGACGTATACGGCGAAAAAGGCGACCGCATCAATTACCAGTCAATCGGCAGCGGCGGCGGCATCAAGCAACTGCAGGCGGGCACGGTGGACTTCGGCGCCAGCGACGCCCCACTCTCCGATGAAGAGATGAAGGCCATGCCCGGCCCGGTGGCGCATATTCCCACTGCCGCCGGATCGGTGGCAATAATATACAATGTGCCCGGCGTCAAAAACGGTTTACACCTGACCGGCAGCGTGCTTGCCGGCATCTTCCTGGGCGAAATCACAAAATGGAACGACAAGCGCATCACCGCGTTGAATCCCAAAGTAAAATTACCGGCTACGCCCATCATTGTGGCGCGCCGCTCAGATGGCAGCGGCACCACTTATATTTTTACCGATTACCTGGCGACCGTAAGCAAAACCTGGGAAAACAAAGTAGGTCGCGGAAAATCCGTCAACTGGCCGGTCGGCCTGGGCGGCAAGGGTAGTGAAGGCGTTTCCGGCGTCGTAAAGCAGATGCCCGGCGCAATCGGCTACGTCGAGCTGGCCTATGCGCTTCATAACGATATGACTTATGCCTCGTTGAAAAACAAGCACGGCGCCTATGTAGCGCCCAGCCTTGCCTCCACCACCGCCGCCGCTGCCGGTGCGATTGCGGCGATGAAGAAGGACATCCGCGTATCGATCGTCAATGCCGACGGCAAGGACTCCTACCCCATCGCCGGCTTCACCTACATCTTGTTGCTGAAAAAACAGGCAGACAGGATAAAGGGTGAATCGCTGGTTAACTTCCTCTGGTGGGCAATACACGATGGGCAGGCTTACGCGGAAAAACTGGTCTACGCCCCCCTGCCGAAAGAGGTTGTGCAGCTCAACGAAACGGCGCTGAAGACCATCACCAGCGGCGGGAAAGCCTTGCTGAAGAAGTAAGGCTGCTGAATAACGCTTCTTTACTGTCCCGGGGTTGCGCCAATGCTCCCCGGGACAGTCGTAACTATACATAAGCACTCCCCCCTGTATTATCCGCTGGGCTATAAATCCGAACGAGCAGGAATCATGTGGTGGACGGACGAATGAAGGGGTGAGATGAATACTGAACCGAAGGTATTGCGGGCGATGCGGGCGCGGATGGGCGGGCTGGCGAGCCAGCTACCGGCCATCACGGCTTCGGCGGAAGCGGCGGCGGGGCGGGCCGCGGCGGTGCCGGGATGGAAGGTGCGCTTTCCTTCTCCCCGCCAGCCGGCGTTTACCGACGAATTCGTCGCGCGGGCGGGCGGCCTGGCGAACTGGGGATCGGGTAAGCCGGACGATTCGCCCACGGCCGACACGATGATCTATGCCGCGCGCTCGTGGGAGGAGGATGCGGCGGAGGCGGCAACAGCGATGCCGGAATACCGGCAGCAGGGCTGGCATACGGTGTTGATCGGCTCGCGCGCCGGATTGCCCGCCGAATTGCCCCGCGAGCTATTCCTCGACAACGGCGCGGAGTCGGGGGGTGCGGAAGAAAGCCCGGTCAATTTCATCGCCAACGTGGCGCTCGGCTGGATGTGGATCGTCGAATTCGTCGCCGCGCTAACCCGGCTGGGGGTGCGCCCGCACGTGATGCAGAGCATGTTCGTGCCCGGCGCGGAGGAATTCAACAAGACGCTTGAACCCAAAGACGCCCTGCTTTCCTGCGCAACCGCGGTGCCGCCCGGCGAGCTGGCGAACGCCTACCTGCGCTGCGTCGCCTGGTTGCTTGACGACGTGGCGCGGTCTGAAATCCAGACGCGCATCGCCGAAGCTGCCCGCCTGATCAGAACGCGCCTTCGCGAAGGAGGCCGGGTGATCACCGCCTGCCTGGCGCACGCCGTGCCCGGCGAGATGGGGCACGCGGTGAAAAACCCCTACCTCAATCTGGGCGTCCCGCGCGAAGCTGACGTGGTCGAGAAGACGCAACCCGGCGACCTGCTGGTATATTTCGGCTACATCGGCATTGACAACGATTATTACGCGCACGGCTGCTGGTTCCGCGCGGCGGGGGTGCGCCTCATTACCAGCTTCATCGACAACCCGATGAACCCCGACGACCGCGTCCCCGACGCCCTCGTTCACATCCCGCAGAGCTGGGCCTTCGGCGACGCGGAAGTCCCGATCCCCTTCCCCCCCGGCAAAATGGCGCCGCTGAGCGTTATCAACCAGTTGCTCCTCTTCCGCCTGCTCGACGACGAAGTCATGAACTGAAGTGCCGCAATAAGAAACGGAGCTATTATGCAAGCTATCAATCGCAGAGAACAGTATATGCGCGCGCTGCGGCGGGAGCCGGTGGAGGCGCTCACCTGGGCGCCGAATTTCGATTACTGGTATGCCGTCAACACCGCCAACGGCACTGTGCCGCCGGAATATGCCGGGTTGTCCTGCAACGACCTGCTGCGCGCGGTAGGCGGAACTATCTGGCGGCGGGTGTGCGTCGTCGCCTCCGCTTACGACGAATCGGTTACAATTACCGAGGAGGAGGCGGACGATCTCCGCATCACGCGCTACCGCACGCCGGACGGCGAGCTGCGCATCGTGCAACGGCGGGCGGACGATTCGGCGGGCACCTGGTTCCTCACCGAGCACCTGGTGAAGACGGTGGACGACCTGAAGCCGCTGCGCTACCTGATCGACGCCACGCAATACACGCTCACCACCGAGGGTTACGAGCGCGAGGCGGCGGACGTGGGCGACGACGGCATCCTGCTCACCCCCGCGCCGTGCGTGCCCTTCATCCAGTTCGCGAAGACGGATGTCGGCTACGAAAATGCCTATTACCTGCTGGCCGACTGCCCGGAGGAGGTGCAGGCGGTGCTCGATGCCTATCACCGCAAGTATCTCGAGTTCTACCGGTTGGCCGCGCGGGGGCCGTGCGAGCTGGTGACCACCGGCGACAATATGGACCAGCTTACCTGCCCGCCGCGGTACTTCCAGCGCTATGCCGTGCCGTATTACCATGAGATCGGCGAGATCCTGCACGCCGGCGGCAAAATCGCGCAGGGGCACTGGTGCGGCCAGCTCGACCGGCTGGTGCCGTTGATGCCGGATTGCGGGCTGGACGTCATCGAGGCGATCACGCCGAAACCGATGAGCATGGTGGATATGAAGGAAACGATGGACCTGCTGGAGGGGAAAATCACCATCCAGGGCGGCGTGCCCTCGGTATACATGTGCGACGTGGGCTGCACGCGCGACGAGCTGCGGCGCTATATCGAGGAACTGCTGGAAGAGGTAGGGCATTGCCGCGGCTTTATCCTGGGCATGGGCGACAACGTGCCCAGCGCCGCCGACTTCGCGCGGGTGAAGATGATTTCCGAGATCGTGGCGGAATATAACAGCGGCAAGCACGGGAGGGCGAGCGTCCCCGCGAGCCCCGTTCGCTAGTCGATCATGCGCGCCCCGTCCCGGGCGAAGGTGTTGGCGATGTTGTAGCCGCTGGGGCGCTGATACACGCGCAGGCCGAACTCCGGCACGACAGCGAGCAGGTGGTCGAAGATATCCGACTGGATACCCTCGTAATTTATCCAGTTGGTGTCATTGGTGAAGACGTACACCTGGATGGGCAGGCCTTCCGGGGTGGAGGCGAGCTGGCGCACGATGAAGGTCATTTCCTGGTGGATCTTCGGGTGGCGGCGCAGGTAGCTGACGATATATGCGCGGAGGGTGCCGATATTGGTCAGCCGGCGTAGGGCGCCCACCCCCTCCAGGCCGGGTTCCGGCGCCTGCGTCCGGTTATAATCGGCAATCTCCCGCCGTTTCGCCTCCATATAGTCCTTCAACAGCGCGAAGCGGCCAAACCGCTCCTCCTCCGCCTCGCTAAGGAAGCGGATGGTGGCCATGTCCAGATTGATCGAGCGCATGATGCGCCGCCCGCCGGATTCCGTCATGCCGCGCCAGTTTTTGAATGAATGGTCGAGGAATTTGTGCGTGGGGATCATGGTGATGGTGCGATCCCAGTTCTGGATCTTCACCACGTGCAGGGCGATATCGATTACATCGCCATCCGCGCCGAATTCCGGCATCTCCACCCAATCGCCGATGCGGAGGAGATCGTTATTGACGAGTTGAATGCCGGCCACCATTGACAGCAGCGTGTCGCGGAAGACGAGCAGCACGATGGCCATCATCGCGCCCAGGCCGCTCAGGAAGTACCATGGCGACTGGTTGATGAGAATGGCGACGATGAAGACACCGCCCACCAGGTAGACGATAATCTGACCTACCTGGAGATATCCTTTGATGGGGCGGTGCTGCGCAACGGGATAACCGTTGTAAATGACGTTTACGCCGTTCAGCAGCGCGCTCACCGACCTTGCTACCACCAGCACCATCAGCGCGCTCGTCAACCGCTGCAGGAACTCGGTCAGGCCGGCGGGAAGGTTGATGACGAACTGCAATCCCTGGTACAAAACCAGCAGCGGCAGCGCCCAGGCGAGGATATCGAAAACCTTCTGATCCAGCAGCGTCTCGTCCCAGCGCGTAGGGGTGCGCGCGGCAAGCCGGCGCAGTATGCGCAGCAGCACCCGGCGCGCCACCACCAGCGCCAGCAACGCCACCGCCGCTATCGCCAGCAATTGGATTCCGGAATGTATATAATCGGGAGCGGACGAAAACCACGCGGAAAACTTGTCCCAAATCATAACCGTCACATCTTCTCCAGGGCACGATTCATAGTTGATCTGCCGTCACATTGACGGTATTTTACCCCATTTCCGCCGCGAGGAAAAGCCCGCAAACGTCCGGACCGACCCGGACCTGTTATTTTCACGCCTCGTAGCGCGACTCGACCCCCTGCTCGGCCAGCGCCTTGCGTAGCGCTGCCAGATTCATCAGCTCCGGCGGGCCGTCCGCCCGCCAGGCCAGGCGTCCCCTGCGATCGATCAGCAGCACCGTAGGATGCGGCACCGCCGTCATCGCCGTGTCCAGTTTACCGCGCAGCGCGCGCAGATCGCCATATACGACCAGGGTGTGCTCGCGTTCCGGCGCCGGCGCGCGCTGCCGCAAGGCGCGGTCGATGGCCTGGCGCAACACCGGCCCCACGCCGCTCACCATGGCTATCTGGTACACCTGCATGCCCGGCAGCAGCCCGTATCGCTCCATCGTCTCGCGCGTCCACTGCATCACTTCGTCGAGCGCGGCATAATCCCAGGTCACGATCAGCAGCCCGAGATCGCCGCGCAGGTCATCCGGCAGAGCCAGCGAGCGCCCGGAAAGCAGCTTTCCCGAAAACGAGGGAAGCGGATCGCCGATCTCGATCGGGGTGATTCCGCGCGGCGCGGTGAGCGCGCGGTTCACCAGCCACCCCGCTCCCGCGGCGACGGCCCCTGTCACGGCGCCGAGCAGCAGCAGATCGCGCTTATCGCGATTATTCATGTCCTGGCACCTCTCTACAACAGCAATTCCCACGCCCAGAGCTTCTCACGCCGTGAATGCGTTTCACTTTGCACACCGAGGTGATTTCAACACCGATTGCCGCTGCCGGGCCATTGTACAACCTGCCGCCGATTCGGTACTATAACGGCACGGGAGTATGCGATGACTGACGAATGGATCATTCCTAATGACGAACGGGCGTATCTGCGCGAGCTGGCGAAGAAACAGGCGGAATACGCGGCGTTCCCGGTGATGGAGGAGCGGCGGCGCATGTGGTTCGACCTGAACGACGGCAGGCCGGGCGCGCGGCCGCCGTTCATCATCGAAACGTGGACCTTCGGCGATGAATTTCTTCCGGAAACAGTGCAGCGCTGCCGATCCGCCACCGGGCGGGGCATCGAGCGGCAACTGCTGGGCAATATCCGCAACCACGAACTGATCGACGACGACAAGGTGATGCCCGACACCTTCGATATCGGCTGGTTTGTCGATATCGACGAATTCGGCGTGACGGTCGGCTTCGAGAACGCGGAAGACGGGGAGGGGCGCCGCCTCGGTTTCAAGATGGAACACCCGATCAGGGACCTGGAGCGGGATTTCGCGCTGCTCAAGCCGGCTGAATGCCGGGTGGACCGCGAGAAGACCTTCCGCTGGAAGGCTTTTGTAGAGGAATTGCTCGGCGACGTGCTGCCGGTGGAGATCCGCGGCGGCATCTTCGGGCACGGCATGCTCACCCACCGGCTGGTATACCTGATGGGCATGGAGGCGTTTTTTACGGCGATGTATGACTGCCCGGAGACCCTGCACCGGTACATGGCCTTCCTGCGCGACAACGCGCTGCGCACCATGCGCTGGGGCAAGGCGGAGGGCCTGATGACGCTGAATAACGGCAATCAGACCAGCTTCGGCTCCAGCTTCAACTACACCACCCGCCTGCCCGCCCCCGGGTATAACGGACGCCCGCGGTTGCGCGACATGTGGGGCTGCGCGAACAGCCAGGAGACGGTGGGCGTCTCGCCAGAGTTGTTCCACGAATTCTGCTTCCCCTACTACCGCGACGTGTGCGAGCCGATGGGACTGGTCTATTACGGCTGCTGCGAGCCCACCCACCCCTTCTGGGAGGACCTGCGCCGCCTGCCGAACCTGAAAAAGGTGTCGATCTCGAAGTGGTGCGATCAGCGTTTCATGGGCGAGGCGTTGCAGGGCACCGGCATTGTCTTCTCGCGCAAGCCTGATCCCAACCTGCTGGGCGTGGACGTGCAGCTCGATGAAGAGACATGGGCCGCGCACATCCGCGAGACGCTGGAGGCAACACCCGGCATTCCGGTCGAGTTCATCGTCCGCGACGTTTATACCGTGCATAACAACCTGGCTAAATGCAAGCGCGCGGTGGAGATTGCGCGGTGGGTGATCGACGCTCATTTCCTTTAAAGTTCATGTGCTTCACCACCGTACACGATCATTCGTGATGTTGTCGCATTGAGGCGCGTGTTGTTCTCTTTTTGGTGGGAATTATCGAGAACGGATGATCGTATATTACGTATAGAACGGACGCCGGTCCTCCCCGCCGTCCATGAATCCATGAGGCAATGAAAAACAAGAGCCGAGTTGTGGGACCGCAATTCGGTCAGAAGGGAGCGAAACTATGAGCGTGGTCATGGGCGTCTTTCATACGATTGAAGGCGCCGAGGACACGACGAGAGCACTGCTCGATGCCGGGTTTACGGATGATGACATCGGGCTGGTCGTGCGGGATACGCAGAAAGGCACGGTCATCTCCGATGATCTCGGGCGCGAGTATGCCAGCGGGGCGACCCCGCGCGATACCACGGTGATCAGCCGGTCTACCGTGTGGGATCGTTTCCCCGAGCGTTATGACGAGCACATGCGCCGGGAGGGCCTGCCCGCGGACGCCATGCCCCGGTATCAGCAGTGCCTAAATCGGGGCGATGTCATCATGGTCGTCAACGCGCACGACCGCACCGATGACGCCCTGCGGATGATCGAGGGGCACGGCGGCGAGCAATACTGCGAGCAAAGAAAGCAGGCCGCGCCGCGCGAAACGACGGAACAGGAGTATCGCCTGCCCGTCGTCGATGAAGAAGTCATCGTGGAGAAGCGGCGGCACGAAGTGGGCGAAGTGCGGGTGAGGGAGGAGAAATCCTCGAAATCCGTCGACATCCCCACCACCGTCACGCATGAGCAGATTCATGTCGAGCGGCGAAAGCTGGACCGCCCGGTCACTCCGGAAGAGTATCGGGGCCGTCAGACGAGCAAAGAAGAGGTTTGCATGCCCATCGTGGATGAAGAGATCCAGGTGACGAAGCGGCCGGTGATCCGCGAGGAGTTGATCATAACCCGGGTGCCGGTCACGGAACAGAAGACCATTCGCGAGACGGTGACGCATACAGAGCCGCATGTGGAGAAGACCGGTAAGGTCGAACACCGCGAGAAGCGGAGGAGAGATGAAGCTGCGTAACCGCCGGCATGGCGGTGCACCCTGACGGGTGAAAGGAGGAAGGCAGTGTTATCGAGACTGTATTCATTATTCATTGGATTTGTATTGATCGCAATGGCGATCGGAGGTTATTCATCGACCCAGTTCATGGGCGCGACTAGCCTGGGGTGGTTTATCCCGACGGTGTGGTTGATCGTCGGACTTGTGTCGCTGGTCGTCGGTTTCGCGGTGCGAAACGTGAACACCCTGCGCTCTTATGCCGGGATAGTCGGCGGTATCTTCCTGTTGTGGGGTATCGTCGGGCTCTTCACGGGCCTGGGATTGCGTGATATCCTCAACATGGCGCTGGCAGCACTTGGCGCGGGTGGTATCGCGGCAGCGCTGGCGCCGGCGCAGTGGATTCGGGAGCGTGAAACTTACGCTCATGGGTAATGCTGGATTGTAACATCCGCGATGCCGCCCCCCTCGGCATCGCGTTCTCCTTATCCCATTCCCTCCATCCATGCCGCGTTGTGTTATTATGAATCGGACCTTATCGAACTATACACCCCGCGGGAGGTATTACCATGCCCAACGATGTTATCCGTGCCCTGTTAACGCTTCGCGATGGCGAAGCGCTCGTCGCCCGCCCCCTGCGCGCGGGGGACGAGGCGCGGCTGCAGGCGTTCAACGCCGGGCTAAGCCCGCAATCGCGCGGCTTTTTCCTGCCTCATGCTTACGACGATGCCACCGTGGCGCGCATGATCGAGCGCGCGGAGAGCGGCAAGGACCTGACGTATATCGTGCTTGCCGGCGAGGAAGTTGCCGCCTACTTCTTCCTGTGGGAGTATACCGACCCCATCCCCATACTTGGCATCGGCATCGCCGACGCCTGGCAGGGGCGCGGGCTGGGAAAGCGGTTGATGAATATCCTCATCGACGACGCCATACAAACTGGCTGCGACGGCATCGACCTGACCACCATGCTGCACAACGACCGCGCCTTTGCCCTGTATCAGCAGATGGGCTTTCGTTACATCGAGAACGTGGATAATTACGACGGAGACGGGCGACTGATCGTGGAGCGCTGGATGTTCCTGCCCCTCAAGCCAGACGCGCAGCCGGTAAAGCGCGAGCACCGGCCGCCGGAATGAAGGTTATAAGAAGAAGTGGACCGCTTATTCGACCACCGAACCGGCGGCTGACGATGCCGCTCGGCGCCGGCGCACTCGGCGAGCCATGGCGCGCGCTGCCAGTGCGATGAAAATCACCACTAGCACGACTGCGAGCACCGGAAGAAGCAGCGCGATTATCGAGAGCACGGTGGCCAGCACCCACTCGGCGGTGGCGAGCAGCGGATTGGCGCAGCCGAACGTGGTGGCGGAGGAGGCCATGCGCGTGGCGCTGGTGCCCACATGCAGGGCGGCAGCGGTGGCTCCTCCCGCGATGGAATTCCAGCGCCTATTGCTGTAAAACAAACGATAACGTACAATATTAAGGGTGAAAAAATGAGTGCTGTTCCCGAACAATACATCTCATTGGAAGAATATTTCAGGATGGAAGAAACCAGTGAGATCAAGCACGAATACTATCAGGGTGCTGTCTTTGCTATGGCAGGGGCAAGCATAGCGCATAACCAGATTGTCGCGGCGGTAGGCGGCAGCCTAGATCGTCAACACAAAATGCCTCCCTCTCGCGGGGCGTCAAGTTACACCACTGGCGTGCGCGATTGAGCGTGATGTGAGCGTGTGCAGGGGGGAACTGGGGTTTACCAAGTTACACCCCCCTGTTTTTCGTGTCTCAGGCCATTGCAAAAACGAGCAGATGGATGATTTCGTCATCAATCACCGCCGAATCCCCCCATTTCACGCTTAAGACGTCCTGAACGCCTGGACAAAACGGTGCTTGCGCACCCTGTGCAGAAACGTCTATAATCAAATGCGCGCCGTTTTTCGGCTGTGTCAGCCACCACCAGGGCGGACATCTTTTCCGCCGGTATGTCCCGATTCCTGGACCACGACAGCTCGGCGCGCCAGACGGGAGGAGGCTCGCGCGATGGACACACCTCCACGACAACGCCCACAAAATGCCGCGGCGGTCCTGCCGGCGCCGCTGCTGGCCGAACTCCAACGGCTGGTCAGTGGACGGCAGGTCTATATCCCGATGGTCGAGTCGCCGGCGACGCGCCGATGGCGGGAGGCGTATGCGTATCACCGACAGGGACACTCCGCGGCCAGTATTGCCCAGCGCGTGGGCCTTCACCCCCGCTACGTGCCCCAATTGCTCGCTGCGCCGCCGCCGCTGCCCACGCGCGCCCGGGCAGCGTGCTTTGCCGGCCCCCGCGGTCTTGCGCTGCTCCGTCGCATCCAGCAGCACGTGCAGGGCGGTACGCTGTATGTGCCCGTGCCGGTGACGGCGGCCACGAAACGGTATCGCCGCCTGGCGCGGCTGTTCGCTCAGGGATGGACGCCCGCGCGGGTGGCGCGACAGGTCAGGATGCACGTTCAGTCGGTGCGCCGGGTCTTTCGCGCCTGGCGGCTGGAGCAAGCAGGCTGCGGCCGGACGGTCGTGGTTGGGCAGCCGCTCTACTCCGCCGCGGATCGTCGGCGAGCCGCGCAAGCCAAGGAACAGCGGCAGCGGCACCGACGCGCGGAGCGCGCACAGCGCGCGGAAGCATCACGACGGCGCGCGCTCTTCGGCGAGGACGTGGAGATGGTCAATCTGCGCCCCCTCGTCATCGACCGTCCGGATTGGTGAGGGGCGAAGATGCGCACTGGGTCGGATGTGATCCGCCACCCAGCTGAGCAGGCTCTGTTGGAGATGGGCCGCGGTGATGTCGACAGCTTCGGCCGGCACCCCGGCCTGCACGGCGTCCAAGACACAGCGGCGGGCGGCCGACTGGCAGAGGTAGGCGAGATCGGCGCCGGTGGCACCGTCCGTCTGGGCGGCGAGGTCGGCGATCAGCACTTCACGATGCACGTCGTCCCCCAGGCGTAGCGGGGTCAGATGGTGCCGCAAGATGGCGGCGCGGCCGGCCGCGTCGGGCGGTCGCATCCACACTACGCGGTCGAAGCGACCGGGGCGGCGCAGCGCGGGGTCGATGGCCTGCGGACGGTTGGTGGTGGCGAGGACCGCGACGCCGCGTCGTGCCTCCAGGCCATCGAGTAAGACCAGCAGTTGAGCCACCAGGCTCTGCTGGTGCTGGGCGTCGGCGCGGCTGCGCGCGGGGGCGATACTGTCCAACTCATCAATGAGGATCAAGCTGGGCGCGAATGCTTGCGCGCGGGCAAAGACCTCGCGCAGGGCCTGCTCACTGCCGCCCACCCACTGGGAGAGGATCTCCGGGCCGGCGATGCTCTCGAGATGCGCACCGCATTCCGCCGCCACGGCGCGGGCCAGCAGGGTTTTGCCGGTGCCGGGTGGGCCGGCAAGGAGCACGCCGCCGGGCTGTGGAGTGGCGCCGAGGGCGATGAAGTAGGCGGCATGGTGCAGGGGGAGTTCGATCACCTCGCGCACGGCGGCGATGGCGGCATCCTGGCCGCAGACGTCCGTATAACGCACGGGCGGGATGGTCCGTTGGAGGATCGGCATGCTCGTCTGGTCGTGTTCCCGCCCGAAGGTGATCCCATGATCGCGAGCCCGGTCCGGTACGCTCGCCGCCGTCGGCACGCCGCATTCCGTCAACCGGGGCGGCAACGGCGTCGCCACCGGCCACACCCAGGCCGGCTGCTCATCGTCACGGTGGAAGACCAGTTGCCACGGCCCGTCGTCTGGAGTGATGACTGCCGGCAGCGCGGCGATGGCCGTCTCCACCGCCCGCCGGTCAAAGTGCGGGCAGCAGGCCACCAGCCGATTCCGGCGGCGGTCCACCTGCGCCTGTAACTGGGCTTTATCGACGAATACTTGTCGACCATCGAAGTGCCCGACCGTATACCAGTCCGGCTCGCGGGTTGCCGCCCCCTGCAGATAGCGTTGCGACGGCACCAGCAGTAACTGGTCGCAGCCGAGGGTGCAGGAGTGCCGGCATCCGGCCGCCCCGCGCCCCTGTCGCCGTTGCCAGCAGCAGCGAATCTCCTCCAGCCGGTTGAGCACGTCGTCCACCGCATACTTATCCAGCGTCTCCCCGTCCAGGCTGATCTCACAGGTCTTCCAACGGCGTACCAGCGCCAGCAAGTTGGCGATCCGGCGATAGGAGGGGACCAGGTCGCCCACCGTCAACTCGAACCACACCTCCTTCCTCCGCTCATCGGTGGTCACCGTCAGCGCCCCCAACTCCGCCAGCGCGTCCAGCCGCCGGCGCACGATGGGGAAGGTGGGCGAGGTGCTGCGCGCGCAGGCGATGGTCAGGGTATGGGCCGACTGGCGGCTCGTGGGCAGGGCGGCCTCTGGCTGGACCGGCGGCGCCTCCCCCTGCGTTGCCACGCAGCGCCAGCCCCGTCCGGCGTGTGCCGCCAGCCAGGTATCGATCAACTGATGCGCCATGTCCAGCGTGCCGGCGACCTGCAGCCCGGAGCGCACCGGGTCCTGCCGGTCGGGGCGGTAGTCGGTGGTGGCAATAAGGTACGGGGGATACCCGGCGGCCACCGCCGGGGGCTGGGGCGCGAGCAGCACCACTTTGCGCACCGCGACTCCACCCCCGCGCACGGCGTTCGTATAGACGGCCCGGCGTAGTACCGTCGCCGGCGGCAGCTCATCGGGGGATGGCGGCAGCGCGGTAATGGGCACCAGATCCGTCACCTGGCTCCAGCGCACCGTCCGCGGCGTCACCGCCTTGTCCGCGCGCTCGCGCAGGAACACCGCATCGCGCAAGCTCACGCTCGGTCGCTTCCCCTGCGGCGTCCAGCCTGCCGTGGCAGCATACCCCAGCCGCCAGCGCAGGATCGGTTGCCCGTCCGCATCCGCCGCCAGGAGTTCGTGACACTGGACTTCCACCACCAGGTGCGGCATGACCCACTGGTAGGGATGCCCGGCCCGATTGGTGAGCGCGAGCGCCGCCGGCTGGTGCGACGCGGCCAGGGTGGTCGCCAGCTGCCGCCGTTCCTCCGCGCTGAAGCCGACATCGACGCGCCCGATGAGGTGGACGGAGAACCCATCCTCGGGTTGATCCGGCGGCAGCAGGCCCAGCAGCAGGTCGGTGATGCCAGCCTCCGTCGCGGTATAGCCGACCACCACGGCATCCAGCGTAACGACGGGTTTCAGCTTATACACCCGCCCATCCGCCGCATGCAGCACCAATCCCTCTCCACCCCCATCCACGACCATACGCTGATAGCTGGCGACAAGATCATCGACGGTGTGCACGGTGGTGACCGGCACCGCATGGGCGAGCGTGCCGGCAGCCAGTACTGATTGACAGCGCGCCGCGCGGTCCACATACGGCAGCCCCGCGGCGTCGGTGGCGCCGTCCTGCAACAGATCGAAGGCCGCAAAGCGCAGCCGGTCCACGTCGGCAGCCACACCGCCCCCCAACGCCGCGAGTAGCCCATAGATCATCGGACGACCGGTGTCGGCGTCAGCATACAATTCACCAGCGAGCAGACCCTCCCAGGTCCCCAACACCGCGGCCGCCTCCTGCGTGAGCGGCAGGTCGGCCAGCACCTGCCCGCGCGGAGTCAGCACCACCGTCTGGTCGCCACGCTTGAGGAGGAATGCCGTCATGCCATCGACCTTGGGGCTCACGCGGCAGGGCCCGGCCTGCACGACGCGGGCGATGTCCTCCAGTGCGAGACTGTGATAGGCCCCGGCGACCTCGTGTTTATACGCTGCGAGACGCGCCGCCAGCCGGGCGTCGGTGAGCGCCCCCACCGGGCTTTGCCGGCCGGTCCCGAGTGGCTGCCAGCTCGTGGCGACCGTCGTCATGGCGTGCCCTCCGGCATCGTCAGTTCCCCGGCGGCCAGGTACAGC
>Ga0172369_10003328_pt1 | contig 21250 bp, 16 predicted proteins | sample LakKiv25m_FD_114539 | JGI IMG/M metagenome (GOLD analysis project Ga0172369, IMG submission 114539) | Freshwater microbial communities from Kabuno Bay, South-Kivu, Congo - kab_022012_11.25m | ecosystem: Environmental > Aquatic > Freshwater > Lake | place: Democratic Republic of the Congo...
ACCGCCCTCGCCCTCATTGAGCGCGGACACAGGCTCGTCGCGGACGACGTGGTCGAGATACGCTGCCTCAACGGATCGCTCCTCATGGGCCAGGGGACGAACAAGGTCATCGGCCACCACATGGAGATCCGCGGTCTTGGCATCATCAACGTGACCCACCTCTTCGGCGTCGGCGCGATCCGCGACAAGAAGCAAATACAACTCGTCATCCAACTCGAAGACTGGGACCCGAACAAAGTGTACGACCGCATCGGCATGGACGAAATGACCATGGAAATCCTGAGCGTACCGGTGGCGAAACTCGAGATTCCCGTTAAACCGGGACGCAATATTCCCATCATTATCGAGACCGCCGCCATGAACGAACGGCTTAAAAAGATGGGTTACCACAGCGCGAGGGAGTTCAATCAAAACATTCTCCGCTGGCTCGAGAGCGAGAGTGCGCGCACGATGTACTTCACGCGCGACGATTACTGAGCAGATCCCGACTTATTGAATGCCGAGGAATATCCAGGGTAGTATGCGTAGCATAAGTAAAGCCTAAATCCTTTTGGGAGCCCCTATGGTAGAGCTTGAGACAACAATAAAGAACCGCGCCGGCATCCACGCGCGCCCCTCCGCGCTCATCGCGCAGACCTCAATAAAATTCGCGTCGCGCATCTATCTGGAGAAGGCCGGCAACCGCATCAACGCAAAATCCATCATGGGCATCATCACCCTCGCCGCGAGCTTCGGCACCAAGATCAAGATCATCGCCGACGGCCCCGACGAGCAGCAGGCCGCCGAGGCGCTCAAGACGCTCTTCGAATCGGGATTCAACGAAGAACTCGGCTGAGAGGGCTTGCGCATTCGCGGAATCTGTGCTGTATACTATACACGAGCACAGGAGCCCGCATTGAAAGACCTTACCGCGCGTCAAAAAGAGATTCTCGGCTTCATCCACGAGTACATCCAGACCAACAACTATCCGCCCACCGTGAGAGAAACCGCGCGCGCGTTCTCAATTTCGGTCAAAGGCGCCTACGACCACCTCAAAGCCCTCGAAAAGAAGGGCTGCATCAAAACCTCCGAAAAACGGTCGCGCTCCATCGAGCTCGTCACCCCGCCAGAAGACGAGACGCCCGTGGTTCAAATTCCGCTTCTGGGCGAGATCGCCGCCGGCAAACCCATCTTCGCGGACGAGAACTTTGAGCGGACCATCGCCATCCCTTCGGACCTCGTGGAGAATCGCGTGCCCCACTTCGCGCTGAAAGTGAAAGGCGACAGCATGATCGGCGCGGGCATTCTCTCGGGCGATGTCGCGATCATCGAACAGACGGAAATCGCGAAAAACGGCGACATCGTGGTGGCCCTCCTCGAAGAGAACGTTACCCTCAAGCGTTTCTATATCGAAAACAACCGCTACCGGCTGCAAGCCGAAAATCCGCGCTACGCACCTATCTTCACACAGGATCTGAGAATACTCGGCAAACTCCGCGGCATCTACAGGAGCTACTGAGCCCATGGCCGAGACGCGCCTTCCTCCGGTGTGGATCCTCACGGGGCCAGAAGTCGGGTTGAAGGAGTCTTTCGTCGCGGACATCGTGGCGAAAGCGCGCAAGCTCGGCGGCGACGAACCGGAGCTGCACAGGCTCTACGCGGGAGACGCCACGGCCGCCGACGCGCTCGCCCTCCTCCAGAACTCATCGCTCTTCGCTCCCTGGGTGATCGTCGAGTTCCGCAACATCGACCAAGTCGGTCAGAAGGCTGAAATCGACGCGCTCGCGAAATATTGCGCCGCGCCCGCCGAACAGACCGTGCTCTTGATCGAGACCGAAGGCTACTCGGCGCCGAAGCCGCTGGAAAAGCATGTGCCCTCGGACTGCCGAAAAACCTTCTTCGAGATGTTCGAGAGCGAGCTCGCGGGGTGGATACGCCGCGAGCTCGGAAGCGAAGAGCTCTCGGCGGACCCGGAGGCGATCGAATCGCTGCTCGAGCTGGTGCCGCACGACACGGCCTCGCTGAGGGCGGCCTGCCTTATTTTAAGCTCGAGCTTCGCGCGCGGGAGCGCGCTCTCGGCGGAAGATGTCGAGGCGGCGATCCTGCGCTCGAAACCCGAGGACGCGTTCAGCCTCTTCGAGAAAATTGGCCTGGGCGAACTCGAAACCGCGCTCGAAGTGCTCGACAGCGTGCTCGACGCGCGGCGCGGCGACGGCAACCAGATCGTCGCGGCCCTCGTCTGGAGCTTCCGGCGCCTCGGGCGCATTGCCGATGCCCTCTCCCTCGGCGAACGCTTCGAAGAGGTCTGCCTCCGCGAGCAGGCGCGCTCGAAAACCGTGCAGCGCCAAATCCGCGCCGCGCTGCGGCGCTATCAGCCAGAGGACATCCGCTCCATCATCGTAGCGCTCTCCGAGACCGAAGCGGCCATACGCGGCCCCCTCGGCTCCGCCTTTGAGCGGCAATTGCTGCATCTTCTCATTACCTCTATAATCACCGAAAAAGGAAGGGGACTCGCGGCCGCCGGCTGGAGCGAGCGCAGTCTGTATCCCCAATTCTGAACCTAGGACACGATATGCCGCAGACAGTGAGGACCATTCAGCTCGGCGAGAGGACAATCATACTCGTCGGCACCGCCCATATCTCCAAAGAGAGCATCGAAGAGGCCAAGGCGACCATCCGTGAGCAGCAGCCGCAGCGCGTCTGCGTCGAGATCGACATGGGGCGCTACCAGTCGATCAAGCAGGAGAGCCGGTGGGAGAGCCTCGATATCATCAAGGTACTCAAGGAAGGCAAGGGCTTCCTGCTCCTTGCGAACCTGGCCCTCGCGGGCTTTCAGAAGCGGCTCGGGGCAGACCTCGGCACGAAGCCCGGCGAGGAGATGCTCGCCGCGATTCAGACCGCCGACGAGATGGGCATACCCTGGTCGCCGATCGACCGCGAAGTCCAGCTCACGCTCAAGCGCGCCTGGGCCAAGTCGAACTTCTGGAACAAATCGAAGCTCCTCGCGAGCCTCGTCGAATCAGCATTCTCACGTGAAAAACTGAGCGAAGATGATCTTGAAAAGCTGAAAGAAGGCAACGAGCTCGAGCACATGATGAACGAGATGGCGGAGTTCATGCCCTCGGTGAAGGAAGTCCTCATCGATGAGCGCGACCGCTACCTCGCCACGAAGATTTTCCAGACCGCCGAGCAGAAGGTGGTGGCCGTGGTGGGCGCGGGACACATGAACGGCATCGAGATGTGGCTCGGGAAGCTTTCGCGGGGCGAAGCGCGCGCCGATGTCTCGGATATCGAGCGCATGCCGCAGCCGGGCTGGTTCGCGAAATCCGCGGGATGGCTCATTCCGGCCATCATCGTCGCGCTGATCGTGCTTGGATTTTTTCGCGCGGGGGGCCAGGCCAGCCTGACCATGGTGCTGCGGTGGATTCTGCTGAATGGATCGCTGGCGGCGTTCGGATCGCTCCTGTGCCTCGCCCACCCGCTCACGATATTGGGATCCTTCTTGCTCGCGCCGGTCGCGACCCTCAACCCCGTGCTGGCGATCGGACTCTTCGCGGCGGTGATTGAGGCGCACTTCAGAAAACCCACGGTGGCCGACGCCGAAACCTTGGCCGACGACGTCACGAGCGTCAAAGGTTTCTACAAGAACCGGATCACGCACATTCTGCTGGTGTTCTTCATGTCGAGCCTCGGGGGAATGATCGGTAACTTTATCGCGCTGCCGGTGCTCGCCTCGAAGGTGATCGGCTAAGCCGCCGCGCGGCTTGAACCCGGGCACGGAGTAGCGACGGCGCATTTTTGGGCACTCGCGGCGGCGCGTTCAGGCGAACCCCCGCGCAGCAAAACGCGCGGCCGCAACGCGCGCGGGCGTCAGCTGAGGGCGGATTGCACCATCTCGGTGAGCGCCGGCATCAGCTGCTTCTTTCGAGAGAGCACATCCTTCAACATGTACACGCCCTGCTGCTGCATCGGATAGCTGAGGTAGGCGTAGAACTCGCGCTCGGCGCTGATGTAGAGAAGGCTCTCGAGCTTCGTGATATCCGTCGCCATGAGAGCCGCGAGGTAGGCGCCGGTCTCCGCGCGGATGCGCGCGAGCCCCGCGAGCACCTCTTCCTGGCGCGCGAGCAGCTCCTGCGAGCTCGTCAGCTCGATCTGGCTCACCGTGAGCTTCTTTCCTTGCACCTCGTACTCCTTGCGGTCCATTCGCAGCAGCTGGTCGATGGGCAGGCGAGCGGCGAGCGAGGCTGAGGCCATGATGTCGCGCCCCACTTCTTCAATCGAGAGATCCGTGATGCTCGCTAGATAATCCGCCATCTCGCGGTCGACATCGGTCGTCGTCGCCGACTTGAGCACGAGCGTGTCCGACAGAATACCGCAGAGGAGGATCGAGGCGATGCTCTTGTCGAGAGGCGTCTTGGTCTCCAGGTACATGGAGGCGACGATGGTGCTGGTCGAGCCGACCACGCGGTTGATGAAGGTGATCGGGTAGGCGGTCGAAAAGGTGCCGATGCGGTGGTGGTCGATGACTTCGAGGATGCAGTAGTTCTGGATGCCGTCGACCGCCTGCGTGAATTCGTGGTGATCCACAAGGATGAGTTCGATGTTGGGCTCGCGGATGAGATCGCCTTCGGTGAGGAGCCCCAGCACGCGTTGATTTTCGTCGACGATGGGCACCGCGCGCGCGGAGGATGCGGAAATCGCGTGCTTGGCGGTCTTCATGAAATCGCGGGGGCCGAGGGGCGCGACGGATGTATCCGCCACGCTCGTCACCGGCGTCGAGTAAAGCGCGAGGAGCGATGTCGACGAGGTGTCGTAGGAGGAGATCAGCACCGCGACGCCCTTGGCTTCGGCGAGGCGGGCGATCTCCTTTGAAGGAATAAAGCCGTTGGTGATGATGAGGGCGCGCACGCCCGCGGCGATGGCGGTGCGCATTACCTCCTCGCGGTCGCCCACGAGCACTACCTTGTTGTGCGCGGGTTCGGACGAGATGTAGTCCTTGAAGCGCTCATCCGAAAGCGAAGCGACGACGATGCGCCCATTGAACATCGAATCCGCGCTCCCCGCCACGAGGGGCTGGGCCTTGATCGTCGTAATGAGATGGTTGATCGAAGTCGCGATGACCGCCTTCCGGTGCGGGTTGATCTTGGCGAGTATGTTCTTGGCGAAGGCGTTGTAGTAGAAGAGTCCCCGGTAATGGCCCTCCGCATCGACGATGGGCATGACCTGCCGGGGCGATTTCTCGAGCTGGGCTAGCGCCTCCCAGAGCGGCGCGTTCTCGTTGATGACCGGGGGAGCTTCGTCGATGTAATACTCGGCTTTCGGTATGAGGTCGGGGATGAAATCGGGGAGCGGAACGCCGAAGCGCTGGAAAATATACTCAGTCTGAGGATTGGCGGCGCCGGCTCGGGCAGCGCGCACGTGCGACTGCCCCTGCGCGCGCTTGAGAGCCGCATAGGACGCCGCAGCGACCACCGAGTCGGTGTCGGGGTTCTTGTGACCGATGACATAGATCGTTTTCGACATTGCCTTTCCTTTCTTCGTCGTGCTCTGCCGCGTCCACGCTACGCGCCGAAAATGAGGAGCGAGTGCGGCGGAATGGGAATCGCGTCAGCCGCGCTGCCTGCATCGGGCCCAACTCCCGCCGACATGAAATGATTCATCCGTTCAGAGAGATTGATGCCGCCGTAGACAACGCCATCGCGGGAGTAGAAGTGATAGACCTCCGGCGAGCGGCGGGCGCTTCGCTGCACCGCGAACTCGTGGCCACTGAGCTTCGCGAGCCACTCGATGAGCTGCGCCGTAAACTCGGGCTCGCTCATTCGATCTGAAGGCGACTGAGCCGCTCCGAAGCCCGCGGGATCGTCGGAAACCATGAGCTGCGAGCCGAACATGGCCGCAGTCATGCCCACGAGAAATTTTTCGGTGTCGCGGAGGCTCGTGCGCTCGGTGCGGCAAAAGACGACATCGGGATCGCAGAGCAGCAGGGTTTTGTCGAGGAGCGCGCGCCCGATGCTGTCGCGCATGTTCATTTTCGCGGAGGGCCGGCCCTGGTGACCGATCAGCTTGAGCTGAGGCCACTCCCAGTGCTCGCGCGTGTCGGCGCCCGAGCGCATGAGGGGCATGAAGGGCGCGGTCGGCTCTATGGGCGCGCCGCAGGAGAGAAAGGCTACCGCACTGCCGTCTCGCGCGAGGGAGAACTCGAGGATGCGCGCGATGATTCGCGCGTAGTGCTGCCAGGCCCCGCCCTTTCTCCCCGCGAAGCTGCCCCGCATGAAGCCAGCGTACAGAAAATCGAGCTTGAGGTAGCGGAAGCCCCAGCCGTTCACCACCGTATCGAAGAGCTGAATGAGGTAGCCCTCGACCTGTTCAAGAGAGAGATCGAGGCACCACACATCGCCGCTCCAGTTGGGATTCCATCCCGCCTTTACCGGTTTCCCCGTTGTGTCGCGGAGGAGCCACTCCGGGTGCTCGCGCGCCGTTTCGGAGTCGGGCCTGAGGAGGAATGGCGCAAGCCAGATGCCAGGAATGAGGCCCTGCTGCCGGATGCGATCGGCCATGCGAGCCATGCCGCCTGGAAATTTCGTGGAGTGGGCCGTCCAGTCTCCGACCATAGTCTGCCAGCCGTCGTCGATCTGGAAAACCGCTGGCGCGCCGCGCTGGATGAAGCGTGCGTTAACGAAGTTGTCGTTGGAGCGGATCGCCGCGAGGTCTTCTCCGATGATGCGCTCGTCGATGTCGGTATAGTGGTTGTACCAGGAGGCGTATCCGCCGATGGAGCCCGGATATGGGGATGAAACCGCCGCGGCGGCCGCAGGCGCGGCGGTGCCCATTGTGGCAGCCGCGGTAAGGGAATTGGCGATAGGCGCGGCGCAGCTGGCAGGCACGCTGGAGGTGGCGGTTGCGGCCGAGATGACGGGCGCGGGCGTGGCGGCCTTCGCGCCATCCGCGTCCAGCTTGCGTGGTACTGGCGCCGCGAGCCAGCGGAGATCGCCGAACCGCGCGCTCGCGCCCCAGAGCGAGGCGAGTCTGTCTTTGAGCGAAAAATAGCTGGGCTCGATGAGCGCCGAGATTCTGGCGATCACTTCTCCACGATCGAAAACGCCACCCTCGGCATAGGCGAAAACACGCACTCGGTTGTCGCGCAGCAGAAAGCTGAGGGGCGGAAGGCGCCTGGCCGCGGGCTGCGGAATGGCGGATTGCGGGCTGGCGTCAGGAGTCTGCGGGGTGGCGCGCGCGCTCGATGCGGCCGCCGCGCTTGTCTCGCTGCCATCCCGAAGGGTTGCCATAGCGGCGATTGGAAAGCCGGCGCCACAGCCGCGCGCGACATTGTCCGACGCGAGCAGCAGACGGAGCTCGCCTGCCCGCAGCCCGAGCATGAAGTGCGAAATGTGGTCGTGCCGGTGGCCGAAGCGCCGCGCCAGGTTGCGCAGTTCCGCCTCGGCGGGGTGGTCGGCGAACAGGTTGAGGTCGCGCTTGATACAGGCGCGGCGCGGCCGCTCGCCGCCCGCAAGTTCCCCGGCGAACGACCAGGACTGCCAGCCATTCACCAGCACAAAACGCGATTTCGCGCTGGACAGCTCAGTGGCGCGCACCCCCGAGGCAGACTCCGCCCTCCGGCACTCGTCGCCGAGCGCGTTGCAGAGCTCGCGGATTTCAAATTCGCCCAGTTCGAGCAGCGGAGCACCACACTGAATCGGCGCGAAGGCACGGAAAAAAATGGTGAGCGGGCCGCCCGGTATCCTCTGGTAACTGATCTCAATATCGCGATTCATTCGCCGTATCCTATCATGAGTGAGGGAAATTCGGGAGTCCGCATACTGCGCGAACATCGCTTTTCTGCTAGAATCCGCCCATGGCCCACTGCATAGTTCCCGAAGCGGAAGCGATTCTCGACAAAGAATTCAAGGTGCTCGACAGCGGCTTCGTTCGGCTCGTCGACTATCTCGGCGGCGACCAGCGCATAGTGCAGGCCGCGCGTGTCTCCTACGGCGAGGGCACCAAGAGCTACCGCGAAGACGCGGCCCTCATCGACTACCTTCTTCGCCACGAGCACACGAGCCCCTTCGAGCAGGTCGTGCTCACCTTCCACGTCAAACTCCCCATCTTCGTGGCGCGTCAGTGGATTCGCCACCGCACCGCCCGCGTCAACGAAATTTCGGGCCGCTACTCCGTGATGCGCGACGAGTTTTTCATGCCTGCCCCCGAGGCTCTCGCGCCCCAGAGCGACGACAACAAGCAGGGCCGCGCCGCGACCCCCTTCGACGAAAACACCGCCGCGCACATTCAGGAAATTCTGTCGGAAGGCTCCAAGGCATCGTATCAGCGCTATAAGGAACTCATCGACCTTGGCCTCGCGCGCGAAATCGCCCGCATCGCGCTGCCGCTCTCGCTCTACACCGAGTGGTATTGGCAGATCGATCTCCACAATCTCTTCAGATTCCTCATGCTGAGGCTCGACGCGCACGCGCAGCGCGAGATCCGCGAATATGCCTCGACGATACTCGAAATCACGCGAGCAGTCGCGCCGGCCGCCACCGAGAGCTTCGAGCGCCACACCCTCCAGGGAGTCCGCTTTTCCGGCCCCGAGGTTGAGGAACTCCGCCGCAGGCTGGCCATCGGCGCCGAGTCCGCCGCAACGCGAGACTCCCCCGCAGTCGCGCCCGCCTCATCGACCGCGCCGAAGGAAATGAAGCCCGCGACACCCTCTCGCCTCTTAAAAAAAGAACTCGAGCGCTTTGAGGAGAAGCTGAGGACCGGCCGCCAGCTTTAGTTGCCGCTCGACTCCATCGTCACTCGATCGAATCGATTATGCTCAGAAAAGCCTCCACCACGCGCGGGTCGAAGTGCTTTCCCGACTGGCTCCGAATGTAATCGAGCGCCTCAGGCCGGGTACGGGACACGCGGTACGGCCGGTTGCTCGTCATTGCGTCGTAGACATCCACGATCGCGAATATGCGCGCCAGGAGCGGTATCTCTTCTCCCTTGAGCTGGCGAGGATACCCTCCACCGTCCCAGCGCTCGTGGTGGCAGTAGGGCACCACGATGGCTTCTTCCAGATACTTGATCGGCTTCAGGAGCTCGTACCCGAACGAGGCGTGAGTCTTCATGATCGACCGCTCGTCTTCGGTCAGGGCTCCAGGTTTGAGGAGAATATAGTCGGGAATGCCGATTTTCCCCACGTCGTGGAGGAGCGCGCCCCGGTTGAGATTCTCCTGTTCACGCTCGCTCAGACCAAGCGATTTCCCGAGCGCCGCCGCGATTCTCGCTACGCGCTCCGTGTGCATCAGCGTCTCGTCGTCGCGAATGCCGATCGCACGCGCCCAGCCTTCGAGCGTCTCCTCGTAGGCGGTTTGCAGTTGCCGCTCTGTGTTTCGCAGCGCTTCGATGCGCTGCATGCGGCTTATTACAATGCCCGCATACGAGCCGAATATCTCCACGAGCTCGATAAACTCCCGGTCAAACGAAACCGGCGCCTTCAAGGAGATGTGGAACACCCCGATGACATTCCCTTCGACGATAACAGGAACACCGATATTCGCCTTGCCGGGCGGAGTGATGGCTCGGTTTCGCTTCGCAAGGAGCGGATCGCGGCGGAGCGAGGGAGACAGGCGCGTTCTTCCCGTCGAAAAAATCCTTCCGGAAATCCCCTCACTGGCGCTGAGCGGCAGCTGAAACACACCGCTGAGCCAACCCGACGCGGCGCGCTCCTCGAGTTTGTCGTTGGAAGGATTGTAAATCAGCATCGCCGCGGACTCGGCCTTGGTCGCCTCCACCGCCTTGTCGACGAGAATCTGGTAGAGGTCTTCGGGCCGGGCTTCGACTCCTATCTGCTGGTTTATCTTGTGGAGAATCTCGAGCCAGCTCACGCGCTCGCGGAGCACTTCGATGAGGCGCACCGATTTTACCGCCATGCCGACGATTTCGCCGATCGAGGACAGGAGCCGGAGGTCGCTCTCCGTAAAGGCGTAGGAGGCGCTCTCAACGCCGATCGCCCCGACTGTTCGAGATTCAATGATGATTGGCGCGTAGATGCCGTAGTGGATCCCTGGCGCGGTCTCCACTGAGCGGGGATCGGAGGTGAGGTCGAGCGAACGGATCGCCACGCTCGTCTTGATCACTTCGCCGACCAGCCCCTTCCCCGATCGGTTGATGGCTCTATTGAGTTGGCGGATCCGCCTGTCGTTTTCCGCCTCGGGGATGCCTGGAATTCCGCGATACGCGACGGTCTCAAGCGCTCCGCTGTTGCGGGCGGTGAATCTGATGATCGACGGCGCCCAGGATTTTTCCTTCGCGAGCAATTCGAGCGCGGCATCCGCGATCTGCTGAAGTCCGCTCATCTTGCCGATCTCAATCGCCGCGCGATGCAGAATCGCGAGATCCGAGCTCTTCTGCTGATTGTCGAGGCTCATCATGAAATTCTTCATCGATGCGAGCGCCGCGCGAATGAAGGCATCCCGGCGATCCGCGTCATTCTGGAGCATTTCCAGCCGGACGCCGTGCGGGAAAATCCAAAAGAAACAGCCCTCGAGCTGATCGGCATAGAAGAACGGCTCCAGGAGCACCATCCGCTGATCGCCCGACTCAAGCGGTATCTTGTAGATCCTTCCCCGACGGGACTCGCACTGGCTCACGGTTTTCGCCCGGTCGCGGAGCCAGGTTCCGCACCTCTCCTCGAGCGTCTCGTAGGATATGAGCAGCCCGCCCGACGAAGCGCGGATGGCGAGGTCGACCGTTAAAAATGGACTCTCGTAGCGATCGAAGGAGATGTAGCCGCAGTTGTGGCGATCGGCGTAGAGGGTGTGCATCGCCTCGAGCGCATGCCGCACCATGGAGGCGGGATTCGCCGAGAGATCTTCCCGAACCGCGATCTCCATGAGTTTCGACACCGCCTCGTGGAGGCGCTCGCGCTGTTTGAGCGGAGTGATGTCGATGATCATGGATTCGATGATCGTATCGCTGTCGCGGTTCCACGAAGTGGCGGAGATGAGCGCGTCGATCGAACCGCCGTCGAGGCGTTTGATGCGGGTTTCCATTGGAGGCAGCGAAGATTTGCCGCCTCGGAGACTCAGCTCACGCTCTTTGGCTCGCTGAATGTAGTCGGGGAAAAGAATTGTCTCGAAGAATGGCCTTCCGGCGACTTCCGCGCTGGATCGCGCGCCAATCATGTCCAAAGCGGTGCGATTCATCTCCTTGACGATGGAGTTGACGCTGATGATTATGCCAGCCTGCTCGGTGCCGAAGATATGACTCCACAGCTCCTCGGGTTGAGCGAAGTGCGTCAAAATCTCCTGTTCACTCTGAGCCATAATCAGTCTCGCTGCCTTTCTAGAATGAATATCGGCCTCGAGACTGATTTTGTTAACTATTTCACCGCGTTAGGCGATGTCGATCAAGCCAGCCCTCGTTCATAAAGCATATAGATAGCGTGGGTTCCAAGTTCTCCCATGCCCTCCGCGACCATCTTCGCGTAGAGCCGCTCGGCGAGCGCGAGCATGGGGAGCTCCAGCTTCATTTCGTGCGCCGCATCGAGGGCGATGCGGAGATCTTTGAGATAGTGTTTGATGTAGAATCCCGGATCGAAATTGCCGCTGAGCATGCGCGGAGCGTTGTTGCTGAGTTGCCAGCTCTGCGCGGCGCCGTTGGCGATCGAGAGAAGGATGCGGTTTGGATCGAGGCCGGAGCGTTTCGCGTAGGTGATGGCCTCGGTGGTGCCTAGGAGGCTGCCCGCGATCGCGATCTGATTGGCCATCTTGGTGTGCTGGCCCGCGCCCGCGCCGCCCTGCAGTACCACCGTTTTTCCCATCACTTCGAGAAGCGGCTTCACGCGCTCGAACACATCCGCGTCGCCGCCCGCCATGATGGAGAGAGTCGCGTTCTTCGCGCCGATATCGCCGCCCGAAACAGGCGCGTCAAGCGCGCCGATTCTCCGCGCCTTCGCCTCGCGGTAGATGCGAGCCGCAAGATCGGGTTTCGAGGTGGTGGTGTCGATGAGCACCGCGCCTGGCTTCGCGTTTTCGATGATCCCTTCGGCGCCGAAGTAGATCTCTTCGACATCGCTGGGGTACCCGACCATCGTGAAGATGACATCGCACTCGCGCGCGAGTTCCTTCGGCGTGTCGCGCCACTCGGCCCCCGCGTCGAGCAGCATCTGCGCCTTTCCTTTGGTGCGCGTATTGATGAGGAGCCGCTCGCCCGAAGCTTTGATATGTGCGGCCATCGACCCGCCCATCACGCCGAGGCCGATGAAACCGATTGTTCTCGTGTGCATTCTCAATTCCTTTCTTTCAATGAAGCATGCGTATTTTTGATAATAACCATCCAAGAAAAACTTGACAATGCAAAGGAGCGCGTAGATGATATTCTATGCGGCTGAGGCCAGTTCTTATCTTTGTTGTCGCGAGTGTCTCGCTCGCGTTTCTCCTTTTGCCAAGGATCCTGTACAGAATCCCGGACCAGGCGCTCCGCTTCGATACGCTCTACCGCATCACCGACCCGAAGGGAGAAACACGCACGCTCGCCGAGAATAGCTTTCTCTAGGCGTTTCGGAACCCCGGCTACGCGCCAGGCCTCTTCCATCTTTCCGCGACACTCTCGTATACGCCGAACGGGCAAAAATCGAGCGATTATCTCTACCTCGTATTTCCCTACATCGCCGGCACCGCGATGAGCGTGTACTGGAACGGCCAATTCCTTGGTTCGCAGGGCGATATGACCTCGGGCAATTCGAATATCTGGAATTCCGCCAAAATATTCACCATGCCAGCCTCCTATCTGCGGGCCACCAACACCATGGCGATCGATATTCAGGGGTCGTACGAAGCCGGCCTTCCCCGCGTGCCCTATCTTCTCCTGCCTGGACCGCAGGCATCGCTCTTCGTGGGCTTCCTCGCGTTCTTCAGTGAAAAGATCATACTCATCATCATCGGCGCGCTCGCGGTGCTCGGAATCGTGCTGATCCTCACGAGCAAGGGAAGCGCCCTGCGGCCGAACGCGATGCTGTTCCTCGGCCTCGCGTCCTTCTGCACCATGCTTTTCCTGACCGATTTCCTCACCCTCAAGACGCTCTTCATGCCGCTCATCGAATTCAAACGCGCGGTCGCGATGCTGCGCCACCTGGCAGCCATTTTCTTCCTCATCGGCTTCACCGCGCTGAGCGGAAACGGAAAAACATGGTTCAACAAGTTTTTTATCGCCCTTCAGGGTTTCTGCATTCTTCTCCTGGCATTCCCGCGAACCATGATCGATTTGAAGACCATGTACTCATGCACATTCCTCACCATCATTCCGCTTCCGATCTACCTGATGATCATCCTTCTCCTGAGAAAAAATCTCGCCCGGAGCCACGCGCTCTTGATCGGGGGAGTGGCCATCGCGAGCATCATGGCCATCCGCGACACGCTGTTGACCTTCTTCAGCATGGGGTCGATCTATCTGTCCCACTACGGCTTCAGCATCATGATCATGGCGACAGCGGGATTCATCGTGCAGGAAATACTCAATCAGAATCGCCGTCTCATCGAGGAGCAGGCGCGCGCGGCAAAATTCAGGGAGGAGAGCGTCCGCGATCCGCTCACCGGGCTGTACAATCGCAATATTCTCGATGAGATACAGGGCACGCTCACCCGCAACTTCTCCCTGCTCGTCATCGATATCAACGATCTGAAATCGATCAACGACACGCACGGCCACGCGGCGGGAGACGCGGTGCTCAAGGATGCCGCGGCGATCATGAAATCGCTCTTGCGCGACGATGACATCGTGGTACGCACGGGCGGCGATGAATTTCTCATCATTCTTCCATTCTCGACCCACTCGCGGATCAGCGCGCTGACCAAGGAGCTGCGCGAGCGGGTCTCCGCATCGCCTGTCGGAGGCACGGAGGATACAGGATCGTTCTTCAACTCGGTGAGCATCGGCTCCGCGTCGTACCGGAGCATGAGCACCGTAAACCCGGAGCTCTTCTCGCGGCTTCTCGATTCCGCGGACCAGGAAATGTATTCAGAAAAAGAGAATTACAGGCTTAGCAAGCACAACGCGAGGGCATGACCTCTGGCTGATTCGCCGGCTTTGTTGCTATAGTTGTGCGCATGATCATGCAGGAAAGGCTCGAGCTCGCGGCGCGCGCCGCCACGGCGATGCTCTCGGTGGACGCGGCGATCAAGAACGCGGCCCTGGAGCGCATATCGCGGGATCTCGAGCGCAACCGGGCTTCAATTTTCGACGCGAACCTGAAGGATATCGATGCGGCGCGCGCCGATGGGCTCGCCGCGCCGCTCCTCAAGCGCCTCGCCTTCAATGAAAAAAAACTTGCCGAGGTGCGCTCGGGAATTGATGACCTCGTCGAGATGCCCGACCCTGTCGGGAAGGTACTCGAGGCGCGTCTTCTCGACGAGGGGCTCGAACTCCGCAGGATCAGCTGCCCCATCGGGCTCATCGCGATGATCTTCGAAAGCCGGCCGGACGCGCTCGTGCAGATGGCCTCGCTCGCGGTGAAGAGCGGCAACGCGATCGTTTTGAAGGGAGGGAGCGAGGCTCGCGCGAGCAACGCGGCCCTCGCCGCAGTGATCGCGGAGGCGGGCGAAGCTGCCGGCCTTCCTCGACACTGGCTCACACTTCTCGAGACCCGCGAGGAGATCGGCGAGCTCCTCAAGTTCGATCAGTACGTCGATCTCGTGATTCCGCGCGGCTCCAAGGAGTTCGTTGCCCGGATCAAGGCGACGAGCCGCATTCCCGTGCTCGGCCACTCGGACGGTGTCTGTCACGTGTACGTGCACGAGGACGCGAACCCCGCGATGGCGACCGCGGTGGTCCTCGACTCGAAGACGCAGTACCCTGCCACCTGCAACGCGGCCGAGGTGCTGCTCGTCAACGCGCATTTCGCGGCCACGGGGCTCGTTTCGCTGTTGCGCGCGCTGAGCGCGGCGGGTGTGGTCCTCGATGTGTGTCCGAGGACAGCAGAGATGCTGCGCGACGCGAACCGCGCTGGCGCGCCGGCTGTTCCCTTTGCGCTGAAGGCAGACAGCGACTGGTCGGTGGAGTATCTCGACCTGCGCATGGCGGTCAAGATCGTCGACTCACTGGACGAGGCTATCGCGCACATAAACCGCTACGGGAGCGGCCACACCGACTCGATTGTCTGCGAATCGCCTGAAGCGGCGCGCCGGTTCCTGAACGAGGTCGACTCCTCGTCGGTGTATCACAATGCGAGCACGCGCTTCGCCGACGGCTACCGCTATGGACTTGGCGCCGAGGTCGGCATCGCGACGGGCAAGCTGCACGCGCGAGGACCGATGGGACTTCAGGGCCTCCTCACCTACAAGTGGCTCCTTGAGGGCACGGGAAATATTGTCGACGATTACGCTTCGGGAAAAAAGCGCTTCATTCACAGAGATTTGCCGCTGGATGACGCTCCAGCGAAAACCTTGTAAGCGAGGACTGACATGGAAACGCTCGAGACAGCTGATGCCGTGGCCGCGCGCGCCGCGCTCGCGCACGCGAACAGAATCGTGGTGAAGATCGGCACCGCCACCATCACGAAGCAGGGCAAGGGCGGCATCGACACGGCCTACATTTACCACGTGGCCGAGCAGTTCGCGGAGCTCGTCCGCGAAGGCAGGCAGGTCATTCTCGTCACGTCGGGAGCGATCGGCATGGGCGCGCGCCAGCTCGGCCTCACGAAGCGCGTCACCGAGGTGCGGCTGCGGCAGGCTTGCGCGGCCATCGGCCAGCCCCTCCTCATGGACGAGTACCGGCGCGCCTTCGGCGTCTTCGATCTGAACTCGGCGCAGCTCCTCGTGACGCGCGACGAGTGGGACGACCGCGCCAGCTACCTCAACCTGCGCAAAACAGTGGAAACCCTGCTCGAAAACGCTGTCGTGCCGGTGTTCAACGAGAACGATTCGGTATCGACGGCGGAGATCGGCAACGCCTTCGGCGACAACGACAGGCTCTCGGCCTACGTCGCAAGCAAGATCGACGCGGAGCTCCTGATCATTCTGTCGGACGTGGACTCGCTCTACGACTCCGATCCGCGCGAGAACCCGCACGCGGCGCGCATTCCCTATGTGAAGGAGATTTCCGCCGAGCACCTGGCGGCCGCTGGGGGGCGCGGGTCGGAGTTCTCCACGGGCGGCATGAAGACGAAGCTCGCGGCGGTCGCCATCGCGCGCGACGCGGGCTGCAGGGTGGTGATCGCCCACGGACGGGAGCCGAACATCGTTCGGCGCGTCGCCTCCGGCGAACCGCTCGGAACGCTGTTCGACGCCGCGCACGCCCTCAAGAATCGCATCCGGTGGCTCAAGAACTCGCAGCCGCGCGGCCGGCTGACGGTCGACGATGGGGCGCTGGCGGCGATTCGCGAGAGAAACTCGCTGCTGCCGCGCGGAGTGGCCTCGGTCGAAGGCGAATTTGCCCGAGGCGCGGTAGTGCTCGTGAACGACACTGTCAAGCTCATCAGCAACTACTCCTCGGCCGAGCTCCGCGCCGTGATGCGCAAGCGCTCGGAGGAGATTGAGGCCATTCTCGGCGAAGGCGCGCCGCATGTCGTCGCGCGCCCCGAGGAAATGGCCTTCCTCGACGAGTGAGCGTCGGGACACCCTTTTCGCTGCGCCTCTTCAAAGCTCAGCGCATAGCTTACGGCGCGCCGATCCCAGCAACAGCGCCGCCGCGCGATATTGCGTTATGAACTACCTCCTGCTATCTTTTCCCGCGGAGGCATCTATGAAAAAAATATTTCTATTGGCGGCGCTTCTGAGCGTCGCCGCAGTTGGAATCATGGCACAGGACAATCACATCGACACCATCAGGACTGACGCCCCGGCACTCGCCGAATACGGCCCTTACACCATCGGCGTGCAGACCCTCACCTTCGTTCACCCAGACCAGTTCAACATCGTCGCGTCCAAGCCAGGCCAGGCGGTACCGCGCTACGACCGCCCGCTGACCTGCGAAATCTGGTACCCCGCCACACTCTCGCCGGGGCAGGTTCCCGCTGGCATGTACACGAACGTCGTAACCCGCGACCCCACCATCAGCGTGACCCTCTACGGACGCGCGGTGCGAAACGCCAAACCCGACGCGGCTGGCGGCCCCTACCCCCTCGTGCTCATCTCGCACGGCTATCCGGGCAACCGCTTCCTCCTGAGCCACCTTGGCGAAAACCTCGCGAGCAAGGGCTACGTCGTCGTGTCCATCGACCACACCGACAGCACCTACTCCGATCAGGGCAATTTCGTCTCGACGCTCTACAACCGCTCGCTCGACCAGCTCTTTGTGCTCGACTCGATGTCGAAGCTCAACCAGGCCGACCGCGGCACGGGGCTCGCGGGCATGATCCTCGCCGACAAGACCGCGCTCATCGGCTACTCGATGGGCGGCTACGGCGTCGTGAATTCCGTGGGTGGCGGACTCTCGGAGCGGATCGTGAGCACGCCCAGCTTCTCGCCCGACCGAATTCTGCAGGACCGCGAAGCCGGCAATCCGAACTACCTCGCATCGCTGGACTCGCGCGTTAAGGCCGGCGTGGCGATCGCGCCCTGGGGCATGAACTACGGATTCTGGGACGCCGAGGGGCTCAAGGGAATTTCCGTGCCAATGTTCTTCGTCGCGGGCGACGCGGACAAAACCGCCGGCTACGCGCCGGGCTCCCACACGATTTTCGATATGGCGAGCAACAGCGACCGCTATTTCCTCACCTATCAGAACGCGTCGCACAACGCCGCCGCGCCGATGCCCGCGCCCGCTGAGTATCTCACGAAGAATTCTCCGGGTTCGAAGCTCGCCACCCACTACCTCGACGCGGTGTGGGACAATGTGCGCATGAACAACATTCTGCAGCACTTCGTCACGGCCTTCCTGGCGAAATACATCAAAGCCGATCCGACCGCCGATTCCTGGCTCGCGCTCATCGAGAACGGCGCCGCCGGCAAGTGGTCAGTCGACGCAAACGGTCAACCCAAGGCTGACCACACGTACTGGAAGGGCTTCGCCAACAACACCGCGATCGGGCTCAAGCTCGAGCACCGCCTTCCGTAAGCAGGGGGCAACCTCGCAACCGCGACGCGGGCCGAGAGGAAATTCCTCGAGGCCGCGCCGCATCGCGCACGAAAAGCACGCTGGCGTCTATCACCTTTGACGTCCGCGTGCTATCATTTTAGCGTGGTTCACGGGTGCCACCGTTCGGCGTCGCCGCGCGGAGGAAAAGGGAAGACGGTGCGAGACCGTTGCAGCCCCCGCTACTGTGAGCCGGTCAGCCTTCGATCCGGCAGACCAGCACTGCCGCGCGGCGGAAAGGCGCACACCAGCGCCCCATATCCCCGCGATTCACTGGGTTCCCCGCGCACCGCGCAGCCCCGGGAAGAATGACCGAATGCCGCGCCACGAGGTTTCCCATGGAGGAAACCAAGATTGGCCGCAGCCGGCAAGCCAGGAAACCTGCCCAAAACCTCATCATCCACACTCTTCGGCGGGAGGAGACGGATATGCGGCGCAGTGTTGTCATTTTCCTCGCTCTGCTTTGCATTCCGCTTGGCGCGGTGAGCGCCCAGCGCGCGAATTTCAAGATCACCCAGAAAAACGGCTACAAACTCATCGCGGTGAACAATCTCTGGCCGGGAGCGAACGCGAGCCGAACCTACGTCCTCTACCCACGTGGCACGCAAGCCCCCCAGGGCGTTAAGGCAGACCTCTTCGTCCAGGTGCCGGTACGCCGCGCCGTGATCTACTCGACCACCTACATCCCCGCGATCGAGACAATCGGCGAGCTCGCCTCGGTCGTGGGCGTCGACAACGCGAGCTACGTCTACAGCCCCGCGCTCCGCGCGCAGATCGCGGCGGGCAAGACCATCGAGACCACGAAAAATTTCATGCCCGACATCGAAAAACTGATCGCGCTCAAGCCCGACGTCATCTTCAACTACGGCGTCGGCGATGAGTGGGACACCTATCCGAAAATGCAGGAGGCGGGATTGCCCGTCGTACTCCTCGGCGACTGGAACGAGCAGGATCCCGTGGCACGCGCCCAGTGGGCCGTCTTCATCGCGGCGTTCTACAACAAGGAAGCGTCGGCGCAGGCGCGCGTCGACGCGCTCGGCAAGGCATACGCGACCCTCACCAATCTCGCCTCCGGCGCTGCGGATCGCCCTAAAGTCCTGGTCAACGGACCGTTCCAGGGCGTCTGGACTGTCTCGGGCGGACAGAGTTACATGGCGCGCCTCCTGAAAGACGCGGGCGGCGATTACCTCTGGGGCGACAACGCTTCGTCAGGGGGAATCAATCTTTCGGTCGAAGCGGCCTTTGACAGGGGGCTCGGCGCCGATGTGTGGCTCAATCCCGGCTACGGCGTGCGGCGGCTCTCCGATGTGCGCGGGCTCGATCCGCGCTTCGCGACGCTGCCGGTGCTGCGGAGCGGCAATGTGTGGATCGATGAGCTGCGCATGTCGCCCGGCGGAGGCAACGATTACTTTGAGTCCGCCGTCATGAACCCGAACCTCGTGCTTGGCGACCTCATCGCCATCCTGCATCCGGATCTGCTGCCTGGGCATGTCTTCACCTATTACAGGAAGCTGAGTGAATAAGAGCGTGAGACTGATCGCGGGGCTCGCCGGCGCCGCGATGCTTCTGGCCCTCGTCGATCTCGCGACGGGGTCGGTGCGCATTCCGCTCGAGGATGTGGTGAGGGCTCTCGTTGGAAAGGCGCCGCGCCCCGAGTGGGGCACGATCGTGCTCGTATTCAGGCTCCCTAAAATGCTCACCGCCGTGATCGCGGGGGCGAGCCTTTCGGTCGCGGGCCTCGTGTTGCAGTCCCTGTTTCGCAACCCGCTCGCGGCGCCGGACTCCCTCGGCATCGGCGCCGGCGCGTCCATCGGCGTGGCGCTGCTCATGTTCGCGGGCGGGGCGCTCGGCGCGGTCGGCGGCGGCGCCCAGGGCGTCGGCACGCAGACAAGCGCGCTCTTCGGCAGCCTCGCGCCACTTGGCTACTCCCTCCTCATATTCGCCGCGAGCGCGGGGGCGGCCGTCGTGCTACTCGCCATTCTCCTCATTTCCCGCAAGTTCGAGCAGGCCGTGACGGTCCTTATTATGGGAATACTCGTCGGCTACCTCACCTCGAGCTTCGTGTCGCTCCTCGTGTACTTCGGCTCGCCGCAGAAAGTGCAACTCTACCTCTCGTGGACCTACGGCTCCTTCGGCGGAGTGCGGGCGCGCGAATTGCCATGGATGGCGGGCGCCGCCGCGCTGGGGCTCGCGCTCGCGGCCTTCGACATCAAAGCGCTCAACGCCTTCCAGATCGGCGAGCGCTTCGCCTTCACGATCGGCATCCGCGTGCGCGCCGCGCGGACGAGGCTCCTCATCGCGGCGGCGGTGCTCGCCGGCGCGATCACGGCCTTCTGCGGGCCGATCGCCTTTTTGGGGATCGCGGCGCCCTACGCGGCAAGGCTCCTCTCGAAGAGCGCCGAACACCGCCACCTACTGCCGGTAGCGGCACTTGCGGGGGTCTGCGTCGCGCTCCTGGCCGACACGATTTCCTCGCTGCCGGTGTTCGGCGCGGTGCTGCCGATCAATCCCGTGCTCGCCCTCATCGGGGCGCCCATCATTCTCTCGCTGTTCTTCCGGAGACGCGACGGCTCTAAGACGGAGGAACTCGCATGAGCCCTCGAGAGGCGCCCCGCCACGTGCCGGGCATACCCGACAGCCCCGGCACCCAGCCGCGCGAATCGCGCGCGCCAAGCTCGCCCTACCATCAGGAAGCGCGTCGCGATGAGGCCACAGGCGATGCCGAGGCTATCCCTATCCTCGAAGCGCAATCGCTCTCGATCGGCTGGACCCAGCGCAGAACGCCGCATGTCCTGGTTTCGAATATCAATTTCAAGGTGATGCCGGGACATCTCGTCGCGCTTGTGGGACCGAATGGGGCGGGCAAATCGAGCCTCCTCAAGACGGTCGCCGGGCTTCTGGCTCCCTGCGGAGGCTCATTCTCGATCTTGGGTTCGCGAGGCGCCACGATCTCGGTCGAGGCGCGCGCCAGCCTCCTCGCCTGCGTGTTCAACGAGCGGATCGAGGCCGGGTATCTGACTGTCGGAGAATTCGTGGCGTTCGGAAGATATCCCTATACCAAGGCGCACAACAGGCTCTCGCCCGAAGACAGGAAGCACATCGCGCGCGCCCTGGATCTCGTCGGGATGGGCGGCTTTGCGTGGCGCACCTTTTCGAGCCTATCCGACGGCGAGCGGCAGAAAGTCCAGCTCGCCCGCGCGGTGGCTCAGGATACGCCCCT
>Ga0172369_10003329_pt1 | contig 21243 bp, 23 predicted proteins | sample LakKiv25m_FD_114539 | JGI IMG/M metagenome (GOLD analysis project Ga0172369, IMG submission 114539) | Freshwater microbial communities from Kabuno Bay, South-Kivu, Congo - kab_022012_11.25m | ecosystem: Environmental > Aquatic > Freshwater > Lake | place: Democratic Republic of the Congo...
CCTCGTCCGCTGCGCGCTTCCCGAGGGTGCGCAGGGCGACAAGCCGTTCCTCGAGGTGATCACGGTCACCGTGCCCGGCGCCGCCGGCCAGTTCGGCGTCCCGGCGCGGAGCGCGCTCTTCGACCAGGCGGAGCAGCTCAGCGCGGTGGCCGTCGGGCCCGGCTTCGGCCGCGCCGACGGCGCGCAGCTGCTCGTGCGGGAGCTCATCGGTCTCGAGCGCCCGCTGCTGCTCGACGCCGACGGCCTGTACGCGCTCGGGGACCGGCCGGAGCTGCTCTCCGGGCGCGACCGCCCGACCGTGCTCACGCCGCACGAGGGGGAGCTGGGCCGCCTGCTCGGCCGTCCCGCGGACGAGGTCGCGGCCGAGCGCCTCGTCTGCGCCCGCTCGGCCGCGCAGCGCGCGAACGCGACCGTGCTGCTCAAGGGCGAGGCGACGATCGTCGCCGACCCGTCGGGACGGGCCTACGTCGTCCCGACCGGCAACCCCGGCCTCGCCACGCCCGGCAGCGGCGATGTGCTCAGCGGCGTCATCGCCGCCCAGCTCGCCAAGGGGCTGCCGGCCACCGAGGCCGCCTGCCTCGGCGCCTACGTGCACGGACTCGCCGCCGACTTGGCCGCCGACGAGGCGGTCGGCACCGACGGCATGGTGGCGAGCGACCTGTTCCACTACCTGCCCGCCGCCCTGGAGCGGCTCAAGGCCGGTCCACAGGAGGAGACGCATGAGCACGACTGACACGCCGCCCGAGGGCGAGCCTCTCGCGCGCGACATCATGACGACACCGGCCGTCACCGTCACGCCCGACGTGACGGTGAAGGACCTCGTCGCCCTGTTCCGCGACAGGAGAGTCGGGGGCGTCCCGGTCGTCGACGCCGACGGGATGCTCGTGGGCATCGTCACCGAGGGCGACCTCATGGCGATGGACGCCGACGTGGAGATGCCCCACTACTTCGAGCTGTTCGACAGCATCATCTACCTCGGCAGCCAGAAGAAGTTCAAGGAGCAGCTCAAGAAGGCCGCCGCGGCGACCGTCGCCGATCTCATGACGCCGGCGCCGTTGACCGTCAAGCCGGACGACCCGGCGCGGGCGGCGGCGACCCTCATGTCGCGGCATGGGTTCGACCGCGTCCCTGTAGAGGAGGACGGCAAGGTCGTGGGCATCATCTCCCGGCACGACATCATGAAGATCCTGGAGCTCTGACGTGCTGGGCGGTCGCCATCGGGCGGTGGCCGAGGTCGACCTCGAGGCCATCCGCCACAACGTCCGGCGCCTGATGCGCGACCTGCCGGTCGGCGCCGCCCACTGCGCCGTCGTCAAGGCGAACGGCTACGGGCACGGCGCCGTGCCGGTGGCGCGCGCCGCTCTCGAGGCAGGCGCCATGTGGCTCGGCGTCGCCACGGTGCCGGAAGCGGAGGAGCTCCGCGCGGAGGGTCTCACCGCGCCGATCCTCGTCTTCGGGCCGCTCACGGGCGCCGGTCTTGCGCGTGCCGCGGCGGCCGGCGCCGAGGTCGTCGCCTGGTCGGAGGCGTTCCTCGCCGAGGCGTGCCGGCTCGGGGTCAGGGTCCACGTCAAGTACGACACCGGCATGGGTCGACTGGGCGTGCCTCTGTACGAGGTCGTCGCCCTGTGCGGGCAGGCGGCGGCCGGCGGCGTCCTCTCCGGCATGATGAGCCACTTCGCCACCGCCGACGAGGTGGACACGGAGTTCTACGATCTGCAGCTTGGACGCTTCGCGAAGGCGACCGCCGAGCTCAAGGCGGTCCATCCGTCTCTGCTGTGTCATACCGCCAACAGCGCGGCGACCCTGCGCGGGCCGCAGGCCCACTTCGACATGGTCCGCACCGGCATCGCCATGTACGGTCTTGCGCCCGGCAACGACGATCCCTTCAAGGACGGTCTGCGGCCGGCGATGAAGCTCATGTCGTACGTCGCCGGTGTGCGTGTGGTCGCGCCCGGCGACACGGTCGGGTACGGGCGCACCTTCACGGCCGTGGAGGCCACGCGCATCGGCATCGTCCCCATCGGCTACGCCGACGGTGTGCGCCGGGCGCTCGGCAATCGCGGCGAGGTGCTGGTCGCCGGCCGGCGCTGCCCGATCGTGGGTACGATCAGCATGGACCAGCTCACGGTGCGCCTGCCGGACGACCACGGCAAGGCCGGCGACGAGGTCGTCTTCTTCGGCGCCGCCGGCGATGGCGTGGCGGGCGGCTCGGCCGTCGCCTGGACGAGCGCGGAGACGCCGCGTCGCGATGATCCTGCGGCGCCGCGCATCCTCTGCGAGGAGGTCGCCGGACTACTGGGCACGATCAACTACGAGGTCGCCTGCGACGTGGCGCCGCGGGTGACGCGCCGCTACCGGGCGACCGGCGCCACCGGCTGATCGCCATGGCCGACCGATATCGCAGGCGTGCGCCGTCGCCCGACGAGGTCACCCGTGCCGCCCGGGCCGCGCTTCGCCCGGGAGAGGCCGGCTGGCTGGTGGGGGGCTGTCTGCGGGACGAGCTCCTGGGCTGCCGCGTCCGCGACATCGACATCGCCGTCGACGGCGATGTCGAGTCACTCGCCAGGGCGCTGGCGGACAAGCTCGAGGGCAGCGTGTTCGTGACCTCCGACGTCTTCGGCGGCCGGCGGGTGGTGGTCGGCGATCTGCACATCGACGTCGCCGCGCTGCGCGCCGGCCCTCCGGGCACGGCTCCCGACCCGGCGTCCCGTGCGGTCCGGCTCGAGGCCGACCTGCGGGGTCGCGACGTGACCGTCGACGCCCTGGCGAGGCCGCTCGACGGGGACGACCTCGTCGATCCGCTGAGCGGGCTCGACGACCTCGCAGCGGGGCGGCTGCGCCTGTGTTCTCCCACGGCGCTCGCCGACGATCCGCTGCGCGTCATGCGGCTCGCCCGGCTGGCCCGCGCCTTCGACCTGGTCCCCGACGCGGCGGCGACGGAGGCGGCGTTCCGCGCCGCCACCGGCCTCGCCCGGGTGAGCGGCGAGCGCATCCGCGACGAGCTCTCGGCGTTGCTCGCCACGCGTACGGCGTCGTTCGCGCTGCGCGACCTGGCCGTCTGGGGAGCGCTGGCCGAGGTGCTTCCGGAGCTGGACGGCCTGCGCGGGGTCGAGCAGAACCCGTACCACCACCTCGACGTGTTCGAGCACACCCTGGAAGCGCTCACGTACGTCGGCGGCGTCGTCGCTCAGCTCGGCGGGCGGTCGTTCCTGGCCTCTCCGGCAGAGGTCGGGCTGCCCGGCGTGGAGCCCCTGGTGCCGGTGTCGTGGGCGGTCCTGCTGCACGACATCGGCAAGCCGGCGGTCCGCGTGGTCGACGAGCGGGGCAGGGTGATCTTCTGGCATCACGACGAGATCGGCCGGCAGATGACCGCCGGCATCGGCGCCCGCTTCAATCTGAGCAAGCGCTTCATCGAATATCTGGGGACACTCGTCCGCCAGCACCTGCGTCTCGGATTCCTGGTGCGCGAACAGCCTCTCACGAAGCGGGCGCTGGCGCGCTACCGGCGTGACGTCGACCCGTGGGTGTTCGAGTCCGTCGTCGTGTCGCTGTGCGACCGGCTCGCCACTCGCGGGGAGAAGACGTCATTGACCTCGATGGCGAGGCACTACCGCCTGGCGCGGTCGGTCTGGTCGTCGGTGAACAAGGAGCCGGTCCCACAGCTGCTTCGCGGAGAGGACGTGATGGAGCTGCTGGAGCTGGAGCCGGGACCCGATGTAGGGCGGGCGCTCGACGCGCTCGAGGAGGAGGTCGAATCCGGCGAGGTGACGGATGCCGACGGTGCGCGCGCCTTTCTGCTCGCGTGGTGGGCGCGCGAGGGCTCGTCCCGGGGGGAACCCTGATGCCGGAGCTGCCCGAGGTGGAGATCGTCCGGCGCCGGCTGCTCACGTGTCTGCCGGGGCTGGTGTTGCGCGACGTGACCGTGAACGATCCGAAGGTGAGCGAGCAGAGTGAGGCCGAGCTCCGGCTGCTCCTCGCCGGACGCCGTGTCGCCGGCCTGCGGCGGCGCGGCAAGTACCTGCTCGTCGACCTGGCCGCGTCGGAGCCGTGCACGACGGACGCCGGCGGGCCGGGCGAGCCCGGCGGACCGGCGGTCGCCGTCATCCACCTGCGGATGACGGGTCAGCTCGTGTTCCTCCCGGGGCCGGGTGAACGACCGGCGCGCTTCATCTGGGATCTCGAGCCGGGCACGCGGCTTCACTTCCAGGACGTGCGCCGCTTCGGCCGTCTGTGGGCTCTCGATCCGACCTCCGAAGAGGCCTTCTTCACCGCCCGGGGCATGGGGCCCGAGCCCTTCGGACCGGAGTTCACGGTGGAGTATCTGCGCGCGGAGCTGCACGGCCGCCGGGCGCCGCTCAAGTCGTTCCTCCTCGACCAGCGGCGCCTGGCCGGGGTGGGCAACATCTACGCCGACGAGTCGCTCTTCCGTGCCGGGCTGCATCCGCTGCGCGCCGGCGGCAGTCTGGGGCCGCGGGAGGCACGGCGCCTGCACACGGCCCTGCTCGAGACGCTTCAGGCCGGCATCGACCACGAGGGCTCGAGCATCGAGAGCTTCATCGACCCGGCCGGGCAGCGCGGCAGCTTCCAGGACATGCTGAGGGTCTACCAGCGCACCGGAAGGCCGTGCCGCGTCTGCGGCACGGCGGTCGAGCGGGTCGTGGTCGGCGGCCGCGGCACACACTACTGCCCGCGCTGCCAGCCCCGGCGCCGAGGGATGGCGCCGGGTCCGCCGCCGCGCCGATGAGCCGGGCCCCGTCGGGCGCCGGCGCGATGTCGCCGGAGCGCGGGGCGCCCGCTGTGACTCCCCGCCTCTACCTCGTCCTCACCTACGTGCCCCGGCGCTCGTCCGTGCCCGTGGGGTCCCTGGGCGTCGTGGTGTTCGAGCGCGGCTGGTACGTCTACGTGGGCAGCGCCGCCCGGGCGCGCCGGGCCCGCGTGGCGCGTCACCTCGCGGCTGAGAAGTCCCTGCGCTGGCACGCGGACCACCTGTTCGCGCGCTTCCCGGCGCGCCGCGCCTGGCTGGTCGACGGCGCATCGGGAGAGTGCGCGCTCGCCGGAGCGCTCGCCGGGCTGCCGCGTGCGGAGCGCCGTCCGCCCCGCTTCGGCGCCGGCGACTGCCGGTGCCCGGGGCATCTTGTGCGCTTCGGGCGCCGGCCCTTGCGTCGCGACCTGGAGGTCGCGGCGCGTGCCGCCGGCGCCCCCGCGCACGGGGCGGTACGGGCCTTCGGCCGCCGCCCTGCCTCCACCTGATCTTCCCTGCGAGGAAGACCGTACGTTTCCCGGGCGATGCCCAGGCGACTAGGTACGGATACCTAGTACATCCGTCTAGTCGAGCCTGAAAAGGGGCTCAAGGCGTAGGTATCGCTGCCGATACAGGTGCCGCGACGCGCTCCATCGGCGAGTCGCTCAAGGGTTACGGCCTTCGCGTTCGATCCGCAGGGGGGCACGGACCGGAAGTGGCACTCGAGCGCGGGCGACCGGGGCGGAGGAGCTTCGGCAGACAGCCCGGGACGCGCGAGTGAGGCACACACTGGAGGATAAGACATGAAGCGTATGCAGGTTCTCTTCGGCCAGAGGCGGCTCATGGTGCTCGTCACCCTCGCCGCGCTGGTCCTCACCGCCGCGGTGGTCATCGGCTCCGGCGCGAGCTTCACGGCCACGTCGGCCAACCCCGGCAACGTGTTCACGGCCGGCAGCCTGTACATCGACAACAGCCTTGAGGGCACCGCGATCCTCACGGCCGTCAACATGAAGCCCGGGGACACCGTCACCGGTACCGTCACCCTCGAGAACGTCGGCACCGTCTCCGGCGCGTTCAGCGTGACGAAGGGCCAGGTCGCCGACGCGGACGGTCTCGGCGACGTGCTGCAGCTCTCCGTCGCCGAAGGCGCGAGCTCCGTGTACTCGGGCGACCTCAGCGGCGCCATGTCCGGTGTCTCGCTCGGCACGTGGGCTCCGGAGGCTCCTCACACCTACACGTTCACCGTGACGTGGCCGAACGGCACCGGCGTGCCCGATGACAACGCGTTCATGGGCACGACCTGCACCTACCGCTTCGACTGGAACGCCGTCAGCCTCTGATCCGTCGACCTGAGTCATCCTCGGGGGCGGGGCCCGGCCTGCGGCCCCGCCCCGCCCCCATCCGTTCAGCCCTCGCATCGCATCCGCACGAAGGAGTCACGGTGACCGCCAAGCACCTCACAGGGACGAAGGCCGGCAAGGCTCTCCTCTCTCTGCTCGTGCTGGCGCTCCTCGCGGTGGCGCTCCAATCGGTCGCCTTCTCGGGAGCGAGCTTCGTGGCGGGCAGCGCCGACCCGGCCAACGCGTTCGTCGCCGGCACGCTCTCGCATGTGAACTCGATGGACGGCCAGATCGTGCTCGACGCGGCGGATCTGCGCCCCGGGCAGAGCAGAAGCGGCACGCTGACGATCACCGGGACCGGCGACGTGACCGGCGCCTACGTCATCGGCAAGGACAGCCTGGTCGACACGCCCGTGACTCCAGGCCTGTCGAACAAGCTCGTCCTGCGGATCGAGGACGTGACCGGCGCTGCGATCACGCTCTCCAGCGGTACGGTCGCGGCGTTCACCTCCGTGGCGGCCGGCAGCATCGCCCCCGGCCAGACCCGCATGTACCGGTTCACGCTCGACTATCCGGCGTCGCTCGCCGACCCTGCCCTCCAGGGCGCGGCGATGAGCCTGCGCCTGCGGTTCACGGGGGTGACACCGTGAAGCGGGCGCTCGAGCGGATCGTCACCGCGCTCTGCGTCGCGGCGCTGCTGTTCGTCGTGTCCGCCATCCTCGTACCGAGCCTTCTCGGGCTGCAGCGCTACGTGATCACCGGTGGCTCCATGACGGGGACGATCTCGAAGGGCTCGGTGATCTACGCCAGGCTGACACCGGTCGAGGCGCTGCAGGTCGGCGACATCATCACGTTCCACCCGCCGGGATGCTCCACGCCGGTGACGCACCGGATCATCGGCATCGAGATGGGACCGGAGGGTGTGCCGGCTTTCCGGACCAAGGGCGACTTCAACCAGACTCCCGACCCTTGGGGCGCCGTCACTCTGAACGAGCCCCGGCAAGCGCGCCACGTCTTCAGCGTCCCGTGGTTCGGGTACCTGCTCGCGGCGCTCGGCATCCGCCTCGTACGTGTCACGCTCATCGGGATCCCGGCTGTGCTCATCGCCGCCTCGCTGCTCTGGTCGCTCTGGCGGCAGGCCGGCGAGGAAGTCGCGAGGCGGCTCGAGGACGATGGGGTCCCTCACGACGCGGAGGGTCGGGCGTGAGTCGCCGGCTCGTCGTCGCCGGGGTCTGCGCCCTCCTCGCTCTCGCGGCGGCGGCCGTCGCCGCCACCATCCTGGCCTCGGCCGCGTCCTACACGACGGGCAGCGCGACCGACGTGACCGCTTCTGCCGACACCGCGAGCAACTGGCTTCACGCGTTCTCCCAGGGCACCGATCCCGACGGGCTCTCGGGCTACGCTCTGCGCCGCGTGCAGGTCCCGCCGGCGCCGCTGTGCGCCTCCGGGTCCGACGCGGCCCTGGTCGTCGACATGGGCGGCTTCCCGGACAAGAACTCCACGTTCCCCTTCAACCGTGTGTTCACGATCAGGACGCCGGCGGTGTTTCCCGATCCGGCGGTCACCGCCGTGACCGCCACCGTCACGCTGCTCGCGGACCCGGCGACGGGAGCCCAGCCGCTGAAGAGCGCCAAGATGAGCGTCGTCGGTGCGACGGGAGGCTCGGCGACCGTCACGCTGCGCGCGGACCAGAAGCGCCAGCTCAACGTGCAGGTGCGCGCCAGAAAGCAGTTCGACGTCGGCCGGACGTACTTCCCCGTCGTGCGCGTCAGCCTCTCCTTCAGCGGCGCTTCGCTGCCCTCCGGCTACTATCGCTACGAGTTCCCGGTCGCCGTGACCGACGCCGGCTGGTGAGCCGTCACGGCAGGTCAGCGGCGGCAGCCTCCCGGCGACGGACGGCCGTCTGCCCCCGATCTTTGTCCCGATTGCCCATAACCGTGGGGAAGCCTTCACGCGATGTTGTTCGCGAGAGGTGTGATCACGCCGCGACGGCCATGGCTGCGGTCGCGGTGGACCGGGGAGGATCGGGAGGATGCACGCAGGGACGGCGCGGCGGCGAGCGCTCGGGCTCCGGATCGTCGCGTCGGCGCTCGTCCTCGGTCTGCTCTCGGTCATCATCGTCTTCGTCGTGGCGCCGTGGTCGCCGTCGTTCGGTGCGCTGCCGGAGGCGATGTTCTGCCCGGCGACTCCAGCCGCCGGCGACTCCGCCGCTCCGACTCCGCCGGCTCCGGCTCCGGGCGCCTGCCTCCCTGGCTCGCTGCTTCTCCATGACGACGGTGACGCAGGCGCCGCGCACGCCGGTCGGATCATCGCGCTGTGTCCCGGCGACACGGAGGCGGATCTCCGCGTCGCGGCCGTCTCCGACTCCGTCGCGCTCGACTGGACGGCGGTGGCGCCAGGCTGACCCCACCGCCGTCCGGCCGGATTGCCGTGCGGCCGGACCGCAGTCAGCGTCACCGATGTCCCGAGAACTGCCCCGCCGGAATGCTCGCCCGGCGGGGCAGACCCTCGTACGGACCATCATGAAGGAGACCGGGACCGGGGGTCGGCGGACGACGCGCGGTCACTGCGGGACGGAGACCTGATGGGACACGATGAGGCATGCAAGCCGGATCGACGGCGCGGACGTCTCGGCCGCCGCGGGCTCGCCGTGGCCGCGGCGGCGGCCGTCATCCTTGTGCTGCTCGGCGCCGTCGCCTTCGCGGCCGTGCGCCCGGCCTCCGACGAGGCCGCGAAGGAGCTTGCCCGCAGCGGCCGCGTACGCATCAGGAACGACCGCGGCGGCGACGCGCTCGTCGGCATGCGTCACATGCAGCCCGGCGACAGCGTCTCGGGGACCGTGACCATCGGCAACGCGAGCACGAAGCGGCACGCCCGCTTCTACCTGGGCCTCTCCAAGCTCGTCGAGACCCAGGGCACGGGCGGCGGGCGCCTTTCCTACAGGCTCGTCCTCGTCGTCAAGCGCCTCTCGGCCACACGCCGTCCGCAGCTGGTCTACGCGGGGCCTCTGCGACGCATGCCGTTGCTCAAGCTCGGGACGTTCAGGGCTCGCGAGAAGCGCACGTACAGGTTCTCCGTCCTCTTCCCCGAGGGCGGCCCGGCGATGGACGACCGGTTCCAGGCCGCATCCGCCGGTCTGCAGTTCACCTGGTACGCGCGCCAGGCGCGCTGACGCGCGGTACCCCGCAGGCCGCGGCTCACATCTTCAGCGCGCCTTCTCCCACTTCTGCAGGTAGGCGACCTCGGCGAGCGTCTTGCCGGCGTCGATCTCGCCGCGCAGGCGGTTCTCCTTCTCGAGCACGTCCATGGCGCGGTTGGCGAGCTCCACGGCCTGCTCCTTGGGCAGCACCATGACGCCGTCGTCGTCACCGACGATCCAGTCGCCGGGGCGCACCGTCTGGCCGGCGATGGTGATCGGCACGTTGATCTCGCCGAAACCCTTGGGCTCGCCGGCGTTGGCGCAGACCCTGCTGCTGAAGGCGGGGAAGCCGAGGCGCGCAATCTCCGGCGTGTCGCGGATCGCGCCCCAGACGACCAGCCCGGCCAGGCCCTTGACCATGGCGCTGTGCGTAGCCAGTTCACCCCACATGGCCGGCGTCGCGTCGCAGGCGTCCACGACGAGGACGTCGCCGGGCTTGCAGACGTCGATCGCCTCCACCGGCTTGGCCCAGTCGCCGGCGTAGGTGCGCACGGTGACGGCCGGGCCGCACAGGTGCGCGCCGGGCAGCAGCGGCTTGATGCCCGGCAGGCTGGGCTGCCGGTGCCAGGCGTCGCTGACGTTGGCGGTGGAGACCTGCTCGAGCACGGCGCGGATGCCGGCGGCGCCGGCACGCTTGTACAGCGTGGTCTCGATGCAGACGCGCTCGTCCACGGCCCGGCGGATCTCGGCGGTCGCCGCCTCGGCGTCGGCCGACTTGGTGATGGCGCCGCCGACGACCACGATGCCGGCGCCGGCCTCGACGGCGGCAGCGGCGGTCTCGCTGTTGATGCCGCCGGCGGCCGAGACCGGGATCACGACCGCCTCGGCGACGGCCTTCAGCGTGTCGAATGGCGCCTCACCGCGCATCTGCCGGTCGATCGCCGTGTGGATGCCGATGTAGTCGGCGCCGAGCTCCTGCGCGCGCTGCGCGCGCGCCACGGGGTCGGCCACCTCGATCATGTCGACGATGAGCTTGCAGCCGTAGTTGCGCGCCGCCTCGGCGCACTCCTTGATCGTGCTGTCGGACGCGGCGCCGAGCACGCCGACCACGCCGGCGCCGGCCTTGGCCGCGTACTCGACCTCCGTGCGGCCGGCGTCCATGGTCTTCATGTCCGCGACGATCACGTGGCCGGGGAACTCGGCTTTGAGGGCGCGCACCGCGGCCAGACCTTCGGCCTTGATGAGCGGCGTGCCTGCCTCTATCCAGTCGGCGCCGCCGGCGACGGCCTCGCGCGCGACCTCGAGAGCGCGCGGCAGGTCGACGAAGTCGAGCGCGACCTGGACGAGCGGGCGCTCCTTGTTCGGATCGCGATCGGCGGCGGGGCCGCCGGGGGCATCGGCGGCGGTCATGCGCCCATCACCTGCACCACGAGGTTGCGCTCGCGCGGGCGCGCGTCGAAGTCGCAGAAGACGATGTCCTGCCAGCGGCCGAGCGTGAGCCGGCCGTCGACGAGAGGGACCGTGAGCGACGGACCGAGGAGTCCCGCGCGCACGTGCGAGTGACCGTTGCCGTCGCCGTTGTTGACGTTGTGCTGCCAGGGGCCGTCGCTCGGGACCAGGGTCTCGAGCACGTCCTGGAGGTCCTTGACGACGCCGGGCTCGTACTCGATCGTCGTGACGGCGCCGGTGGCTCCCGGCGCGAACACGGTGACGGTGCCGTCCTGCAGCCCGCTCTGCCGCACGGCCTCGCGCACGTCGCCGGTGATGAGGACGACATCGGCGTTCCCACGGCTCGAGAACTCGAGCGTGCCGGTGACGACGGACATGGTCCCCTCCCGGGCGGGGCGTAGTCTTCTCGGGTTGACGCTCACGGTGGTCACGGTCGTTCTTCCTTTCTTCTGGTCGCGTCCCCGGCGGGGTACGCGCTGGGTGAAAGCGAGACGTTGTCGATGAGCCGGGTCGTGCCGAGACGGACCGCCGCGACGAGCAGGGAGCGGGGTCCGAGACGCCGTTCGGTCGCGAACGTGTCGGCGTCGACGACGGCGAGGTACTCGATGGTGAAGCCGGGTCCGTCCGGGGTGGCGAGAGACATCGCGGCGGCGACGATGGCGTCCTTGGGTGCGGCGCCGGGAGCCGCCGCCGCGGTGGCGCCGAGCGCCAGGGAGCGGTACAGATCCGGGGCCGCGGCACGCTCCCGCGGCGTCAGGTAGGCGTTGCGCGAGCTCATGGCGAGGCCGTCAGGCTCACGGACCGTGGGCACCCCGGCGACGTCGACGGGCAGGTCGAGGTCGCGTACGAGGCGTCGCAGGACGGCCAGTTGCTGCGCGTCCTTCTCGCCGAGGAACAGCACGTCGGGGCCGACGATCGCCAGCAGCTTGGTCACGACGGTCGCGACCCCGTCGAAGTGGGTGGCGCGCGCCTCGCCCTCGAGCGTCTCGGAGAGCGGGCCGTCGACGTGGATCACCGTCGCGAAGCCGTCCGGATACATCTCGCCCTCGGCCGGAGCGAAGACGACATCCACGCCGGCCGTGTCGAAGAGCGCGAGATCGCGGGCGTCGTCGCGCGGGTAGGTGTCGAGGTCTTCGCCGCTTCCGAACTGCGTCGGGTTCACGAAGAGGGACGCGGCGACGGAGGCGCAGCGCGCCGTCGCCGCCTCGACGAGGGCGAGATGGCCGGCGTGGAGAGCCCCCATCGTCGGGACGAAGCCGAGCGGCCGCGGCACGCTTCGCAGCGCGGCCCTGGTCTCCTCGATGGTGCGGGCGACGATCACGGCCGGCCGCCGGCCTCGCCGCCGCCGAGCAGATGCCGCAGCGTCGCCACCTGCTCGTCGTCGAGGCGCGGGGCCGCCAGCGCGAGCGCTTCGAGGCTGAGGGCGCGATACGTACCGGCGAGGCGCGGGCTCTCGTGGTCGAGCAGACGGAGGTGGGCGCGGACGGTGCTGACGTCACCGCGCGCGACCGGTCCGGTGAGTGCGCGCGCCGGGTCCCCGGTGTCGAGGAGGTTGGCCATCGTCGTCCTCAGCAGCATGGACAGATGGTCGAGGCCTTCATGACCGCCGGTGGCCTCGTCCATCAGCCGCGTCGCCTCGCTCTCGAGCGCGACGAGCAGGTTGCAGCCGACCACCGCCGAGAGGTGATAGAGCGTCTTCTGCTCATCGGCGAGGCGAAAGGGCTTCATGCCGAGGCGCGAGGCGATCTCCTCGCCCAGCAGCAGGTCGCGCTCCTCGTGCGCCGTGACGGCGCACGGCACGTCCTGCAGCAGCTGGGCGTGCGGATCGCCGGCGAACGTCTGCAGCGGGTGCAGGCACAGCACGCGCACGTCCTGCTCGGCGAGCGGCCTGAGCAGGTGGATGGACCCCAGGCCGCTGGAGTGGATGGCGAGCGGCTGCGGCGCGCCGGGGCGGCGCGTGCCCGGCAGGGCCTCGGCGAGCCTGGCGGCCACGCCGCGGATCTCGTCGTCGGGGACCGTGAGCCACCAGGCGTCGGCGGAGAGCGCGGCGTCGCGGACACGCACGTACGGGATGGCGCCGGAGAGGCTCGCGTCGGCGTCGGCGTGGACGCCGACGGCGCTCACGGTGAACTCTGCCTCGACGAGGCCGGCCAGCACTGTGGAGCCCAGGCGACCGGGACCGACCACACAGTAGCGATACGCATCGATGCTCAAGCCTTCGACCTCTCCGGCTGCAGTCCGCCCGGTGGGGGCGGTACCGCGCCTGCCGCAGGCCTGCTCGGAACAGGCGGTTGCTCCGTCTCCTGCCACGGCTCGGAGCGGAGCCTCCCGAAGCGTAGAGCCTCGCGCGCGCGCGGTCAATCAGCGTCCCGAGCACCGACGCGGCGGTCGCTCACGCGACGGACGACGGATACGGCAACGGCGAGCCGGCCGCTTCCGCCTCCCGAGAGGGCGCGGCGGGTGACCCGACGGCGAACGGGCGCAGGCGCGCCGGGTCCGGCGGCCGGCGGCCGTCGAAGAGGTCGCAGGCGCGCGCGTACCGTACGTCCCGCCACCAGAGCCGCATCCGCCGGTCCGACCCCGTGAGGAGTCCGGCAACGGGGAGCGACCGGCGTCCCGGGCTGGTCACCGGGCCGAAGAGTTCGGACGGGTCGCGGAAGCATTCCCAGTCACAGCGCCGGCACGTCGGCCTGGCTTTGCGGCTCGGCCGGAAGGTCATGAACGGGCCGAGCCACGCGTCCCCGCGATACCCGCAGGGGTACGTGTCGCCGTGTGCGTCGACGAAGAAGTAGTCGACCCCGCCGCGGCAGGCGTGGCCGTGCTCGCCCGAGGTCTCGCCGGCGAGCGCGTCCACGGAGCTCAGCGGCGTGAAGACGCGGATGCGGGAACGCTGCTCCGGGATCACGGTCCCGAGGGCCCGGAACAGGAGTTCTCGCTCGGCCGCCGAGAACCGTACCAGCGGCGTCTCAGCGGTGGCAAGATACGCCGGCACCAGGCCGTCCTGCTCCTCGCACACGCTCATGGGGTAGCAGACGTTGGCCATGGTGAAGCCGAGGTCGACGGCGCGCGCGAAGAAGGCCCGCAGGTCCTCACGGACCGCGCGCGCGAACTCGTCGGCGCCCACGTCATCCAGGTACGGCAGCGGCGTGACCCCGAGCTTGCGCGTCAGACCCAGGTTGACCGCCGGGTAGAGCCCGTGGCGGTGGAAGACGGGCAGCGCCTTCTCGATACCGGCGACCACGCCCGGCAGGCCGCGCATTTCCTCGTGCGTGCCCGGGTCGGCGGAGTCCAGGCTGATCCAGAAGTTGCGCAGACCGCAGTCGGCGAGGCTCGCCGCAAGGCGCTCGACGCGGGTGAGGAAGGAACTGCTCTCGGACGCGGTGAACAGGAACCCGTTGGTCCCAGTGCGTGTGTGCATGATCCCCGCGTCGGTCGCACGCCGCACGAGAAAGCGGACGTCGTCCACTCTGAGCAGCGGCTCGCCGCCGGTCAGCGAGAGTGCGCCGACACCGAGCTCCGCGGCGTGGTCGACGATCCGTGCCGCCTGCGGCCGCGGCATGGTGACGCGAGGGAAGACGTTCCCGGCGCGCATGGAGCACTGCGGGCAGGCCGCGTTGCATCTGTCCGTGAGCTGCAGGACGACCTGGCGCGGAGAGTGGCCGCCGAGAAGGGTGCGGGCCTCACGCCACACGGCCCGCGCTCCGCTCGTCGTCGGCCGGCCCGAGTATGGTGGTGTACATCTGCTCGGGCCGCACTGCTCCGGCCACACAGAACGCGCGCGCCGCTCGCCCCATGCGCTTGCGCAGCGCCTCGTCGGTGAGCAGGAGCGCCATGGCGGCCGCGAGGGCCGCGCCTTCGTCTGCCGGGACGCTGAACCCGGTCCGCCCGGCGTCGATCAGCTCCTGCGGGCCGCCGCGGTCGGAGACGATCACCGGCAGGCCCGAGGACTGCGCCTCGAGCACGACGTTGCCGAAGGTGTCGGTGGCGCTCGGGAAGACGAACACGTCGCTGGACGCGTAGGTCGTCGCGAGCGCGTCCTGCTCCTGGAAGCCGAGGAAGACGGCCGGACAGCCCCGGAGGGACTCCTGCATCCCGGCACGGAAGGGGCCATCGCCGGCGACGACGAGACCCACCGGCAACCCCAGGCGACTGAGACTCCGGAATACCGTCGCGAGGAGCTCCAGGTTCTTCTCCCTCGAGACGCGGCCGGCGTACAGAACGCGCAGCCGGCCGGCGAGCGGCGTCGACTCCCACAACAGGACGTCCCGTCTCTTGGGCGTGAAGCGCTCCGTGTCGACCCAGCGCGGGAGCGGCTTCACCCTTTCCGCCGGCAGTCCGCGGGCGATGAGGTCCCTGCGGGTGCTCGCCGACGGCACCAGGACCTCGTCCAGACGGCTGTAGAACCAGTGCACATACCGCCACGCGACCTCCTCGAGGAGTCGGCTGCCCCCGAGGTCGCGAGCGTACCTCGGGATGTCGGTGTGATAGGTCCCGGCCACCGGGAGCTTGAGCACCCGCGCTGCGGCGAGGCCCATGAACCCGACGGGCCCTGGTGTGCTCACGTGGACGTCCGTGTAACCGCCGTCTTGCAGCCTGGCGACGACCTCGAGAAAGGATGGGGCGTGCAGGCCGAGTTCAGGGTAGCGGGGCAGCGCGAAGCCGCCGCACGTGCGCAGGTTCTCGATGCCGCGATCCAGGCCGGAGGGCTCGTCGCGCGACGTGAAGACGCGCAGGTGGATGCCTCGCCGCTGCGCCACGTCGAGCAGGCGCTTGATGGTCAGGGCGACGCCGTTGATTTCATGGATGGTGTCCGTGAAGAGGGCGATGCGCCGGGTCGCGCTGACGGCCGGCGCCTCCCACGAGCCTCGACCGGCCGACGTCTCCGGGCCCAGCAGGCGCCGCCGCACGTCGTCGAGCAGCGGCCGTTCCTTGGCCTGATGCCGGTAGGCGACGTAGTACGGCGTCGCGGCCAGATGGGTGAGCGCGACGCCGGCGGCCCCGGCCGCGACGCGGCCCGGCCGCCGCCGGCGCACCCCGTCGACCAGCCGGATGCCGTTCACTCTGAACGAGTCGTCGGCGAGACGTCTCGTGAGCCCGAAGAGCCGGCGGTTGTACTCCGTCGCTCCGGTCCGCGCGTCCTCGAGGTGCCGGATGTCGCGCCGGAGCCGGATCTCGAAACGCCGCCGCAGCCGTGCCGCGTCATCTCCTGGGAAGAGCCTTGCGACCGCGTTCAGGGCGCCCTGTTCGGCGTCCCCGCCGTGGAGGTCGACCTTGACGAGCTCCGAGAGGATCCTGCCGAGTCCGGGCACGGCGCGTTCGCCGCGCGGCTCGGCGAGGTCCACGGCGCAGGAGCGCACCACGGCGTAGATGCTGTGCGCCAGATAGGGAGCGCCTCCCGAGTCGCCGCCGGGGCCGCAGTCGCCGTGCCGCACGGCTTCGAGGAACCCCTCAGGCGTGCCGTCGCAGGGAGCCTCCGTCCAGGCGGCGGCCGCGAAGAGACCGGAGTGGTCGTCCGAGCCGCCGACCGCGGTCTTGCGCCAGGGCGCCGGCCCGCGCGGCTCGATGCCGTGGCGTTCCGCGAGCCGCTCCACCATGCGCGGCGTGAGCGACGCCAGGATCTCCTCCGTCAGGTCGTTGCTTCTCGCGGACCGGGCCCCGTTGCGCACCTCGAACGCGTCGAACAGCAGGAGCAGCTTCTCGACGGCGTCCGGAGTGAGCCGGTCGTTCACGGCATACAGGGGGTGGGACACGAAGTGCGCGGTACCGGTGGCGTGGAGGAGGGCGGAGAGCTCGTACGCGCTTGTCCTGACGTCCAGCAGGTCCGCGAACAACGCCTCGTCGACGCCGAGGACGACGACGTGGAGCCGGCAAGCGTCCTCCGGGAGGAAGGTGTCCAGCTCGGCGCCCAGGAACGTCCCGGGGAGGTGGGCGATGCTGAGCGACCCGGCGAGCGAGTCGTGGTCGGTGATGGTGACGAAGTCCATGCCGCGGGCGCGCGCCGCCCGGTACACGGCGAGGGGGTCGACGTAGCACTCGTGGCAGCGCAGTCTGCGAAAGCGCGGAAGCGGAGATCTCGCGGAGAACCGCGAGTGTACGTGGAGGTCCGCTGTGCACAGGGTGCGCATCAGTCGTAGTCTCGCCCGTCTTCGTGAAGAGGTGATGCGTGCGTCGCGAGATGGAGGCTCGATTCGGATGAGCGGTCCGGCTGGAGCCTCGTGAGCCGACGGTGAAGGCGGCGCCGGATGAGCCTGCGCGTGAGCCTCCGGTGGTACACTACGCCCATGCCGATCTACGAATTCTGCTGCAATCACTGCGGGGCCGCCTTCGAGGAACTGGTCCGCAACGGGTGCAGACCCGAGTGCCCTGACTGCCATTCCGGCGACGTCGGCCGCGTGCTGTCGACGTTCGCCGTGCATTCGTCATCCGCCGACCTCGGTGGCAAGGGAGCGACCAAGAGCTGCTCCTCCTGCGCCAGTTCCTCCTGTGCCACCTGCCACTGACGACGTCATCGCCGCCCTCGGCGCCCTCCGTGCGGAGGTCGAGGCCTGCACGCTCTGCGACCTTCACCGCACCCGCACGCGCGGTGTGGCCGGCGACGGCGACCCCGGCGCCGACCTCATGTTCGTCGGCGAGGCGCCGGGCTACCACGAGGACCAGCAGGGGCGGCCGTTCGTGGGTCAGGCCGGCAAGCTTCTCGATCAGCTGCTCGCCGGCATCGGGCTCACGCGTGAGCAGGTCTTCATCGCGAACGTCCTCAAGTGCCGCCCGCCGAACAACCGCGACCCCCGGCCCGAGGAGATCGCCGCCTGTCGGCCGCATCTGTGGCGCCAGATCGAGCTCATCAGGCCGAAGGTCGTCTGCACCCTCGGCAACTTCGCGACGAAGCTGCTCACCGGCGACCAGGCCGGGATCACGCGTGTGCACGGCAGGCCTCGTGCCGTCGGGATCGCCGGCCACCGGCTCTACCTCTACCCGATCTTCCACCCGGCCGCGGCCCTCTACACCCCGGCGATGCTCACGACGCTGACGGAGGACTTCGGGCGGCTGCCGGAGCTCCTGGCGCGGATCGCGCCCGCGGTGGATGCGGAAGGAGCCGTGGATGCGCCTGCGGAGCGGCCGGCCTGGCGGCCACCCGAACGGCTGCAGCGGACGCCGGCCGCATCGACGCTGACGCCGGGCGACGGCGACGGCCCCGGCGCCTCCGACGGGCTCGCGGACCGGTCCGCGAACGGCGCCGAACCGGAGCAGCTCGGCCTGTTCTAGATGCTGACGCTGACTCTCGCCTCTCCGGCCCAGACGCGTGAGCTGGCCCGCTTGCTCGCCGGCCTGCTCCGGCCTCCGGTCCTCGTCACCATCGAGGGCGACCTCGGTACCGGGAAGACGACGCTCGTGCGGGGGGTCCTGCGCGCACGCGGCGTGCGCGGGGCCATCACCAGTCCGTCCTTCACGCTGGCGCAGAGCTACCGCGGTCGTCACGGTGAGCGGCTGCACCACCTCGATCTGTATCGTCTGAGCGCCGGCGCGGACGCGGGGCTCTTCGCCTGGGACGACTACGTCGGGCCGGACGCTCTCACGTTCGTCGAGTGGCCTGCGGCCGGCAGGGAGTCCCTGCCGCTCGCGGATGTGCGGGTCCGGCTGCATCACCGCACGCCACGCAGCCGCGCGGCCGAGCTCACGGCTGCTCCGGATCTGGAGGCGAGGGTGGCCGCCGCCGCGGCGGCGGCCGGGATCGACGTCTCCGAGCACACCCCGGCGGGGAAGGCCGGCCGGTGATCCTCGCTCTGGAGACGGCGACGACGGCGTGCTCGGCGGCGCTCTGCGCCGCCGACGGCATCGTCGTCGCCGAACGCGTGTATCCGGACGGCCCGGCACACTCGCGGCTCCTGCTGCCGGGCGTGCGGGAGATCCTCAGTGAGAGTGGCGCGGAGTGGGGGGATGTGGACACCGTCGCCGTCGGCCTCGGCCCCGGTGCGTTCACCGGCCTGCGTATCGGCATCGCGACGGCCCGCGCCCTGGCGCAGGCCGACGGGTCGGTCGTCCTCGCGGGGGTGCCCACGCTCGCGGCCCTGGCGCTCGCGCTCGGTGAATCGCCGGAGGCCGCGGAGTCGCCGGCGCCCGGCCCGCGTCTCGTGCCGATCATCGACGGACGCCGGAACGAGGTGTTCGCGGCGGTCTACGAGGCCGGTGACGGCGGCGTCCGCGAGGCCGAGGGAACCGCCGTCGTCCCGGCGACCGGGCTGGAGCAGTGGCTCCGGCGTCTCGGCGACGTCGTCGTGGGCGGCGACGGCGCCGCTCTCTACGACGGACTCCTGCCCGCTGCCGCCCGGCCCGCGTCCGGCGTCGTCGCGCCGACGGCCGCGATGGTCGGCCGGGCGGTGGCCGCCGGCGCGCCGGGTGTGGTCTGGGGGCCGAGGGACGTGCTGCCCATCTACGGCCGTGTCCCCGACGCCGCCCTGTGGGGCGGCCCGCGTCCGGCCGCGAAGGCGGGTCCGTGAACCTGCAGATCGTCCCCGATCCGCCGCGGCACGAGCACGTCGTGCGCCCCATGCAGTTCACCGATCTCGAGTCCGTCGCGGCGCTCGAGGCGCGCACCTTCACGCTGCCGTGGTCGCTCGCGATCTTCCACGGCCAGCTCGCGCGTGAGACCGGAATCTGCCTCGTCTGCGAGGACGGCGGCCGGGTGATCGCCTATCTGATCGCCGACATGTTCGTCGACGTCTGGCACGTGATGAACGTCTGTGTCGAGCAGGCGCAGCGCCGCCGGCACGTCGCCTCACGATTGCTCGAAGCGTACTTCGAGATCACCGAGCGCAAGGGGCACCGCGGTCACACGCTGGAGGTGCGCGTGTCCAACGCGGCCGGCATCGAGCTGTACCGGAGCTTCGGGTTCGTGGCCACCGGCGTGCGTCCCGGCTACTACAGCGACGATCGAGAGGACGCCGTCATCATGTGGAAGGACTGGGAGGGCGATTCGGCGTGAGCTCGTCCCCGAATGCCGGTGTGGCTGCCGGAGCGCCTGCGCACGCCGCCCCCATCCTCGCGATCGAGACCTCCTGTGATGACACGAGCGCCGCCCTGGTCGACGGCCACGACGTCCTCTCGTCGGTCGTCTCGTCGCAGGACGAGCTGCACGCGCAGTTCGGCGGCGTCGTGCCGGAGGTCGCCTCCCGTCGTCACACCGAGCTGGTGAACGACGTCGTCGCGGAGGCGATGAGCGGCGCCGGAGTCGGCTGGGGCGATCTCGGCGCCGTTGCCGTCACGCAGGGCCCCGGGCTCATCGGGGCGCTGCTCGTCGGCCTGGCGGCGGCCAAGGCGATCGCCTACCGCCGTGGCCTGCCGCTGATCCCCGTGAACCATCTGGAGGGTCACGTCGCCGCCAACTACGCGCTCGGTGTGGAGGCGCCCTTCGTGTGTCTCGTCGCCAGCGGCGGCCATACGCTGCTCGCCGTGGTCGAGGGGGGCGTGCGGTATCGCGTCGCCGCCAGGACCATGGACGACGCCGCCGGTGAAGCATTCGACAAGGGCGCCCGGCTGCTGGGCCTGGGATACCCGGGCGGCAGGGAACTCGACGAGCTGGCAGCGCGCGGCGACCTGGGCTTCGCCCGCTTTCCGCGCGCCGTGCCTCGCGGGCGCGGCTTCAGCTTCAGCGGCCTCAAGACCGCGCTGCTGTACGACCTCCGCGAGCGCGATGCGGCCGAGGTCGAGGCGCATCGCGCCGACATCGCCGCGTCCTATCAGGCCGCGATCGTGCGTCAGCTTGTGGACAAGACCCTGGCCGGAGCGGCCGAGGAGGGTCTGCGGCGTGTCGCCGTCGCCGGCGGCGTCGCCGCCAACTCCGCCTTGCGCCGCGCGCTCGCCGTGGCCTGTGAAGCCGAGGGCCTGCAGTTGTCGCTGCCGCCGCTCGGCCTGTGCACCGACAACGCAGCCATGATCGGCCTCGCGGCCGGCTTCCTGCCGGCGCTCGCCTGGCCGGACTACCTCGGCCTCGACGCCTTCGCCAGCGACGCCGAGGCCAAGGCGGCCCGACCGCCGCGCAAGCGTCCCGTCCGTCGCGGGAGTGACGGCCTCGGCGGCGGTGTCTGACCCGGCACGTCGCGTCGCCTCCTCGCGGGTCGCATCGACATCCTGTCGGTGTGCGGGTCCGTGAACCGGCCACCCGGTCGCCCGTCGCCCGCGTGACCGGGTGGTAGACTCCGGTCACATGGGTCGCAGGCCACAACCCGTCTTTCCGTCCGCCGGGACCGCCGACAAGCCACGGACAGCCGCAGAGCTGTTCGTCGAGTGCCTTGAGAACGAAGGCGCCGAGTTCGTCTTCGGCATCCCCGGCGAGGAGACCCTCGATCTGAGTGAAGCCCTCGACCGCTCCGCCCAGATCACCTTCGTCCCGACGCGTCACGAGCAGGGCGCCGCGTTCATGGCCGACGCCTACGGTCGGCTGACCGGCCGGCCCGGCATCTGTCTCGCCACGCTGGGTCCCGGCGCCACCAACCTCGCCACCGGCGTCGGAGACGCCACGCTCGACCATGCCCCGCTGGTGGCTCTCACCGGCCAGACGGGGCTCGCCGGCATGCACA